>Ga0116225_1002498_pt1 | contig 12406 bp, 10 predicted proteins | sample Sb_taG_8_FD_88968 | JGI IMG/M metagenome (GOLD analysis project Ga0116225, IMG submission 88968) | Peat soil microbial communities from Weissenstadt, Germany - Sb_50d_c_BC metaG | ecosystem: Environmental > Terrestrial > Soil > Wetlands > Peat | place: Germany: Weissenstadt | collected 2010-09-21 | reverse complement strand
TGCGAACTCGGTCAAGGTTGTCTTCTGGCGCTTCATCAGGCTAGCTGGCTGAGCCGACGTGGCTCGCTGGCCAAGGCGCCGGTACGCGATCCGCGCTGGGATGTCGATGTGCTCCACGACTATCCGGCGCTGGCAGACCTGGGGACCGCGCGGCACATCCCGACCGGTCAGGTCAAGATGCAGCGCACGAACGACGTCGATGCCAGCCTCGGTCTCGAACAGCCGGAATTGATTCCCCACCCGCGGATTGAAATCTACCAGCTTGTACTGCCCGTCCCGCAGGTCGAGCCGCCAGTCCAGATCGGCAATGCCCGTGTAACCGATTTCCTTGCAGAACCGCTCACTCATTTCGGCGAGGCAGGGATTGCTCATCGAATAGCCGCATGCCGTTGAGCCTGCTGTCGGCGGCCACGAGCGTACTTTCAGCCCGGTAAACAGCAGGGTACAATCGGAATTGGCGTCGCAATACAGGTGAACGAACCAGTCTTCCGATCGTTCCACCGGGATGTGCTCCTGGATAATGAGACCCGGTTCCTGGCCATCAGGGGGGAGCAGGTCGAGCAGATCTTCGGGACGATACAGCACCCTGGTACCCGAGGAGGATGCGCCGGGCGATACGCCGACTGCGTTGCGTCCCCCACGGTCCCATACCATGGCATTCTTGACCACGACCGGGAAGGTAGCCGCGGCGGCGAATGCGGCCGCCTCGGCTGCGGACGCCGGAACGATGGTGGCCGGCGTCGGAACGGCATGGTCCTGGCAGAGCCTGTAAAGGCCAGACTTGCTGGCCAGCTGGCGCGGTAGCCCGGAGCGAATCTGCGAGAACAGGAAATAATCCGACAACTCGGCCGCGTACTCAGCGACCAGGACTGCGGACTCGTCATCCACCGGGACGATAACCGACGGCCTGCCGATCCGGCGGCCGACATCGCGCAGGTCCGCAGCCAACTGGCCAGGATCGTCCCGTGCGGTCGCCCGCCAGACAAAGCGCCCGGCGCAATACCGTGAGGAGCCGACGGGTGACACGCCAGGCTCGGTGATCGCATGCACAGGCACTCCGACGCGGCCCAGGGTCCGGACTGCGCCAAGCGGCCCGGAGAAGACCGGATCCGCGCCGATCTGGAAGATCAGCGTCGGCACCTGCCGGTCAAAATCCGCCACGACAGCTCGCTGGTTTGGCGGGTTCAGCCGTATCCTCCTCGCGTGCTGCGGCCTAGTACCCCAACTAGCAGGATCGCCTGCAGTGGCTGACGCAAGAAGCTTCACAGCGGTCTCCTCGATGCGGGTCCTGGCAATGGCGCGTTCGGCGTCAGCCCACGAATACTATTCCTCACTCGACAATCCCGGCGGTAAAACATCCACGTTCAAGGTGACAACAACCAGCCTCCCCGTGGTTTCGCATCGGACTTCCCGAGTTTCAGGGACCCCGATGCGGATCCATCATGCGCTAGAAGCGAATGGGGGCCGGGGTTTGCCGCTACAGCGTCGTGCTGTCAAGCGGCCCCAGATCTCCAGAAGACCTGTGGCGCCGGGAGTTAAATGACCGGCTGCGGGATGATTCGGTAGGTGATGGGCCGGTTATCGCCCGGGATGGATGGCGGCTCGGCGTTCATCTGGCCGGTGAGCAGGGCAAGGGCTCGTGCGACGCGGGGTGCGGCGGGCTCAGATCACGTGGCGAGCTCGCGAAGCTACCGATCTTGTCAACGCTGCGAGACAGCAACCGGACCACGAGGATACATTCTGTAGTCGGAAAATTACATGTGAACCTTGTCTGCTCTTTGGGCGTCTTGTAAGTAAACGAGCGGGCATGGTCGGTGGCGTGGCCGCTTGAGGGAAAAAGATGCCTGGACGGGGTGTCAGGTACGTAGGGAGCGGTGTTATGGCCGACGATGGGGTGGTAGCTTCCCAAATTCGATCACGGGGCTCGTCGGTTAGCAGGTCCGGGACGGCCGGTGCCGTCTGCGCGGTGCCGTCCGGCTCGCGTCAGCCGAAGGTGACGGTGGTCATTCCTACTCTTAACGAGGCCCGTAATCTGCCTCATGTCTTTTCGCGGCTGCCGGCGGGGCTCCACGAGGTCATCGTGGTCGACGGCCACTCGGTGGATGACACGCTGGCCGCGGCGCGCCGGCTGCGGCCCGATGTCCGGATCATCACGCAGAACCGCCGCGGCAAGGGCAACGCCCTTGCCTGCGGGTTCGCCGCGGCGACCGGCGACATAATTGCCATGGTCGACGGCGACGGCTCGGCCGACCCGGCCGAGATCCCGCGATTCGTCAGCGCGCTCCTGGATGGCGCGGACTACGCCAAGGGCTCGAGGTTCACCGCGGGCGGCGGCAGCAGCGACATCACCCGGCTGCGCCGGGCTGGCAACCGGGTGCTCAACGGCCTAGTGAACGTCCTGTGCCGGACCCGGTATTCGGACCTTTGCTACGGGTTCAACGCCATCTGGCGCGACCATGTCCCGGTGCTCGGCCTGGATGCCGAATCCGCCGCCCCGGCCGACGGCACCCGACTGTGGGGTGACGGATTCGAGGTCGAAACGCTCATGAACATCCGGGTGGCGCGGGCCGGGCTGGCTGTCAAGGAGGTCGCGAGCTACGAGCACCCGCGGATCCACGGGGTGAGCAACCTGAACGCGCTCAGCGACGGCTGGCGCGTTCTGCGCACCATCCTGGTCGAGCGTTACCAAGCCCGGGGCCGGAAGGCACCCGCGACGGACACAATAAGCACCAGCCGTTACACAGGCCTCGAGCCCGCTCTGTATCCGCTCGAGGATCTGACGAATAGCCAGACTCAATAATCCAAAGCGTATTAAGTGCTCAAGGGTCCGGAATAAAAACGGAGCACAAAGGGTGTACTGAGCTGCCAGTTCCCTCCTCGCTGACGCTGGTTCTGTCCTTCGGGCACTGCCCCTGCAGGTCGCGCCGATCAGCGGTACCTCTCCCTCCGGCCACGACATAGCCCGGCGTGGTTCACCGGCCGCTACGCCGCCCCGGTGGAGCGTCCTGGCGTGGCTCCGCCCCGCGGCATGCCACGAAAGCCGCTCATGCACGCGGTCAGGCACTTATAATCGGGAGGGATGACAACAAACCATCCCAGAAAGTCCAACATGAAGAACGTCAGGTCCGCACGGTTCCCCCAGGTCGCGGACCTGACGAAGAACTCCCTGTCTGTGGCGGTGTCTGCGGCTGAGCGCCTGCGGTCGTGGTTGCTCGAACAGTCGTGGTTCCAGAGCGTTCTGATGCCTGCATTGCCTCGCCAAGCGCGCTGGCTATTGCGCAGGGTCTATCTAGCCCCGATCGACTTGGGGGACCGGTTGCTCGGCCGCCGCGATCCTAGCCTTCCGGCGAAGGCTACGAATTTCACTGGTTCTGCCGGGCCTGACTTTGAGTCCAGGGGCGGCGCCCTCGTCAAATCGCTCGCCGACCTCGCTGGCATGACCCCGTCGTCCCGCGTTCTCGATGTCGGCTGCGGTGTCGGAAAACTCGCTATCGCGATGACGCATTACCTCGATAAAGACGGTTCTTACGAAGGGCTCGACATTGTACCCGAGGCCATCGAGTGGTGCCAGAAGCAGATAGTGGGCCCGTACGGAAACGTGCATTTCACACTCGCCGATGTCTATAACAAGGAGTACAACCCGAAGGGCAGAGTGCAGCCGACTGATTACCGGTTTCCATATGACGACGAGACCTTTGACGTTGTGGCGCTCTATTCGGTATTCACCCATATGCTGCCGGCCGATGTGGACCAGTACGTCGGCGAGATCGCACGTGTGCTCAAGACGAACGGCTGCATCTTCGCCACCTACTTTATCATCAATCCGGAATCACTGCGGATGATGAGATCTAGTGGGTGCGCGATGCAGTTCAAGCGCAATCTTGGGTCATACTGGGTCCAGAATGGGAGAGTGCCCGAACTCGCGGTCGCATACAATGAAGATTACCTCCGCGAGCTTCACGCCAAGCACGGACTCTCTTCGCCGAAGATCTATGATGGAACGTGGTGCGGCCGAGCGGGGCACTGGCCGGGCGGCTCGGGGTTCGGAGATCAGGACGTGCTCGCCGCAATAAAGCAGTGAATGAACGGCCATGAGGGATTATGGCCCGCAAGATCATGGCTTCGTGACGGGCGGTCAGGCACTCGTGGTCACGGACGGTGCGGCGGTGCTTGCTGACCGGCCCGGCCTGCGGCGTATCAGGACCGTCAACCTCGGTGGTGAGAGGCGGCACTTTGCGGAGCCGTCGTCCGGCTTTCGTGTCGGCGGTAAAGCTTGCTGGCCCCTGGTGCGACCCGCCTGCCAAGTCCGCGGAGTACGGGGACTTGCTGTGACGCGCGGTGAAGCTGATAGTAGAGCCGCGGCGAGAGGTGCGGAAGCAGCGACGATCGCCGCGTATGCAGGAGTGAGAAGAACTGGTGTGGTCCGAGGTCGATGTAGCGAGAGATGTCCTCGAACCACTGTGCGCTGAGGAGAGCCTCGCTTTGAGGTTGCACCAGCGCAGCCTGGCGTTCCCTTTCATATGACTCAAGGGCAAGCTTCAGGTCACCGTGATGCTGCAGGTTACCGGCGAGGGCGATGGCGTCCTCGATAGCTAGCTTGGTCCCTGACCCGATGGTGAAGTGAGTGGTATGGGCGGCATCTCCCGCCAGCACCGTCTTCCCTTGGTACCAGTGCTTATTGGTTACCGTACGGAAGTTTAGCCATTGAGCGTCCGTGCCGTCACGAAGCTGTCCGATCAACTGATGCCCGTCCAGATATTGCCCGAAGATCTCTTCGAGGACGGAGAGGCAGGCTTGTGACGGCATGGTGTCAAAACCCAGGGCGGCGTGCGTTTCAGCCGTGCATTCAACGATAAATGTGCTGGTCTTGGCGTCAACGCCGTATGCGTGAGCCCACACCCAGCCGCTGTCGGTACGTACGAAGGGAAACGTAAAGGATTCAAAGATCTTGTCCGTGCCCAGCCAGATGTACTTGTTTCTGCCCACGTGGACATCGGCCTGGAAGCCCTGGTTTTCAAGCTGTGTCCGGCTGTTCACTCCATCGCAGGCCACGATGAGATCCACGTCCGGCAGTTGGGAGGGAGACACCACCTCGTGATCGAACTCGATATGCACACCCGAACCCTGCGCCCGGCGGGTCAAGACGTCTAGCAAACGGTGCCGGTTGATGCCATAGCCCCGGAGGCTGTCATCCCGCACTGGCGTGCCTCGTACGTCCACGACCTGGCCGTCCCAATGGAACGACGCTTGCTCGATCTCCCGTGCTGATTGGGGGTCGGCGCGGTAAAGCTGCTCCAGGAGGTCGTCCCAGAACACCACGCCCCAACCGCGGGTCACGCCGGGAGCGCTCCTTTCGAAGATGGTGATCTCATGCTGAGATTCACGCAGCTTCATCAGCAACGCAAAGTAGAGACCAGCGGGTCCCCCGCCTACGCACGCAATCCTCACTGTATCTCCCGAACTCGACAGATTCCTGCCGTCGTCTCCCTTATCCGGCTGCCGTTCTCTATCCGGCTGCCGACGTATACTAAAGATCCTGCACCCAGCAGACAACGGTCAGCATAGGCCACCACGCGGCAGTTCCGTGAGCACGTCCGCGAACCGGGTACGCTGATCGCGGCTAGACTGTCCCCGGCACCTATCCATCGGACTGACGTGAGAGCTTACCCTGCAGCAGTTGTCCTCTCGATCGCTGTCGTCGCCGCCTGCAGCTCCACTGCTACGAATAGCGTGATCAGCCAGCCAAGCGTGAACACCCAGTCACCTGTTGTAGCCACAACTATGAGCGTCACCTGTACCAACAGCACATCAGACGCGGCAAACTTGCAGCAGGCAATTAACTCCAGCCCTAGTGGCGCGGCCATCGAGATCAAGGGCGGTACGTGTCTTCTCACCAGGGGAATTAACCTTCTTGGTAACCGGACCTATATCGGCGCCAACAGGACGGGCACGGTGCTCAGGCAGGATGGCGATATGGGGTACGTCTTGGCTGCGGATACGTATGTGAACAATTCTTCGGCGACCGGGCAGCCACTATCCATCAGCAACCTGACCGTCCAGTGCAACGGCTCGGGCAGTACGGATGGAATCATCATCCTCAACTGGCAGACCGATGTCCACGACGTGGACGTCAGAGACTGCGGCGGCTCGGGGATCGTCGATACCAACACGACCGCGAACGGTACAGCTATCACGAATACCAGCGTGAACAGCCGGTTTGAAAACAACTTCATCAGCAACAGCGGCCAGTACGGATTCGAAGTCTATGACAGCCGGAACTCGGTTACCGATGGGTATCTTGTTGACAACCAGATCGCGTCTTCCGGTCAGGATGCCATTCATCTCGACAATGCCGCGGGTTGGAATATCTCGGGCAATCACTTGTACGGCGTCGCAGGGAATGCCATCTACGCCAGCCGCCTCTACGGGACGACTATCTACGGCAACCACATCGAGGACTTCGGCCTCGGGCAGAATTCTGGGACCTGGTACGGCATCGTCGGTACGGCCCAGGGCGGGATGGGGTCGACCATCTTCAACAATACTATCGCCAACAACAGCGGCGAGACAGCGGGCGCCAAGTACATATATATAGCCGTCACCCAGACCAACTACGGCACTGGCTACTTGTCGGCGACCGGGAATATTATCTTGGCTTCCCGGTCCGACGATGTCGGATTCTTCTTCAACGGAGGACCGAACAAGCTGGTCGTAGTCTCCAGCGGCAACAAAGTCGCCAGTACCGGGATCGTCAGCAGGAATGCTCGCAACGTCACGGAAACCCATGGGACATGACCCCGCTGAGCCTAGTTTGCCGTATCTGCTCAGACACCGCCGCTGAACCTGTGGCTTTGATGGATCAAGTGCCCGGCGGCAGTTCGTAAATCACCGTGCCTGCCCGGTTGATGATCAGCTTCCACGCCCGCGATTGAGCCAGTGCGGTGAGCAGGGTGGTGAAATCGCGAGGCGTCGCGGCGCCGTAGGCCTGGCTGTAGGCAACCATGCCCGGTGTGACGAGCACGTACGCGGGTGTGCGACCGCCCGTGGTGCTCCGGGCGACGCTGGCGACCGTGTCGGCGATGTTCCGGGTGGCTGGTGCTCCTCCCGTTATGCCGTCGCCACCGAAGATGTCCGTTACCGGAAATTGGTTGTACCTGGCCGTGTCGGCCAGCGGAGCATCATCGATGGGGGCATACACGGGGCCGGGAACCGCCTCCTCCAGGAAGGAGGTGACCGTCGCAACCTCTGTCTGCGGCATGCTGTTGTAGCCGTCATCGCCGAAGAAGGCCACAAAGAACAGGGCCAGGGCTACCCCTAGGACCAGCAGAATGCGCAACGTTACCAGCGGCCGCACTGTCGTATTGAGCTTCCCGACCAACGCTACCCCCCAAGCAGCCCGGCTGCGATGATGCCCGCAATGAGTACCACGGCGGCTAGGACAAGCCAGATCACCGTTTGCCATCCTCGGCGTGTCAGCTGAAGACCCCTGGGAGAAGTCTCCCGGTGGCGTTGCGCCGACCCTCCCGCTGCCGTGGCTGGATTCCCCTCGGACCACTGCGCCGTAGGTATCCGGCTGTCGTCCCACGGGGGGGCGCCAGACGTGCCCGCCTGGCGACGTCCAGCCTGGCCCGCGGGTGCATCGGCAGCTGGAGCGGCGAGGGCCGCTACCTGCCCCAGTTCATCGGCGGCTACCCGGTGAAAGATCACGGTTTGGTCAGCGTCCTGCGACTCGCTCCTCGGCACCCACAGGGCCGTGGCAAGCGCCTGGGCTGGTTTCCGCTTGCCCTCTGCCTTGAGTCCACCCTCGGCGGCGGGGAACGGCGCGAGCGCCAGGGCCGCCAGGGCCGCGGTCCACGGCAGGGAGAAAAGATAGACGCGGAGGACACCCTCCTGCCCATAGGCCAGGATGACCAGCATGAGGAAGGGCGAGAACGCCAGCAGCAGCAAGGCGAGAACGGGACGCCCCGATCGCCGGCGCAGCCACGCGCCTGCTATGGCGAGACACCACATGCCTAGTGAGAGCGCTTCCTGGCTGCGCCCTATCAGGCGCTGGGCGGCCGACAGGCTGCCAGACTTGAGTGCCGGAGGGCTGGCGTTGCTGAAGAACTGGCCGACCGAGTTCAGCAACCCGTAGCGGCTGTTCACGAAGCCGAAGTGCGGCAGCAGGTATCCGACTGCGATGGCGGCAAGGAGAAGCGGAAGCCAGCGCGGTCGCAGCAGACCGACGACCGCGAGGGCGCCGAGTTGTACCGCCAGGATGTAGGGGGATAGCTCGTGCTCAAAGCTCAGGACGAAGTAAATGAGCAGTAGCGCAAAGCCCAGCAGGGCGGGGAATCTGGCGCGCGAGGCGGTTTGCCCGGGGACGGCTCGATCCGCTCGTCTGACCCGCCGCACCCACCCACGCCGGCCGCGCGCCGGCGAGTTGCCCACGTAGAACCAGCGCAGCGTGATCGCCATGATTCCGAGCGAGAGCACCGTCCCCAGTGCCTGCGGGGAGAAGTAGTCCTGGCCAATCCAGTTGGTGCCCGTATACAGCAGCACTGCCAGCCAGCGTTGCCTGGTCGTCAGGGACAGCGCGTCGAAGGCCAGGTAGAGCAGCGGGAGAGCCGCGAGCTCGAACGCCAGTTGAGCCCACTTGGCGTAGGCGAGGGGGCTCGCCACGCCGGCCACCTTCCCGAACCAGGCCGCGAGGGCAAAGAAGCCCGGCCAGTTCTGGTAGATGTCGATCTGGCTGTTCAGCTGACCGTTCGCGTTGATGTACTGGACGACTCCGATCGTCTTGTAGAGCCACTCGTACCGGCCCTGCGAGTACACCAGAGGGGCCGTGCCGTAGAGCATGACCGCCAGGGTCACCGCATGCAGGCCCATCCGCCATCCGGACACGTGATCGCGCCCCAGCTCGATCGCGGCCGACACCGCGATCAGAGCCACCCCGGCCCAGAACGCGGTCGGCAGCACGGGCGGCAGCCCATACGGGCCAAGTGCCGTCGCGTTCGTCGTACTTACCCCGAACGCCCAGAGCACGATTCCGCACGGGAGGAGCAGGTCGGCGAGACGCAGACGTACCCGCCGCCCGGATGTGGCGCTACGGCGAGATCTACTCGGCTTGCTGGCGGTGACGGCGACGGGTGCGTCGCTGACCCCCAGGTGATCTGTCTCGGTCATCGTGTCAGTGAGTTACCAGGGTTCGGCTTGCCGCGCGTCGATATCCGGTCGGCGCCCGGCGCGGCGCACAATGCCGATGCTGAGCACGGCTAGGCTCAGCCAGGCCTCGATCTGGAAGAGGCCCAGTGGGTGCCAGATGTGAGCCCACAGCGTGATCGTAGCCACAAGAGTGAGGAGGGCGAGACTGAAAACCATGGAGATGGCTACTTCGGACCAGCGCGCGGTTTGGTGCCAGTTAGAAACGATCGCGCGTCCTGGGACAAAAAAGGTGAATGCCAGTGCCAGCAGGACCCGAGGCGGACCCGACCAACCTTCGTAAACTAGTACGATCAGCCCTAGTGCAATCAGGCCGGCCAGTAGGTCCAGCAGATCACCAACTTGCCACGCCCGGCCGAAGGCCGCCGGACCTGGGGTACTCGGAACTGGGAACTTCAGCGACACGGAGTCCTTCCTCGGCTGATCTGCAGATGGATCAGCGTCTCGATCTCGACGCCATCGCCCCGGCAACCACTCATCGCCGGCGAACGAGAAGGTTGCGCCGAGGCCGAAACCTGGGACGTGCTCTGACCAGGATACGTTGAACTCACAAGTAGCTCATGCCGTAGCAACCATTGACGATCACGACAGCATGCCGCTATCAAGGCCGCGCGGTCTCATGATGTCATCGCTCCCTGCTGAGATCGAGGGAGGGCCTTGATGGTGAAGATGACCTGCGGGCCCACCTGGGTGCAGCGTGGCCGGGAAGGCGGCGGTGAAGGTCGTGGCCCGATTCCAGGTGGTGCCCTCAGCTACGTCATGACAAATTCCTGATCCATCAGCGGCTGTGTCCCCGGCGTTACCGGGTCAGGGGTGTTGGGCGCCATCAGGCGCCCAAGCCACCACCAATCCGCTGAGTGCACGTCCCGCCAGGGTGACCCGGTGCCTTCGCTTCGGCTAGTCGTCGCACCGGGGAGTTACTGGGAACGGCTCACCAATTCGCGCGCTGACTGCCGGTCCGGCAGGCCCGCGGCGGAAGCGTGCTCGCTGCGCTTCTTGGCGGAGTGGAAGCGCTCGACGAGAATCGTACGGAGAACGCGCCAGCCATCACTAACCGCATTCAGGTTGCTGACGCCATGGATCCGCGAGTGCTCGTAGCTCGCGACCTCTTTGACCGTCAGTCCGGCCTGGGCGGCGCGGATGTTGATCAGGGTCTCGACTTCGAATCCGTCGCCCCAGAGCCGCGTGCCGTCCGCCGGGGCGGGCGATTCGGCGTCAAGGCCGAACACCGGGACGTGGCGGCGCCAGAAGGCGTTGTACCCGTAGCAGAGATCCGAATACCGCGTGCCGCACAGGACGTTGACCATGCCGCTGAGCACCCAGTTGCCGGCCTTGCGCAGGCGAGTGATGTCGCTGCTGCCGCCTCCTGCGGCGAACCTGGTGCCCTTGGCGTAGTCCGCGCCGTCCATGAGTGCCTCGACGAACGCCGGGATCTCTCCCGGGTCAGCCGAGCCATCAGCATCGACCATGGCGATGATGTCCCCGGTGGCCGCAGCAAACCCGCAGGCCAGGGCGTTGCCTTTACCGGAGCGGCTCTGCTTGATGATCCGCACGTCGGGGCGCAGCCGGCGGGCAGCGGCCACGGTGTCGTCTACTGAGTGGCCGTCAACAATGATGACTTCGTGCAGCGCGGGCGGAAGCTTCGAAAACACATGGGGCAAGTTACGCGCCTCGTTAAGCGCGGGAATGACCACGCTGACTTTCGGCCAAGGTATCTCAGAGAAGGACTCAGGTGTCACCAACCCGTCTCCCGGCTCCTGGAGATCGACTTCGGGAGCCGCCAATCGCGAATCGTTAACCGATGAGCTTCGTCCGGAAAATTGGATAGCCACAGCTTCCCTTCCAACCATGATTTCCCCTCCCAAGTGCCTTACCGGAGCCAATCGCTACTCCCCAACGGCGGCTCACGGCAAGGAGGTAAACATGCAACGGTTGAACCGTTACGTACTGATGACGCGCGAATGAACGAAACGGTTTACTTTGTAGTCAATCGATTACACTCTGTTGGCGAAATTCCGGAGAGCGATCACCCGAGGTCGCATGGCCGGTGGGCTGGGAGGAGGGCTTGACCGGGATGGGCGCCTGGAAGAGGCGGATGCGCGTGCGAGGGATGCCGACGGTTACCAGGACCAGTCGCACGACCGTAAACGTGATGATCATTCCCAGGAACCACCAGAAGCTGGCAGTCCACGCCGTGTCCTGAAGCGGCCAGAGCATCCTCACCCCTGGTGGGCCCTCGGCGACGTCCCGGGCGAAATGGATCAGCAGCCCGGTCGCCGCGCCGGCGAGCACGGCCCGATGCCGGCGGCTCACAGCCGCGGCAATGACGACCACGAGCACGGTAGTAAGGGAATGAGTGACGGGCCGCTGCTCCGGGTTTCCCAGGCCGAGGTAAAGAGGTATGTGATCCAGATCTATGGCCACCGACGCGATAAGGCCTGCGACATAGAAACGACGCGGCGCGTCGATGAAGCAGGCCAGGGCAAGCAGTCCCAGCGCCCCCGTGGTCAGGTGGGCGACTTCGTCGAGCGGGCCGCTGGCCAGGACGCTGAACGGAACCCTGCGGTCGGCCGCGTCGAAGGCCAGGGCGACCCCGGCCAGCAGTATCGGAACCGCCCACAACCTGATCAGACCTCTGCCACCCAACCCCATCTGACGATGCTACTTTCTCCTGTCGATCGCACCGGCCGGGACGGGGAGGGGCTCAGTCGGCGCGACGGAGGCTCATACATCGCCCTCGGCGCCGAGGTGGTGGCGATACAGCTCGGCGACGCGAAAGGCCAGGTCCAGGGACTGGCTGCGGTTGAGTCGGGGATCGCACGTCGTCTCATAGCGGTGGCTCAGGTCGCTCTCGGCGTTGTGGTGGCCGCCGCCGATGCATTCGGTGACGTCGCCGCCGGTGAATTCGATGTGGATGCCGCCGGGGTGAGTACCGAGAGCACGGTGCACCTCGAAGAAGCCGACGACCTCGTCCAGTACGTCGTCGAAGTACCTCGTTTTATGACCACTGGCCGCCTCGACCGTATTGCCGTGCATCGGGTCGCATACCCATACCACGGCGGCCCCGCTGGCCGCCACCTTCTCGACCAGCGGGGGCAGCGCCTGACGAATCCGGCCCGCGCCCATCCGGGTGATCAGGGTGAGCCGGCCAGGCTCGTGGTCCGGGTCGAGGGCTTCGATCAGCGCAAGTACGTCCGGCGCGGTA
>Ga0116225_1002494_pt1 | contig 12438 bp, 13 predicted proteins | sample Sb_taG_8_FD_88968 | JGI IMG/M metagenome (GOLD analysis project Ga0116225, IMG submission 88968) | Peat soil microbial communities from Weissenstadt, Germany - Sb_50d_c_BC metaG | ecosystem: Environmental > Terrestrial > Soil > Wetlands > Peat | place: Germany: Weissenstadt | collected 2010-09-21 | reverse complement strand
CGTGCCGAGAGCGCGCCGGCGCTGGACGAGTTGCTGGGGCTCGAAGGCAACGCGGCGCGTCTCTATTTCGGCGACTTCTCGGGCATGATCAAGCCGGACGAAACGGAGGACGCCGCGGACTTGGCGTTCGATTTCGAAGGCCGCAACCGGCGGCCGCCGCGCGACCCGGTGAACTGCCTGCTGTCGTTCGCCTACGCGCTCTTGGTGAAAGACTGCTTCTCGGCGCTCTGCACCGTCGGCTTCGACCCGTACAAGGGCTTCTACCACGTGGGGCGCCACGGCCGGCCGTCGCTGGCCCTGGACCTGATGGAGGAGTTCCGGGCGGTCATCGCCGACAGCGTGGTGCTGTCGCTGATCAACAACCGCTCGGTGACGCCGGACGACTTCCTGACGTGGCGCGAGGCCTGCCAGCTGACCGACGGAGGGCGGAAGAAGTTCTTCGAGGTGTACGAAACGAGGAAGTCAACCGTTGTGTCGCACCCAGTTTACGGGTACAAGATGAGCTATTCCCGGATGCTGGAGGTGCAGGCGCGCATGCTGGCGGCGTACGTCCGTGGCGACGTGCCGCGCTACACGGGCTTCACGGTGCGCTGAGGGAGGCGGCATGGACAGCTGGATCGTGGCCTACGACATCTCGGACCCGAAGCGTCTGCGCAAAGTGGCGACGGCGTGCGAGGACTACGGGGTGCGCAAGCAGAAGTCGGTGTTCCTGTGCCGATTGAGCGCGACGGACTTCGTGCGGCTGCGGAGCCGGCTATACGATCTGATTCATCTGGAGGAGGACCAGGTGCTGTTCCTCCCGTTGTGCGGGAAGTGCGTGACGGCGATCGAGGCCATCGGCCGGCCAACGGAGGCGCACGACGTGCGGGACGTGGTGATTGTGACGTGAGAGAGGAGGACGCACACCACTCGCAGGCGCAATACCTTGCTGGTGTGCCGCTTGCGCCGTCATTTTTCGGCAGGCAGAGCGAGGACGTGGGGAAGGACGCTACTTCCCGACAAAGTTGTTGTAGTCCTCGTGAGAGCCGATCCAGTACCAGACGTTATCGTTGCCGTCTGGCACATAAATGCCGCAGTATCGCCTCGTGACGTGGACGGCCCAACTGCCGGCTCGGTGGCGTCCCTTCTTCGTGTCGTTCAGTGCGTGGTGGGCGAGCGAGGGGTGGTTCGGATCCGCGAGGAACTGCCGGTAGGCTTCGGCGGCAGCCTCCTGGATGCGCTCGGGCAGCGAGGCCAGCATCCGTTTGAACTCGCGGGTTCGGACGTTCCGTCTAATCGCCGATGCTCCTCATTTCTTCCGCTTCGCCCCGACGATTCGCGTCTACCGCCTCATCTCGGAGGCGGGCCAGGCGGTCGTGAATGAAGAACTCCTCGTCAGGAGTCAGGATGCCCTGAACCTCGCGGCAAGCCGAACGGAACTCCTTGGCCCCTGCCACGTCGAAGTGCTTTTCCAGCGCGGAAAGCCGAGCGAGAACACGGTCGTACGGCTTCAGCCACCCGCGGTAAAGTTCCTCGATCACCTTGTCCACGGCCGGGTCGTGCGGCACGAGATTGCGGTACACCTTGACTCGCCACGCCTCATCAATGCGGTTGATGTAGTCGTACAACGACAGGCCGAAGGCGAGCAACCCTTCAAAATCGAAGCAGCACATCGCCGCCTCGTGGTCTTGCTTCCACTGTTCGGGCTGCTGACTGTAACGCTCACTCCTCTTCTCGTACCGCTGCAAGGACTCCTGGGCGTCCTGGATCGTTTCATCGGTTACGCTCATCGTGGTACAGCCCTCCGACGGGCGCCCCTGGCCCGCTTACCTCCGTAAAACCTTCTGTCCCAAGGAGCAACGGCAAAGAAGCGCTGAAGTGCTTCAGCCCTTTGCTCTTGCGACAGGCGGCGACCCCTCCTGCGCCTGTCTAGTCCTATCGTAGCCGACAGCGGCAGTCAAGCAAGAGTTCGGAGCCCATAAGACTGCACTGCTGAGGACGATTCCCAGGTCGGGCAACTTTTTTGTCGAAGAACGACAGTTCCTGGGGAAGAAAGAGGGAAGGACATGACGGAGTTCGTCCGTCAAGGCAAGGCGGCCGGATGCCGGTGCTGGCCTTGGCGGGGACGGGAAGGGGCGAGAAGCGATGGCACGCAGTCGGCCCTGCTGCTGGGGGTGCCGTGCCTCATCCGGGCCGACGACGGCGTATGCACGACAGGACGGGATTCTCGGCGCGGCGGACTGGGCGGCGGACCAGGATTTCCTCCGTAACGGTTGAGGAGCACGCGCGATGACTGCTGCGGCGATGACCACTCCGCCGGTATCGGGGGCCCAGGCCCTCGCCGTGGCTGAGGCCGATGCGCTCCGGGCGTATCGCGATCTCTCCGCCTACCGCATTCAGGTGGCCCTGGAGGCGGACGGCTGGCACGTCGATTACCAGCTGACGGACCCGCGCCGCAAAGGCGGTGGGCCGCATTACGTCATCGACGCCACCAGCGGCGCCATCCTGACGAAGCGGTACGAGCAGTAATGCCCGGAAGGAGTCGGCCGACGGCGCTCAGTCGCCGAAGGAGACGTTGCCCGGGTTTACGTCCACGAGGAACACCCCGTGTCCTTCGAGATCCCGCAGAATCGCCTGGACTTCCGACCAGCGCGAGCCGAATTGCTCCTGTTTCTCCGCGCGCCAGTCGGCGAGCACCTCGTCGGAGAAGTCCGGAGGGTCGTCCAGGTAGGCGCCGGCGAAATCCAGGACGAACGGCCGGGTGACGACCGTCATCTCGATGACCCAGAGTTCATCGTCGTGACGCAGCATTTCGGGAACGGCGCAACCGCGAACATCCGCGACCTCGCACGCTATCAGCCGCAAGTACACATCGCGCTCGCGGCAGTACTCGCGCTCGCGCTCACAGACCTTGATGGCCGATCTTCCTTTTTCGGTTTGGCTTTCGACCGCGAATACGCTACCATGCATTCCCGAGCCGAGGGGACTGCCAAGAATCAGACCCTTCCCCTCGCAGTATTTCTGCGCTCGGCGAAGAAGCTCAGGTCGATTGCTCATGAACACACCACAAACAAGTCCCTCTGCCCACTCCGCGGACGTTCGGATTCACTTGCATGTGAACGGTTGCGTTTTGCGGGTGTCGCACCTCGGCCCCCAATTCCTGGTACTGCTGAATCCTGTCGATCATCCTCCCTGCGATGCCGAGATCGCCATGTTGATCGACGGCCAGGAGAGCCGCTGGGCGGTACACCTCCCAAACGGCATTCACGTCGCGCGCCGGAAAACCGCACTTTCCCCCCCTGCCGGCGAAAAGGGAGTGCGCCCACTGCAACTCGGCCACGGCCGGGCGGCCGTGGAGAATGGGCAGTCAGCCATGCCAACCTGAGACAAGCTTGGTGCTTCAATTTGGCCATGGCCGGGCGGCCGTGGAACCCAGGTCGCCCCTTTAGAGTATACCAACGCCTTCGAGAAGTCAATGCTTAACTAAACTTGTATTAGGCTGGCAGGCAAGGATTTCTTTCGGTATTTCAGAATCGTGAATCCTTTTGGGCTTGGTCGGCGTCTTCTTGTCGGATGTCAACCGGGAGGTCACATGAGCCAGGACCAGTCGCCGAATCGCCATGAGATAATCGCCCGCACCGTTCGCAAGGTCCTGGCGCGCCGAACCAACGATGTTCACTTGATTGATGATGTTTGTCAGAACGTCCTGGTCATCTGCTGGCAAAGGGAGCCTGCGCTCCGGGATCTACCTTCCGAACGTCTCGAGCGGTACGTGGTCCGGGTGGCTCTGAACCAGTACTGGTCCTGGAAGCGCAGGCGGAATCTGGTCAAGTGGCCCGAAGGATTCGAGAAAAGCTCAAGCGGTGAGGACCCTGCGCTGGCGGCCGAAAAAGCAGACCAGTCCCTCTGCTTGCACTCACTCTTCAACGGGCTGCCACCGGTTTACCGAGAAGTCGTTCGGTCCCACCTCGTCGAAGGCTGGACCTTCAAACGCATTGCGAATGACAAAGGCGTCCCGGTCAGCACCGTCAAGACGCAGTTTCGCCGGGCGAAAGTGCTCCTTGAGGCGGCGGTGAAGCGGTATTTCGTGGACTGATTGCGGCTTGCTCAGGCCTAACGCCCAAGCCCCGCGCAGGAGCCCTTATCCAGGGCTACGGCACTGGAACGAGCAATCATCGCAAAGAGACCGTTGTGAATGTCGGATCCCAGACTCGAAAAGGAGAATTTCGTGGCAACCACTGTGAAACTAACCTACGACGGGTTGGAGGATGCCCTTGCGGGCAGCGCCGCCGCATTCCGGCTGACGCTCAAACTCGAAGCCGTCAGCCCTAAGGTCTTCCCGCCCACCTACGAAGGCGGGACGTACGCGACCGAACGTCGCTTCATTCCGGGGTACAAGTACACTGATCCCGAGACGGGGAGGGAGGCCCCGGTGCCGTGCGTCCTGCTCGACAGCGTACCGAGCCAGGCCAACCGGATGGAACTCGCGCTCCAGGATGCCTGGATGGGCAGCGAGATCGAACTGCCGGTCGTGTCGGCGGACTTCTCGGCGGTGGAAAACCCCGGCGTGCGGAAGGTGACAAGCCTCCAGGCCCCGCACCGCATCGTCGATGCCATCCTGCGTGACAGCACCCTCGGCGATAGCAAGAAGCCGCCCAAGTTCCGCGATTCGGACATGGGCAAGGAACTCGACCAACTGTCCACCGGTTACGCGACGCCCCTGCTGAAGTACGCCCCGCATTGCCTTGTTTACGGCATGTGGGACAGCACGGGGCCGCGCGGTGGGCTGGGCGTGAAGTTCGCTCGTGCCATCGTGAGTGAAATCATCGGCGTCCATGCGGTTCCCGGTGTCAAGACCAGCAGCCGCATCGACCCGCTGAACATCCGCGTTAACAGCGGCATACTGTTCGTGGGAAAAGAAGGCGGATGGACGCTGAACGAATCGGAAGCCGCCAAGGAAAAGGGAAAACCGGTCAAGCTCGGGAAGGATGGCAAACCGTCCGAAGCGAACCACGGGAACGTCACTCCGTCGATTTCCGAGGGCGGTTTCACCATCGACTACGCCGAGCAGACGACGGTGCTGTCGCTACCCGCCTTGCGTCGCCTGCGATTCCCAGCCAAGCCTGGCGACAAGTCGTCGCCCGAAAGCGACAACGCCGCCCGCACATACCTTGCCGCGCTCGGGCTGCTCGGGGCCACGCTCGCGCTCGAGGCGGGGTACGACCTGCGGTCGCGGTGCATCTTGCGAGCGAAGGATCCCGCCACGTGGCACCTACTCGGGAAGCCCGGCGACGCGGATACCCCGTTCACGCTGGACAAAGCGGCCGCCGTCAAGCTCTACACGGACGCACTCGCGGCGGTGCAGAAGGCCAAGCTGCCGATCCACCTCGAAGAAATCCTTCTCAAGCCTTCGGCCGATCTCGTCACGCTGGTGAAGAAGAGCATGGAAATCGCGGCGGCGGACGTCGGGGAGGGCCAATAATGTTCGCCATCGGCATCGAACTGTTGATGCGGCGTGCGATCATCTCGCAGTGGGCGAGTCGCGAAGCATTAGGGCAACCGCGCGTGCCGGAATGGCCGCCGCATCCGGATCGCGTCTTCATGGCTCTGGTCGCCGCGTGGGGCGAAGCGGGCGAAGACATCGCTCAACGGGAAGCACTGGAATGGCTGGAGAAACTCGATGCTCCGTCGCTCGCCGTCCCGTTGGGCGTATCGGAGCGCACGCCGTTCACCAGCTATGTTCCGGTGAACGACGACAGCAGCCCGATGGGGAAGAAAGGGCCATTCGGTCCAATGGGGAGCCTACCGATTGGACGCAACCGTCAGCCGCGCCAATTCCCCGCCGTCGTGCCGGAGTCGCCGACATTTTTCCTTATCTGGAATGTCGATGTGCCGGCGAACCTGCGGCCGGCGCTTGAGAAGGTGTGCAGGCTAGTGACGTACCTCGGTCACTCGGCAACGCCGGTGCGCGTGTGGATCGAAGATCAGCCGCCGGCGCCGACACTTATCCCAAACGACAACTGGTCCACGCACCAGTTGCGCATGTTCGCGGCTGGCCGGTTGGCGTACCTTAAGAACCGCTTCGACGCCGGTCTCCGCCCCCAACCGTCGCATTGGCAGGGATACGCAAAGACTGCGCGCGAACCAAACGAAACCGTATTTGAGGATGGCCCGTTCGACCCCGGCATCTTCGTGCTTCGGCAGATCGGTGGGCGGCGGTTCGGACTGGAATCGTGCGGGATCGTGGCCGACGCAATCCGCAAGGAACTTATGCGGCGTCACGGTCCGAACGCGCCGGAGTGGATCAGTGGACACGCCACCGCTAACTTGCCGAGCAAGCAGCCTCGCCACGCGTATCTGCCGCTTGCATTCGTCGATCGTAAGCACGCGGACGGACACCTGCTCGGCATGGCGGTTGTGGTACCGCGCCGCGACTTTGAACACACCGATCAGCTTTTCCAGTTGCTCGGTTCACATGACGGCGAGAACCCGCACGAGATCGAGGCCGGCGTGCCGTACCTGTCGGTAAAGGTCGTCAAGCCGCACTCGGAGAGCGGCGAAGGCGGCGATTTGGAACTGGAGTTCGACGAGCGCGCAGAAGGTCGCCGCCAGTTCACGCTCAAGTCGTTCACGTGGACGCACCCGCACCGCATCTGGAAGACCCTAACGCCGCTGATGCTGCCGCAATTCCCTCGTCGCCAGCTTTCCGCTGAGGACGTTGTGGTAAAGGCGTGCGTGGATTCCGGCTACCCAAAGCCCGTCGCTGTACGAGTGGGACAGGCCCCGTTCATGCTCGGAGTTCCGCACGCGAAGTCGTTTTACGTGAAGCCACGAGTAGGTCGTCCGCCCCGGCCGCTCATCCACGCCAAAATCGAATTCCCGGTGCGCGTCCGCGGCCCGGTGTTGATTGGTGCCGGCCGCTATTTCGGCTACGGCGCCTGCCGACCAATCATCCAGGAGGACGAATCATGAGCTTGCCCAAGTCGGAGCAGTTCGCTGAATTCTACCAATCTGTCCACGGCTACGAGCCATTCCCGTGGCAGACCCGGTTGGCGAAGCGGGTGTGCGCCGGTGACTGGCCGCGCGCGATCGCCTTGCCGACCGCTGCCGGCAAGACCGCGTGCATCGACATCGCCCTGTTCGCCCTGGCGTGCCAATCAAAGGACGCACCCCGCCGGATCTTCTTCGTCGTGGACCGTCGCATCGTCGTCGATCAGGCATATCTCCATGCGGACAACTTGGCGAAAATCCTGGATCGATCACCCGACGGGGTCTTGCGAGAGTGCGCGGACGCGCTTCGCGACTTATCGGAACCAGGCTGGCTTCAGGTCCCTTCAGGCGACCGGCAACGAATTCTCGAACGGCGCTGGGCGATTCAAGGCGAGCCGGATGGAAGCAAGCGGCAGAAACTGATCCAGAATCTGACCGACGACGAACGAGCATGGTACGAAATCAGCCCGCTCGACGTGTACGCCCTTCGTGGCGGCATATACCGTGAGACGGCCTGGACACGCTCCCCGCTGCAGCCGACCGTCATCGCCTCAACGGTTGATCAAGTCGGGTCCCGACTCTTGTTCCGTGGGTATGGCGTGTCCGATTCGATGAAGCCGATCCATGCCGGGCTGGTCGGCAACGACGCGCTCATCCTGCTCGACGAGGCCCACTGTGCGAGGCCGTTCGACCAGACGATGCAGGCGGTGGAGAATTACCGCCGGTGGAACGAATCATCCGCCCCATTCCGCTTCGTATCGATTACGGCGACGCCGACAGGGAACGTGCGGACCGAGCGCGACGAAGAGGAGGACCGCAACCACCCTGTTCTCGGCAAGCGAATCACCGCCAGCAAGCCAGCGAAACTCGTGGTTGCCGAGAAAGCAAAAGGAAAGAACGGCACCGCCGAACTCGTGAAGGTGCTGGAGAAACACGCCCGCGAGCTATCGAACGAATTCGCCTGTGTCGGCATCATCGTGAACCGCGTGAAGACAGCCCGCGAACTCAAGGCGAAACTCGGCGACGATGCGGTGTTGCTCACGGGCCGGATGCGGCCGCTCGACCGCGATAAGCTGTTCGACGAGAGGTTGAAGCCGCTGCTCTCGAACGCCGCCGGCATCCCGCCGAAATTCGTTATCGGGACGCAATGCCTGGAATGTGGTGCTGATTTCGACTTCCACGCACTGGTAACTGAGTGCGCCAGCCTCGATGCTCTGCGCCAACGCTTTGGTCGCCTCAATCGCGTGGCGAATCGGAAGATTGCGAAAGCGGTCATTATCATTCGAGGCGATCAGATCGAGCCGAAAGAGAAAGAAAACGAACGCGATCCGGTGTACGAAAACAGTCTGCCACATACTTGGAAGTGGCTACACGACCACGCGGACGGCAAGACGGAGGATGATGTTCCGTGGATCGATTTCGGCGTCTCGTCTATCAGCGACAAATGGGACAGGACGACCGCTGAAATTCGCGCGGACGTTATCGCTCCGTCGTCCGACGCCCCCGTGCTCTTCCCGGCCCACCTTGATTGCTGGGTACAGACGAACCCGATTCCGACTCCAGAACCCGACCCGGCCTTGTTCCTTCACGGCCCGACGAAACCCGGCCAGCCCGACGTTCAGGTGGTGTTCCGCGACGATCTCGGCAACGATTCCGGGAAGTGGGCTGACATCGTTTCGCTCTCCCCGCCATCGTCCTCTGAAGCGGTGCCGGTGCCCATCGGCGTATTCAAGAAGTGGCTGGCCGGCGAGGCCATCGATGACCAATCCGGCGACCTGGAAGGCGAAGCCACTACCCCAGAGGATGATAAACTTACTGCGGCTGAACGCTCCGCGCTCTGTTGGCAGGGGCAGGAGAAGAGCACGCCGATTTCCGACCCGAGCAAAGTCAGGCCAAACAGTACATATGTGATTCCCTGTTTGGCCCCGGATGTGTCGTCGCTTGGCGACTTCATCGGAGATATTCCATCCGACTATGCGCAGGAAGCCTTTCAACGCTCGCGGGACAAGGCACTCCTGCGTCTCCCCAATCTGGTCATCCCCGAAGACGCCGAGCGCGCCGAAGCCGCGACCTTGGTGAATGAAGCCATCCAAGCGGTCGCAGACAAGCTCACAGACGATTCTCCGGATTGGTTGAAACTTGCGGTCGCATCGCTAAGAACCCCGAGGACCCGCGAGGTGGATCCGCACCCGCTCGGCGGGTTCGTCATCACCGGTAAACGTCGCCTGCACCAGTTCGATCCGACTTACCTGGACGACAGCGAGCCGGACGAGTCGTTCCGCGGGCGAGCCGTCCCGCTTATCGAACACTCCTACGGCGTCGCCGAACATGCGAGGCGGTTCGCCAGGGGGTGCGGCCTCGACGCTGACCTCTACTACCAAGCTGGCCTGTGGCACGACCTCGGCAAGTTCGATCCGCGATTCCAGGCGATGCTCAAGCAGTCGTCGCCGCGCACCGCCGTCGGTGCCCACCTCGCTAAATCCGCACGATCACCTCGAACAAGAGAGGAGCGCGACGAGGCACGAAAAGTCCACCGCTACCCAACCGGCGCCCGGCACGAACTGCTGTCCGCCGCGCTCGTCGCCACGAAAACCGACGACGAGCAGTTGCTGCACTTGATCGGCACGCACCACGGCTCCGGCCGCCCGTTCGCCGACCCTGTCGCGGAGAACGACGCGGCGAGGGAACCGTTCAAGACTCCCGACCTGTTCGGTGAGACCTTCGAGTTATCGACGTCCGCCCAGCAAATCACCGCCTGGAACGCCGAGTTGCCGGAACGCTTCTTGCGGGCGGTTCGGAAATATGGCTGGTGGGGAGCGGCGTATCGCGAAGCGGTCTTTCGGCTTGCCGACCACGCCCAAAGCCGAGTGGAACAAGAGGAACCGGAAACGACGCCGGATGATGACGTGAAACCGCCGCCGTTCGTCCCATTCGCGAGGCCGCTGCCCATGCATCCGCTGCCGCTGATCGGACTAGACGGCGCGAACCCGCTCGCATTCCTGGCAGCAATTGGCACGCTCGTCGTAAGCGATGCGTTGTCGCGCTCCGAGAAAAGTCCCGCCTGGCTTGCCGGTCGTGTGGCTCTCTCCTGGGGTACACCCACTTCAGCCTACACCCCTGTACTGCACCTCACGGCCGCGCCGCCATCGCCGTCCGCATTCACCGATTTCCTTGCCGAACACCTGGCACGATCTCCGGACGATCACCCCGCCAAAAGGGTCGTCGGCATCCTGACGAATGAGAATCGCGGAGTCGCCGAACAGATCCGAGAGCTGCGCCATAGCCTCAATCGATCCGATCGCCCTTCGCTGGATTGGGTGACGGCTCTTGCCTGTGAATCCGTTGAGGACGGTGCGAGCCAACTGCAAACGGTGCGGCGGGATTACCTGATGGGTAACCTGCGGGCGATCATGCAACGGACGACCGCCGAGCATTTGCGCCGCTCACTGTTCGTCCTGTGGGATTATGCCGATGCCCTGGATAACCAGTCGCTGCACTGGGAGCCAAGTGAAGACCGCCGGCATGCGTACCAATGGCATATGCCCTCCGGCGACCCAACGCGCAAAAAACACGGCGGCATGCTTGGTGCCAACCGGCTGGCCCTCGAGGCCTGGCCGCTGTTCCCGTCATTCCCAGCAGGCGACCGCGTGGCGACCCGTGGCTTCAGAGGCAACCGCGCCTCCGACACTTTTTTGACGTGGCCGCTGTGGCGTCAACCGTTGACCAGAGACGCCGCCGCTTCGATCCTGGGACTCCCAAAGATCCATGGAGACGCAACTGGTCCCGTCGGGGTTCAAGGCTACGGAGTTATCGCTGCTTTTCGTTTGCAGAGGATTCTGGTCGGCAAGACTCCGAATTTCACGACGGCGCTGGTCCTCGCATCATGCACGGCCCGGTGAACGTCTGCAGTCCGATAGTGATTGGCGCCGGCCGGTATTATGGCATGGGACTGTTCGCGACCGAGGCATCGCCATGAGCCCCATTGAGCTACCCATCGTCGCCCGATTCCTGCTCGACGGCCCGGTCCTGCCGCTGGTCATCGACACGGTCCGCGTGGCCGAAGCGTTCCGCGCCGCGGCGATGAGTCGGTTCAATGCGTGGTGTCGCAAACAACCGCCGGCTGGCGTCGAACGGTTCCGCCGACCCGACCGCCCGGATTACTACTCGTCCCCGGTCTTGACCGGCAAGGACGGGACCGGGCCTTACCTGCCGGGACACGACCACGCCCACTTCCTACCCACCGCGGAGGGGGACAACGGCCTGCGGGTGACCCACGTCACCGTCTACGCACGCCAAGGGCTCGATTTCGGGGAGACGGCGGCCCTCAGCGGGTTGCGGCAGTTGCGCGTCGGCGACCTGGACCTCCGAGCCCAGCTGGTCGGGCTGGGACAGCCGTCCGACTTCCGGACGGCGTTGTTCGGCGGGCCGGCTGCGGAGGAGCGGGTCTGGGTGTCGGCGACCCCGTACCTCGGCCCCGCTCACGTCGGCCGCTCCGGGCGCGAACACGACCTGCGCAAGGCGATTCGCGCGGAGTGGCGGCGGTGGAGGCCGAAACGTTTGGCCGCTGTCGAGGTCGAGGCGGTGGAACCGATGGACGACCGCGACGGCGCGTGGGCGGGCCGACCGCGACCCTTCGAGTTCGTCCGCGGTCGCTCTCGGGCCGGAGACGATGGCTACCACCGCCCCTTTGGCACGTTTCGGCTGAGCTTCAGCGCTCCGATCAGCGGTCCGCTTTGTTTGGGCTATGCCTGTCACTACGGTCTCGGCCTCTTCCTTCCCGTCCGGATGATTCAGGAGTCGGGGCGGTAAGCTGCCGGACTGCACCGGTTCAGCGGTTCGGAGGGGCTGGCGGAGTCGAGCGCCGTCGGGTACACTGTGCTTATGCTGCTTGTGGCGAGCGGCGGGGTGTTGAACCGCGAGAGTGGTCGATCCGTCGCTTGAGGTCTTTGACAACTCAGTGGTTTGCGTCGCTTTCAGGCAACACGCGCCGCTCGCGTGTCCGAAGGTCGGTCGCCATAAGGAGTTGCGGAAACGGCAACTGACCCGTACCTTTCCGCCAACCGCTCCCTTGGCCAGCCGCTCGCGGTAGGATGCATAAGTGCTGAATTAGTCAGCAGATCGGACGCGAGCGGTCCTCCACGGCTCCACCGCCGTGGCCGAATTGAAGTCTTCCCCAGGGACGTTCACCGAGGCTCGACCCCGGGTTGTCCTCCACGGCTCCACCGCCGTGGCCGAATTGAAGTCTTCCCCAGGGACGTTCACCGAGGCCCGGCCGAAGAGTCCTCCACGGCTCCACCGCCGTGGCCGAATTGAAGTCTCCAGGCCGGGGTGTCGTCGAAGAGGGTCTTCATGGTCCTCCACGGCTCCACCGCCGTGGCCGAATTGAAGTTGCACTTCGGGCCGGAGTTCCAGGACTGGCTCCACGAGTCCTCCACGGCTCCACCGCCGTGGCCGAATTGAAGTCGGGGT
>Ga0116225_1002476_pt1 | contig 12494 bp, 10 predicted proteins | sample Sb_taG_8_FD_88968 | JGI IMG/M metagenome (GOLD analysis project Ga0116225, IMG submission 88968) | Peat soil microbial communities from Weissenstadt, Germany - Sb_50d_c_BC metaG | ecosystem: Environmental > Terrestrial > Soil > Wetlands > Peat | place: Germany: Weissenstadt | collected 2010-09-21 | reverse complement strand
CCGGAGCGCGGTGGACGCGGTGCACGAGGCCGCCGTCGCGGCCGGGGTGGAGGTGCTGCACGCCCCGCGCGAGTGGCCGGAGTACCACCCCGGCTATTACGCCGTCTTCCTGCGCGACCCGGACGGCCACAACGTCGAGGCCGTCCACCATGGCTAGGCCACCGCGCGGATAAACGGGCCCGCCTTGCCCTGACCCCAGAGACCCCAGAGACCCGCGAAACCCGCGAGACGGTTCGCCTGGCCCGGGCCCGCAGGGCGGCCCGGTTCGGCTGCCGCCGCGGCCCGGTCGTCGGCTCCCGGTGCCGCTCGCGGTGCCGCTCGTCGTGGTGCCGCTCCTGGCGGTGCCGCTCGTCGTGCCGCTCCCGGTGCCGCTCGTCATGGTGCCGGTCACTCCAGTGGATGTCGCTCCGGGCCCGGTCGCGGAGGGCCCGCAGCGGTGGCTTCGCCGGGGCCGGGTCCGGCAGGCGCCCGGGCTCGAGCTCGGAGCGCAGCCGGTCCACGTGGGCGAGGATCTCGCCGCGCAGCTGCCATCCCTCTGGACGTTCGGCCGGGTCGGTGGAGAGCAGGTCAGCGAGCTGGTCCTGCTGCCGCTGGGCCTCTTCGAGATGATCTTCCAGCGCTTCGGCGATCGGCTCGGCCGCGGCGGCGGCTTCGGCCGCGGAGAAGTCGGCGGACACCGGGTCGGCCTCCAGAAGCTGGCCGTAGGCCCGGACCGCGGCGGAAAGCTCGGCTATCACGGCGGCCAGCCGGGCGCGGGTCTCCGCTTCCCTGACCGGGCTGTGGTCGCTGTCGATCCGCGCGCTGTCGGCCACCGAACGAGCCAGCACCCGCATATCCGTCGCAGCACGCTCCAGCGTGTCGACGCCCTCGCGCAGGCCCGCGGCCGGGTCGCCGAACCTCAGCCTCCTGGGGTTCAGCCGGACGCTCTCCTCGGCCTGGGCCAGGGCGTCGTCCACCCGCTCGATCTCGCCGCGCAGCGCCCGGGTCCGGTCCAGCCACTCCGCCGCGCGCCGCGGGTCGGGCACCTCGGCCAGCCCGTCCGCCATCTGGGCGAGCAGGTCGGCCATCTGGCGGCTCAGGTCGCCGACCGCGTTCTTGGCGGGCTGCACCCGCAGCGGAGCGAACACCAGGCCGGCGGCCAGTCCGGCGGCGGCGCCGATCAGCGTCTCGGTGATGCGGCTGGTGGCGGCCGCGTGCGAGTCGACCGAGAAGATCAGCATGGCGCTGATCGGCACTTCCAGGATCTCGTCACGAAGCCGCAGCACGATGCCGAGCACGAGGGTGCCCGCGATGAGCAGGCCGAGCACCCACCAGCTGAACGGGACGTAGGCGGCGACCGCGACGGCGGCGAGCACGCCGGCGGTGACCGCCGCGACCCGCCGGATGGCGGTGCCGATCGTGTGGAACAAGGTGGCCTGCACCACGAGCAGCGCGGTCAGCGGAGCGAGCACGGAACGGGATGACCCGCCGGGCAACTGCAGCGCGAGCAGGTACGCGAACACCGCCGTGACGGTCAGCCGCGCGATGTAGACCGCGGTCGGCTGAGCCCGGCGCCGGACCAGCGTGAGCTGCTCGGCTTGGCGCCTGGCGACCGCCTTGGCGGCCTCGCCGACGCTCTCGACAGGAACGGGACGGACGGGGAAACCCTTCATGAGCTGCATACCGGGGACTAGTGGGCGGCGGGATCCAGGGATAGCTCTAGCCAAGAACAAAACCCTCTGCTAGTGACCAACGCGCGTCCGGCCGGGCTATTCCCCACTGCTGGCCAACAACGTCGGCCCAAGACATTTATCCCGAACGGGCCAGGTGCGTGCTCCCGCGCCGCTCCCACTGCCCCAGCCGGACGGCGCCCCGCAGGATCTCGCCCCGCAGGATCTCGCCCCGCAGGATCTCGCCCCGCCGGACACCTCCCCGGCGCCTCACCGGCATCGCCCGGCCGCTACGACTCCGGCAGCGCCATCAGCGCGGCCACCGCGGCCAGGTACAGGCCGATCAGGCCGGCTCGCACCGCCGGGTCATGAAACCGCGGGCTCCATACCAGGTCGGCCAGGGAATCGCTGATCACGAAGGCGGACGCCAGCCGCAGGCCGCGGGCCTCGGCCACCGCGAACAGGGCGGCCGCCTCCATCTCCACGCACAACACGCCCTCGGCCTGGTAGTGCCGGGCCTCCTCGACGGTCTCCCGGTACGGAGCGTCGATGGTCCAGGACACGCCGGGACGGAAGGCCAGGCCGGACTCCCGCAGCGCCGTGCCCAGGGCGGCGGTCATCTCCGCCGGGGCGGTGGCCAGCCGGCCCGGCGGCAGATAGTGGTGCGAGACACCCTCGTCCCTGACGGCGGCCTCGCACAGGACGAGGTCGCCAGGCTGCAGGTCGCGCTGCAGGCTGCCTGCGGTGCCGACGGACACGACGGCAGAGGTGCCCAGGGCGGCCAGCTGCTCCAGGACCGCGGCCGCGGCCGGCGCGCCGATGCCGAACTGGCCGAGCAGCCCCACCTTGCCGCCGGTGCTCGGCAGTGGCAGCGGCAGGTCGCGGCGTCGCGGGGGCTCCAGCCCTTCGGCCCGCAGCACGTGGTCGTACAGCGAGCGCTGGTAGCAGAGCACCGCGCCGCCGGGAGCGGCCTCGTCGTCGAGGGCGCCGACCTGCCGCAGGTACGCGAGGAAGTCGGCCGCGGTGAACAGCGCCTGCCCGGCGTGCTTGCCTGCGAAGTTCGGATAGCTCGCCGTGGGCACGAGGGCCGATTCTACGCCCGGACGTCACGCCCGGGACCTGGATCACGCCCGGACCTGGCACCGGCCGGACCTGGCACCGGCCGGGACCAGCAGGACCGCCACCGGCACGACCACCAGCCCGGCCAGCGCCCAGCTCAGCCCGAACCCCTGCGCGACCAGCCCCACGGCCAGCGGCCCCAGGCCGCCGGCTAGCCCGGCGGCGCTGCTCAGCGTCACCGCCACCGAACTTCGCCCCGGCAGGCTGCCGTACAGCCGGGCCTGAAGCACCGGGTACCACGGCGCCGTCGCCGCGCTCAGCGCGGCCAGGACGACCAGCTTGGGCACGGTGCCGGGGACGAGCAGGAAGCCGGGGTAGAGCAGTGCGGCGGCGGCCGCGCTGGCACGCAGCACGGCGAGATCCCCGGCCCGGTCCAGGATGACGACGAGCGCGGCGTCCCCGGCCAGCGCGGCGCCGAGCCTGATCGCTATGGCCAGCGCCGCTACCGCGGGGGTCAGGTGCGCGACGTCCACCAGGTAGAGCGCCAGGAACCCGGTGAAGACGTCGACCAGCAGGTCCGCCACCTCGATCAGCAGCAGCCAGCGCAGCGTCCCCCAGTCCCGCAGCGCGGCGGCGATCTCCCGCGCCCGCCCGGTCCACGGCCGCCGCTCCGCCCGCTCCCCATCTGAGTCTGAGTCCGAGTCTGCGTCTGGCGAGCCCGCCGCGGGAGCCGCCGGACCCCGCACGTACGCGCCGAGCCAGACGAGCGCGGCAAGCCCGGCCAGCACCAGGTAGCCGGCCCGCCAGCCGCCGCCGCTGGCCAGCACCGCGGTGAGCAGCAGCGGTCCCGCCACCGCCCCCGTCGATCCGGCCAGGTCCCAGCGCGCCATGACCTGGGCCTGCCGGTCCGGCCAGGCGTCCATGATCTCGGCCTGAGTCAGCGACACGAACGCGCCGGACGCCGGGTAAAAGGCGACGAAAGCGCACAGCAGCACGGTGAACGAGCGAGCGGAGGCGACGCCGAGGAGGGTGAGCACGAAGATGACGCCGCCGCCGAGAATGGCCAGCCGACGCCGTCGGCCCTGCCCGGCCAGGACGCCGAGCGGCAACTCAAGGAAGCCGCCGACCAGCAGCGGCACCGAGGCCAGCAGCCCGACCTGCGCGTAGCTCAGGCCCAGGTCGTGCCGGATAAGCGGGAGCGCGGCTCCCTTGGCCCCGTCAACCAGCTCGTCGGCGAGCTCGATCGCGAGCGCGACGGCGAGAACGGAAAGCGCGGGCCTTCAGCGTCAAGTGAAACCCATGCCGCCCATGCTACGGCGAGCCCTCCTGGTTGTCTCCGCCCACGGTTCGACTGATCCCGCGACCCCGGACCAGCTACGGGTTCACCGGCGGTGCTCGGTGCGCCAGACCACGCGCAGGCCGGACCAGTCCTCGTCGATGGCGGCCACCTTGACGTCGACCAGCCCGATGGGCAGCACGTGCTCGCGAATGACGGTGTCGGTGATGTCGCTGCGATGGCCGGCCGCCCGGCGCGGCCAGGCGACCCAGAGCGCCCCCGCCGGATAGATCCGCCGGGCTAGTTCGCCGATCTCCCCGCCGATCTCGTCCGCGCGGGTAAAGAAGGCGAGGATGACGTCGGCGCTCCCGTCGGCACCGGGTCCGGCCAGCCCGGCCGGCGGGTCGGTCAGCGTCCAGCCGTCTGGCGGGTTATGCAGGTGGACCCGCTGCCCGGGCTTGAGGCCGAGCTTGGCCGCCTGTGGCCGGCCCGAATACCCCGGCGTCGTCACCGGGTGCCCGCCGGCGCCGATGGGTTTGCCGTGGCGGGTACGTCTATCCCCTGAACCGGACTGATGGACATCATGGACAGGAGCATGGCATGTTCGCGAACACCAAGGCGTTCAGCGGGTTCGCCGTCGACGACCTCGAGGCGGCGAAGAAGTTCTACGGACAGACGCTCGGGCTGCGCACGTCCGAACAGTACGGGCTGCTGACGCTGCACCTGGCCGGCGGCCGGGACACGCTGGTCTACCCGAAACCGGATCACGTGCCCGCCAGCTACACGATCCTCAACTTCCAGGTCGACGACATCGACGCGGCCGTCGGCGAACTGGCCAGCCGCGGCGTGCCGATGGAAAGGTACGACGGCCTGGGACAGGACGAGAAGGGCATCAACCGGGCCGGGGGCCCGTACATCGCCTGGTTCAAGGACCCGGCGGGCAACATCCTGGCCGTGCTGCAGGAGCGCTAGCCCGAGCTTCCGGGGTGCCCGGCGATCGTGACCGCCGAGACATGGGTACCACCCGCCTCCCGTATCGGCGTGACCGGCGGGAGCATGAGCGTGCGCCCCGAGGCCGTGGTCAGCGGTCGATGGAGGCCATGTTCGCTTCGTCGTGGCGCTCGCCGGCGGCCGGCGTCAAGTTGTTGAGCCGCTCGAGCTGGTCGTCGCTCAGTTCGATGCCGTCGGCGGCGGTGTTCTCCTCGACGCGGGCGACCCGCCGGGTGCCGGGGATCGGAGCGATGTCCTCGCCCTGGGCGAGCAGCCAGGCCAGCGCGATCTGCGCCGGTGTAGCGCCGGCCTCGGCGGCGACGGCCTGGACCTCGTCGACGATGGCCAGGTTGCGCTGGAAGTTCTCGCCGGTGAAGCGGGGGTTGGTCTTGCGCCAGTCGTCGTCGGGGATGTCGTTGACGGTGCGGATCTGGCCGGTGAGGAAGCCGTGGCCGAGCGGGGAGTAAGGGACGAAGCCGATGCCCAGTCGGCGCAGGAGCGGTAGCAGCTCGGCCTCGGGGTCGCGGGTCCACAGCGAGTACTCGGTCTGCAGCGCGGCGAGCGGGTGGACGGCGTGGGCGCGGCGGATCGTGCCGGGGCCAGCCTCGGACAGGCCGATGTGAAGCACCTTGCCCTCGGTGACCAGTTCGGCCAGAGCGCCGACGGTCTCCTCGATGGGCGTGTTCGGGTCGACCCGGTGCTGGTAGTACAGATCGATGTGGTCGGTGCCCAGCCGGGTCAGTGAGCCCTCGACCGCGGCGCGGACGTTGGCCGCACTGCTGTCGGTGACGCCGGGCCCGCCACCGGAGTGGGAGACGAGGCCGAACTTCGTGGCCACCACGACCTGGTTGCGGCGGTCCTTGATCGCCTCGCCGATCAGTTCCTCGCTGTGGAACGGGCCGTAGATCTCGGCGGTGTCGATGTGGGTGACGCCCAGGTCCAGCGCGCGGTGGACGGCGCGGATCGACTCGGCGTCATCAAGGCCCCCGCCGCTGGTGTAGGTCCCGGCCATGGTCATGGCGCCCAGGCCGATCCGGGAGACATCCAACCCGCCCAGAGACACGTGCTTCATCGGGTAGCTCCTTTTCGTCGTTTCTTGAGCTCCAGGTAACGCCTCGTCGGCGACGCGAAGAAGTCGCTGCTGGACGGTGTACTGACAGCACACCCCTCGTCCTGAGAACTGCGCCTAGCCTGGAGGCGTGGACAACCGCGACGAGGTCAAGGCCTTCCTCAGCTCCCGCCGGGCCAAGGTCACCCCCGCGCAAGCCGGGCTGGCGAACTACGGCCGCAACCGCCGTGTGCCCGGTCTGCGCCGCAGCGAGGTCGCCGACCTGGCTGGAGTCAGCGTCGAGTACTACTCGCAACTGGAGCGGGGCAACCTCTCCGGCGTGTCCGAGAGCGTGCTCGACGCGCTCGGCCGGGCCCTGCATCTCAGCGAGGCCGAGCGGGAACACCTGCTCGATCTCGCCCGCGCCGCCGGCCCCGCGCGCCGCGCCCGCCGCCGGCCCTCGGCCCGGCAGGTCCGGCCCAACGTCGCCCGCATCCTCGACGGGATGACCGAGGTGCCGGCCTTCGTCGAGAACGGGCGCCTGGACGTGCTCGCCGCGAACCCGCTCGCGCAGGCGCTGTACGCACCGGTGTTCGCCGACCCCTCCCGACCGGTGAACCTGGCCCGGTTCAACTTCCCAACCCGCACGCCCGCACGTTCTGGGGCAACTGGGAACGCGCCGCCGATGACACCGTGGCCATGCTGCGCACCGAAGCCGGCCGCGACCCCTACGACAAGGCCCTCACCGACCTGGTGGGAGAGCTGTCCACCCGCAGCGACGAGTTCCGCGTCCGCTGGGGCGCCCACGACGTCCAACTGCACCGCACGGGGCTCAAGCACATCCGGCACCCCGTCGCCGGCGAACTGCACCTGTCCTACGAGGTGATGGAGCTGCCCGCCGACCCTGGCCTGGCTCTAGTCGCCTTCAGCGCCGAAGCAGGCTCATCCGACGACGACGCCCTCCGGTTCCTCGCCAGCTGGGCTGCCACCCACGAGCCAGGCGACGTCCTGGCGACGCCGAACCAAACGTAGTCCCGCAAAGCACAGGTCGTACCGGGACGGGGGCGGTGACCACCACACCTGCCGGAACCACCCAGACACTGCTGTGGGTAATGCGCCAAGCCGGTCCTCGAACACCACTGACCAGCGGAAAATATGAACAAGATCAACTTATCCCGGAAACTCGGGCTACGAGCCGGCCGGGCACACGGGCCCGCGTGTAGCAGAACTCCAGGCCGCGGCGCAGGCTGCCGTCCGGCGCCCGCAGCGGTTCGAGTAGCGCGCCCGCCCGGGCGCGGGCCGCCCGCAGGTCCTGCTCCGGGATCTTCTCCCAGAACAAGGCGGGCGCCTGGTTCCAGCTCGCCGCCCACCAGGCGTCCGGGCCGGCGTACCTGACCTCCGCCACCTGCCGCCTGGTGCTGACGTCCTGGTAGCCGATGCGCCGCAGCATGGCCTCCATCGTGGCCACCGAATCGAACGGCGGCCGGTGCAGGAACCCGGCGAACCCGCCGTCCGCCGCGTAGGCGTCCACTGCGGCGATGACCGGGACCCAGTCCGGGTCCTCGGCGACGTTCCAGCTGAAGGCGAAGACGCCACCCGGCCGCAGTAGCTCCGCGTAGCGCCGGGCGGCGCGGCCCGGATCGGCCAGCAGGAACATCACGTTGCTGGCCAGCACCATGTCGAAGCTCGCGCCGGGATACGCCGGGTCCTCGGCGTCCCCTGGCTCGACGGTCACGTTGCCCAGGCCCAGCCGGACCGCCGCCGCGGCGGCTCGGGCCAGCATGCCGGCCGCGAGGTCGATCCCGGTCACGTGCCCGGTCGGCCCGGCCGGGCCGACCGGGCCGACCGCCCTGGCCGCGGCGAACAGGCAGGCGCCCGCGCCGCAGCCCACGTCGAGCACCGCCTGGCCTGGCCGCAGCCCGGCCACCTGGACCAGGAGATCGGACACCGGGCCGAAGAACCCGCCCGGCCCGGTGTCGTAGCCAGCGGCGAGCCCGTCGAACGCCGCCGTCACCCACTCCTTGAACGCAGCATCGGTCAACGCAGGGTCCACGGCCGCATCTCATCACGCCGCGGCGCGCGCTGGAAGGGCCCAGCCGGCGGGCCGGTGATCTCAGCCCGCGCCGGGCCGGGGTGCTAACCGGCGTGAAAAAAGGGGGGTTAACCGGTGTGCCAGGCCTTCGTACACCCGGTATTATACCGAGTATGCTACTCGATAGGTTGATCACATGAGCGTCCGGCATGCCCTGCTCGCGTTGCTCAGCGAGGGACCCAAGTACGGGCTGCAGCTGCGGGAGGAGTTCGAGGCGCGGACCGGCGAGGTCTGGCCGCTGAACGTCGGCCAGGTCTACACCACGCTGCAGCGGCTGGAGCGGGACGGGCTGGTCGAGTCCGACGGCGACGGCCAGGACGGCCCGCAGAAGGGCTTCCGGATCACCGCGGCCGGCTCGGATGAGCTGACCGGGTGGCTGCGCACGCCGTCGGACATGAGCTCGCCGCCGCGCGACGAGCTGGTGATGAAGGTCCTGGTGGCGCTGCGGGTGCCGGGCACCGACGTACGAGATGTGATCCAGGTGCACCGCAGGTACCTGGTGGAACTGATGCAGCAGTGGACTCGGATCAAGGAAACCGAGGCTGAGTCCGACATGAGCCTGGCCCTGGTGGTGGACGCGGAGCTGTTCCGGCTCGATGCCGTGGTCCGCTGGCTGGATACCGCGGACGGCCGCATCAAGCGGGCCGCCGCCGACCCGGTCCAGGCTGAGACAACAACGGGGACGACGCAGGCTGTGCCGAGCGCACGGCGAAGAATTGGAGCAAGAAAATGAGCGTGCTGGAAATGCGGCGCGTGTCGCGCATCTACGGCCTGGGGGCCGCCGAGGTGCGCGCGCTGCAAGACATCGACCTGACGGTCGACGCGGGTGCGATGGTGGCCGTGATGGGGCCGAGCGGATCGGGGAAGTCCACGCTGCTGACCATCGCCGGCAGCCTGGAGGATCCCAGCAGCGGCGAGGTGCGCGTCTGCGAGGAGGAGCTGACGAAGCTGTCGCGCAACGCCAAGGCGCGGCTGCGCCGCCGCTCGATCGGCTACGTGTTCCAGGATTTCAACCTGCTGCCCGGGCTGACGGCGGCGGAGAACGTCGCGCTGCCGCTGGAGCTCGATGGCGTGCCGGCCAGGAAGGCCCGCGTGGCCGGGCTGAACGCCCTCGACGAACTCGGCCTGGCCGAGCGGGCGGCCAGCTTCCCCGACCAGCTGTCCGGCGGCGAACGGCAGCGGGTGGCGATCGCCCGCGCCGTGGTCGGCGAGCGCCAGCTGCTGCTGGCTGACGAGCCCTCGGGCGCGCTCGATTCGGTCAACGGCGAGGGTGTCATGCGGCTGATCCACGCCGCGTGCAAGCGGGGCGTGGCAGCGGTCGTGGTAACCCACGACGCCCAGCTGGCCTCGTGGGCCGACCGGGTGGTGTTCCTGCGCGACGGCCGGGTGACCGACCAGACCCTGCCCGCGCCTGGCCCCGAATCGCTGCTCACGCCGGGATCAGGCCAATGAGCCCGGGTCCAGCAGGCACCGCACTGCGCGAACGCCCGGCCTCGGCGGGAACTTCAAACGGGGGCGTTCCCGCCCGCCGGGCCGTGATCCGCTGGTCGTGGCGGATGTTCCGCCGCGAGTGGCGCCAGCAGCTGCTGGTCCTGGCGCTCATCGTGGTGGCGCTGGCGGCCACCGTCGTCGGGGCGGCGGTGGCCACCAACACGCCACCGCCGGCCGGCGCGGGCTTCGGCACCGCGCAGGACATGGCCACGTTCCCCGGCGGCCGGCAGCTGGCTAGCCAGATCGCCGCGCTGGAGCAGCGCTTCGGCCGCGTCGACGTCATCGAGAACCAGACGATCGCCATCCCGGGCTCGATCAACACCTACGACCTGCGCGCCCAGGATCCGAACGGCCCGTTCGGCGTTTCGATGCTCTCCCTGGTCGCCGGCCACTACCCGACTGGGCCCGGCCAGGTGGCCGTGACCGACGGCGTGGCCTCCGCCTTCAACCTCAGGATCGGTGACGTGTGGCACCAAGGCGGCACAGCGCGCCAGGTCACCGGCATCGTGCAGAACCCGCAGAGCCTGCTTGACGAGTTCGCCCTCGTCGCGCCGGGCCAGGTCAGCAGGCCAAGCCAGGTCACCGTGCTGTTCACCGCGCCGCCCGGTACGACCACCGCCTCCCTCGGCCAGTACGTGGTGACCCGGCATGATGCGGTGGCCAGCAACCCGCTCAATCCTGAGACCATCGTGCTGGCGCTGGCCACGGTCGGCATGCTGCTCATCGCCCTGGTCGCGGTGGGGGGCTTTACGGTGCTGGCCCAGCGCCGGCTGCGCTCGCTCGGCATGCTCGGCGCCCTGGGCGCCACCGACAGGAACGTCCGCCTCGTGGTCCGGGTCAACGGCATCCTGGTGGGTGTCGCGGGCGCGCTGGCCGGAACGATCCTAGGCCTGGCCGCCTGGCTGGCCTACCGGCCGAGGCTGCAATCCAGTGCCCACCACCTAATCGGCGCGTTCCAGCTGCCGTGGATCGTGATCGGCCCGGCGATGGCGCTGGCCGTCGTGGCCACCTACTTCGCCGCCTCGCGCCCGGCGCGGGCGGTCACCAGGATCCCCGTCGTCGCCGCCCTGTCCGGGCGGCCCGCACCGCCCAAGCAGGTGCACCGCTCGGCGGTGCCCGGCGTGATCCTGTTCGTGGTCGCCGCGGTCCTGTTCTGGTACACGGGCAAGAGCAGCAACGGCGGTGGAGCGCCCGAGCTCGTCGGCGGCTTCGTCGCGCTGATCGCCGCAGTGATCCTGCTGGCCCCGTTCAGCCTGGCGATCCTGGCCAGATCCGGCCGGCGGGCCCCGATCGCGGTGCGCCTGGCCCTGCGCGACCTGGCCCGGTACCGGGCCCGCTCGGGCTCGGCCCTCGCGGCCATCAGCCTCGGTGCGCTGATCGCCGTTCTGGTCTGCGTCCTGACCGCGCAGCGGTACGGGAACGTCCTGGACTACGCCGGGCCGAACCTGGCCTCGAACCAGATCATCGTGTACACGCCCAACGGCGGACCTGGCGGCGGCGGCCCCGGCAATGGCCCAGGCGGATCCAGCCCATCCGGCACCGCCAGCACACCGCAGGCCCAGGCGGCGGTCGCCCAGAGCATCGCCAGGGCCCTCGGCTCCAGCACCGTCATCGAACTCGACCAGGCCGGCGCCTCGCTGCAGCACGCTGCGGCCGGACGTTCCTGGTCCGGACCGATCTACGTGGCCACGCCCCAGCTCCTGCAGGCCTTCGGGATCAAGGCGTCCGACGTCAACCCCGACGCCGACATCCTCACCATGCGGCCCGGGCTGTCCGGCCTGTCGGAGATGCAACTCGTCTACGGCGGCTACTTCGGCCCAGGCGGCGCAGGCAACGCGGGGCCAGGCAACAGCCCAGGCAACGGGCCAGCCAGCTACCCGTGCCCGAAGGGCCAGTGCGTGGCCAACCCGGTGATCCAGGAGGTTGGTGCCCTTCCGTCCGGCACATCGGCGCCCAACACCGTGATCACCGAACACGCCATCGACACGCTTGGCCTGCACACCAGCATCCAGGGCTGGCTCATCCAGGCCCCGCACAATCCGACCGCGGCGCAGATCACCGACGCCCGGCTCACCGCGGCCGCAGCGGGCATGACGATCGAGACCAAGAACAGCGCGCCCTCGTCGGCGGAGATCCTCAACTACGCCACCGCGTTCGGGATCGCGCTGGCGCTGGGCATCCTGGCCATGACGATCGGCCTGATCCGCAGCGAGACCGCCAGGGACCTGCGCACCCTGACCGCCACCGGGGCGAGCAGCCTGACCCGCCGGGAGCTGACCGCCGCGACCGCCTTCGCGCTCGCCCTGGGCGGTGCCGTGCTCGGCACGGTGGCGGCCTACGTCGCCGCCATCGGCTACGCCTGGGACAACTCGCTTGACGGCCTGTCCGAACTGTCCAACGTGCCCACCCGGCAACTGCTGTTCATCCTGGTCGGCATGCCGGTGATCGCGGCGGTCGTCGGCTGGCTGATGGCCGGCCGGGAGCCGTCCGCCATCTCCAGGCAGCCCCTGGAGTAAGGCAAGTACCAGCACCGTTCGGGATAAAAGCCCCTTCCCGAGGGGGACCGTGCCCGGCCTACTGACGTAGGCCGGGCACGGACGGCTGGCCCTTGTCCTTGCGCTCCAGGATCTCCGCCGCGCCGCGGACCACGCACCGGAGCGGGTCCTCGACCAGGACCGTGCCGATGCCGGCCGCGGTCTCGATCCGGGCGGCCAGGCCGGGCAGCAGCGCGCCGCCGCCGGCCAGCCGGACCTTGCCGCGGACGACGTCCTCGGCCAGCCCGGCCGGGATCTCGGACAGCATCTCCTGCACCGTGCCGGTGATCGCCGCCACGATCGGCTCGAGGGCGGCCGCCACCAGTTTTCCCGGCACGTCCTCCGACCGCGGCGT
>Ga0116225_1002463_pt1 | contig 12543 bp, 12 predicted proteins | sample Sb_taG_8_FD_88968 | JGI IMG/M metagenome (GOLD analysis project Ga0116225, IMG submission 88968) | Peat soil microbial communities from Weissenstadt, Germany - Sb_50d_c_BC metaG | ecosystem: Environmental > Terrestrial > Soil > Wetlands > Peat | place: Germany: Weissenstadt | collected 2010-09-21 | reverse complement strand
CGCGATGTGCTGCGCAAGGAATGGGGCTTCAAGGGGTTTGTCGTATCGGATTACTTCGCAATCTGGGAGCTCGGTTACCGGCCCGACACGCACGGGCATTTCGTCGCTGCGAACAGGAAGGAATCGTGCGCGCTCGCCGTCAAAGCCGGCATCAACATCGAGCTGCCCGATCCGGACTGTTATCTGCATCTCGTCGAGCTTGTGCGCAAGGGAATTCTCAAGGAGCGGGAGCTGGATGAGCTCGTGGAGCCGATGCTCTTCTGGAAATTCGAAATGGGCCTGTTTGATGATCCGTATGTCGATCCCGCCGAGGCGGAGCGCGTCACGGGCTGCGATGAGCATCGCAAGATCGCGTTAACTGCCGCGCATGAAGCCATCACTCTGCTGAAGAACGAGAACAACCTGGCTCCGCTCGATCTCAGGAAGATCAAGTCCATCGCCGTCATTGGTCCCAACGCGAATCGCACGCTGCTGGGCGGCTACAGCGGCCGGCCGAAGCAGGAGATCACAGTGCTCGAAGGTATCCGTAAAAAAGCCGGCAAGAAAGCCAAGGTGCTCTACAGCGAAGGCTGCAAGATCACGATCGGCGGCAACTGGAACCAGGACGAAGTCGTTCCAAGTGATCCCGAGGAGGATCGCAAGCAGATTGCCGAAGCCGTCGAAGTGGCCAAACAGGCCGACGTCATCGTGCTTGCGATCGGCGGCAACGAACAAACCTCGCGCGAAGCTTGGTCACTGCAGCACATGGGCGATCGCACCAGCCTTGACCTGATCGGTCGCCAGGAAGAGCTGGTGCAGGCCATGCTCGCGCTGGGCAAGCCGGTGATCGTGTTCCTCTTCAATGGCCGTCCGCTCTCGATCAATTCCCTCAGCAAGAACGTGCCAGTGATTTACGAGTGCTGGTACCTGGGCCAGGAAACCGGGCGCGCCGTGGCTGATGTTCTCTTCGGCGACTACAACCCCGGCGGCAAGTTGCCTATCTCTGTTCCTCGCTCCGCGGGCCATCTACCCGTCTTTTACAACTACAAGCCATCGGCGCGGCGCGGTTATCTATGGGACAATGTTTCACCGATCTACGCCTTCGGTTACGGACTCAGCTACACGAACTTCTCCATCACCAATCCTCGCCTGACAAAGAAAAGAATCCCGCGCAAAGGCACAACGCGTATTCAAGTCGACGTGACAAACACCGGCGGCCGCGAAGGAACAGAGGTGGTTCAGCTCTATATTCGCGACGTGGTCAGTTCGGTGACGCGGCCCGTGAAGGAGTTGAAAGCCTTCAAGAAGGTGCGGCTGCAGCCAGGTGAAAGCACGACGGTCACTTTCGACATCACGCCCGCGATGCTCTCTTTCTACGACGTGAATATGAAATATGTTGTCGAGCTCGGCGATTTCGAATTGATGATCGGCAACTCGTCGCGCAACCAAGACCTCACGAAGTTGACTCTGCAGGTATCGAAGTAAGCGCCCCAGGGGACGCTGAAAGTCGAGGCGGCTATGATCCAGAAACTTTCGTTTGCAGAGAAGTTCGGGTATGGTCTGGGCGACATGGCCGCCAACTTCGTCTTCCAGGCATTGCTGGCGCTGCAGTTGGACTTCTACACCCACACCTTTGGCCTCACGCCGGCACAGGCTGCAAGGCTCTTCCTCGTTGTGGGCCTCGGTGTGGCCTGCCTCAATCCAGTCATGGGAGTAATTGCCGACCGGACGAGCTCGAGATGGGGCAAGTTCCGGCCCTGGCTGCTGTGGACGGCACTGCCCTTCGGGATCATCGGCGTCCTCACCTTCACCACGCCTTCTTTAAGTCCCACATCAAAGATTGCTTATGCGTGGATCACCTATGCGCTGCTGCGCGTGATCTACACAATGAACAATGTGCCGTACGCAACGCTCACGGCGGTCATGACCTCGGACCCCGACGAGCGGAACAGCATCGCATCGTACCGCCAGATCTTTGCCAATACCGCGGGCTTCATTGTGCAGAGCCTTGCGGTGCTGATGGTGGCGTGGTTGGGGCGTGGCAACGACGCGCGCGGCTATCAGCTCACGATGGGGCTGCTGTCGGCCCTTAGCGTGATCTTTTTCATCGTCGCCTTCGTTTCAACTAAGGAGCGCATTCAGCCCGACCCGCAACAGAAGACTTCGCTGGGCCAGGACCTTTCTGACCTCTTTGGGAACCCATCATGGGTGGTGCTGTTCCTGGCCACGCTGTTCTATTTCATCGCGATTGTGATCCGCGGCAACGTGATGTTGCCCTATTTCCGCTATGTGGCCGGCAATGCGAACCTCTTCTCATGGTTCAACGGATTCGGGCTGGCCTCGCTGATCGCGGGCGTTGCGTGCTCCACGGCAGTGGCCAAACGCGTGGGCAAGCGAATGCTCTTTATTGCCAGCATGGTTTTGTCCGCGTCGCTGGCGACGGCGCTGTTGTTTCTATCCCCGCACGCAACCGTCGAGATCATCGCGATCGAAGTGCTGCGCCAGTTCTCGTTCGGATTGTCGGGGCCGATCCTTTGGTCCATGATGGGCGATGTGGCCGACTACGGCGAATGGAAGACGGGCCGGCGCGCCAGCGGCACGGTCACGTCCGGCGTGGTCTTTGCACTTTGGGCAGGGCTCGCGATTGGCGGCGCCGTGGCCGGCAAACTTTTCGATGTGTACGGTTTCGTTTCCAAAGCTGACGTGCAAACGGCACACGCGCAGGCCGGCATTGTGCTCACGGCCAGCGTTTGGGCCGGGGTAGCTTTCATGGCCACCGCCATCTCTTTGCTCTTCTATCCGATTTCCCGCGAACTCAATCGGAAAATCGCCGACGAACTCACCGAACGGCGCAAGGCTTTTGCGCCTCGAAACAGCTCATAGTTCTTCGAGGGCTGATGAGCCGGCTGAAGCAGGGAGGGAGCATGTTCAGCAAATCGTCGGACTGCGCACGATCGGCGGTCCTTCTCGGCCTCATCCTGGGGTGTACGGCAGCGGCGTCGTACGAACCCACGCTCAAAGATGCTTACAAGGGCGATTTCGTCATCGGCGCGGCCATGGACGCCGGAGATATTACCGGGCAGAATCAGCGCGACGATGCCATCATCGAGACGCAGTTTAACTCCATCTCTCCGGAAAATGTGCTCAAGTGGGAGATCGTACATCCCCAGCCAGGCAGCTATAACTTCGATCTGGCCGACAAGTATGTCGCGTTCGGCCTCGAACAACACATGTGGATCCATGGGCACACACTGGTGTGGCACAACCAGGTGCCCGCGTGGGTCTTTCGCGACGACAAAGGCAATCTTGTTGACCGCGACACCTTGCTCGCGCGCATGCATGACCACATCCTTACAGTGGTCGGCCGCTACAAGGGAAAGATCCAAAGCTGGGATGTGGTGAACGAGGCACTGAACGAAGACGGCACCCTTCGCCAGTCATTGTGGTACAAAATCATCGGTCCGGACTACATTGAAAAAGCTTTTGCCTATGCCCATGAAGCGGACTCGCAGGCGCAACTCGTTTACAACGACTACAACCTTGAGAATGAGCCCAAGCGCAGCGGAGCGATTGCGCTCATCAAGAAACTGAAGGCGGAAGGGATTCCGATTGGCTGCGTCGGATTGCAAGGTCATGAAAGCCTGACATGGCCTACCCCCGAGCAGGAAGACGCCACGATCGCAGGGTTTGCGGCGCTCGGCGTGAAGGTTGCCATCTCAGAGCTGGATGTAGACGTACTGCCTTCTTCCGGGACTCAACCCACGGCCGATGTGTCTGTTCATATCCAGCAGAATGCGGCGCTGAATCCATATGTCAACGGATTGCCGGATTCGGTCGCGCAGCAACAGGCCGCGCACTACGTCGATCTATTTCGTGTATTCCTCAAGCACCGCGATACCGTGGAGAGAGTCACGTTCTGGGGCGTAACCGATGCCACGTCGTGGCGCAATGATTTTCCGGTGCGAGGACGCACCAACTACCCGCTCCTCTTCGATCGCAGCGAACAGCCGAAGCCGGCCTTCGACGCGATCATCCGCGTCGCCGCTGAAGCCTCGCAGCGCTTAAGGCCGCTCACCGGTTGGGATCGCGGCTCGCCGTTTGTGCGGTACCAAATTCCGAATAACCGAATAGCACAACGGCAAGTCCGCAGCCCTGTTTTTCGCAGAAGGGAATCAAACTTATTGGCAATTCCAGCTCTGAACGGTAAGAAACCACATGTGGCCAAGCGAGATCAGTGCACCGAGGCCAAGAATCGAAAAAGCAATCGGGATCATCAATGAGAACGGGATGCACTGGAATGCTGCCCGTCCCACAACCATCAATATGCCGATATCGAGACCCGTTGTCAGCGATGAGACCGCGAGCCTCGACCGGAACTCTCCATTGAGCGGGGCATGTTCTGCAACCATCACCTCGGCAACTGAACTGAAGCTTGTCATATGGTCCCTCTCCTTTTTTCTTATCCTTCGGGCCCACGAGAAAACCCAACTGAGTCGCACGCTCTCCTCCGACTATGCGAGCGAGGGACTAACGTTGCTGGACCCGCTGTTCGCGGCTGACGCTACATGGGTGATGCCCGCAACCAGCAAAAAGTGCGATCAAGCAACATGGCAATGCCTACACGACCGGGCCCTGGCCCTTGTTCACTATTCTTGAGGATCTGGAACTTCAGGTATGGCCGGGTGATGCATCTGCTTTTCGAACCTCCCTCGTGTCATGAATTTAGAATCTAGGGCAGGGAACAATGATGTGCAATGCTGCTTTCGCAGCGAACCCGCTGCCCGATCAGTGCTCTCCCCGAGCATGTAGGTAACCAATGAATGATTACCGCCCGTTTCATAGAGGATTGTCGTCCCGCGGACAATTCAATTACACCTGGGACCGCAGGAATGGATTCGCTTCGAATCGATGGCTCGATGTACAGGAATTTCTTTGGGAGTTTGCAGCCTGTAGCGAAGGCCCCTTTGAGGTTTTCTGGCGGACGCCAAGATCGTGTCTCGATGGGACGAAGATCCGAGCAGAGTGACTTAGATTTCGTCGTTGCTTCGCGGACTTGATCGGCAGTGAAGAAAATCCTAAGGCGATCCTTCGCCATTTCGCTCATGATCGCGGCTTGGGCCTGCTTTGTAGCGAGAAGATCAGTGCTTGGCGGCTGTCACAGGCTTGATCGAGTCAGCTGCGGCCGTAATGTCGTTTACGTCGCTCGCGCTCAATTCGTAAAGAGAGGGTTCGTTGTCGCGCCTGGCAATGTAATGGTCGCCCAACTTCGAGATCATCACTTTCTCCACCTGCTTGCCTTGGCCGGAAGTCACTGTCACTGCGATTTCCGCGCTCGAAAAACCCGAAGTAGGGAAGCCCGTGGCGGTCAGGTCGCGGAGCTTTTCCACGAGCGATTCAACGGCGGTGGTGTCCGTTTTCTTGTCATTGAACCACCAGTCATTGCCACTGCGCGCGAGAAACCAGGATTTTTGGCCTTCGTGGATTTCGAGTTTGCCAGGATCTTCAAAGCCAAAGTCGAAGAGTTTCTTGTTACGGAATTCGTTCAGGCTCCGCTCGAGCGTTGTGCCAAGGCTCGCATCCACCTTGTAGGCGCCGTCCGCGGCGCTGGACTTGGCCAGGTAGTCATCCTTGCTTTTGCGCAACTCAAGTGTTTGTGTGCCCTGGTCTCCAGCCAGGGCCACTTTGGCGACTAAAGTCCCCTGGCCGAATTTCGTGGCGGCAGCGTCATTATTCTCGCCGCCACTGAGGTCCATGCGCACGTCGGCGATGCTGCGAACAAGTTCGTCGACCGCGAAGCTGTCAGCCCGTAATGGCTCCGGTTTCAAAATCTGCCAGCCATCTTTGATCCGCGCGAACTCGATCGTCTGCCCTTTCTTCTCCAGCTTCATGCGGCTGACTTAATCAGGATCGATCGTCAGCAGCCGCTTATTGCGCAGGTCATTCAGCCCCTTGTCAATACTGGTCTTGCTGTATCCGGCGATGGCAAAAACCCGGGGATCGCCGGCGAGTATCGCGTAAACGTCGCCACCCGCCGGTGTCGAGTCGCCCAAAAGCAGTTTTCTCTGCTTGCGATCGGATGTCGCAATGTCAACTGTAACCGATGGATCATCGAGTCCATACTGCGCCAGACCCGCCGCCTTCTCTTCAATCACGTGGTCGGCATTGAGACTCGACAAGCTCGAGAGCATCCCGGCAACTTCGTCCTGTTCCGCGCGCAATTCCTCCGGCTTGGTGATCTGCCACCTGCCGTCGTTTTGCTTGACCAATGAAACTGGCGCAGATCCCTTGTCCGTGACTGTGAGCTGGGTGATGCTTGCCTGATCCAGTTTGAGAATCGAAGGCGAGGTGGTTGACGATAGGGGCGCGCTCTTCTCCGATGGCTTGTGGTGGTTGGACCAATAGAGTACTCCGCCGAGGGCCAGCAGAACGAGAACTGCAATGATCAATCCACGGAACTTCATAACGCATTTCGCAATTCCAGCAAGATCGTGCGGATTTTGGTCCTCACCGGCGCTTCCACCAGATCCCGGCACCGATAATGATCGCCACCAGCGGAAATCCGAACTGGCTGCTGAGCCGCACGCGATTCAATTGGGCGCGGGTCATCGTGATGCGGCGATCGTCTGGCGGCTTGGGATGGATGGAGATAAGATCTTCATCGGATGAGAGCCAGTTCACCGAGTTCAGGGCAAGGTCGCTGTTCCCATTGAAGCCGATGAACCGGTTGGCTACCCACGAGGAGCTGCCAACGACGACAAAGCGTCCCTGTGAGTTCTGCTTTCCGGTGTCATAGTTGCCGGCAGCCGCCAGCGCGAAAGGCCCTTTCTTGTTTTTTGGGTCGTGGAGATTGACTGAAGGAGAATTCAGGTCGCTGGTGGCAAGGCTGTTATCAGAAGAGTCGAACAACTTCTGAACAGTCGTTTTCCCCGTGTCCTTGATTTCAAGCGAGCGTGTGATCGGCAGTCCGACAGCCGTCCCCTTCAACTCGCTCAAAATGGGCTGGGATCCTTACTGTTTCACTAGGGCAACCTGAGGCCCCAGCCCGACAACCTGGCCGATTGGGTTGAAATCGAGAACCAGGTCTTTATCCAGCGTCACGCCCCAGCTTTTCAGAAGGTTCGTAAGTGCGTCATTGCCGGCAATCGCTGACTGCCCCATTTGGAGCGGCGGATCAAGCAGGAATAGAGCCCGCCCTCCGCCCTCAACATACGTCTTGATGGCACCAACCTCGGGCTGCAAATAATCGCGTGTCGGCCCAGCAACAACGAGCGTTGTGCAGTCGTCTGGAACCTCGGCCTTCTGCAATAGATCGATCGCTTTTGTCTGATACTCTTCCTTGCCCAGCAGATCGCTGAACTGCGAGAGCCCGTCACGTTCGGTGTCGCTAACCTGGTGCTCGCCGCTGCCGGTCACAAAGCAGACGGTGCGCGTGTTGCCCTTCAGGTCGCGGATGAAGGAGCCGGTGATGCCCTCCTCCGTCATGCTCTTGGCGGTATCCTTCTTCTCGCCGATCTGCACCACTGCCGTCCCGAAGTCGCGTATCCCATCTTCGCGCGCAAGTTCGGGATCTTTGTCAGGGTCGACATAAGCGACATGGACACGCGGCGAAAGATTCGCATACTCCTCGAGCAAATCCTTGCCTTCATTGAATCGCGTGCTCTGGTTAAAGTAGGTGATGGTCGCGTTCTGTTTCAACCCCTTCACGATTTTTGCAGTCTGCGGAGAAAGGCTGTAGCGCTTATTCGAAGTCGTATCGAGAGACTTGTTGTAACGGTTGGCAAGGATGTTTGCGACCGCGATTGCGGCAATTACCACCACTACATAAACGAAGGCGTAGGCCGCGTACTTGGTTTGCCGCGCTCGAAGCCACCGGGCCGCCATCTACGACCTCCAGCGCAGAGACTCAAGCGACCGCGCTGTTGCGAAGAGTCCCAGAAAAATTCCAGTGAGATAAAAGACTACGTCCTTCAACGCGATGACTCCCCTTGCGAAGGAGCCGAAGTGCGTGATCACGGAAAGATACGCGCACACCGTGGCCCAGGTGGCGGAGTCATAGCTGCTCGCCCACTCCAGTACCCAGAGCAGGAGACAAACACCGAAGGTGACTGCTCCGGCAATGATCTGGTTCTTCGTCAGCGTGGAAATAAATGCGCCGATGGCGAGAAACAGGCCGCCCTGCAGCAGCAGTCCAAGATATCCGACAGCGAGAGGCTTCCAGTCAGGATTGCCGTAAAGAAACAGAAAAGCCAAGTTCAACGCGGTAAAAAGCAGCATGCACGCGTATAGGATCAGGGCCGCAAGCCATTTACCGAGGATGATTTCGATGTCGCGAACGGGGGACGTCGCCAACAGCTCGATGGTCCCTGAGCGTTTTTCTTCGGCAAAAAGCCGCATGGTGATCAGCGGAAGGAAAAACAGAAAGATGACGCCGACATTCATCAGCAGGGGCGTGATGATCTGCTCGTTCATGTTCATCGGAAAAGTCTCGCCGCGGAGCTGCATCTCCATGCCCTGGAGCACAAAATCCCGCAGCAGAACCCAGAAGAAGAAACCGGAGACCAGGCCGGCCATGGTAAGCAACAGGTAGGCTATCGGAGAAACGAAGTAGCTTCCCAGCTCCTTGCAGCAGATTGTCCAGGTGTTTCTCATTCTTTTGACTCGTTTACAGGTTCTTTTACTTCCGTGACTGCCTCTTTCGGGTTCTTGGCGGCGTCCTTTGACACTCCCGCCGTTTCGTTTCCTGTTAGCTCAAGGAAGATTTCTTCGAGGCTCATGCCGGCTGCGCCAAGCTCGTTGAGGTCCCAGCCGGATTCGACAACGGCACGCGCGAGGTCTCCGCGGACCAGTTGCCCCTTCTGGCTCTGCACTTCGAAAATCAGGCGCTGATCCCTGGGATCCTTGCAAACTACTTGAGCAACGCCTTGCACCTGCTCGAGTTTTTGCTGGACCGCTTCGAAATTCAGTGCGCTGTCGCGTGCGGCCACCTCCACCCGAACCGACTCCACGCCGCGTGTGCGGGCCTGCAGATTCCGCACGGAATCAGTGGCCACCAGCTTGCCTTTGTTGATAATGATGACCTGCTCGCAGGTCTGCTCGACTTCAGTCAGGATGTGGGTGCTGAGAATGATGGTGTGGTCGCCGGCCAGGCTCTTGATCAGGTCGCGCGTTTCATTGATCTGTTTGGGATCGAGCCCCGCTGTCGGCTCATCGAGAATCAGCACGTCGGGGTTGTGGATGATGGCCTGCGCCAGCCCCACGCGCTGGCGATAGCCTTTGGAGAGCTTGCCCAAAAGCCGGGACTTCACATCGGCGATCGAGCAGCGCCCCAGAACATAGTCCACGCGCTTGTCGAGGTCGGCGCCTGACAGCCCCTTCAGCTTGCCGACAAAACGCAGATACTCGACTGTCTCCATCTTCGGGTAGAGTGGAGGCGCTTCCGGAAGATAGCCAATGCGCTTCTTCACCTCGCGGGGTTGTTCCAGGACATAGAACCCGGCCACGGTCGCGGTGCCCGCCGACGGAGGAAGGAAACACGTGAGGACGCGCATCGTGGTCGTTTTCCCGGCGCCGTTGGGGCCGAGGAAACCGACGATCTGGCCCTTTTCGACAGAAAATGAAATCCGATCAACGGCAGTCGTGCGCGCGTACCGTTTGGTAAGCTCCTTAACTGCAATCATCGTTCCAAGGCTTTGACGTACTAGGATTCAAGCTCGTTACCAGCGCAAACTGAGAGCTTCACTCGGACACTTGCATCCTACAAACCGACATTCCGTCGTGTCAATCCCGGCGGCCTGTCGGACAGTTTTCTGTCTTACGGTTTTTGGGGAAAACGAAAGCAATGCTGAGCGAATTCTGCCACTTCAGAAGAGGGACAGCCCTACTTGAGGGCGGCTTCGTGAGCATGTGCGCCGCGCACTTCAGTCGTCGTTATGCGTTATTGCACCGAGGGATTCGTTGCCTTGAAGTCCTCCATGAATCTTCCCACTTGCATTCTGTCAACTCCGTTCGTCGGGGCGTACAGCTGGATGACTCTGCCGTCGCAATGACGGTCCTCTTCCAGAAAGAAACGGAAGGCAACACCATCGCTTTCCGACCGAACTGCTTGCGCATGCAGCGAAATCGTTGGCTCGATGATCGATCGGTTCCAGTTGGTCAATGTCATTTGAACGACTGTGCCCATATACCAGCGTTCGCGGGTAACGAGGTATAACCCCGTCATGCTGATATTGCGAACCGCGTCCGGCTTGGGAGCTCCGCCCCTAAAGAAATAGGCGACGAGCCCCGGAAGCGATTCCCGCGGCGCGCTTCGCGGATCGCGATCTTCGCCTTCCAGCAGGCGCATGATCCAGTTCTTTCGAGTTTCGTCCTCCCTCCACGGAATTCGTTGACTCGGCGCCGCCGGCACATCATTCGTAACAGGTAGCTCTACCAGAATCGGGGGTGCGTTCACCGGGCGATACTCGAGCGGCACGACATGCGGTTCCTGCGCCGGCGCATCTTCCCACGGCGACTCCGCCAGAGCCGGCATCAGAGCAACCTGGCTGTGCAGGCCCATCGCGGCTACTGGCTCATCTTTGTCTGGAATTTCTGCGGCAATTTGCGGTCGTGTGCTTTCGCTGGGCTCAAACGCGGCAACCACCGGTTCGTCATGAACCGGCAACTCCGTCACGACCTCTGCAGGCGCGCTCTCAGGCGATTCACTCGCTGCGATCGCCGATTCTTCCTTCTCAGGCGGCCGCGCGGCAGCCTCTGTCACTGCGCCTTCGCATGGTTTCCCCGGCTCGACGCCGTCTGCTTTGGGTGCATCTTTCGCCGTGGCGGGCTGCTCTTCAGCCATTGCGCCGTTCTTCGGCCAGGGGATCACCCGCGCGGTTTCGGGCAGATGTCCACTGTCATTTTGCGCGCGCTGCAAATACAGCATCATCTCTTCGGGAGAAGAGATGGCTAACTGGTCGCCGGGCTTGATTTCTCCCCGCGCCACCGAGTCTGCCGCCAAAACAAGAAGGCTTGTGGCTTGCGCCTCCGCCGCGCAAGCGGCATTCATGGGGAAGAACTCAACGGTTTCCAGAACGACACTGTCGCTGTCGAGAAGAACCAGATCGAGAGGAAAGCGCGCGCTTGAAGCTGAGATCTTTCTGTATGGAAAAATCCACAGCGCTGTCTCTTCGCCCAGACCTATTTCCAGCAGCCGAGCTTCTGCACGGCTCGTGGTGCCGTCCGCAGCCTCAAGGTTGGACGCCACAAATCGTTGGCGGGTCAGGTTGTAAGCGCAATACCTGTCTGCATTCATGGCGGACTGCATCGCCGGCGCGCGCTCGGGGAAGCCGCGTCTTTGGCGGACCCTGTGGAAAACTGGTCCATGCATATACTGTACCCCTACTTCGGACGGTCCGGTCACACACATCGGATATTAACTATATTTATTTCAATTAGTTATAAAAATAAGAAAGATTTCACTTGCAGCCGTTCCAGCCTGAATCTTCGCACTTGCGATCGACATGGCTCCCCTTCCAATCATGTTCGGTGGGCGACCTGATGCTCAAAATCTACAGTTACTATGCTCCGGCAGCGAAATCATTGAGGCGCACATGCGCGTCACGGCAAGGGGAGTCGAGTCGATGAGATTCCAAAACGAACTGGGGGTCGTGCCGATCTCAAAACAGATTGCCCCATCCGGTTCTTGCCGACTCTTCATCGTCCAGACAGCTAGTTACCCTCTCCAGGCATCACACAAGTGGTTTGCCAATCTTCGGCTCGCTAAGGGGCGATTCTTTGCCTTAAGTCCGACCGTAACAGGACAGGTTCGCAGTGCGGAGGGTGAAGATCACGATGGTTGATGCCTTCGATTCCAGCATTCTGCATTTCCTGAATCAGTTTGCTCAAAGATCCTGGGTGTTAGACAAAACCATGGTATTCGTTTCCACTGACCCCTTCATCACCGGCGGTGTGGCGACAAGCTTTTTTTGGTGGGCGTGGTTTGCTGAAAGTGAAACCAAAGAAGCGGTGAGAGAAACCCTGATCAGCGGCTTGGTCTCAGCGTTTGTGGCACTATTTTTCACCCGAGGACTGGCGGCGGTGTTGCCTTTCCGCGCGCGGCCCTACCTGAATGCCGACGTGCATTTCAAACCGCCCCATGGGACCGCTGAATACTACTATGACCTGATTCACTGGAGCTCATTCCCAAGCGACCATGCTGTTTTGTACTTTGCGCTGGCCACGACCATCTTTCTGGTTTCCTGGAAAGTCGGCCTTCTGGCCTATTGCCACGCCCTGTTCGTTGTCTGTTTGCCGCTAGTGTATCTCGGGGAGCACTTTCCCACCGATGTTCTGGCCGGAGCAGCGATCGGTATCGGCTTTGGTGTGCTTAGCAAGGTCGTCAAGTTGCGCCAATCGGTTTCCCGCGAGCCGCTTCGTTTTCTCAATTACTCGACCGCGGGCTTCTACCTGTGCTTCTACCTCTGTTCCTTTCTTTTCGCCACAAACTTCGATTCTGTAAGGAAGATTGCTTTTTATGCGCTTCACGAGTTGTCGGGTCACGGCCACGGCCAGTTCTAAGTCATCGTG
>Ga0116225_1002448_pt1 | contig 12596 bp, 10 predicted proteins | sample Sb_taG_8_FD_88968 | JGI IMG/M metagenome (GOLD analysis project Ga0116225, IMG submission 88968) | Peat soil microbial communities from Weissenstadt, Germany - Sb_50d_c_BC metaG | ecosystem: Environmental > Terrestrial > Soil > Wetlands > Peat | place: Germany: Weissenstadt | collected 2010-09-21 | reverse complement strand
GGCGCGGATTCATCGTTTCGCGAAACGATAAATCGACGGCGGCGGCTCAACGAGATGGGTAACTGCGGGTCATCTATGAAGCGCGTGCGCGTCGGCAACGGCTGCGGGTTCTGGGGCGACAACCTCGATGCGCCCATCCTCCTCGCCGAGGGAGGGCGGCTCGACTACCTGACGCTCGAATACCTTGCCGAACTGACGATGTCGATCCTGGCCCATCAGAAGCAGCGCGACCCGCAGGCCGGCTTCGCCACCGACTTCCTCGACGTGCTGGAACGCCTCGGCCCCATCCTGAAGGCGCAGCCGGGGTTGAAGGTCATCACCAACGCCGGCGGCATGAACCCATCGTCCTGCGCCGCCAAGGCCCGCGCCCTGCTCGACAAGGCCGGGCTGCCGGACCGTAAAATCGGCATCGTCAGCGGCGACGACCTGATGCCGCGAATCGACACCCTGCTGGCGAAAGGACATCCGCTGAACAACCTCGACACCGACGAACCGCTGTCCTCTGTGCGCTCGCGTCTGGTCAGCGCCAACGCCTATCTTGGGGCGCGGCCCATCGTGGAGGCGCTGAAGCAAGGCGCCTCCATCGTCATCACCGGCCGCGTCGCCGATGCGTCGCTGACGTTGGCACCCGCCGTGCATGAACTGGGGTGGAATTGGGATGACTGGGACCGGCTGTGCGCCGGCACGGTCGCGGGGCACCTGATCGAGTGCGGGGCGCAGGCGACAGGGGGTCTCTGGTGCAACTGGAGGGAGGCGCCGGACCTATGGAACGTCGGCTATCCCATCGCCGAGATCGAGGAGGACGGCACGCTGCGCATCACGAAACCCGAACGATCGGGCGGCGCGGTCAATATCGAGACGGTGAGCGAACAACTGCTGTACGAGGTCGGCGACCCGGCGTCGTACCTGACGCCCGACGTGGTCGCGGATTTCACGACGGTATCGCTGCGCGAGGTGGGCCGCGACGTGGTGCAAATCGAGGGGGCGCGGGGCAAGCCGGCCACGGATAGTTACAAGGTCTCCTGCGCCTACCGCGATGGCTGGACGGCCAGCGGGACCTTGCTGATCTACGGGCAGGACGTGCCGGCGAAGGCGTGGCGCTGCGGCGAGATGGTGCTGGATCGCCTCCGCCGTGCCGGCGTGGAGTTGCAGCACAGCAACATCGAGGTACTCGGGACGGGAGACTCGCCTGGCGGAGCTGCGGAGGTCGTCCTGCGACTTTCCGTGCGGGACCAGCGGCGCGGAGCCGTCGAACGCTTCACAAAGGAACTGGCCCCGCTGGTCACGTCCGGCCCTCCAGGTGTTACGGGTTACACGACCGGCCGCCCGCCCGTGCGCGAGGTGTTCGCGTACTGGCCGGCGCTGATTGCCAAGGATGCCGTCGGCGGGAGAGGCTATGTCTGAATACTTACTCAGCGCGATTGCCCACGGTCGCAGCGGCGACAAGGGCAATCACGCGAACATCGCCGTGATCGCCTACACCCCGGCGGGCTACGCCTGGTTGCGAGAGAACCTGACGGCCGACCGAGTCGCTGCCTACTTCGCCCGGTTGAGCCCGTCGTGCGTGGTGCGCTACGAGGCAGCGAATTTGCTCGCGCTCAATTTCGTCTTGTACGACGTTCTGGCCGGCGGCGCCAGTCGGTCGCTGCGCATCGACACGCAAGGGAAGACGTTGGCGCTGGCCCTGCTGGAGATGTCCATTGGGCTGCCCCAGAACCATGCCGAAATGCTTCGGCCCGCCGCGAGGACTACGCCATGAGCGAACCGCTGGCCCTCTACGAGCTGCGCGCGCCGGCCGCCGTCATCACCCTCAACCGCCCCGACCGGCGCAACGCCATCAGCCGCGGCCTCATCGCGGCGCTGACCGAGGCCTTCCGGCGCGCCACCGACGACGCGGAGGTGCGCTGCGTCATCCTCACCGGGGCGGGCAGCGTGTTCTGCGCCGGTATGGACCTTGCCGAGTTGGCCGAGTCGCTGAGTCTCGCCGTGGCGCCCGCGTCGGTCTGGGACGACGCGCTGCGACTGGCTGCGTTGTACGATTGCATTTACAGCCTGCCGAAGCCGACCATCGCCGCGGTCAACGGCGCGGCCGTGGCGGGCGGGGCGGGGCTGGTCACGGTGTGCGACCTGGCCATCGCCTCGACCGAGGCCCGCTTCGGTTATCCGGAAGTGCGGCGCGGGCTGGTCGCAGCGATGGTCATGCCGCACCTGCTGCGCCACGTCGGCGACCGCATGGCCCGCTACCTGCTGCTGACCGGCGAGGTGATCGATGCCGAGCAGGCGGGACGCTGCGGCCTGGTGAATGAGGTGGTGCCGGCGGGGGAGGTGATGGCGACGGCGTCGGCCTGGGCGCGGTCGCTGGCCGAAGGCGGGCCGCAGGCACTGGCGGCGACGAAAGACTTGCTCAAGCGCTTTTCGCGGCAGGCGCTGTCGGTCGAGGAGGCGAGCCGGGCGAGTGCCGCACCGCGGCTAGGCGACGAGTGCCGGGCGGGGCTCGAAGCCTTCTTCGCGAAGCGGCCGGCGCCCTGGGCACCGCGCTGAGCCGATGTCTCTTGGGGGTCAGCGGATGTCGTCGGGCGATGGACTCCGGGTCAGCGACGCGGCGGTGGTGGCGCGCTACCTCCAGGTGCGCAGCCATTTCCACGACCGGTTGCTGGCGCGCGTCGAGAGCTTCATCGAGGGGCGCTATCGCGTGCAACCGACGCGCCGCATCACGGCCACCCTCGTCGCCCTGGTACGCGGCGGCTTCGAGCGCCCGTCCGAGGGCGAATTGTGGCCGGTCATCTTCCTGACGCCGGTCGATGTCAGTCTTGCCCTGTGTCTGCGGATAACGTCGGAGCGCCTGACGAGCATGGGCACCGTGGTCGGCGGGCCGCAACGCATCCGGCATCGCCACTGGGAGGACTGGTGGGGGTGGGAGACGCCGTTGGCAGCGGTGAAGCCGAACCTCTTCGAGTTGTCCGCCGCCGAACAGGATGACGCGATGGTCGCCTGGTACGGCGAGCACCTCGAATGGCTGGCGCAGAGTGGGTTGATGCAGCGGCGCTAGCCGCTTGCGGCTTAGCGTTCGCTTAACCCCGGTGAAACGAACGCTAAGCCGCAAGCGGCTACAAGCTGCCATCCGCGCCGAAGCGCACCTCCCCCTTGCGCCAGCGCAGTGTCACCTCCTCCCCGGCCGCCACCCGCAGCATCGCTTCGGCGAGGTTTGTCTCGGCCAGCGCACGCAACCCGACGTAGGACGTCGTCAAGCGCGGGTTGATCTCGATTACCTGATCCATGTCGCCGAGCACCTCATCGACGCCGACGTAGCCGCGCAGCCCGGATACCGCCTCGACCGCGCGGCGGGCCAGGTTCACGGCCCGGTCGCGCAACTCGACGGGGAGCGGCACGCTGCCACCGAGGTAGCGGAAACGCCCGTCGTCGGAGAGGTGCTGCGCCGCCGGCAGCAACGGCACGCAGCGCCCGGGGCCGACGAGGAACGCCACGCTCGCCGCCATCCCCGGGACGAAGGGCTGCAGGATCAGCGGTCCGCGCCACCCCTCCGCGACGGCCTGCCGGGAACGGCGCGCCAACTCCCGTTTATTGCGGACCAGAAAAGTGGCCTGCGATCCGGCCCCGTCGCGCGGCTTGAGCACGGCCGGGAACGGGGCTGGCTCAGGCAGCAGTACACACGGCGGCGTCGGCACAGCCGCAGCCTGCAGGTGACGCGCCGTCAGCCACTTGTCGGCGGTGAGGCGCACGGCTTCTGAGGATGGGCCGAGCAGACGCCCGCCGGCCTCCTCCGCCCAGCGGCAGCGCTCGGCCAGGATGCCGTCGAACTCCGGCGCGATCAGCAAGGTCCAGTCGGCCGAGCGGGCCAGCTCACAGAACGCCTCGCGCCCCTCGCCTGCCCCGAGAGTGATCGGCTCGACGCCGGAGACGCGGCGGAAGTCATCGAGTACGGCGGACAGCATCGCTCGCCCCTCCGCGGCGAGCGAGCCGGCGGCGGACGGGTCGGCCAGGGCGCAGGTGTGCTCATAGACGAAGACGCGCATTGGAGATCAACGAAACGCCGCTTGCGGCTTAGCGTTCGTGCTAAGCCGCAAGCGGCCCGGAAGTCATCCTTTCGCGGGACTTACGGCGTGCCGTTGCCCAGCGCCGGCGGCGCCCCCGGCACCTTGCGGTCCTCGGGGAAGTTCAGCGGCCGAATCACACCGAAGCTGCTCGTGCTCGTCGGCATCGGCGCCGGCACGCTGCTCGTCGGCACCGGGGCCAGCACGCCGCTCGTCGGCGAGGGGCTCGGCCCACCCATGCCGGAGCCGGTCGGGTCGAACGTCCGCGGGGCGGTCACGGGCGGCAGCGGGTCGTTGAACTCCGGCGGCATCGCCGGCGGCATCGCCGGCCGTGTCTTCACCCAGTCGGTCAGCGACAACGGATCGGGCTTGAGCGGCGGGGTCGCCTCCGCCTCGGCGCCCGGCGCGGCGCAGTGGGTCGGGTCGGCCCGCTCGCGGAGGATCAGGCCCTTGGCCCTCTCCTCCTCGTGCTCGGTCGCCCGCACCTGAGTGCATTGGGGCAGCGGACCTTCGGCGATCATGACGTTGTCGCGATGCATCAGCGTGCCCTTGGCGAACTCGAAGTTCGCCAGTGCCCCGTTGTACTGCCCGACGAACTGGTAGTACTGCACCAGCGCTTGCGTACCGAATTGGACCGCCAGCAGGGTGACGTCCGGCGTGTCGGTGCCGCCGCGGACGCGCTGGATGCGCACGTTCAATTCGTTGTTGTATGCCTCGGCCGCCGACAGGTTGATCTGGATCTGCTGCTGGAACTCCTTGAGGTGGCGGAACTGCTGGGCCAGGTAACGCAACCTCTTGTCCTCGTCGGTCCGCAGCGCCCAGTACGCCTGGGCGAGCTGCAGCCGGCCCGCCCGCAGGCCGGCGTTGGCGTCGCGGTAACCGATCGGGATGTCGGCCCGCAGGCCAAGGGTCCAGCTGTTGAAGCGGTCCGACGCCAGGTCGCGCAGGGCGTTCTGGTTGGGGTCCGGGCCGTCCAGGCGTGTGCCGATGCCGTTGACGTTATACGTCGAGGTGAAGCGCAGGTCCGGCAACAGGCGATTCTTGAGGTCGGTCAATTTGAACTGGTTGACCTTGATCTGCTCGCGATCGATCACCAATTCGGGGGCCAGCACCAGCGCCTCCTGTTCGGCCATCTCCCAGTCCGGGCAGAAGGGGGCCAGGGTGGGCTGGTCGGAGGGCACCAGGCGGGTGCAGTCGTCCGGCTTGAGGCCCATCAGGCCGCGCAGGTTGCGCTCCGCTTCCAGCACCGAGCCGAGGGCGGCCACCCACTGGCTGCGCGAGGTCTCATACTTGCCCTGGGCGTCGTACAGGTCGGCCGGCGTGAAGTTCTTGACGCCGGCATCCACGCGCTCCTTGGTCAGCTTCCAGATTTCCAGGTTCTTCCGCACGCCGATCTCCTGGGCGTAGAGCTGGCCGTAAGCGGCGAACAGGTTCCAGTAGGCGACCTCGACGTTCAGCAGCATGGTCTGCACGTTGAATTCGAGGTTCGCCCGCAGCTGGTCGAAGCGGACGCGCCTCAGCACGATGCCTTCTCCCTGGGCGTTGAGCGGCGTCGTATTGAACGCGGTGCCCGTCAAGATGCTACCCGGGTGGTCGGTGCGGATCTGGTTGATATCGACGCCGAAGCCCTGCAGCAGCGGCTGCTCGAACTGGAACTGCACCGACGGCGTGTAGGACGGGTTCACGCGGGCGGGCAGGTTGGTAAACTGGTACTGGTTGTCGAAAGTGATGGCGGCGACGCCGCCGGTCGGCAGCGGCTTGATCAGGCTGCTGGTCAGCTCCGCCGCCTGCGTCCGGATGACGTTGGTGGTTCCCGCCGCCTGGAACGCGTCCAGGGACGTGCCGACCGGCCGGTCGGTCGTGTTCCAGTTCATGCTGCTGACCCAGTGAGTGTCGAACTTCGACAGCGCCGAATCGACAGAGGCCGCGACGATGGCGGGGTCGAGCATCGACACGCGGATGCTGTCGTGACTGAACGGCCCGTAGGTCGCGGAGCCGAGGCCCCCAAAGACGGTGGGGGTGTCAAGGCTCACGCCGGGCGACTGGTCGCTGCCGATGGTGCCGTGGTCCAGTGCCTCGGCAAACGCCTCCGCGAGAGTCAGGAAGCGCGGCGGCCGGTCGGGGTCGAAGATGTCGGACGGCTTGTGGGTGAGCCTGCCGGTCAGGTCCGGCTTCAGCGAGCCGTGCTCCGGTTTCTCCTCGAGGTCCGTGGGCAGCTGTGCAGCCGAGAGGGTGTTCTTGTAATCGGGCTCGGTCATAAAGACCGGCTGCTTGCACCCGGTGACCGCCGTCAGGCTTAGCGCCAGCCCCGCGACGAACTTTTTCCAGCGCATATTCATCACCCCGTTGGAACAAACCGACGCGGCCCCGCAGGACCGACACGGCCCCTCTCGGAACGAGCCGTCGCTGCCCCCGGTGACGCCCGTACCCCCGCGCGATCCCGGTGAGCGCTCTCTCGGAGTTGCTACGCTCTAAGATCGGCAGGCCCGTCGCGGGAATTCAGAAGACTTTGCCGGTCGTGTCGAAGAGAAGGGACGTAGCGAGGTGGGCCGGCAAAATCAAGGCGACCCGGCAAGGATTCGTTTAAGTGCGGTCGGGTCCAGCGGCGGCTTCGCTCTGTTGCCAGCGCGGCGAGATGCCGACGTAGGGCAGCCCAAGGAGGCGCTTGACGGCTGCCCACTCGCCGACGTCGTTCCCCTCGGCGCGGTGGCCGACGTATTGCAAGAGGTAGCCGACGACCAGACCGCCGATGCCCCAGTACCAGGGGATAACGAACAGGGCGACGAGGCCGGCGAGGGCGAGAGGGATGCCGATGAGATGGATGGCGAAGTTGAACGGGAGCTGATGGCGCGCCCGCCAGCTCTGCCTGCGCTCGCGGAGGAAACGGAGGACGGGGCGGCGCTTCATGGGCGCCGGGGCGGTCTGCGGAGGGGTGGCGGGTTGGGTCATGGGGCTACTCTAACCAAGTTTTGCCGCCGCTTGCGGCTTAGCGTTCGCTTCACGGGGGTGAAGCGAACGCTAAGCCGCAAGCGGCTCAAATGCGCTCCATCGCGCGGATTCCGAGCAGGTCGAGGCACCGTTGAATGGTACGCCCAGTGAGGTCGCACAGCAGCAAGCGGCTACTGCGCAGCGCCTCCGAGTCGGCCTTGAGCACCGGGCAATTCTGGAAGAAGCCGCTGTAACTCTTCGCCAGGTCCCACAGGTAAGCGGTGATGGCGTTGGGGACGTAGTCCGCGGCTGCGGCGTCGAGCGACTCGTTCAGCCGCAGCAGTTGCACGGCCAGCGCCCGCTCGAACGGCGACTCCAGCGACAGCGCAGGCGGGTTGGCGCGCAGACCTTCCGGCGAGACGTTGCCCTTGCGGAAGATGCCGTGGACGCGGGCGTAGGCGTACTGCATGTACGTCGCCGTGTTGCCGTCCATCGCCATCATTTTGTCCCAGTCGAAGACGTAATCGCTGGTTCGGTTCTGGGAGAGGTCGGCGTACTTGACGGCCCCCACTCCCACGGCTTCAGCCACACGGCACAACTCCTCCGGCGGCAACTCCGGCGAGTCATCGCCCCGCTCAAGGGCGGCGCTGCGGTTGACCCGGTAGACCTGTTCCGCACGCCGGACGGCCTCATCGAGCAGTTCGCTCAACTCCGGAGCGCCCCCGGCCCGGGCGGCGAACGGCCGCCGGTCTCGACCCAAGACGGAGCCAAACGAGATGTGCTGCAACTCGACGGCCCCGTACCCCCAGCGCCGTGCGGCGTCGAAAAGGTGCTGGAAGTGCAGCGCTTGCCGTGCATCGACCGCGTACAGGATCGCGTCGGGCCGCCACTGCTGCGCGCGGTAGCGTATGGTCGCGAGGTCTGTTGTCGTATAAGTGAAGGCACCGTCCCGCTTCCGGACCAGCGCCGGCGGCTCACCCTCCTTGAAGAAGATGACGACGGCCCCCTCGCTCGGCTGGGCGACCCCCTTGGCCTCCAGGTCGCGCACCACGTCCGGCAGCATCGGGTTGTAGTAGCTCTCCCCGAGCGTGTGGTCGAAATGCACGTCCAGGCGCTTGTAGATGCGATCGATCTCGTCGAGGCACCACGGCATGAAGGTCCGCCAAAGTCCCACGCTTTCCCGGTCGCCGACGTGCAACTTCGCGGTCTCCTGCCGGCACGCCTCCGCGATGGGATCGACCGCGTTCTCCTCGTCCTCGCCCCGCATCAGGCCGCGCACGTGGACGTACAGCCGGGCCAACTCGCTTACCGGGTCCGCCTCGAACGCTTCCTTGTTTACGAAGTGCTTGTAACCGTAGAGCAGGATGCCGAACTGCGTGCCCCAGTCCCCCAGGTGATTGTCGGTGATGACCCTGTGTCCGAGGAAGCGCAGCAACCGCGCCAGGGCGTCGCCGATGATCGTGCTCCGCAGGTGGCCGACGTGCATCGGCTTGGCGACGTTGGGCGAGCTGTAATCGACGACGTAGGTCCGCGCGGGGTCCGCCCGCTCGATGCCGAGGCGCTCGTCGGACGCGACGGCTCGCAGTTGCCGCGCCAGCCAGTCGTCGCGCAGGCGGATGTTGATGAACCCCGGCCCGGCGACCTCCGGCAGTTGCAGCCAGTCGCCGAGGTCGAGGCGGCCGGCGATTTCGCGCGCCACCTCCGGCGGCTTGCGCTGGAGCACCTTGGCCAGCGACATGGCGCAGTTGGCCTGGTAGTCGCCGTGGCGCGGGTCGCCGACCGGCTTGACCATCGCGGCATACGGGGCCGGGTCATCGACCAGGCCGGACAGCGCGGCGGAAACGGTGTTCTGTAACCGCTTGACAAGGTTCATGGGGTTCCGTCCGCCCCCGGGTCGCGGGGAGAAAAAACGGCTCCGCACCGCCGAGATGGCCCGGCGGCTCGCTAGCGGATTATTTGGATGGCCGAAGTCCGGTTGAGAACGTCCGGGCTCCGGCTCAGGCATGCTGTTCCCAGTCAACTCGCGGCGCGTCGGCCCAGAGTTCCTCCAGCGAGTAGTACTCGCGCGTGTCGGCGTCGAAGACGTGGACGACCACGTCGCCGTAGTCCTGCACGACCCACTTGCTGGCCTGGTAGCCTTCGATGGCCAGGCGGCGGTCGCCGGCGGCGCGCAGGGCGGCGTCGATCTCCTCGGCGATGGTGTGGATCTGGCGCCGGCTGTTGCCGGTGGCGAGGACGAAGAAGTCGTAGAGGGGGGTGATGCCCCGCAGGTCGAGGACGAGGACGTCGCGGGCCTTGTTGTCGGCGGCGACGCGAGCGGAAACGCAAGCACGTTCCAGGGCGGCCGGCAGCTGCAGGGTCGTCGGCGCGCTTCTCACCGCTGCGAAGTTCAAGTGACCTCCTTCCGGCACTGCGATCGCGGCGTGGAGGCCAAACAGCCCGGGCGGCATGACAGGAGAGTTGTCGCTGTCGTGAGCGTCGTTGGGCACCTCCAGACCGGATCAAACCAGTCCACCGTTAACGGACACAGAACATGGTAGTTTTCGCCCGGCCTCTTCTCGGTCGAGCGCCATCATTCGGTATCATCTCGGAGCGCCGGGCCGCCGTCAAGCAGGTAGTCAGCCGATTTCCTGGTCGGTGGTCGGCCGGCCTGCCCCCTGCCCCTGGCACGACCGGCATAACCCATTCGTTCGGGAGCGGGCCGCCATCGTCGCCGTACTCAATCCAGACAACCAGAGGCCGGCCGGGTTCGGCACGCACCCCAGTTCGTGCGGCCCCAGCTGACAGGGCCTGCCCGAACTGGTCTGGCGTCGCGCGGGGACGGCCGCTATAAGCCGCGGCCGGATCAGTTCCGGTCCTTTCGTAAGGGAGCAGAGAAAGACCATGCGAAAAACGCTGTGGGCGTGTGGCGCCGCCGCGGTGCTGGGCGCCGCGGTCAACTACCTGGTCATTGACTACGCCTGCGATCATCCGAATTCGTGGTTGGGCCGCTGTTTCTTCAAGGCGCACGAGGCCGCCCTGACTCAGGTCCGGGCCGTCGCGGCGACGAGCCAGGCGGCCGAGTTCGCCTTCCACGGCATCCAGGGCCTGTTCGGTAAGGGGACGGGCGCGGTCTGCGAAGAGGGCGACAAGTGCCCGGCTCACCCGGCTCACGAGGAACCGGCGGCCGGGGAAGGCTGCCCGATGAAGCCCGCCGTCCTGCCCGGCGGCGTCGTGATGCACGAGGACGAAGGGGTGCGTCCGGCCCAGCCGATGCCGCCGGTGCGCGACCTCGTCGGTGAGCCGCGCCTCTTCGGTGCCGCCGAAGACTGTGAGGAACTGCTCATGCCGCCCGTTCCGGAGGACGCCGCAAAGATGCCCCGCGTCGAGAAGAGCGAGGAGGCGGGGCTGCGGCCTGTGACGAACCACAGCTGTGCCAATGACGGCTCGGATGGCCCGCTTGGGCCCACCCCGAGAGACTGGAACGGAGACAACATGCAGATGAGGGGATTCAGCGGCGAGCCGTCGGCCGCCATGCCCGGTTGCAAGGACGAAGAAACGCACGCTCAGTCCTGCCCCTGTCCGCATCACTGCTGCCCTGCCCACACGACGCACAAGATCGAGGGCAAGGGAAGCGCGGGCGGTAGCGAGGAGTGCGAGCCCGTCTTCCCGAAGATGCAGCGCGACGGCGGCGAGACGCCGAAGCACCCCGACGTGGACACGATGGAAGTTCGCCCTTCGGACCTCTGGTTCCTCGATTTGACCGGGCCGTTCTGAGACGAGAAGCCGCTTGCGGCTTGGCAAGTGCGAAGCCGCAAGCGGCATCATTTTTCTGCGCCGGACCCTTGAAACCCTTGCCACCGCCTTTATAATTCCGTTAGTTCTAACGCGGGTGTAGCTCAGTGGTAGAGCGCCACGTTGCCAACGTGGCTGTCGTGGGTTCGAGCCCCATCACCCGCTCTCGCGAGCCGAGTTGGTCTGGAACAGGCGAACCCGTGACGGTCGCCGCTCCAGACTTGCTCGGCTTTCTTGCCTTCTGGTGGGGAGCACGCAATGACTGACGAACCACGACCGGCGGAGACGGGGACCGAGACGGGAGCCTCGGCGACCGAGGCTCAGGAGTGTCATGATCCGAACTGCCAGGACCCGAGCCATCAGCACGGGCCCAAGAAGCTGCGGCAGACGGTCGAGATCAAGGACGTCGGTCCCTGTAAGAAGCACATCAAGGTGTGCATCGAACGCGACGACATCGACCACCGCCTCAACGACAAGTTCAAGGAGTTGATGAGCGACGCGGCCGTCCCCGGCTTCCGACCCGGCAAGGCGCCGCGCAAGCTCATCGAGCGGCGCTACCACAACGAGGTCGGCGACCAGGTCAAGGCGGAAGTCCTCCTGGCCAGCCTCGAACAGCTCGCCGACGAGCACGACATCGCCCCCCTGGCGCCGCCGGACCTCGACCCCTTCCAGGTGGCCCTGCCGTAGGAAGGCCCGCTCGTCTACGAGTTCGATGTCGAGGTTCGGCCGGAGTTCGACCTGCCCAACTACAAGGGGCTGAGGCTCAAGCGGCAGGTCAAGGACTTCACGGCCGACGACGTAGAGAGGGAGAAGCGCCGCCTGCTGGCCCCTTACGCCCAGATGGTGCCCAAGCCGGAGGGGAACGCTCAGTTCGGCGACATCGTCATCGCCGACGTGACAATCCGCGACGGCGACCGCGTCCTCAGCGAGATCAAGGAGTACCGGGGGCGGCTCGACGCCAAGTTGGCCTTCAAGGACGGCGTCGCCGAGCGCTTCGGCGAACAGCTCCGCGGCGCCAGCGCCGGCGACAAGCGCATGGTGGACATCGACCTTTCGACGGCGGTGGCCGACGACTCGCTGCGCGGCAAACGCGTCCGGGGGGAGTTCGCCATCCAGGACGTCAAGACGCTACGGATGCCCGAGCTGACGCACGACTTCCTGCACAACTTCGGTGTCCACTCGGCGGAGCAGTTCGACGAATTGATCCACGTCCTGCTCAAGCGCCGCCTCGAGTACCTGCAGCGGCAGTCGGCCCGGCAGCAGGTCACTGCGCAGATCGCGGCTTCGCAGCAATGGGAGATGCCGCGTGACCTGCTGATCCGCCAGGCCCGCAGGGCACTGGCCCGCCGCGTCATGGAGATGAAGTCCGAGGGCATTTCCGACGAGGAAATCCGCAGCCGCCAGCGCCTCCTCGAACAGGACATTTTGCGGACGACCGAGCTGTCGCTGAAGGAGCACTTCGTCCTGCAGAAGATCGCCGAGGTCGAGAAGATCGACGTGGAGGAGGCCGACATCGAGGACGAGATCGATCGCATCGCCGAGCAGAACGACGAGTCGCCGCGCCGCGTCCGCGCCCGGCTGGAGAAGGAAGACCTGCTGGAGGCCCTGGCGGCGGAAATCATCGAGCGCAAGACGCTCGACCTGATCCTGGACAGCGCCGAATACGAGGACCTGCCGCTCGACATGGAGGCCGGCACGCCCGTCACCACCGTCGAGATGCAGACCGTCCCCGGCGAGATGAAAGACCTGACCGTGCCCCCGCCCGAGGAGAAACCCGAAGAGAAGAAGGAAGAGGGCGCGGCACCGGCGGCCCCATAACGATTTATCGTTTCGCGACACGAT
>Ga0116225_1002443_pt1 | contig 12614 bp, 11 predicted proteins | sample Sb_taG_8_FD_88968 | JGI IMG/M metagenome (GOLD analysis project Ga0116225, IMG submission 88968) | Peat soil microbial communities from Weissenstadt, Germany - Sb_50d_c_BC metaG | ecosystem: Environmental > Terrestrial > Soil > Wetlands > Peat | place: Germany: Weissenstadt | collected 2010-09-21 | reverse complement strand
TGTTGTCAGGTGCGTCATACCGAGCATGCGGTCAAAGGCGACGACAAGCCATCGCAGGTTCTGCGCTCCGGCCGCCAGACCAGCATGTGGCTGGCAGTGGATGCCGTGGCGCGGGGCGAGGCCGATGGCGTCGTCTCGGCCGGTAATACCGGTGCGTTGATGGCGATATCGAAATTCGTGCTGCGTATGCTGCCGGGCATTGCCCGTCCCGCCATCGCCGGTTTCTTTCCGACCGAACGCGGTGAGAGCGTCATGCTCGACCTGGGCGCCAACGTCGATTGCGACGCCAACAACCTGGTCGAGTTCGCCGTGATGGGCGAAGTGTTCGCCCGCATCGTGCTGGGCATTGAACAGCCTTCGGTTGGCTTATTAAACGTCGGCTCGGAAGAGTTGAAGGGTAACGACGCCGTTCGTTCTGCAGCGGCGATCCTGCGCAGCGGCAGTCTGCCCATTCGTTTCCACGGCTTCGTCGAGGGCAACGACATCGCCCACGGCACCGTCGACGTGGTGGTCAGCGACGGCTTTACCGGCAATATCGCCCTGAAAAGCGCCGAAGGTTTGGCTAAGCTGTACACGCAGTTCCTGCGCGATGCTTTCTCCAGTTCCTGGCTGGCCCGCATCGGCTATCTGCTGGCGCGGTCGGCCTTGGTCAAGGTCAAGCTGCGCACCGACCCGCGCCGCTATAACGGTGCGATGTTCCTCGGCCTGAATGCATTGCGGTCAAAAGCCACGGCGGCACCGACGCCGTCGGCTTCGCCAATGCCATTGCGGTGGCCGTCGAGCTGGTCACCCATGGTTTCAACGAGCGCATCAAGCGCGAACTCGAGCGGCTGAAGTCCGCCGAAGACCCTCGGGCACAGGCGGCCGCCATCTAATGACAATCCGTTCCCGTATCGTCGGCGTGGGGGCTTATTTGCCCGAGCGCGTGGTGACCAATGACGACTTAGCCAAGGTTGTCGATACTGACAACGACTGGATCGTCGAGCGCACCGGCATCCGCCAGCGCCACATTGCCGCCGAGGGTCAGTTCACCTCGCATCTGGCCATCGCCGCCGCCGAGCGCGCCCTGGCCGCCGCTGGTGTCGCCGGTGCCGATGTCGATTTGATCGTGTTGGCCACTGCCACGCCCGACAACACCTTTCCCGCTACCGCCACCCGCGTCCAGGCCGCCATCGGCATGACCCATGGCTTCGCCTTCGACATCCAGGCGGTGTGTTCGGGCTTCATCTATGCGCTGTCGGTCGCCGACAGCTTCATCAAATCCGGGCAGGTCAAGACGGCGCTGGTGATCGGCGCCGAGACCTTCTCGCGCATTCTCGACTGGAACGACCGTTCCACCTGCGTGCTGTTCGGCGACGGTGCCGGCGCCGTGGTGCTGCAGGCCGAGGAAGGCGCCGGTAACGGCGACGACCGCGGCATCCTGTCGACGCATCTGCATTCCGACGGCCGACATTACGACATGCTGCATGTCGATGGTGGACCATCGAGCACCCAGACGGTTGGCCATCTGCGTATGGAAGGCCGCGAGGTGTTTCGTCACGCCGTGTCAAACCTGACCCAGGTGGTGCACGAGACGCTGGCGGCCAACAACCTGAGCGCCGACGACATCGATTGGCTGGTTCCACATCAGGCCAACAAGCGTATTCTTGAAGGTACGGCGCGCAAGCTGAACATGCCGGCCGAGCGCATCGTCATGACCGTCGAGCGGCACGCCAACACCTCGGCGGCCTCGGTGCCGATGGCTCTGGCCGAAGCGGTCGGCGATGGCCGCATCAAGGCCGGTGAGCTGGTGTTGTTGGAGGCCATGGGCGGCGGCTTCACCTGGGGCGCCGCTTTAGTTCGCATGTAGGAGTGATCTGGGCCTTCAAAAGCCCTGTAACACACTCTTCCATCCCTTTGATATTGACTGATTTATGCCGACAGGGTACCGTCAGTCTGAAACCCAATGGGGGTGTAGCGGCATGGCCGAGAAAACCATTACCCGCGCGCAATTGAGTGAAGCCGTGTACCAAGAGGTCGGGCTGTCGCGCAATGAGTCCGCCGATTTGCTTGAGCTGGTGCTGAGCGAAATATCCACGGCGTTGGCGCAGGGCGAGGCGGTCAAAATCTCGTCGTTCGGCAGCTTTTCTGTGCGCTCCAAAGCCCAGCGCGTCGGTCGCAATCCCAAGACCGGCGAAGAAGTGCCGATCATGCCCCGTCGCGTATTGGTATTCCGTCCGTCTCAGCTGCTGAAAAGCCGCATCAACGACGGTCTCGACGAAATGGCCTCGAACGGTAAGAAAACGACGTGATTGATCCTGTCGACACGGACGACGCTGCGCCGCGGCGAACCGTGAAGTCGGAGGCGGCGTTCCGCACCATCAGCGAGGTCTCGGAAGACCTTGAGGTGCCGCAGCATGTTCTGCGCTTTTGGGAGAGTAAATTCCCCCAAATCAAGCCGCTGAAGCGCGGCGGCGGGCGGCGTTATTACCGGCCCGAAGACGTCCAGCTGCTCAAGCGCATCCGCGACCTTTTGTACAAAGACGGCTACACCATTCGCGGTGTGCAAAAGCTGCTGCGCGAGCAGACACGCGGTGTCAGCCATGCCACCACCGATGTGGGTGACTCCACCATCGATGCGCTGACCGAAGCCGAATTGCTGGTTGAAGCAGTGTTGGGGGCCCCAAGCGCCTCGCAGGCCTCGCAGGCTCCCCAGCCGTTCCAGCCCCAGGTGCCGCTGCCGCTCGCGCCACAAATTGAATTCGCACCATTGCCTGAGCCTCTCCGCCCGACTCCAGCGGTGGTTTTGGTCGAGGCTGAGACGGCGGCATCATCTTTCCCGGCTCCTGATCGCCAGGAAATGCAGGCTTTGCTGACCGAATTGGAGGAGTTGCGCGCCATTCTGTCGACCGCGCGGCAATTATCCTACCAGGGATGAAGATAGTTCAAATCAAGGGGTTGCGTTCCTGAAATGAGCTGGTTATAGTGCGCCTCCTTCCGCAGGGAAGGGGCAAGAGAGTGGTCCACTAACGGGCAGTAGCGCAGTCTGGTAGCGCATCAGTCTGGGGGACTGAGGGTCGTCGGTTCGAATCCGGCCTGCCCGACCAAATTGGGGCCACTCTTCAAGGGGTTAGCGGACATCATGTCGGCTAACCCCTTTTGCATTTCAGCCGTTTGTGAATTTGTTTGCGGCTGTCGAATGGCATGCCATTCCGGCGCACGGAATGTTTTGTCTTTGCTTATGTTCAGGCTGGGGGACAAACGATGGCGTCGCCACCCGAATCATCCATTCAAGTCGCCGAGGTTGGGCTGCAGAAATTCACCATGGCGGTGACCTTCGACGGCCAAAGGTTCGATTGCGGAATCTATATCAGCCGCGCTGCCGCCATGCTGGCCGGACGCCTGTTCGTCGAGCGGAAACAGGGCGAGCGGACGGGGCGAACGAAGCGGGCGCGCAAGACAGTGACGCCATAACCGCGCAATCGGGAGCAGCCAGCCTTTCTCGTGTTCTGGCGGATGACGTATTGATCGCCCGCTGTCCCGCCATTAGCCTCCTCGGACTTATTTGCCTGTGGGACTTTCCATCGCCATGTCCAGTGACATCCATCTTCTCGTCACGCTGACGCCGCATGGCTATGGTCACGCGGCGATGACGGCGCCGGTGGTCAACGCGCTACGCCGGCATCTGCCGGGGCTGCGGGTGACCTTGCAGACGGCAACTCCACGCGACTGGCTGGAGTCCCGCTATGATGGGCCGTTTGAGCTGATCCCCGACACCCCTGACTTCGGCCTAAAAATGAGTTCGGCTATGGCTGTGCAGGCCGAGGAGTCGGCGGTGGCTTATCGTGCCCTGCACCGCGATTTCGACGGCGTGGTGACGGCAGAAGCGGCGCGGATGAATGCTTTGGGGGTCGATCTGATCCTGGCCAACATCCCCTATGTGTCGCTGGCGGCGGCACATCTGGCCGGCATTCCGGCGGTGGCTCTGTCCTGCCTTAATTGGGCGGACATGTACGATACCTATTGCGGCGACCGGCCGGAAGCTCCGGCGATCATCAAGCAAATTCGGCAAGCCTATGAACGGGCAGAGTTTTTTATGTGTCCAGCACCGTCGGTGCCGATGCCGCAGCTGTCCAACATCCGCCCCATCGGGCCGATTGCCCGGCGGGGAGACGCTTGCCGCAGCCGACTGCGTCAGCAGTTGGGGCTGACCGAGGACGCCAAGGTCGGGCTGATCGCCTTTGGCGGCATGTCCTCTGGCCTGTCTTTCGCCGATTGGCCCGGTCTGCCGGGGTGGACCTGGGTGGTCACCGACGATGGCGCCGGGCACCCCGACCTGATCGCCCGCGAGGCGGTGGATATGACTTTCACCACCATCTTGCGATCCTGCGACGTGGTGGTCAGCAAGCCGGGTTACGGCACCTTTGCCGAGGTGGCGGTCAATGGTGTGCCCCTGTTGTACCTGCCGCGCCCCGGCTGGCCGGAGACACCGCATCTGGCTGGCTGGCTGGCCGAACATGGCCGCTGTCAAGCCATCGAGGCTAAAGATTTGTTCTCGGCGGAGGCATTGCAGGCCCAACTTCAGAAGTTGTTTTCCATTCCTATCAAGCCATTAGCCGATCCCAGCGGCGATGAAGAAGCGGCTCAGGCGATTCTCGCCTTGTTGGCGAAAATGGGTCGCATACAAGTGTAGTTGTTGGCGGGGCGCTTCGTTGCCCCGCAGTATCGAGTTCGGCATCGCTCTTGCAAAGACGTCTGGGGTGACGGCCGGATGGCTCCCGCCGTCATCGCTTGTCTTTGACAAGCACCGACCATCGTCGACTGAAAGGGCGGATTCGCAAGGATCCGCCCTCTTTTTTGGCCAGGTCGCCACCACTGCCGGAAAATGCATCAGGCATTTCGCGTCGCAATATGCACGGCGCGCTGCATTTGGCATGATGCCGGACATTCAACCCAAGGAGCAAGACCATGTCGCATAGCCTGATCTACGCCACGGCGCCGAATCGCGCAGCGGCGCTGAAAATTGCCCGCGTTTTGGTTGAATGCCGCTTGGTCGCCTGCGCCAATGTGGTGGATGGCGCCACCTCGCTGTATTGGTGGGAAGGGCAGGTGCAGGAGGAAGTGGAGGCTATTCTGGTGGCCAAGACAACTTCCGCCAACGCCTCAGCGACTGTTGCTAAGATCAAGGAATTGCACGACTATTCCTGCCCTTGCGTGGTTGCCTTGGACATTGCCCAAGGCAACCTGGATTTCCTGGGCTGGATTACCGCCGAGACCCGCCCGGCAGTCTGACAGTCACCACTGCTTGGGCGGCGATGCCTTCGCCCCGGCCAGTGAAGCCCAGCCCCTCGGTGGTGGTGGCCTTGATGCTGACGCGGCTTTCATCGATGTTCAGGATCGCGGCCACCCGCGCCGTCATGGCGGCGCGCTGCGGGCCGATCTTGGGGCGCTCGCAGATAATGGTCAGGTCGCAATGCTGGATGCTGCCGCCCAATGCCGCCACCAGTCCACCGGCATGGGCCAAAAACAGTGCCGAGTCGGCGCCCTTCCAGCGGGCGTCGCTGGGGGGGAAATGGTGGCCGATATCGCCGGCAGCGATGGCCCCCAACAGCGCGTCGGTCAGCGCGTGCAAGGCAACGTCGGCGTCAGAATGACCCTCTAGCGCAAAGTCGTGAGGGATGCGGACGTTGCACAGGGTGACGTGATCGCCGTTGGCGAAACGATGCACATCGAAGCCGCTGCCGACGCGGATTTCCCCCGGACCGTCCAGGTGGGCTTCGGCGCGGCAAAGATCCTCGGCTGTGGTAATTTTGACGTTGTCCTCCGAACCCTTGACCAAGCTGACGGCGAGGCAGGCATGCTCGGCCACGGCGGCGTCGTCGGTCAATTCCATCCCGGCGGCCAGACGATGGGCGTCCAGCAGGGCAGGGAAGCGAAAACCCTGCGGCGTCTGTTCCCGCCACAACCCGGCGCGAGGAACCGTTTCGGTAATGATTCCATCGCGTTCGCGCTTCAGCGTGTCATGCACGGGCAAGGCGGGGATGGCGCCTTGATGCTTGGCCAGCGCCGCCACAACGCGGGCGATCACGCCGCCATCGACAAAGGGCCGCGCGCCATCATGGATCAACACAAGATCGGGCGGATTAGCAGCCAGCGATTCCAGCCCCAGACGCACTGAATCCTGACGGGTGGCGCCGCCATGCACAGCCGGCGGCAGGCTCAACCCCGTAGCGGCGGCATCGTAACGGCTTTGGTCGTCGGGATGGATGACCGTCACCACCGAATCCACCGACGGATGGGCGGCGAAAGCGGCCAGACAGTGGCGCAGAACCGGGCGTCCGCCCAGATCCCGCCATTGCTTGGGGATGTCACCACCGAAACGGATGCCCCGTCCTGCCGCCACCACCAGAGCTATACACCGCGCCATGCCTCGGTCTCCTCGCCCGATTGCTGAAAGATGCGCGTACCCTATTCGGGCAAGAGCCCCTTGCCAAGCGTTGGGCACTGCACGCCGCCCCTTTGCGGCGGCCCCATCCACGGCTATAGTCGTTTGCATGTATGAATCCATGGCTTTGAATTTGGCGGCATTGGCCGCTCTGGTGCCGGCGGCCCTGCTTCCTTTGCGGCGGGATGGCGGGCGCGACGCCCTGTTCTGGGGCTTGTTGGCGCTGGCCGTCACCGGCCCGTCGCTATGGGTGGCGGCGCAGCTGGCCGATAGCTGGAACGCCAGCCTGTCGGCGGATCTATGGGTCGGCATCGCCGCCAGCATGGTGCTGTTCGCCGGCCTGTCGGCGGTCAGCCGCCAAGCCTGGAGGCTGACGCCGCTGCTGGTGCCCTATCTGCTGCTGCTGGGCGTGCTGGCGTCGCTGTTCCACTCGCCCGAGCGGTTCCTGTCCGATGGCGCGCCCTCGGCCTGGGTCGATCTGCATATTCTCGTTTCGGTCATCACCTTGGGGTTCCTGACCCTGGCGGCGGTGGCGGCGCTGGCGTCGTTTCTGCAATCGCGCGCCCTTAAGCTCAAGCGGCCCAACGAATTGACCCGCATGCTACCCTCGGTCGCCGACAGCGAGAGATTGTCGGAACGCCTGCTGGCGCTGTCCGAGGTGGTGCTGGGTCTGGGTGTCATTTCGGGCATGGCCACACAATATGTGGAAACTGGCAACCTATTGAAATTCGACCATAAAATCCTGTTCACGCTGCTCGCCTTCACGGTCATTGGGCTGTTGCTGACGGGGCGGCGGGTGTGTGGGGTCAGGGGGCAGATTGCCGCCCGTGTGGTGCTGCTGGCCTATCTGTTGCTGATCATCGGATATTTCGGCGTGAAATTCGTGCACCAAGTGCTTCTCGCTTAGGCAGGGTGGCTTTTTTGCCAAATATCTAATCATTTTTTTGCGTTGCCAGGAGGGTGTCTGCACAATTAGTATGCAGGCCTCTTAGAGAGACATCGCATACACATGACCCTGAAAATTGGTTCCGTCAGCCTCGACAATCCGGTGGTTCTTGCCCCCATGTCGGGCGTTACAGATATGCCATTCCGCCGCTTGGTGAAGCGTTGCGGGGCCGGCTTGGTGGTGTCCGAGATGATCGCCAGTCAGGCGATGATCCGCGCCAACCGCCAGACCATGAAAATGTCGACCAGCTGCGCCGAGGAATTCCCCATGGCCGTGCAACTGGCCGGCTGCGAGCCCGAGGTGATGGCCGAGGCCGCCCGTCTCAACGAAGACCGTGGCGCCGCGATCATCGACATCAATATGGGGTGTCCGGTTAAAAAAGTGGTGAAGGGTGATGCCGGCTCGGCGCTGATGCGCGACGAGAAGCTGGCCGGCGCCATCCTCGACGCTGTGGTCAAGGCGGTGTCGGTCCCGGTGACGCTGAAAATGCGCACCGGCTGGGACGAGACCAACCGCAACGCCCCCAACCTGGCCAGAATCGCCGAAAGCGCCGGCATCCAGATGGTCACTGTGCATGGCCGCACCCGTAACCAGCTTTATTCCGGCCGCGCCGATTGGGGCTTCATCCGCCAAGTCAAGGACTCCGTGCGGATTCCGGTGATCGGCAATGGCGACGTCAACACCATCGACGATGCCATCGCACTTTTGCAGCAATCGGGGGCCGATGGTGTCATGATTGGGCGCGGCACCTATGGCCGTCCCTGGTTTCCCGGTCAGGTGGCCCATTTCCTGGCGACAGGCGAACGCCGCCCGGATCCCTCTTTGGCCGAACAACTGGCCGTTTTGATCGAACATTTTGAAATGACCATAGACCATTACGGCCAGGAAACCGGTTGCCGTCTGGCGCGCAAGCATGTCGCCTGGTACTCCAAGGGGCTACCCGGCTCGACCGAGTTCCGCTCGGCGATCAATCAGTCGCTCGACGCGGCGACGGTGCGGCGGATGATCGTCGAATTTTACGATCCGCTGCTGCAACGGATGGCCGCATGAGCAAGCGCTTGGCATTCCTTCGTCGCCGCACGACGCCGCAGATCGATCCGGCTGCAGTGTTGAACGCGTTGACCGCCGCCGTCCTGGTTCTCGACGACGAGTTCGTCATCCAGCATGTCAATTCGTCCACCGAGGCTTTGTTCGAATCCAGCTCGGCGCATCTGTGCGGCATGTCCTTACATGACCTGCTGCCGCCGGACTGCCCGCTATTCACCTTGATCGAGCAAGCCCGGCTTGAAGCGTCCTGTGTGTCGGAATACGGCGTATCACTGGACAGCCCGCGCACCGGCCTGCGCACCATGAACATTCAGGTATCGCCATTGGGCGAGGTGCCCGATTGCATGGTCGTGTCGCTGCACGAACAATCGATCGCGCTGAAGATCGGCGCCCAGTTGAACGCCCGCAATTCGGCCCGTTCGGTGACGGCGATGGCGGCGATTCTGGCGCATGAGGTCAAGAACCCGCTATCCGGCATCCGTGGCGCGGCGCAGTTGCTGGAGCAAGGCTGTTCGGTCGAGGATCGCACGCTGACCCAGTTGATTTGCGAGGAATCCGACCGCATCGTCGCCCTGGTCAACCGCATGGAGGTGTTCTCCGACAAGCGGCCGATTGAACGGAGCGCCGTCAACATCCATCGGGTGTTGGAGCATGTCCGCCGCGTCGCCCAAGCCGGCTGCGCCCGTAATGTTCGCTTCGTCGAACATTACGATCCTTCGCTGCCGCAGGTGTTGGGCAATCGTGATCAGTTGATTCAGGTGTTCCTCAATCTGGTCAAGAACGCCGCCGAGGCGATGCCCGACGACGGCGGCGAGATCGTGCTGACCACCGCTTTCCAGCATGGCGTGCGTCTGGCCGTTCCGGGTAGCGATATACGTATGCATCTGCCTCTGGTGGTCAGCGTGCAGGACAACGGTCAGGGCATTCCCGCCGACCTGCGTCCGCATCTGTTCGACCCCTTCGTCACCACCAAAGCCACCGGCACCGGCCTCGGCCTGGCCCTGGTCGCCAAGATTATCGGCGATCACGGCGGTGTCATTGAATTCGACAGTCAACCGCGTCGCACGATCTTCCGGGTCATGTTGCCGATGGTCCAGAACGAGGACGGCCTCTGATATGACCTCCACTATTCTGGTCGCCGACGATGATCGCGGCATACGCACCGTTTTAACCCAGGCCTTGGGCCGCGCCGGCTATGAAGTCCGCACCACCGGCAACGCCGCGACACTGTGGCGTTGGGTATCCGATGGCGAAGGCGATCTGGTCATTACGGATGTGGTGATGCCCGACGAAAACGGGCTGGATCTGCTGCCGCGCATCAAGAAGATCCGTCCGGATCTGCGCATCGTGGTGATGAGCGCGCAAAACACCCTGCTGACGGCAGTCAAGGCGACCCAGCGCGGCGCCTTCGAATACATGCCCAAGCCGTTCGATATCCGCGAACTGGTTAATGTAGTGCAGCGCGCGCTATCGACGCCGCGCACCCCCGCCGCCGAGGCCGCGGCCGAGGATCCGGAAGAGAAGCTGCCGCTGATCGGCCGCTCTTCGGCCATGCAGGAGATCTATCGCACCCTGGCGCGCCTGATGGGCACCGACCTTAGCGTCATGATCACCGGCGAATCGGGCACCGGCAAGGAATTGGTGGCGCGCGCCCTGCATGATTACGGCAAGCGCCGCAACGGTCCCTTCGTCGCCATCAACATGGCGGCGATCCCGCGCGAGTTGATTGAAAGCGAACTGTTCGGCCACGAGAAGGGCGCCTTCACCGGCGCCACCCAACGGGCGTCGGGGCGGTTCGAGCAAGCCGAGGGCGGCACGCTGTTCCTCGACGAAATCGGCGACATGCCGCCTGAGGCGCAGACCCGCCTGCTGCGCGTGTTGCAGGAAGGCGAGTACACCACGGTCGGCGGGCGCACGCCGATTCGCGCCAATGTGCGCATCGTCGCCGCCACTCACCGTGATCTGACCCAGCTGATCCGCCAGGGTCTGTTCCGCGAGGATTTGTTCTATCGCCTCAACGTGGTGCCGATCCGCTTGCCGCCGTTGCGCGAGCGTACCGAAGACATCGCCGAGTTGGTGCGCCACTTCCTGACGCTTGCCGCCTCCGAAGGCTTGCCGTCGAAGACCATCGACGCCCAGGCGATGGAGCGGATGAAGCGCCATCGCTGGCCCGGCAATGTGCGCGAGCTGGAAAATCTAGTGCGCCGTCTGGCTGCCCTCTATTCGCAAGAGGTCATCGGCATCGAGGTGGTCGAGGCGGAGCTGTCCGGCTCGATGCAGGCCACCGAGCCGCAAGCGGCGGTCGAGAGCGAAGGCTTGGCGGCCACCGTCGAACGCCATTTGCGCGATTATTTCGCCGCCCATGCCGACGGCTTGCCGGCTGCCGGAGTCTATGACCGGGTGCTGCGCGAGGTCGAGCGTCCGCTAATCTCCCTGGCCCTGGAGGCGACGCGCGGCAACCAGATCAAGGCCGCCCATGTGCTGGGACTCAACCGCAATACCTTGCGCAAGAAGATCAAGGATCTCGACATTCAAGTTGTTCGGGGGCTCAAATAAGCCTCTTGGGCGGTCGGGTAAGCATGAACGAAAAATCCAATCGGAACCGGCTACTTCTGCGCCTGCGGTTGTGGGGGCGGCGGGTGGGGCTGGCGCGTAAGCTGGCGGTGGCGCTGACGTTGGCGGCGCTGGCGTCGGGTATCGCCACTTATGTGACGCTAACCGGGTCGGGGCCGCTGGGTGGCCCCAATCCGACCACCGTGCTGATCCTGCTCAACCTCGATTTGGCGTTGATGTTGATGCTGGCGGCGCTGGTGGCGCGGCGCATCGCGCGGGTATGGTCGGCGCGGCGTAGCGGCTCGGCCGGATCAAAGCTGCATGTGCGGCTGGTGGTGATGTTTTCGGTGGTGGCCATCACGCCGGCCATCCTGGTGGCGGTGTTTTCCGCCCTGCTGATCCATTTCGGTGTCGAACAATGGTTCAATGCCCGCGTCCGCACCGCCCTGGAGGAATCCCTGGCGGTCGCCAACGCTTATTTGGAAGAGCATCAGCAAGTCATCAGCGGCGACGCCCTGGCCATGGCCAACGACATCAACCGGGCCGGCACCAACGTCTTGCGCAACCCCGATATTCTGGCGAAAATCGTCAACAATCAGGCCGCCGTGCGCGCGCTGTCCGAGGCCATCATTTTCGACGTTTCGGGGCAGATTTTGGCGCGCACCGGGCTGGCCTATTCGATGGAGTTGTCCATCGACCGCATTCCCGCCTGGGCTTTCGAGCGGGCCAAGACCAGCGATGTGGCGGTGTTGACCATCCCCGGCGACCAGCGCGTGCGCGCCTTGGTCAAGCTGGAAGACGGCCTGTCGGACACCTATTTGTATGTCGGGCGCTTCGTCGATCCCAAGGTGATCGACCACATGGAGCGGACCAACGCGGCGGTGGCCGAATATAAGCGGCTGGAGGATACCCGTTCCGGCCTGACCATTACCTTCTCGGCGATTTTCGCCGTGGTGGCGCTGCTGCTGCTGCTGGCGGCGGTGTCGGTCGGGCTGACCTTGGCGACACAATTGGCAACTCCGATCATGCGCCTGATCGATGCCGCCGAGCGGATACGGGCCGGCGATCTTTCGGCGCGCGTCGAGGAGGAAGGCAGCGCCGACGAGCTAGGCTCGCTGTCGCGCGCCTTCAACCGTATGACCAGCCAACTGGATGCCCAGCGCCGCGATCTTATCGAGGCGAACCGCGAATTGGATGAACGCCGCCGCTTCACCGAAACGGTTCTGGCTGGCGTGTCGGCGGGGGTGATCGGTCTCGACCGCGATGGCATCGTCGAATTGCCCAATCGTTCCGCCCTTGAATTGCTTGGCATCGATGGGATGGCGCTGATTGGCAAGCCCTTGGCTGAAGCCGTGCCGGAAATGGCTGGGCTGATCGAAGCGGTGCAGCGCCGTCCCGAACGCTCGGTGCAGGACGAGATGAAGCTGCGCCGCGACAATCGTAGCCGGGTACTGCTGGTGCGCATCGTTTCGGAGCGCGACGAGCAAGAGCGGATCACCGGCTTCGTCGCCACCTTCGACGATGTCACCGAATTGCTGTCGGCTCAGCGCAAAGCCGCTTGGGCCGATGTGGCCCGCCGCATCGCCCATGAGATCAAGAATCCACTGACGCCGATCCAACTGTCGGCCGAGCGGCTGAAGCGTA
>Ga0116225_1002440_pt1 | contig 12640 bp, 10 predicted proteins | sample Sb_taG_8_FD_88968 | JGI IMG/M metagenome (GOLD analysis project Ga0116225, IMG submission 88968) | Peat soil microbial communities from Weissenstadt, Germany - Sb_50d_c_BC metaG | ecosystem: Environmental > Terrestrial > Soil > Wetlands > Peat | place: Germany: Weissenstadt | collected 2010-09-21 | reverse complement strand
TCCGCTAACGCTGATGGAAGCGAATCTGCTGCGCTACCTGATTCAACGCGAGGGCAAGCCGGTTTCTCGGAAAACTATGTTGGAAGAGGTCTGGGGCCTGCACGAAGACACGGACACGCGGGCTATCGACAACTTCATCGTCCGCCTGCGCCGCTACATTGAAGACGACCCCACACGCCCGCAGCATTTGCTGACGGTACGTGGAGTGGGATATCGATTCGTGGCGGCCCCGGCGGCCGGAGCAAAAGAGCGGAGCTAGGTAGTCGCCGCATCCAAAAACCGCTTGCTTTGCGCGCGGCTCAGCAAAGCGACGCGTTGACAACAGCTTGCCGAGCCACGACCAAAGGGAGTAGTTGCCCTCGGGTGAAGCCAGGCTCAATCTGATTCCGCTTCGCACGGCGGCGCCGCTTGTCGCGTCCCTTCGCCATCCTGCTGTTGATATACTATTCTGTTCACCACAAAAAAGGAGACCTACCCCCATGACTGTGCCCTTTTACGGTCACGTCAGGCAGTACCACAACATCAAGTCAGAGATCGACGCCAACCTGCATGAAGTCCTCGAGAGCGGCCAGTACGTGATGGGGCCCATGCTCAAGCGCTTCGAAAAGGAATTCGCGGATTATCACGGGATGAAGCACGCCATCGGAGTCGGCAACGGCACCGATGCGCTGTGGCTTTCGTTCATGGCCCTCGGCATCGGATCGGGCGACGAGTGCATCACTCATCCCAATACCTTCTTCGCGACGGCTGAAGCCATCTGGATCGCTGGCGCTACGGCCGTTTTCGTCGATTCCGATCCCAAGACCAATTGCATCGACCCGTCTAAGATTGAAGCCGCGATCACGCCGAAAACCAAGGCGATCGTGCCCGTACACCTCTACGGCCAGTGCGCCGATATGAAAGCAATTCGCAAGATTGCCGACAAGCACAAGCTGCTGGTCATCGAGGATAATGCGCAAGCCATCGGCGCACGCGGCGATGGATTCAAAATCGGCGAGCTCAGCGATGCCGTCTGCACCAGCTTTATCATTCAGAAGAATCTCGGCACTTTTGGCGACGGTGGCGCGGTCGTGACCAACAAGGATCAAATCGACCGGCATGTGCGCCGTCTGCGCAATCACGGCTCGGAGAAGCGCTCCTGTCACAGCTACGGCTTTAACAGCCGCCTGGATGACATTCACGCCGGTGTTCTGAGCGCCAAATTGAAGCACATCGACGCGGGCAACGATCTGCGTCGCAAGGCAGCCGCACGGTACACGGCGTGTTTGAAAGACGCCCAAAACATCACACTGCCCCACGAGGTTCCCGGTTACCACCACGTCTTTCACCTGTACGTGATCGAGACCAAGCGGCCCGAGCATCGTCGACCCTTGCTCGATTTCCTGAGCAAGAACGGCATCGATGCCAAGTGCCATTACGATATCGCCATCCATCAGCAGGAAGGCTATCCGTGGGGCAAAGGCGCGCGCATCGTGGGATCGATCGCGAACGCGGAGCGCAACGCCGCCTGCTGTATCTCGCTGCCGATGTTCCCCGAGCTCACTGCCGACGAAATCGACTACACCATCTCCAAGACTCTGGAGTGGGACAGGACGGTGGGGTGAGCGTGAAAGATAAATATCGCGTCGTTATCGTGGGCATGGGCAAGCGCGGCATGCACCATGCCACCACCTTTCAGGCCAACAGCCGTTTTGAAGTGGCCGGCATCTGCGACATCGATCAGGCGCGCCTGAATGACGCCTCCGCCAAGCTGGGTGTTGCGGTGAAGGGCACGGATGCAGCCGAAGTGGCGAAGGCCGTGCGCCCCGACGTTTTCTGCTTCTGCACTCTGCCGAATATTCGGGCGTCCATGGTGCGCATCGGTATCGAATCGGGCGCGCAGCTCATCGCCATGGAGAAACCCGTCGCGCTCACCAGCACGGAAGGTTTTCAGGTCCGCGATCTTCTGGCCGCAAGCGGAGTGAAGGCCGTGGTGAGCCATCAGCATCGCTATGGAACGCACTATCAGAAGGTCGCGGAACTCGTGGCCGAGGGTGCGCTGGGCCGCATCCACACAGTGTACGGGACGGCAACCGGCTGGATGATGCACATGCTCTCGCATCTGGTGGATTACCTGCGCTGGTTTGGCGGGGGCGAAGAGGCCGAATGGGTGATGGCCCAAGCGGCCGGCCGCGGCAAACTGACCGACATCCATCCCTCGCCCGACTACATCGCCGGCTTCATCCATTTCGCAAATGGCGTGCACGGAGTGATCGAATGCGGCGCTGGCGCGCCCGATGTGCCCGAGGTCGACTACTGGTGGCGCAAGTGCCGCATCGGTGCGCAAGGTGTCGACGGATTCGCGGAAGTTCTGACCGGCGGCGGTTGGCGCGCGGTGACCAAAAGCGGCGCCTGCTCCGGCGGCGGGTCGATGAACTACGACCTCGATATGCCACCCTACATCCAACAAATGGCCGATTGGCTGGATCGTGACAGCGCCGTCCATCCCTGCAACTTCGCCAGCGCCTATAAAGGCTTCGAGATCATGATGGCGTTCTGCCGCTCTGCCGCTCAAGGCGGGCAGGTGCCGCTGCCGCTGACCGCACCCACCGACGAAATCGAGTTACTGAGACGATCGGTACCCGATCGCAAGATCCTGCTCTCTTTCGCCGGAAGCGCGAAGGAATATTCGGCGTAGAACATCGTGAACGCCGCTATTTGGAAAGCAGACGAACATCGGGAGCTAATGACTCCCGCATACTCCAGGTCAGATCTTGACTCGCTGGCGCCGGTCCGCCGCGTATTGTTCGCGCGCGATTCCGCGCCAGTTTCGCTTCTTTCTTTAACTTCAATTTGTCGAGAATGACCGCGTCGCTCTCCAGCAGATCCGCCACGAGCGGATGCCTCGGCCCGTATGTTCTTTCGGCTGCTGCAAGGGCGCGCTCGATTGACTTTCTGGCGTCCCGCGGCTGACCCGTCAGGTATTCGAGCGACGCCATGCTGGCCCAACCGCGAATCATGGTCGGGTGATCCGGAGCGAGCGTCCTCTCGAAAAACTGCAGAGCCTCGCGTTCATTATCGAGCGCCTCGGCATACTCGCCCGTACGCATCTCCACGGCCGCGAGATTATGCAGCACCGTCGGCATTACTTCCCCGGGATTCGCGAGTTTTCTCACAGTCCGTGCCGCCTCGTGCAATTCGGCCTCCGCCGCGGAAAGTTGGCCAAGCTTCAAATGCAGGGCACTCCACGCATTCAGCAGTTCGGCGCGCGACACATCTGGGAGCTGCCACGCGGTTTTTTGCGCTTCTTGCAACACCGCTTCCATCTCGCGATACTCCCCGGCTTCCATGTAAGCGGTCGCTAGCGTGATCCGCAGCGGCAACAGATCCGTCGATGATGCACCTTCATGCGCCCGAACATCCAACGCGTGCGCGAAGTCCGCGGCAGCCTCCTCCGGGCTTCCTTTCGCCAACGCGCGGTTGCCAGCCGCGATCCAGTCCGGATGCTGGGCCATCAAGCCGCCGGCTAAAACCGCCAAAACGATTTGTCCGATCATGCCCAGCAATACGACGGTGGTGCTCGAGCGGATAGGCGCCGTTGAATGCCATCAATCACTTGCGCGTCGTGGCGCGGTTTGGCGCAGCTTGGCGCCATGGTCGGAAAACCAGGGAACAATAGTCGGCGAATCTCGTCTTACACTTTTAAACTTGGTAACCGTGAACGCGGAACACCGTAATAACCTTTAAGAGCAACTCACCTCACCCATGGCTACAACGGCTCCCCCCGGTCCTGAAGATCGCCTGGATTCCTGGAAAGAGATTGCCGGCTATCTCAAGCGCGGTGTGCGCACGGTGCAGCGATGGGAACAAGCGAGCGGTCTCCCGGTGCATCGCCTTGATCTCGATCGCCAAAGTTCCGTCTTCGCCTATAAAACCGAGCTGGATGCCTGGTGGGAAAGCCGCCGCCAGTCGGCCTTTGAAGAGGTCACGGCCGCGCCGGTCAGCATGTCACGGCGTCGCTGGCCCTTGTGGACCACCGTCGGCGTGGTGCTGGTTATGGGTTTCGGATTCAGCCTGACGCGTTGGACCTCCGCCCATGCCGGGTTCGGTGTTTTCAATCCCATCCCGCTCACCTCCGACCTCGGATCCGAGACCAACCCCACGTTCTCCCCAGACGGTAACCAGGTCGCCTATGCCTGGAACGGCCCCTCTCAGAACAGCTGGAACGTTTACGTGAAAATGGTCGGCTCCGATTCTCCGCTGCGGCTCACCAACGCGCCAGAGCCGAGCGATGCACCTTCCTGGTCTCCCGACGGCCGCTACATCGCGTTTCTGCGGTTTTTTCGTCAACCAAGGAAATGTCAGATTCTGCTAATCCCCCCGATTGGCGGTCAGGAACGCGTGGTCGCCGAGGGAGACTTCGATAGCCCGCTCGCGTGGTCGCCCGACAATCGCTGGCTCGTCACTTCTGCCCCTTTGACTGCAAAAGGCCCCGCCGGGTTGGTGGCCATCGACGTTGCTACCGGTGAGCGTCACTGGCTCACGAAACCACCGCGTGAGAACTGGGACGATTTTGACCCGGCCGTCGCACCATCCGGCCGAAGCATCGTGTTTGCTCGCGACCTGGGTAGCACTTCCGAACTGTATCGCCTCGCACTCACCGCGGATTTCACAGCGGACGGTGAGCCCTTGCCCTTGACCGCGCACAACCGCTGGACAGGAATGCCCGCGTTCACTCCTAACGGCAAGGCCGTGGTCTACTCCTCCGGGATCAAGGACGACATCACGAGTCTCTGGGTGTTGCCGCTCGATTCCGGTGACGGGCCGAGACTGCTGTTCCGCTCCGATAGTTCCTACTATCAACCGGCGCTTTCCCGGCTTCGCAACCGTCTGGCATTCTCCGTGGGCAGAATTTTCCGCGTCGACACCTGGAGGCTCGACGTCACGCCCGACTTCAAACCCGCCGGCGCGCCCGTGCGGCTGATCTCCTCCACGCACACCGACTACAACGCGCAATACTCACCCGACGGCAAGCGCATCGTGTTTCACTCCACACGATCCGGCGCATCCGAGATCTGGATGTCGGACGCCGATGGATCTAACGCGGTTCGCCTGACCAACTTCAACGCTCCGATCACCGGCAGCCCGCGCTGGTCCCCGGACGGCCAATGGATCGTCTTTGACTCCAACAAGGAAGGCCAATTCGAGGTCTATCGGATGCACTCCGACGGCGGAAATCCCGAGCGGCTAACAAATAATCCCGCCACCGATGGCGTTGCAAGCTACTCGCATGATGGACGATCCATTTACTTCATGTCCAATCGCAGCGGAACGAACCAAGTGTGGAAGATGGACGCCGACGGCCGCAATCCGCGGCAGATTACGCGCAAAGGCGGATATCTCGCGTTTGAATCCGCCGACGGCCACTGGCTGTATTATTCCGCGGCGGATGGCGACAGCCCGCTGATGCGCGTTCCAGTTGATGGCGGCGCGGAGACGCAAGTTCTGCCGAGGGTTTTCGAGTTTGGTTTCTGCGTTACGCCCAAGGGAATCCTATTCGCCAGAGGTGGCGGGATCGAGTATCTCGACTCCGGCTCCGGCAAGATCTCCCCGTTCTTCCAGCCTTCCGGCCAAATGACTGTCGGTTTGAGCCTTTCACCCGATCAGCGCCACGTACTGTTCCCTCAGCGCGAATCCTCCGGCAGCGATCTGATGCTCGTGGAAAACTTCCCGGACAATCCCTAGGGTCCCCTGCACCCGAAAACCGATACCTAGCCGGTCTGAGAAGATTTCCTAAAATACTTGGTAACTTCCGGCCAATTTCGTCGTATTGGATACTTAGACGCTCTATGGGAGACAAATCAAAGGCCGACCTCTTGCAAGGCACGCTGGACATGCTGGTGCTCAAGACCCTCACGCGCGGCCATCTGCACGGCTATGCCATCGCGCAACTCATTCAGCAGTTGTCGGATGACGTGCTGCGCATCGAAGAAGGCTCGCTCTATCCCGCGCTGCAACGGCTGGAACTGAACGGTTGGATTGATGGGAATTGGGGCATTTCGGCCAACAATCGCCGCGCCCGGTTCTACAAGCTGACGCCCACCGGCCGCAAGCAATTGAACGGTGAAACCGAGCGCTATCGCCAACTCACTGGCGCCATCGCGCGCGTGATGGGAACTGCCTGAGGAGACTTCAACCATGCAAACCTTCCTTCCACGCCTGAAGCGCCGCCTGCGCTACCTTTTCCACCACGGCGAGCGCCATCGGCTGCTGCAAGAAGAGATGGAATTCCACATTGCAGCAATGGCCGATGATCTGATCTCCCAGGGCATGCCCGAGCAGGAAGCTCGTGCCGCGGCGCGAAGAAAATTCGGCAATCTGACGCTGCAGTCGGAACAGTCGCGGGACACCTGGATCGCGGCCTGGCTCAGCGATGCCGCTCAGGATTTGCGCTACGCCTTCCGCACCTTCCGGCGGGACGCAGGTTTTGCGACGTTTGCTGTTCTGATCGTCGGGCTCGGCGTCGGCGCCAGTTCCACGGTCTTCAGCGTCGTGAATACTCTGCTGATTCGCCCTCTGCCGTTCGACGATCCCGATCGTCTGGTGTGGATCGTCAACCACGAGGACACCAGCGACATGTCGGGCCGCACCACTCAGGTCGACCATTTCCTTGACCTGCGCGCGCAAAATCAATCCTTTTCCGATATGGCCGCATTCTTCGCCTTCTATGGCGTAGGCGACAACAAGCTTACCGGACAGGGCGAGCCCGAGCGCCTGAGCGGCGTCCCCGTTTCCGCAAATTTCTTCCAATTGCTGGGTGTCCAGCCTCAAATTGGCCGGCTTTTCACGCTCGATGAGTGCAAATGGAACGGGCCAAAAGTCCTGCTAATGAGTCACGGCCTGTGGGTCAGGCGTTTCGGATCCAATCCCGGAATCGTCGGACGCACGCTAACGCTCAACGATGAGGCCGTCACCGTGGTTGGCGTCATGCCCGCGTCATTCGATTTTGCGTCGGTATTCACACCCGGCAGCCATATCGACCTCTATCTTCCGTTTCCTCTGACGCCCGAAACCAATCGGTGGGGCAATACGCTCGCCATCGTCGGCCGGCTGAAGCCCGGCGTGCCTCTTTCCAGAGCCCAGGCCGAAGCCACCATCCTTTCCAAACAATTCACGGAGGCCCACAAGTTTAAGGATCGCAACGATTTTGAGGCGCGGCTCAGCTTCCTCCGCGACCACGTCAGCGGACAAATTCGCCCCGCGCTTCTGGTGCTTGCATGCGCGGTGGGCGTGGTCATGCTGATCGTCTGTGCGAATCTTTCCAATCTCCTGCTGGCCCGCACGGCTACGCGTCAGAAGGAGATCGCCATTCGTGCGGCCCTGGGCGCGGGGCGAGCGCGTCTCCTCCGCCAGATGCTCACCGAAAGCATCCTGCTTTCCTCGGGCGGTGGGCTTCTGGGGGTTTTACTCGCTTTTGCGGGCACGCGTGCTCTGACCCACCTCGACGCCATCAGCATTCCGCTTCTGTCGGATGCGCGCCTCGACGGCAGTGTGCTCGTCTTCACGCTGTTAATGGCCATCGCGAGTGGTCTGATTTTCGGCCTGGCGCCCGCGCTTCAGGTCCCAGCCTCCACCGTGCATGACGCCCTGAAAGACACCGGTCGCGGCTCAACCGAAGGCAGAGGGCACAAGTGGATTCGCAGCGGGCTGGTCGTCTCCGAGGTGGCCTTCGCCTGCGTGCTGCTGGTGGGAGCGGGCTTGCTGATTCGCAGTTTTCTGCATGTCCTCGACGTCAACCTGGGGTTTCAACCCGAGCGAGCGGCCGCCGTGCGCGTGGATCCGAGTCAGCAATACAACACGCAGGCCAAGCAGAACTCGTATTTCGATGAAGTACTGCGTATCGCCCGCGAGATTCCGGGCGTTGAAAGGGCCGGCTTAGCCGATTCACTTCCGCTCGGCCGCAACCGCGCTTGGGGTGCTGCAGTCAAAGGGCGCACTTACCTGCCCGGCCAATATCCTGGTGACGCTTTCGTGCGCATTATCAGTGACGGCTACATCGGCGCGATGGGAATTCCGTTGATTGAGGGAAGGGACATCACGGAGCGGGACACGCCTTCGACTGAAGCCGTGATGCTGATCAATCAGACCATGGCCCGCAACTTCTTTCCGGGTGAGAGAGCGATTGGCCAGTTCCTGGAAGGCGGGTGCGGTAAAACGTCTCCGCGCATCGTGGGCATTGTCGGCGACGTGCGGCATCTCGCTCTGGAACAGAGCTCGGGCAACGAAATGTATTACCCCATGCGGCAATGCGACGATCACATGTCGGTCGATCTGGTCATGCGCACCGCACTTCCCCCGAGCCAGTTGGCGGGAGTCGTCCGCATATCGCTTAAATCCATTGTCCCCAATCTCCCGTCCAGCGATTTCCGCACTTTGCAGCAGCTCGTCGATAAATCCGTGTCGCCCCGCCGCTTCGTGGTGCTTCTGCTCGCCGGATTCGCCGGCTTCGCGCTGATTCTCGCCTCGCTCGGAATTTACGCCGTCATCTCGTACTCGGTAACCCAGCGCACCCAGGAAATTGGGATTCGTATGGCGCTAGGCGCATCCGCCGCGGATCTTCGCGGCCAGATTCTCGGACAGACCATGACTCTCGCCGCGATTGGAATGGTATTCGGTGTCGCGGCCTCCTGGATTCTGGCGCGCGCCCTCAGCAGCCTGCTGTTCGGAATCACATCCACTGATCCGGTTACGTTTGGCGCCATGCTCGTAGTCCTTGGCCTGGTCTCCGCCATCGCCGGCTACGTCCCCGCCCGCCGCGCATCCAGGATCGATCCCATGGTCGCTTTGCGGGCCAGCTGACAGACAGAAGGTGGCTCAGGCTACGCCGAACCGGAAGCTCAGCCGGACTTAGCAGCCGCGCGGAGTTGTCGCGATTCGGCGTGAAGGAACTGGGCGAATCGCTCAATCGCGTGCGGAAAGCGCTCACCGCTGGCCGCAAATCCGACACGAAAATGCGACGGCTGGTCAAAACAGTCGCCCGGCACGATCAGCACGCCCGTTCTTGCGAGCCTCCGGCAGAACTCACGCGAGTCAGCGCCATTCACTAGCCAGGGAAAGGCAGTCATGCCTCCGAGCGGTCTCACCCAGCGCACTAAATCGTCATAAGACCCGAAAAGCTGTTCGAGCAGTCTAAGATTTTCAACGGCGACGCGTCGAGCGCGCGAGTAGACTGTCTCCCGGTGCTTTAGAGCCAGAAGAGCAAGCCGCTCACCGAGCACATTGCCTGTAATCGTGAAGTAATTGCGCGCATTGCGATAGCGTTCTCGTCGCTTGGGATCGTGATCGACAATCCAGCCGATGCGCAATCCGCTCAGGCAAAGCGCCTTGGAGAAATCGCTGATCACCGTCGCATGGGGCAACCGCGATGCCGACCGCGTCTCCGGGCCGTGGTAGATCGGATGATAGACCTGGTCTGAAACAAACGGTACGCCGCGTTCGGCGCAGAACTCATGCAGACTGTCCATCTGTTCATCGCTCAAAACGGCACCCGTGGGGTTGTGCGGCGAGTTAACGAGGAGCAGACGCGTATCGCGGTCGACCAGGCGTCGAATTTCGTCCAACTTTATGCAAAAGTGATTTTCCTGGCGCAGTGAATAGTATCGAGTGGCAATCCCGACAGACTGCGCCAAAGCGGTGTTGGCAGGAAATCCCGGACTGGGAAGCACCACGTTGGCTCCCGGCTCTGCTGCCACGAAGAAGAGAATCAGAAGTGCCTCGGACGCACCAGTCACGACTTGGACTTCATCTGTCGTCACCCCCTCCAATTCTGCTATGGCCGACCGTAACGCCGGACTGCCCACCGCACTCGTGTACGACAAGGATGTGTCAAGGAGTGTCTCCAGCTCTTGCTCTTTTGACAATGCAAGTAGTTCGCGCAGCGTCCAAACGGGACCAGTGCTGGATGCGAGATCGTATTCGATCGGCGGATTCGCGGTGTGCTTCTGTTCTATCCAGCGGTCGAGTAGAAAGTCCGGTAATTCCACCTGGTTCCTAAACTGTTCCATTCAGGATAACAGGCCGTCTTTCCCGCACAAGGGACTCCACGTGTCCTCATGCGATCATAAAAGACCTGTTCGAGGCTGATCATGGCCAAATGCTCTTCATGCGGGATTGAGATGACCGATGCCAGCCGCTTCTGTTCCCAGTGCGGAGCCGCGGTCGCAAGCGAGACTTTCGCAACGCGCACTGCCGCGACCTCCACATCATGGTCACCGAGTCCCAGCGGCCGACCCGTGTCGCACTCTTCCTCGGCCCCCTGACCGACAGCCGCTTTCTTCCTGGCGCTCTCCTGGCGGGCCGGTACCGCATCGTAGCATGCTCGGCAAAGGCGGCATGGGCGAAGTCTATCGGACCGACGACCTCACGCTGGGCCAGCCGGTCGCTCTCAAATTTCCGCCCGAAGCTATTGCGGGCAACGAAAGCGCCCTTGGACGCTTCCGTTATGAAGTGCGCACAGCACGCCAAGTTTCCCCTCCCAATGTCTGCCGTGTCTACGACGTCGACGCCGTCGAAGAAGGATCGGGCTGCGAAATGTATATCCCGGTCCGCCAATGCGAGGATTACGCGTCCGTCGACCTGGTGGTCCGCACGGCACTTCCGCCCGCCGGGCTTGCTTCGGCCGTTCGCGCGGCGCTCAAGCCGATCGAGCCCAACTTGCCGGGGAACGAATTTCGCATCTTGCAGGATCTCGTGGATAAAGCCGTCTCGCCGCGGCGTTTCGTGGTTCTGCTGCTCGCCGGATTCGCAGGCTTCGCGTTGATTCTCGCCTCGCTCGGAATCTACGCAGTAATTTCTTATTCGGTAACCCAACGCACTCAGGAAATTGGGATTCGCATGGCCCTCGGCGCATCCGCCGCGGATCTTCGTGCCCAGATTCTAGGGCAAACCATGAGCCTGGCGGCCATTGGAATGGTAATCGGAATCGTGGCCTCCTGGATTCTCGCGCGCACCATCAGCAGCTTGTTGTTCGGAATCACCGCCACCGATCCGGTCACGTTTATCGGGATGCTCGTGGTCCTGACCGTGGTAGCTGCGATAGCCGGCTACGTCCCCGCCCGCCGCGCGTCCAGGATCGATCCCATGGTCGCGCTAAGAGCCAGTTGACAGACACAAGCTGGTTCAGGCTACGTCGAATCGAAGCTCAGCCGGACTTAAGCTGGGGGTTCCGTCGAAGCTGAACGCTCATTCCGGAGGGAAGCCGAACGGCATTCCGGGATGATCCCGAACACCTGCGCTAAGATGAGACCCATGCGCCCGGTTGATAGCCGCCGCTCCGTCCCCATCTATGTTGGGTTCACCGTCGCCTTCAGCTCGATTTTCTATTTTCTGATCGCTAAATCTGGACATTCTGGCGGCGCACTCGTGAACTATGTCGGGTGTCTGATGTGGTGCCCGGGGCTGGCGGCGCTCGTCACGTGCAAGTACCTAGGTCGCGATCTTTCCACTCTCGGTTGGCGCTGGGGAAAGACGCGGTATCAGATCATTTGTTACTTGATCCCACTCACATACGGAGCCGCCAGCTATGCGTTCGTCTGGCTTACCGGGTTCGGGGGCTTTTACAACAAGCAGTTCGTGGACCGTGTCTCGAAGGACCTCGGGCTCGGGGCGATTCCTCCTTGGCTCACGATCTCCGTCTACTTCCTGTTTACGGCAACCATCAGCGTCATCATGGATCTTGCGACGGTCCTCGGAGAAGAAATCGGCTGGCGGGGCTTTCTCGTGCCGGAGCTTGCCAAACGGCACGGCTTCGCGGCGACCGCGATCATTTCCGGCCTCATCTGGGCGTTCTGGCACTATCCACTTCTTCTGCTTGGCGATTACCATCCGGAAACGCCTGTGTGGTTCTATCTGCCGCTATTCACGTTGCTTGTGCCGGTCATCAATTTTGTCTGGACGTGGATGCGTCTCAAATCCGGCAGCCTGTGGCCTTGTGTCGTCCTGCATGCCGCACACAACACATTTATTCAGAGGTTCTTTGATCCGATTACTGTGTACAACAAAAAGACGGCATACGTGGCGGGTGAATTTGGCGCGGCCCTTGGCGTGATTTCGATCCTCATGGCTGTGTATTTCTGGAAGCGGCGTGATGAGGTTGAGGCTGTCAACGCCGGCGTGACAGCCGCGGCGCTGCCATGAAATTCCTTAGGAGCACACCGACGAGCGTCGGCGATACTTCGGTTTAGTAAGCTAAGCGTCTTCCCCGGCTCGCGCACACCATGTGTCCTCATGCGATCATAGATTCCTGCTCAAGAGTCTCTATGGCCAAGTGCCCGTCATGCGGAACTGACGTGACCGATGCCAGCCGCCTCTGCTCCCAGTGCGGAGCCGCGGTCGCGAGCGAAACATTCGCAACCCGCACCGCCGCGTAAAGAAGTCACGGTCAAGAGCGATCTCTACTCGCTCGGCCTCGTGCTCTACGAAATCTTCACCGGCAAACGGCCGTTCGAGGCAAATACGCTCGCCGAGTTGGTCCGTGCGCAATCTGAGACGATGCCCGTCAGTCCCACCAGCCTGGTTAGAGACATGGATCCAGTGATCGAGCGTGTGATCCTGCGCTGCCTCGACCCCGACCCCGCGCGCCGGCCATCCTCGGCGCTGGCAG
>Ga0116225_1002432_pt1 | contig 12653 bp, 6 predicted proteins | sample Sb_taG_8_FD_88968 | JGI IMG/M metagenome (GOLD analysis project Ga0116225, IMG submission 88968) | Peat soil microbial communities from Weissenstadt, Germany - Sb_50d_c_BC metaG | ecosystem: Environmental > Terrestrial > Soil > Wetlands > Peat | place: Germany: Weissenstadt | collected 2010-09-21 | reverse complement strand
TCATTACTTGCGCAATCTGACGGGTAAGAAGCGCTCCGACAGCGCCAATCGCCAACTGGGGCTGTCTCTGGCGTTTGTCGCCGGGGCGACCAACGCTGGCGGATTCATGGCGGTCGATCAATACACCTCCCACATGAGCGGGATCGTATCGTCGATGGCGGATAACCTTGCCGTCAACAACCTTATGCTGGTTCTGGTCGGACTGGGCTCGGTCATCTCGTTCATCGGCGGCGCTGCCTATTCGGCGATTCTGATCAATTGGGGCCGGCATCACCGCACCCATAGCGCCTATGCCTATCCCCTTCTGTGGGAAGCGGGGCTGTTGCTGTGTTTCGGCTTGATGGGGGGGTATCTGGAACTGCACCAGAGCGGCTTCGTGCCGATCACCGTGGTTCTGCTGTGCTTCATCATGGGGCTGCAGAACGCGATCATCACCAAGATCTCGAACGCGGAAATCCGAACCACGCATATGACCGGCATCGTTACCGATATCGGCATCGAGATCGGCAAGATATTTTACATCAACTCATCGGAAGAGACCGGGCATTACAAGCCGGTACACGCGAACTTCAAGAAGCTCAGGCTATTGGCCGCGCTGCTGTCGTCGTTCTTCGTCGGCGGCCTTGCCGGGGCGTTGGGTTTCAAATATATCGGCTATTCATCGACATTGCCGCTGGCGGTGTTGCTGGTGTTCCTGGCGATTGTCCCGCTCGTCGATGATATGCGGACCCGCAGCCGCGTACTGACCCGCGCCCGCCTGCGCCATCGGGTTTCCGGCAGACCCCGCTCCCTCGCCTAAGCCTCCAGGCGATCCGACGTCAGCGCCCCTCCAGCGACAGCGTCAGCACTTCCGCCGCCTCGGTGCACAGTTGCGCGGCGTCGGCTTGGTTTTCGCGGCTGGCCATCTCCAGGCGTCTCAGGCAGCCCTCCAGGCGGAGGAATCCCAGATTGGCGGCGGCCCCGCGCACCGAATGGGCGAGGCGGCCAAGTTGGGCGTCGTCTCCGGCGGCCAGGGCGGCGGCCATCGCCTGCATCTGAGCCGGAGCGCTTCGGCGGAACGAGGCGAACAGGGCGCGCACGGTGTCGGCGCCCAATGAATCCTCCAATTCGGCCAAGGCTTCGGGATCCATCAACGGATCCTGCGAGACCGGCGGCGGCTCAAGGGCGGCTTCGACCGGGGCAGGAGGAGCCTGCGGGCGGGTTTCCTGCAAGCGTTCGGCCCAACGGGCGAGCAGGGCGCCCAGGCTGCGGCGGTCAATCGGCTTGGCGACGAAATCATCCATGCCGGCGGCCAGGCAATTGTCGCGGTCCGACGCCATCACATTGGCGGTCATGGCGACGATGGGGATGCGGCTGACGGCTCCCGGCAAGGCGCGGATGGCGCGGGTGGCGCTGATGCCATCCATCTTCGGCATCTGCATGTCCATCAACACCAGATCGTAGTCGCAGCATTCGACCAGGGCGACCGCTTCGGCGCCGTCATTGGCGACGTCGGCGCGATGGCCCAGCCGGGCCAGCAGGCCGACGGCGACTTGCTGGTTGATGGCGTTGTCCTCGGCCACCAGAATGCGCAGCAAGCCCCCTGTGGGCGCGACATCGAGTTGCTGCTGCGGATAGGGATCGGGCCGGGCCGGGCGCACGCGGCCAGAGGCGGTTTGCAGGCAATCGACCAGCCGGCTTTGCGGCACCGGCTTGGCGATCACCACATCAAGGCCGATGCGCAGGGCGTGCTCGCGCACCTCGGACAACTGCGCCGAGGTCGCCAGCACCAGCTTGAGCCCCGCCAGCGCCGGGTCGGCGCGCAGGATGGCGGCAAGGTCAAGGCCGCTCATGCCTGGCAATTGGTGATCCAGCAGCACCAGATCGAAGGGCCGTCCGTTGGCCATCGCCTTGCGAACGCGCAGCAATCCCTCGGCGGCGCTGTCGGCTTCCTCGATGGCGGCGCCGACGGCCATTAACTGACGGCGGAAGACATCGCGGTTCACCGCGATATCATCGACCACCAGGATATGCAGACCCTCCAGCGTGGCGGCGGGACGTTCGCTGGTGTGGTCGGGCGAATGGGCCAGATACACCTCGAACCAGAATTGGCTGCCCTTGCCTTCCTCGCTGTCGAAGCCGATGCGTCCGCCCATCAATTCGACGATGCGCTTCGAGATGGCCAACCCCAGCCCGGTACCGCCGAAGCGCCGCTGGGTCGAGGAATCGGCCTGGCTGAACATCTGGAACATGCGCGGCTTGGCCGCGTCAGAGATGCCGATGCCGGTGTCGGCGACGCAAAAGCGCAAGCGCTGGCCGCGCTCATCGCCGCCCAGGCTTTCGCATTGGATGCTGACGCTGCCATGCTCGGTGAACTTGATGGCGTTGCCGGCCAGATTGAGCACCACTTGCCGTAACCGTCCGGCGTCGCCGACAAAGTGGCCGTTGGCTTCGGGGGCGATGAAGCAGGTCAGGTCAAGATCGTGCGCCTTGACGCGCGGCGACAGGATATCGACGACGCCTTCGATCAAGGTCGAGACGTCGAAGGCGTTGTCCTCGAACTCGATCTTGCCGGCTTCCATCTTCGAGATATCGAGGATGTCGTTGATCACCGCCAGTAGGGCTTCCGCCGAGATGCGCACGGTGTTGGCGAAGTGGCGCTGTTCCTCGTTCAGGGGAGTGTCGAGCAACAGCCCGGTCATGCCGATGACGCCGTTCATCGGCGTGCGGATCTCGTGGCTCATGGTGGTCAGGAATTCGGACTTGGCGCGGTTGGCCGCTTCGGCCTGTTCCTTGGCCTGACGCAGCGCCATTTCCAGTTCGAATGCGTCGGTGATGTCGGTGTGAATGCCGACCACGCCGCCGTCGGGGGTCGGGTATTCGGTCGAGCGCACCCAATGGCCGTTGGCCATTTCTTGCAGAAAGGGCTGGCCGTTGGCGTTGCGGTGATGGTCCAACCGTTGGTCCAGCCAGCGCGGCAGAGCATCGCCGCTGGCGGCATAGGCGCCCAAGGGCGCGCCGCCGCGCAGGATGTCCTCGAAGCGGGTGCCGGGTTGGGCCAATTCGCGGTTCTGCGGGAACAGTGCGCCATAACGATCGTTGCAGACCAACAGGCGGTCGTCGGCGTCGAACAGCACGAAGCCTTCTGAAATGCTGGAAATGGCGGTCAGCAACTGGGCTTCCAGGGCGCTCAAACGTTCGCGGGCGGCGATTTGCTCGGTAACGTCGCTGGCGCTGCCGCGATAGCCGATGAACACGCCGTTGTCGTCGAGCACCGGCTTACCGCTGACACTGAAGCTGCGGCGGCGGCCATCGGTAAGCACGGTGGCATAGGTGAAGTCGCGGAAGGCCACATGTGATTCGAGGGTGGCGCGATGCTCGGCGATGGCGTCTTCGCGCACGCCGCCAGTGGCCATCAAATCGAGACGGGACCGCCCGATTACCCCCTGGTCGAGCAACAGATCAAGGGTCGGGGAAAAGCCGGTGAAGTTGGTAAAGCGATGCTGGGCGTCGGTTTCCCAGAACCAGTCCGAGGTCGATTGAGCGAAGTCGCGGAACAATTGCTCGGAGTGCTTCAACTGCTCCTGTGCCCGCTTGCGCTCGCTGATGTCGCGGACGATGCCGATGTACAGCGAGGTGTCCGAGGCGATCAAATCGCCGACCGCCAATTCGATGGGGAATTGCTGGCCGTTTTTGCGCAGCGCCACTTCCTCGCGCCCGCGCCCGATCATGCGCGATTCGCCGGTACGGTTGTAGCGGTCGAGATGGCCGGAATGAGTGGCGACGTCCTTCGGCGCCATCAACACTTCGATGCTTTGGCCGCGCAGTTCCTCTTGCTCATAGCCGAAGATGGTGAGCAAGGCGCGGTTGGTGTCGAGGATGCGCCCGCGCCGGTCGGCGATCACCACGCCTTCGCCGACGGTGTCGAGAATCGCCTTGAGGTGACGCTCGGCACCGTCCTTGATCTTGCGGTTGACCTCGCGCAGTTCTTCTTCCATCAAACTGGCGGCCAGCCGGGTCATACGCTGCTCGCGATCCCGCTCCTGATAGGTCCGGTCGACCTGTTCAAGCAAAGCCTCCAAGTTCACCGGCCCTTCGGCGGCGTCCTTGGTGGCCTTGCGAAGCTGGCGTTCGAGCAGCTTATGCATCATGCCTCGCCGATCGTCGTGACCGTCATCGTCTGGTTGTGCAACTCGCAACGCCCGGTGAAGCCGTGCGGGGCGATCTCGCCATAAGAGTAGAAACCGGCGATGGCGGCGTTGGGGCCGAGGGCTTCGGCCACCGCTTCGACCTCATCGCAGGTGCTTTGACCCAGCAGCAGCTTGCGCCCGATGCAGCTGACCAGCAGGGCCAAGGTGGTCCCGCTGTTGGCGGATGCGACGGCGGCGGCGGTACCGGCCCGGCCGGCGCCGTCCATCAGCTCTTCGAAATTGCCGCGCATCAATTGGGCGACATAGCCGGTGGGGATGTCGCCGGCGAAGATCATCGCCTTGGCGTCTTCATCGACGCCGACAATGGTGCGCACCACGGCGCTTTTTTCGTCCCGCGGCGGGCGCACGGTCAACGGGAAGAACAGGGCGCTGCTGGGCAGGTTGGCGGCTTCCTCGCCCAGATAACGCTTGTACAGATCCAGCGCAGGTTCGCCGTCCAACTCATAAAGGATGTTGGCCGAGGATTTGGTGATGGCGCGTTCCGGGCCGAAACGCTCCCAGCCGCCAACGCTGCCGCAACCGATGGTCAGGCGCTCGCCATAGAATCCGACCGCCGCCACCACGCCGGATTCGGCGGGGCCGTCGAGGCCGACCAAAGTGCGTTGGAAACGCGCGCCGTCGCCGGCCAGACCGCCCGTCAGCGCCACGCTTTCGGGAAGCACGGTGCGCAGGCCGGGAATCAGCGTGCTGCCGTTGGTCAGCATGCCATCGGCGAGGACGAAGACGCTGCGCAGGCCTTCGAGTGGCAGACCGTGCGCCAGTTGCTCACCGACCGCATGCGACTGCTCGGGACCGCTGATGCGCGCCTGCACCACTTGGACCGTGCCATGCTCCAGATGCACGGCGACGGCGGCGACGGTTTCGTCGTCCACCTCGATGCCAAGAATTTCGCCGCCGGTGGTGCCGCCCAGGATATGCGCCGCCGGGTACAGGGCTTTCAGCGCCTGTTCCGGGCACGCTTCGGCGGTGACGTTGCTGGCGGCGAAGTAGAGAACCAGCTGCACGCTATCGGCGGCGTCGAGCGGAGCGCCGCTCCAACCTTCGGTGGCGGTCCAGTGATGTTGGGCTATGCGCATCGGTGCTCTCCCTAGGGCGGTGTTTGTGTGGTCTCCGCCTTATTCGTCGGTTGAGGCGGTGGCCAAGGCGTCCGCCAACCAGGCTTCGGTGGCGGCGGCGGCTTGGCGCATGGCGGCGAGATGGGTCCGCCAGCCGCCGTCCTCGGGCGTCTGGCAACCGAGTTCGATGGCTTCCAGAACGGCGGGCAGGGCGGTGAAGCCCAGATTCCGTGCCGCCCCGCGCAAGCCATGCGCGGTGGTGCGGGCGGTGGCGGCGTCATCGGCTTGAACGGCGGCCTCGATGGCCGCCAGCTTGCTTCCAATCTGCGCGCCCAGGGTTCCCAGCAGCCGATGGAAATGGACCGGCCCCAAGGCGTCCAGCAGCTCTGCCTGAGCTGCTGCATCGACAGGCGAGGACGCGGCGGGTGACTCTGGTTCCACGTCGAGCGGCGGCGCGGCGGTTTCCCGCGCCGCATGGCCCAGCCGTTCGGCCCAACGGCCCAGCAGGGCGGCCAGCTTGCGGCGGTTGACCGGCTTGGACAGATAATCATCCATGCCGGCGGCCAGACAGGCTTCGCGGTCGCCCGCCATGGCGTTGGCGGTCATGGCGATGATCGGCAGATTGGCCAAAGCAGGGCGGGCGCGCAGGCGGGCGGTGGTCTCGAACCCATCCATGCCGGGCATCTGCAAATCCATGAACACCAAGTCGTAATCGACCTGCTCGATCATCGCCAAGGCTTCAAAGCCGTCGGCGGCGACGTCGGCGCGCAGGCCCAGAACCTCCAGCAGGCCGATAGCGACCTGTTGATTGACCTGATTGTCCTCGACCACCAGCACCCGTCCGCCGGCAAAGGATTGGGCGGCGGGTTCGCTGGTGGCGGCGGCGGCAGGATGGGCGCCGAGCAAGGGGCGGAGCTGGGTCAGCAAGGCGTCGAGGAAGCGGCTGCCGCCCAAATCGCCGGAGCGCACCACCGGCAGGCCCAAGGTCTCGGCGGCGGGCGGGGCGTCGCCATCGGCGACCAGCAACAGCGTCAGCCCGGCCAAGGCCGGATCGGCCTTGAGCACCACGGCCAGATCGAATCCGCTCAGATTGCCGCCGTCCTGGTGCAGCAAAGCCACGGCGATGCGCGGCCCGCCATGGCGCAACAGGCCCAGAGCATCGCCGGCGGTGGCCGTTTCCGTCACGACGGCGCCCCAGCGGCGCAGCCGTTCCGTCGCGGTGCCCATGACCGCCGGCGGTCCCATGACCAACATGGACAGGCCGGTCAGCAGGTTATCCTCGGCGGCGTCATGCGTGGTGACGCCGCGCCGCAGGGTTAGGGTGAACCAAAAGGTGCTGCCGCGTCCCTCCCGGCTTTCAAAGCCGATTTCGCCGCCCATCAACTCGACGATGCGCTTGGAGATGGCCAGACCCAGCCCGGTGCCGCCGAAGCGCCGGGCGCTGCTGGCGTCCACCTGACTGAACATGTTGAATAGGCGGGCCTTGGACTCGTCGGGAATGCCCGGCCCGGTGTCCTCGACCTCGAAGCGCATGATCAGCCCGGCTTTGGTCTCCGCTTGCAGGTTGGCGGCGATGGCGACGCGGCCGAATTCGGTGAACTTCACCGCGTTGCCGGCCAAATTCAGCAGCACTTGGCGCAAGCGTCCGCTATCGCCCATGAAGATGCCGTGCAGGGTCGGTTCGACGCAGCAGGACAGCGTCACCGCCTTGTCGCGCAGGCGCGGTTGCAGAATGTCGGTGATGCCGTCGAGCAGGCTGCGCAGATCGAAGGGGCCGTCCTCCAACTCCAGCTTGCCGGCCTCGGCCTTGGACAAATCCAGGATATCGTTGATGATGGTCAGCAGGGATTCTGCCGAATCACGGGTGACGCTGGCATAATGGCGCTGACGGGTGTCCAGCGGGGTATCGAGCAATAGCCCGGTCATGCCGATGATGCCGTTCATCGGCGTGCGGATTTCATGGCTCATGGTCGCCAGGAATTCGGATTTGACGTGGTTGGCGGTTTCCGCCGCGTCGCGCGCCAGCCGCAGGTCGTGCATCGCCGCTTCGCGGTTGCCCAACAAGCGGGCGATCCACGCCATCAGCCCGGCGAACAGCGCCGCCGAGATGATCGCTCCAAGCCCAATGGCCATCGCCCGCTGCCGCCACGCGCCAAGAATAAGTTCTTCGGTGGCGGTGACGATAACCGCCAGATTGAAGTCGCCGACCTCATGCGGGGCGACCAGACGCAGCCGGGAATCAGCGGAATCGACCAGGCGCGGTCCGCTGACCAGAATGGTGTCCTGCTTGTCCTTCAGCGCCAGCAAGCCGGGCTGGTTGCTCAGGACTTTCCCCATCGCCTCGTCATGTTCGGGGATACGGGCCAGCAATCCGCCGTCCTCGCGGTAGAGGGAAATGGCGCTAAATTCGCTGAAGTTCACCGCCGCGTAATATTCGCGGAAGAACGAGCTTTCGATGCCGGTTAGAATCAAGCCGATCATCTGGCCGTGGCTGTTCTTGATCTTGCGCGTCAGGTAGAAGGTCCAGCGCCCGGTTCCGCGATTCTTGGCCGGCAGGCTGAGGAAAAAGGGCAAATCGGGATCGGCGATATGCGCCTTGAAATAATCGCGGTCGGCCAGATTGATCGGCGGCGGTGGGTAGGATCGGCTGAAATTCACTACATCGCCGTTCAGGGCGACGATGGTGGCGACGTCGATTTGCGGCACGCCGCTGGTCTTGTCCTTCAGCATGTCGAAGGTGGCGCGGGTTCCCAGCGCCGCGCGCAGGCCGCGCTCATCCTCGACGCCCAGTTCAAGCACCCGGTCGGCGATGGATTTCTGTACCAGATCCGCCGCCTTGATCGATTGATGCGCGTGCTCGGCCAGCAACCGCGACAGATTGGCCAAAGTGCCGCGCCACTGTTCAATGGCCTGCTGGCGCTGCACATAAATGGTCAGAGCGGCGACGCTGAGCAGCAGGGCGACGAAAATCGACCCGGCAAGCAGCAGCGCCCGGCTGGCGGCGGGAAGCCGGGCAGGACCGGACGTATTCGAAGGAAGAAGGGGGGGCGGCGCTTTCAAAGGGAAATTTAACTCCATTGCTGACCGACAGTGCCCCTTGCATCGCGTCTGGAGCTTTTCCGGAAACTCTTGATTCTTTGACCGCTCCACCCGCCAGACACAGTCAATTTTGGTCGAACCAGCCCTGCCTGCGGCCATCTTAACTTGGCTGAGGCGTTGGTGCGAGAGGTGTTGCAGGGAAAATGAACCCGCGTCCGCCGCCATCATTGCGATGACAGGCGCTTATATGGCAGGTCTGGCGTTGATGAACCGTTAATAATCAACCATCCCGTGCGGCTGCCGGTTATGCCACGGCGACCGGCGCGCATCATTTCATCGGTTGCTTCGATCCGGTCGAAAGATGTAGTTTGAATAAGGGAAAAGTAGCCGCGGTTTCTAACGCCGGGGTACATGGGGGATATGGCCGGCTGCGGCTTTGCCAGATGGCGTGAGGTGACGGATGAGCGCTCCCCAGGGCGGAATGGTGGTATTGCCCTCCCAAACCTCGGCATGGCTGACCGACTCGCGGCATGACGACAGCGTCGTCGCACCGGTGGCCGCCAACCGGTCGCCTCCCAACAAGGTGCATGTGCTGCTGGTCGAAGACGATCCGGGCGATGCCGGGCTGGTCAAATACGCGCTGGGGCAATCGCGGTCGCCGACCTTCATCGTGACCCATGTCGTCATGCTGGCCGCCGCCATCGACGCCGTCACCAATGGCACCACTTTCGATGTGGTGCTGCTGGACCTCAGCCTGCCGGATTCCGCTGGTGTCGCCACGTTCTCACGGCTGCAAGCCGTGGCGCCGCATTTGCCGATCGTCATCATGACCGGGCTCGACGATCCGGAATTCGCCAACCACGCGTTGGAAGTCGGGGCGCAGGACTATCTGGTCAAAAGCGACGACCCGGAACGCACGGTGGTGCGGGCCATCCGCTATGCCATCACCCGCATGACCGCGCAAATCGAGCGCGACACCTTGGCTCAGCGGGTGTTGGCGCAGCAGCGCATGTTGCTGAAGGAACTGGCGACGGCGCGAATCATGCAATTCGATTTGCTGCCCCGCCCCGAGCGGCTGAGCCAGCGCTTTTCTGATCTGGCCCTGGATGTCGAGGCCGCTTTCGAGCCGTCATCGGGTATCGGCGGCGATTTGTGGGGCTGCATGGATTGCGGCGACGGCCGCGTCGCCTTTTACAATTTCGACTTCGCCGGCCACGGCATCGGTGCCGCCCTCAACGTCTTCCGCCTGCATGCGCTGATTGCCGATCACTGGGATCCGCAGCAGGAGCCGGCCGATTTTCTGGCCGATCTTGGCGCGGCGCTGCCCGCGCTGCTGGGGCGCGGCCAGTACGCCACGATGTTCTTCGGCATCGTCGACACCATCCAGGGCGAGCTGAACTGGGCCGCCGCCGGGGCTCCGGCGCCGATCCTGGTGCAGGATGGGCGGGCTGAATTCCTCGACAGCCGGGGCGTGCCGCTCGGCCTGACCAAATCGCCGAGCTATGCCGGACATCGGCGGGCCTTTCCCGCCGGAGCCTCGCTGTTCCTTTACAGCGACGTCTTCACCGATTCGGCGACGGCGGACGGCGAGGCCTTTGGCGAAGCCGGACTGCTGCGTCTGGTTGAGGGTCAACTGGCCGAGGGTGGCGCGATCACCGTGCGGTGCCTGCTTGATCAGTTCTACCGCCACGTTCCGCCGCCGCTGCCCGATGACCTGACGGCCGTCCGCATCAGCCGCGTCTTGCGATAAGGGGGGCAAAGATGCAGATGGAAACCTTCGAACGCGACGACCGGCTGGTGTGCCTGTTGTTCGGCAGTTTCGGCTTCGCCGCCTACGAGGCCTTCGACGAAATCCTGGCGCGCTTTTCCGCATCGAATGTGTGCGGTCTGGAGATCGATCTATCCGGGTTGACCTCGGTCGATTCGGTCGCTCTGTCGATGTTGCGGGTGGCCCACGACGTCGCCACCCGCATGGAACGCGGCTTCGAGATGATCGGGGCCAGCGGCGACGTCGCCCGCCGTCTGACCTTGGCCGAGGTGACCGGGCCGGGGGCCGAGCACGGCGCGTCGGCGATTCCGGTCGTGGTGCTGATCGATGACGCGCCAAGCGATGCGTTCCGCGCCGATTGCGCCGCGCTGGGTCTGACGGCTGCCGCCATCGGCGATATCGCCCCCGAATATCGGGCCATCCACTTCGGCGCGGCCACCCCTGACGCCGTGCGTGCGGCGTTGCAGCCCCCCGGCTGCGGCTTCTTCGAGGCCGCCGAGGACGGCATCGCCGGTGTTGACCCGCGCTGTCTGGAAGCGGTGCGCCTGGGCGGCATCGCCTTGTCGGTGTTGACCTCCACCGCTTGCTCGCTGGAATTGCCCGAATTATTCGAAGCCGCCGTGCGCCTGCGCTATCCGCTTGGCAAGCGCGCCTCGGACGGTTTGATTTCGCTGTGTCTGGGCGAGGCGGTGAGCAACGCCGTGATCCATGGCAATCTTGGCATCGCCAGCGGCATGCGGGCCACCCGCGAAGGCTTCGCGCTGTTCCGCACCACCATGAACGAACGTCTGGCCGACCCATCGCGGTCGAGCCGCCGCGTGGAAATCACCCTGCGCCCGTTCGGCTCGGCGTCCTTCAGCATCGCCGTGACCGACCATGGCGACGGCTTCGACTGGAGCCGCCAAGCCCTCAAGACCGGCAACGCCAATGACAAGCAAGGGCGAGGACTTTCGCTGATCCGGCAAGCGGCGCGTCTGGTCTCGGCCGAGGATGGTGGACGAACCATCACCATGGCATTCTAAGGTTGGAGCAACGGTTACGATGAAATACAATATTACCAACAATAATGGCGCCGTGCAGGTGGGTCTTGAGGGTTCTCTGAACTTCGCCGCCAATGAAGAGTTCCATGTACTTTTGGACAGCGTGGTTAAACTTGCGCCGCGCAGCGTGGTGTTTAACCTGTCGTCGCTGTCGGGGATCGACTCTGTCGGCTTGGGGCTGCTGTACATCGCTCAGGAAGATCTGGCCGTGATCAACGCCAAGCTGTCCCTGGCCTCGCCGCGCGAAGGCGTCTCGCGGCTGCTGGAGCTGACCGAAGCCAACAAGACCTTTGAAATCCTGGCCTGATATAAAAGATGGGAGAGGCGCGGACATGACTTGGCACGGCTCGCTTTGGCACAACCTGTCCCTCCGGCAGCGGTTCATGATCGCCGTCGGGCTGGGCGTCAGCCTGCTTGTCGCCCTGGTCGTGGTGGTCATCGCCCGCTACGAGGAGCAGGCGATGGAGCGTCAACTGCATCACCTGAGCGTCAACGAGATGACCTCGCTGCATGCGTTGATCGTCAACGTCATGGCCAAGCGTCCCGAGGATCCCGACAATATCGGCGTGACCGTGTTCAACAACTGGTTCGGCAGCCGCAACGCCCATTATGCCGGTAAGGTATGGAGCGTGTGGGGGCCGAAGGTGTCGGCCTATATGCAGGACACCGATCCGGCGCGGGCGCAAAAGGCCGCGCAGGATGACGTTGACCGCGAAGCTTTGACCTCGGGCCAGCCGGTCGGGCGCTTCGTCGGCGACAGTTACCGCTATTCGATGCCGATCGTCCTCGGCGTCACCGAAGGCGCCGCCGCCGAGGTTTGCCACACCTGCCACGAAGGCATGGGCATGAAGGACGGCGAGGTCATCGCCGTCCTGTCCAGTTCGCTCTCGGTCGAGCAGGAGCGCCGGCAATTGATGGACGTCATCACGTCGCTGATCGTCGGTGGGCTGGCCGCCGCCATCGCCGCCGTGCTTGGCGTACGGTGGATCCTGGGCAAGGTCATCACCCGCCCGATCGGCGCCATGATCGGCGTCATGGAGCGTCTGGCGGATGGCGACACCTCGGTCGAGGTCGGCTTCATCGACCGCCGAGACGAGGTCGGCGACATAGCCCGCACCGTCCAGGTGTTCAAAGTCCATATGCTGGAAACCGACCGCCTGCGCGACGCCCAGGAACGCGAGCGCCAGCAGGCCAGCCGGGACAAGGCCGCCGCTTTGCAATCCATGGCCGACGAATTCGACCGCACCGTCAAAGTCAAGGTGGCCGGGGTCGAAGCCGCCACCACCGGCATCCGCACCAGCGCGCAATCGATGGCGGCGCGCTCGGAGCACAGCGGCAGCCGTTCGGTTGATGTCGGTGGCGCCTCGAAGATCACCACCGAACGCTCGAACGCCGCGGCCGAGGCCACTCGCCAGTTGGCCCAATCGGTCAACAGCGTGGCCCGTCAGGTCAATCAATCGACGCAGATCGCCCGGCAGGCGGTGGACGACGTCAGCACCACGGCACAGCGCATGGTGGAACTGTCGCAAGCCGTGCAGGCCATTGGCGAGGTGGTTAGCCT
>Ga0116225_1002426_pt1 | contig 12664 bp, 13 predicted proteins | sample Sb_taG_8_FD_88968 | JGI IMG/M metagenome (GOLD analysis project Ga0116225, IMG submission 88968) | Peat soil microbial communities from Weissenstadt, Germany - Sb_50d_c_BC metaG | ecosystem: Environmental > Terrestrial > Soil > Wetlands > Peat | place: Germany: Weissenstadt | collected 2010-09-21 | reverse complement strand
CTCGTCGGCGGCCACCGAATTGCAGGCAACGGCCCAATCGATGGCGACCACCGCCGAAGAAACCACCCAGCAGGCGTCGGCCGTCGCCAACGCCGCCGAACAGGCGTCCGAGAACGTCCAGACGGTCGCCGCCGCCACCGAGGAATTGACCGCCTCGATCCAGGAAATCAGCCGCCAAGTCAGCCAATCGACGCATATCGCCGGTTCGGCGGTCGAAGAGGCGCAGCGCACCAATATCATGGTACAGGGCTTGGCCGAGGCCGCCGGCAAGATCGGTCAGGTGGTCAAGCTGATCAACGACATCGCCAGCCAGACCAACCTGTTGGCATTGAACGCCACCATCGAAGCGGCCCGCGCCGGCGACGCCGGCAAAGGCTTCGCCGTGGTGGCCGGAGAGGTCAAAAACCTTGCCAACCAGACGGCCAAGGCCACCGACGAGATCTCCGCCCAGATCGCCGCCGTGCAAGCCGCTACTAAAGACGCCGTCGGGGCCATCCAAGGCATCGGCAGCACCATCTCGAAAATCAGCGAAATCGCCTCGGCGATCGCCGCCGCCGTCGAGGAACAAGGTGCCGCTACCCAGGAAATCGCCCGCAACGTTCAGCAGGCAGCCATGGGCACCGGGGCCGTGACCAACAATATCGGCTCGGTCACCCACGCCGCCGGCGAAACCGGCCATGCCGCGCATGAAGTCCTCTCGGCAGCCGGCGAGTTGTCGCGCCAGTCCGAGCGGCTGAACTCGCAGGTCAACCACTTCCTGACCGACGTCCGCGGCGGGCATTGATATTCTTGGTGGGCATTATGAGTATTGCCGTCGTGGCCAGGCTTGTCCCGGCCACGACGCGGGGTAGTTGCGCACACCGAAACAACAACTATTTACCGTCATGCCCGCGCTTGTCGCGGGTATCCACGCCGCGAAAGCGGCACGCCCGGCCACGACGATTTACAGATTTTTCCTGTCCCCTTTTCCGACTTCATTCCTTCAGCAAAGCCTTCAGCCCCGTCGAGGCGACGATCTTGCCTTGGCCGGTGTAGCCTTCGTGGTTGGCTTCGATGTCGGACAATTTGTACAAATAATTGATCATCATCCCCGCCGACTGCGCCATGCCCTTGGGCGAAGTGTCGGCCAGCCAGTTCAGCCGCTCCAGGCGAGCGCCGTTGGACAGGTGAAAATGCGCCACTGGATCAAGCGCCCGTCCGCCGCCCTTGCGCTTCTCCATCAAATAGCGCGCGCACAGGCGCATCAGCGGCCCGCGCAGTTGCTCGGCGGTGGTGGTGTCCTCCTGCCATGCCGTGGTCAGCAGCGCTTTCAGGCTGCCCTTGGCGCCCAGCCCCTGGGTCATCAATCCTGCCAGCAGGCGATGCTCGGCGGGGGTCAGCAAATGCGCCTCGCCCGCGGCCAAGCGGCCATCCAACCAAGCGCGGAAGCCGGGTACCGGCGACAGGGTGGCGAAGGTCTTCAGGTTGGGGAACTCATGCGACAGGCTATCGACCACCCGCTTGATGAGGAAGTTGCCGAAACTGATGCCGACCAAGCCTTTATGGGCGTTGTTAATCGAATAGAAGATCGCCGTGTCGGCCTTTAGCGGATCTTCGACCGGGGCGCTTTCGTCCAGCAAATCAAGGACATTGCCGGCCATCCCCTTGACCAGCGCCACCTCGACGAAGATCAGCGGCTCGTCGGGCATGCGTGGGTGGAAGAAGGCATAGAGCCGGCGATCGTAATCGAGACGGTTCTTCAGATCCTGCCAGCCCTGGATCGCATGCACCGCTTCATAGGCGATGATCTTTTCCAGCACCACCGCCGGAGATCGCCAGGTGATGCGCTGCAATTCGAGGAAACCGACATCGAACCAACTGCCCAGCAGATCCTTCAGATCGCTTTCCAGCGCCGCCATCGAGGGATCGTTTTTGACCAGCCCCAGCAGCTCGGCCCGCATGTCGACGAGGAACTTGACGCCTTCAGGCAGGCCGTTGAACTGGGTCAGCAGGCGCAGCCGGGGGCTTTCCAGGGCGCTGCGCAAGGCTTCCTCGGCGGCAAGGCGGTCGGCGGGGCTGGTGGTGGCGGCGACCTTCCCCATGGCCGCATCGACCTGGGCGCGGTCGGTGCCAAACTCGTCGGCCAGGATGCGCAAGAAGCGCCGCCGTCCCTCTTCGTTCAAAGCCAGATAGGATCGCCCCAGCGCCGCCGCGCGCGCCCGCGCCGACACTTCGCCTCCGCGTCCCAGCAGGCAGTCGCGCATCTGCGCCCGCAGAATCTCGGCGTCATCGGCGGGCAGTTCCGGGGCGATGCGCACCGGCGCTCCCAACGACGAGGCGATATCGCGCCACACGTTGCGGAAGTTCTTCAACCGGCCCAACAGGCCTTGGCCGACGCTTTGCGTCACGGTGAGTGCTTGTTTGCTGTCTTCCATGGCCCCCTCGCGGACGAATTGAGGTTGAGGATAATCGGTTCAAGGCCGCTCCACACGGCAGGCAGAGTGGCAATAAGGTCTTCGGCGATCAAGCCCGAACCGAAGCGTTGAGCAGCATCGCCATGAATCCAAGCGGCGGCACAGGCGGCCTCGAAACCCGTCATGCCTTGCGCCAACAGGCCTCCGATGATGCCCGCCAGCACGTCGCCCGAACCGCCGGTCGCCAGACTGGGCGGGGCATTGACGCAGATCGCCGCGCGCCCATCGGGGGCGGCAATGACGGTGTCGGGGCCTTTGAGCAAGACCACCGCGCCGCTGTCCGCCGCGGCGCGGCGCGCCCGCGTCAGGCGGTCGCCTTGATACGGGAACAGCCGGGGATATTCACCGTCATGCGGCGTCAACACCGGCAAGCCGCCAGCCGCCCATAACGTCGAGGGATCACTGCCAAAGCTAGTCAGCGCATCGGCGTCGAGCACGCAGGCCTTGCCCGCCGCCAGCGCCGACAGGACGAGCCGCCGTGTCGCCTCGCCCACTCCCAGGCCAGGGCCGATCACCGCCGCGTTCTTGCGCGGATCGGCCAGCAAGGAATCCCAGGCGGTCAGCGATTGGACGATGGTGCCGGGCTGGTCGGCGCGATAGACCGCCAAAGCCTCGTCGGGCGCGGCGATGGTCGCCAGCCCTGCCCCGGCCCGCCGCCCCGCCAAAGCCGCCAGCCGCGCCGCCCCGGTCATGGTGGAGCCGCCGCAGACCAGCAGATGGCCGCGTGCGTATTTATGGCCCTCTGGCTGCGGCCAGGGGAAGCGGTCGGCCCATAAGGCGGGCGTGTTGAGCGCACAGCGCGGGGCAATGGGTTCGAGAACGCTCGGCGGAATGCCGATATCGCCGACCACCAACTCGCCGCACAGCAAGCGCCCCGGCAACAGCGCATGCCCCGGCTTGGGGCGGAAGAAGGTCACGGTCAGCCGCGCCTGCGGGGCCACGCCGAGCACCTGCCCGCTATCGCCATCGACACCGCTGGGCACATCGACGGCGACCACATCCAAACAACGGGCCAAGATGGCTTCAACCACCCTCCGCGCCACACCGTCGAGAGGCCGCGTCAGCCCCGCGCCGAACAGCGCATCGACCACCAGCGCCGCACCGTCGAGGCTTATAGAGTCCAGCGGATGCACCGCCCCGCGCCAGCGGGCCGCCATCGCCGCCGCGTCGCCGCGTAAGCGCTCGACATCGCCCAGCAGCGACAGCCGCACCGGCCAACCCCAGCCTTGCAGCAGCCGCGCCACGACGAAGCCGTCGCCGCCATTGTTACCCGGCCCACACAGCACCGCCACCGGGCGCGGAGCGAATCGCTGACGGATGGCCCGCGCCACTTGCCACCCCGCCGCCTCCATCAAGGCGAGCCCCGACACTCCGCCAGCAATGGCGGCAGCGTCGGCGGCGTACATCTCCTTGACCGACAGCAGGCAGGTCACTGGGCGGCTCCGTTCGTTGGGCTCCTCTTCATAAGGGTAAACCTCGTTCGACGCGGCGCAACCCCAAGCGCGCGAAAAATCCACATCCTCGGCAAAACGGCGAGGACGGCTGGCCTCGCAAGCCGGAGCGCGCTATATAGGGCGCCTTCCATCTATCTTCCCGGAGTGGGTCGGTCGTGAGGGTTCTGGTTCTGGGTGCGGGCGTCATCGGCGTCACCACGGCGTGGTATCTGGCGAAAGCCGGCCATGAGGTGTCGGTGATCGACCGTCAGCCGGGGGCCGGACTGGAAACCAGCTTCGCCAATGGCGGCCAGATTTCGCCCTGCCACGCCGAACCCTGGGCCAACCCCGCCACTCCGCTGCACGCCCTAAAATGGATGGGCCACGAAGACGCGCCGCTGGTGTTCCGCTGGCGCCGCTGGGATCCGGCGCTGTGGGTGTGGGGGGCGCGCTTCCTGCTCAACTGCACCGCCGCGCATGCCCGCACCAACACCCACCGCACCTTGCGCGTCGCCGTCTATTCGCGCGCCTGCCTGCAGGAGCTGCGCGCCGAAACCGGCATCGACTACGACCAAAAAACCCTGGGTATCCTGCATGTCTACCGCGACCCGCAGGAGTTCGGCCATGCGGTCGGGGCCGCCGAGTTGATGACCGGGTTGGGCCTGCCGCGTCTGGTCAAGACTCCCGACGAGGCGCTGTCGGTCGAACCGGCGCTGGCCGACGTGCATCCGCAACTGGCTGGAGCCATCTTCACCCCCGATGACGAATCCGGCGACGCCCATCTGTTCACCCAGCGTCTGGCTGCGCTCTGCGCCGCGCGCGGAGTGACCTTCCACTACGACACCACCATCATCGGTCTGGAGATGGAGGCCGGGCGGCTGGCCGGCGTCGCCACCGACAAAGGCCGCTTCCGCCCCGACGCCGCCGTGCTGGCCTTGGGCAGCTGGAGCCCGCGGCTGGCCACCCAGTTCAACATCCGCCTGCCGATCTATCCGGCCAAGGGCTATTCCGCCACCTTGGCGGTCGGCGACGAAACCGGCGCACCGACGGTCAGCATCACCGACGACGAGCACAAGATGGTCTATAGCCGCTTGGGCGACCGCCTGCGCTGCGCCGGCACCGCCGAACTGGCGGGCTGGAACACCGACATGACACCGGCCCGCGCCCAGGCCATCGTCACCCAGGCCCGCGCGCTGTTCCCGCATGCCGGCGATTACGACGGGGCCGAGCTATGGGCCGGCTTGCGGCCTGTCACCCCCGATTCGGTGCCGATCCTGGGGCGCTCGACGGTGCCGAACCTGTTCCTCAACACCGGCCACGGCACCTTGGGCTGGACCATGAGCTGCGGCTCGGGCAAGGTTTTGGCCGACATCATCTCTGGCTGCGAACCCGACATCAACATGGACGGTTTGGGGATGGAGCGGTTCTCTGGCCTTTAAGCCGGCCGTTGCCGTTCCACATGACGCTGGCGTCGGCTTTCGACCACCAGCCGGGCCAGCTTCGAACGCGCCCACAGATAGCCGGCGATGGCCAGGAAGACGGTCCCCGGCGACAGCTCCAGGAACGCGCTCAGCAGGCGCTGCGCCGGATCCCAAGCGACCCTGGGGTCAAGGCCGAACAGTTGGTGAAACATGATCGCCAGCGAGATGTTCACCGACACCCCATCGACGACGCTCCACCATCCCAACGCCATCCATTGAGCAAGGCCGGCGACCACGAGCGGACCCACAATCTGGCGCATGACATGTTCTTCCTGGGATGAACTGTAACGCCACCATACGCCGGTACTCGGCGAGCCGAAGTGATCGCCCGCACAGGAAACAACCGCGCCAAGCCATCCATCATGGCCTGAGGGGTTCCCAGCCTTCCTAATACCGCCGCCGATGACCGATGATAATCAGGTGGCCGCTGCCGGTATTGAGCTGGGCTACTCGCATCGGAGCCGGGGTAGAGGATTTGGCCGTCGCTTGAAGCGGCGGCGGGCGGTACAGGCGGACGGTTCCATGCGCGGTACGCACCTTTTCCACGCCAATCATCAGCGCTTGGCTGATCCGGATCGTCGGCATAGCCCGCAGCGCGGAGGTTCGACGCGGGCCACCACCGACGCCGACCGGCAACGGGCCGCCGCTCCATGCCGCCATGACCTTTTGCCGGTAATCGCCACCCAACACCTGATCGCCCGAATGGTAGCGGGCCACCGCGTCATCCCAGGATTCCGAGGTTTCCTGAAGATCGTGCAGGAAGCGCGCGGCATAGGCGACGTTATGCGCCGGGTCGAATGCCTCATCCAGCGAGGCAAAGGCTGTGGGGTGGTATTTCAGGTTGATCTGCATGCAGCCGACATCGATGCTGCGCACCCCCGACGCCTGCAAGCGGCGCACTTCGGCGATGGCTTCGGCCTTGGTGGCGAAGATATGCCCCTCGCCTTCGGCGTTGATGGCCCAGGGATTCACGCCCGATTCGACCTGTGCAATCGAGGACAGCAGGCCGCTGGGAATCCCCTGCGCGCGCTCGGCGGCGGGGAAATGACTGGCGCAGGCGAAGCCCGCCGCGTCGTCATCGGGTGCCGCCATGGGAACGGCGCCGGCGGAGATCAACCCCAACGACAGCAACATCACCACGGAGACCGCCATGGTACGAGCCATATGGGCGGCGAAGTCGCAGGCCACGGAACCCCCTTTCAAGCAGGGGCGCCCCGCGACTATCACACTTTCGCCCAATATCCACAAGATGATAGGGGAAATTCCCAAAGATGCCCCCTGCCCCACCCCGAGGCAGGGGGCGGCAGGTATCAATACATGTGATGGCCGCCGTTGATCGACAGCGTCGAGCCGGTGATGAAGTCGGCGCCATCGGCCACCAGGAACAGCACGCCGCGCGCGATGTCCTCGGCATGGCCCAAACGACCGGCGGGGATCTTGGCGATGATCTTCTTCAACACCTCGGCGGGGACCAGACGCACCATCTCGGTATCGACATAACCGGGGGCGATGGCGTTGACGGTGATGCCCTTAGCCGCGCCTTCCTGGGCCAAGGCCTTGGTGAAGCCGTGGATGCCCGACTTGGCGGCGGCATAGTTGACCTGACCATATTGACCGGCCTGACCGTTCAGCGAGCCGATATTGATGATGCGGCCAAACCCCCGGTCGCGCATCGAATCGATGACGGCACGCGAGGTGTTGAAGCAAGAGGTGAGGTTGGTGTGAATCACCTCTTCCCACTGCTCATAGCCCATGCGGTGCAACGGGGTATCGCGGGTGATGCCGGCGTTGTTGACGACGATTTCCACCGGACCAACCTCGGCGGTGATCTTCTGGATGGCTGCTTCCACTTCGGAATAGTTGGAGACGTCGAAGCGATAGGCAGGAATGCCGGTTTCTTCGGTGAACTGCTTGGCGGCTTCGGTATTGCCGAAATAATTGGCAACCACGCGATAGCCCGCGTTTTTCAGCTCAATGGAAATGGCCTTGCCGATACCTCTGGTGCCGCCGGTAACAAGAGCAACTCGACTCATAGCAAATTCCCCATCATTTTCTATCTACGGAGCAATGATGAACACATCACACCCGCGAATACGTTGTGGGTACTTACTACAATATCGAACTAACAAATAACATCTGGGCGTTGGTTAGGTAACAGCCTATCGACAGCCTCACCTTGGTCGAGAGTGGATGGCATAGACATTTGTCGTAGCATAGTTCTCTGCTAGACTGAGCGCCATCATCCGCATGGAGAATTGTCCCAATGCCCAAGATTTCGGTCGACGCCTTCCAAGCCCTGATCGAGGAGCATTTGCCCCTGGTGGAACTGTTCGGCATCCGCACCCAAGCCATCGGCGCCGGCACCGCCAGCCTGCGGATGCACTTCAATCCGGGCCTGATGCGGCCCGGCGGCACCGTGGCTGGACCGGCTTTGATGGCTTTGGCTGACGTCGCTCTTTATGCGGTGGTGCTGGGATTGATCGGGCCGGTGGAATTGGCGGTAACCACCAATCTGGGCATCAATTTCCTGCGCAAACCCGGCCCGGCCGATGTCCTGGCCGAAGGGCGCATCTTGAAATTGGGAAAACGCCTAGCGGTCGGCGAGGTTACGCTCTATTCGGTCGATGGCGTCGAACCGGTGGCGCATGTGACCGGAACCTATTCGATTCCGCCGCGCTGAGTTGGGAAACGCGGAGCCGGGGGCTTGGCCGCCCCCAGGCTCTGAAGACAAATCAGGCGACCAGAAGCCCCTCGCCGTCGCCGCGCAGGTTGGCCCAGCGCAGTTCATGCTCGCATTCCGCCCGCAACGCCGACAGGCGAGTGGCGATATCGGGAAGCCCTTGATGGCGATACCAAGCTTCCTTATGTGCCAAAGAAGCGATGCGCTGCTGAAGCTTGTCCGAACCCATCGACATCTCAACCTCCCCGATTGCTGCACTGCGGGGAGTATGCTGCAATGCGGTGGTATATGGCTATGCACAAAATGCATAGCAGCATGAGCAATCACCCTGGAAAATGTATATATTCGCCCCGATCTGGCGGTTTCATACAATAACCACAATCCTGCCCTTTGCTCCGGCCGTTCAGGTCGCTACACTCGCCGCCCTATCGACACCAAGGAGCCTATTTCATGACATCAGACACGCTAATGCAGATTATACGCTCATTTTGGATCGTTTGGGTTGCGGTGTTCTTCACCGGCATCGTGCTGTGGGCCTATTGGCCGAAGAACAAGGCCAAAACCGAAAGCTGGGGCAACATCCCGTTCCAGGACGACGACACCAAAAGCAACCCCAAGTAACCGGCAGCCGGGTCAGTTCCGCGATGGGGACAGGCGGAACTCACTCAACCCTTCGGCCTGGGACAGATCGGTCACCAAGTCATTGACGCTGTACGCCGTGGTTGCCTGCAAGATCAAATCATACTCGAAGCTGTGGCCTCCCTCCGAAAGGTGGAATCCCCAGTGCGAGACATCGAAGCCATGCACCTTCATGTGACCGCGAATTTCATCGGCCGAAGGAACGCGGTCGCGCGCATAGGATAATGACAGGTGCAGCAAGGTCTGGTGCGGCAGCGCCAGTTCCAGCTTGCGGAAGCCGCCCATGACGATGATCGTCATCAAGGTGGCCGACAGCGCCGCTCCATAGAATCCAACGCCGATGACGATGCCGATGGCCGCCGTCATCCAAATCGACGCCGCCGTCGACAGGCCGCGGATGGTGAAGCCTTCCTTCATGATGACGCCGGCGCCCAAAAAGCCGATGCCGGTGACGATGCCTTGGATGACGCGGCTTGGATCAGCCGCCACCGGAGTCTGCACCAGACCGCCGAACCACTCGGCGGGAAAGCCGCAAATCACCGTCAGCATGGTCGAGGCGATGCAGACCAGCGCGTAGGTGCGGATTCCCGCCGCCCGACCGTGATAGGAGCGCTCGTAACCGATCACCACGCCAACCGCCGCCGCCCCCAGAAAATGCAGCAGCAACAGGCCGTTGGTGACCAACTCCGGTGTCGACCAATAGGCTTTCAGCATGTTCATGACGCCCCCTCCCCTTGCCGCATCGGCGATCTATCGCCAAAGCCTACACCGGATTCGCCAAACACCGTAACCCAGAGGCAAAACCGCGCCGCCTACCCCCTCTGCGCTATCTCTATTGGGGCGACTAACGAGGTATTAATAAATCTCTCGACAACAGCCCGGAAGTGAGCGCCATCCATGGAGGTCATGCGTATTGTCGGTAAAGGGCGGATTATCGGAAAGACATCAAGCCATTGGATCGTTGATCGTGATGGCATAGAGCTGTTTATTTCCTTATCTAATATGGTATCTACCCACACTGCCATCGGACAAACTGGTATTCTTACATACGAGTACAGACGTTCGTCTTCGATGGTCAATTGCTTTCGCGCCGAAGACGATCCGCTGGTGAGCAACAACCGGAACCGCTAAAGAAAACGCGCCGCGACGACCGGCAATTGGGTGAAATTGTCGATGACCTCGTCGGCGCCCAATTGGCGCGGATCGATGCGGGCGTAACCGAAACTTACCGCCACCACCGGCACCCCCGCTCCACGCGCCGCCGCCACGTCGTTGCTGCTGTCGCCGACCATCAATGCCCGTCCCTCGGCGGCGCCCATGGCCGCCAGGGTGGCCCGCAAATGGCCGGGATCGGGCTTCTTGACCGCCACGCTGTCGCCGCCCAGCACCGCCACGAACAAATCCGACAACTCCAGCCCCTCCAGCACCTCGACCGCCAGCGCATAAGGCTTGTTGGTGCAGACGGCCAGCCGGTGGCCGGCAGCCTTCAGTCCTTCCAAGGTCTCGCGCACTCCCGGATACAGACGGGTTTCATGCGCGGCGTGGCCCCGGTAATGGTCGATATAGCGGGCCACCAGTTCCGCCACCGGCTGATCGGGCAGACCGCCGGTCGCCGCCAATCCATGTTCAACCAGCACCCGCGCGCCGTCGCCAACCCAGCCCCGGATTTCGTCGGGACGGGCGGCGCGCCGGCCAAGATCGGCCAGCAGGCCATTCATCGCCCGCAACATGTCGGGCAAGCTATCAACCAGGGTGCCGTCGAGATCGAAGACGATGGCGGCGGGGCGTGACGCGATTTGGGTCATTTATCCTCCAGGGGTTCAGAAAATCTACCTCGTGAGAGGGCGAAAGGGGTACACCCTATATGATGACTTTACCGCCCGAACGGCTAAACTCGTCGGGCAGTCGCAAGGAGATCGAGCGCATGGCCGATGAGGACACGAAACTGGCGGAAATGCTGGGTGCCGGTGGCGCCGGTAAGGAGGCCGCCTATGACATCCAGATCGAGCTTTACGCCGTGCTCGGTCATGCCAACGTCCAGGTCAAGCAGCTGTTGAAACTCGGCCGCGGCGCCGTGGTCGAACTGGACCGCAAGATCAACGAGCCCATCGACCTGTTCGTCAACAAAATGTTGGTGGGACGCGGCGAGGTGGTGGTGGTCGATGATCGCCTGGGAGTGACCGTCACCGACATGCTGAAAGGCCAGCGCGGCGGCTGACGACCCGAGCCTTAGCCTGTAAGGGAACCATCGGCTGATCCTTGCGTTTGTGGACATAGGTCCAATTCAGCACAAGGAGCATCCAGATGCCTCTCGCCAGCCACTCGACGGCGACCATCGCTCAGGCCCTCAGCGGCATAGACTTTCCCGCCAACAGGCAGGATTTGATCGAGCACGCTAAGAAGAACAACGCCGACGCCGAGGTCATTCAGGCCCTGAAGGACGTGCCCGACGAGCAATACACCAGCATGGCCGACGTGTTCAAAGGGGTCGGGCAGTCGCATTGACGGCGGCTGAACGCCTGCCGATGGCGGGGGCTCCACCGGGCCTCCGCTTTTTTCATGCCTGCCGCCGACGCCTTGCGCCGCTCCGCGCCAATGGAGAACGCGGCCCCAAGAGCGGCCTGTCGCTTAACCGGCGGGGAAACTTTCGCCGACCGGCAAGCGTTGTCATCCCGTGCCCCCCAGCCGAAAGGGAACGCGATGACCCGTTGGATCAATCACATACCCCCTGTCAGCCCCGCCTTGTCTGGACGGGAGGACGGGATATGAACGGCGCCGCTCCCGACGAGGTTCGCCTAGCCTTGTCGCCCTGCCGGGTGGCGTTGTGGATGGTCGGGCTGTTCAGTCTGGCCGAGAGCATTCTGCTGCTGTCGGTCCCGCTGTTCACCTTCCAGGTGTTCGACCGCGTGCTGACTAGCCGCAGCCAGGAAACCCTGGTCATGCTGACGGTCGCCGCCATCGGCGCGCTGCTGGCGCTGTCGGTGTTCGACATGCTGCGCGGCGAGGTTCTGCAACGGGTAGGGCTGTGGCTGGATTCCCGGCTCAGCCCGCAACTGCTGGCCGCCGGCTTCGACGCCGCCGCCATCGGCGATGCCCGCTCGGGTCAGGGACTGCGCGATTTGGCGCAGTTGCGCAATTTCATCGGTTCCGGGGCGGCGGTGGCGTTCTTCGACGCGCCGATGGTGCCGGTGTTCATCGGCGTGATCTTCTTTATCGACCCCTTGCTCGGCTGGATCTCTCTGGGCGGCGCCGCCGCCCTGCTCGGCTTGGCGACGGCCAATCTGCTGAGCACCCGCAAGCTGCTGTCGCTGGCCAACGCCGCCTCGGTGATGGCGCTGAACCGCGCCCAAACCACCATGCAGACTGCCGATGCAGTGCGGGCAATGGGAATGCTGCCCTATATCACCGAAAAATGGCAAACCCTCAACGGCGGCATTCTGGCCTTGCAGGCGCGCACCGGCGACCGCATCGGCCAGTTCTCCGCCGCCTCGAAGTTCGCCCGGCTGGTAGTGCAGATCCTGTCGATGGGCGTCGGCGCGTCGCTGGCCATGGACCAGCGCATTACCGGCGGCATGATGATCGCCGCCTCGATCATCATGGCGCGCGGACTGGCCCCCATCGAAGTCGCCGTCGGCAGTTGGAGCGCCCTGGCCGCCGCCCGCGAATCGTGGCGGCGCATTGACCGCATCCTCGCCTCGGCACCGGTGCGCAGCGGCCGCACCGACCTGCCGGTGCCGCGCGGCGGGCTGCTGGTCGAGCATGTCTTCTATCTGGCGCCGGGCGGGCGGTCGATCCTCAAGAACGTCTGTCTGGCCCTGCCGGCGGGCGAGGCATTGGGGGTGATCGGTTCGACCGCCGCCGGCAAGACCACCCTAGCCAGGCTGATTACCGGCGTGCTGAGTCCCGCCGCCGGCTCGGTGCGGCTTGATGGTGCCGAGCTGTCGCAATGGGATCCCGCCAAGCTGGGCCGCCATATCG
>Ga0116225_1002413_pt1 | contig 12701 bp, 13 predicted proteins | sample Sb_taG_8_FD_88968 | JGI IMG/M metagenome (GOLD analysis project Ga0116225, IMG submission 88968) | Peat soil microbial communities from Weissenstadt, Germany - Sb_50d_c_BC metaG | ecosystem: Environmental > Terrestrial > Soil > Wetlands > Peat | place: Germany: Weissenstadt | collected 2010-09-21 | reverse complement strand
GCCGGCGATGACGGCGGCCAGCTTGCGGCGCAGTTCGGGCCATTGCGCGCGGTCCTGCGGGCGCTGGAACAATGGATCGTCGAGCCCGCATTTGGCGACCAGTTGGGCATAGAACTGCGGCTCGATGGAGCCCAACGCGATCCATTTGCCGTCGGCGCATTGATAGGTGCCGTAGAACGGCGCGCCGCCGTCGAGCAGGTTGCTGCCTCGCTGGTCCTGCCACATGCCGTTGCCCTTGAGGCTGTAGATCATCGCCATCAACAGCGCCGAGCCATCGGTCATCGCCGCATCGACCACTTGCCCGCGACCGCTGCCGCGTGCTTCCAGCAAAGCGCAGACCAGCCCGAAGGCTAGCAACAGTCCGCCGCCGCCGAAATCTCCCACCAGATTCAACGGCGGCACCGGCCCGCCGCCAGCCTCGCCGATGGCGTGCAGGGCACCCGAGATGGCGATGTAGTTGATGTCGTGACCGGCGGTGGCGGCCAACGGCCCGCTTTGCCCCCAGCCGGTCATGCGGCCATAGACCAGCTTGGCGTTGCGGGTTAGGCAAACTTCCGGCCCCAGCCCCAGACGCTCCATGACGCCGGGGCGGAAGCCTTCGATCAGGGCGTCGGCGTTGGCGATGAGTTGCAACGCCGCCTCGACCCCTTGCGGATGCTTGAGGTCGATGGCCACCGACCGACGCCCGCGCGCCAGGATGTCATAGCGCTGGGCCAAGACATCGCGGCTGCCGGGGCGGTCGATGCGCAGGACTTCGGCTCCCAAATCGGCCAGCAGCATGGCGCAGAACGGCCCCGGTCCCAGCCCGGCGATTTCGACGACCTTGATGCCGGCCAACGGTCCCATGCTAAAGATCGCGGGCGATGAGCATGCGCTGGATCTCGCTGGCGCCCTCGTAGATCTGGCAGACGCGGACGTTGCGATAGATGCGCTCGACCGGATAGTCGCTCAGATAGCCGTAACCGCCCAGCACCTGGATGGCCGAGGAGCACACCCGCTCGGCAGTCTCGGAGGCGAACAGCTTGGCCATCGACGCTTCCGTCAGGCACGGCTGGCCGGCGTCGCGCAGGCGGGCGGCGTGGTGGACCATGTGACGGGCGGCGGCAAGGTTGGTCGCCATGTCGGCCAGCTTGAAGGCGATGGCCTGATGCTCGGTCAGCGGCTTGCCGAAGGTGATGCGCTCGCGGGCATAATCGCGGGCCGCCTCGAAGGCGGCGCGGGCCATGCCGACCGACTGCGCGGCGATGCCGATGCGGCCGCCCTCCAGGTTGGACAAGGCGATCTTGTAGCCCTGACCTTCCTCACCGAGGCGCAGCGAGGCGGGCAGGCGCATGTCGTCGAAGACGATCTGGCAGGTGTCCGAGGCATGCTGGCCCATCTTGTCCTCGATACGCGCCACCGTGTAGCCGGGGGTATCGGTGGGGACGATGAAGGCGGAGATGCCCTTTTTGCCCGCTGCCGCATCGGTGACGGCAAAGGCGATCAGCACCTGGGCCGAACTGCCCGAGGTGACGAACTGCTTGGTGCCGGTCAGCACATAATGGTCGCCGTCGCGGACAGCCTTGACCTTCAGGCTGGCCGCTTCCGAGCCGGCATGCGGTTCCGTCAGGGCGAAGGCGCCCAGCCATTCACCCTGCGCCATCTTGGGCAGGAAGCGCTGCTTCTGTTCGTCGGTGCCGAATTTGAAGATCGGCATGCAGGCGACGGAGTTATGCACGCTCATGATGGTCGAGCAGGCGCCGTCACCGGCGGCGATTTCCTCCATCGCCATCACATAGGCGACATTGCCGATATGCGAGCCGCCGAATTCCTCGGGCAGCAGCATGCCGAGGAAGCCCAACTCGCCCATCTCGCGGATGGCCTGGGCAGGGAAGGAGGATTCGCGGTCCCATTGCGCCGAGAACGGGGCAAGGCGCTCTTGGGCGAAGTTGCGCGCGGTGTCGCGGATCAGAACTTGCTCGTCGGTGTGCAGGGTCATGGTGTCACCAATCAGCTCGAAAAGGGGCGGCTCAGGTCAGGCGTTCGATGGCGACCGCTGTCGCCTCGCCGCCGCCGATGCACAAGCTGGCGACGCCTTTGGTCAGGCCGTGCTTTTGCAACGCCGCCAGCAAGGTGACGATGATGCGTGCCCCCGATGCGCCGATGGGATGACCCAAGGCGCAAGCGCCGCCGTGGATGTTGACCTTGTCTGCCGGCAAACCCAGGTCGTGCATGGCGGCCATGGCGACCACGGCGAAGGCCTCGTTGACCTCGTAAAGATCGACGGCATCCTTGCTCCAGCCGACCCGCGCCAGCAGCTTTTCAATCGAGCCGACCGGGGCGCTGGGGAACAAATTGGGTTTGTCGGCATGGGTGGCGTGCCCACGGATGGCGGCCAGCGGCGTCAATCCGCGCTTTTCCGCCTGCGACAGGCGCATCAGCACCAGGGCGGCGGCGCCGTCCGAGATCGAGCTGGAATTCGCCGCCGTCACCGTGCCGCCCTTGCGGAAGGCGGCTTTCAGCGTGCGGATCTTGTCGAGCTTGGCCTTGGGCGGCTGTTCGTCGCTGTCGATGGTGGTGTCGCCCTTGGACGACGTAATCAGCACCGGGGCGATCTCGCCCTTGAACGAGCCGTCGGTGATGGCTGCCTGGGCGCGTGTCAGCGAGGTGATGGCCCAATCGTCCTGCTGTTCGCGGGTGAACTGATAGGCCTCGGCGCAATCCTCGGCGAAAGCGCCCATCAGGGTGCCTTTGTCGTAGGCGTCTTCCAAGCCGTCGAAGAACATATGGTCGATGACCCGGCCATGCCCCATGCGATAGCCGGAGCGGGCGCGGTCGAGCAGATAGGGGGCATTGGACATGCTCTCCATACCGCCCGCGACCATGATGTCGTTGGTGCCGGCCAGGATCAGGTCATGCGCCAGCATCGCCGCCTTCATGCCCGAGCCGCACATCTTGTTGACCGTGGTGCAGCCGGCGGCCAGCGGCAGCCCGGCCCCCAGCGAGGCTTGACGGGCGGGGGCTTGGCCGAGGCCGGCGGGCAGCACGCAGCCCATGATGACTTCCTGCACGTCGGTCGCGGCAATGCCGGCGCGGGCGACGGCGGCGGCGATGGCGGTCGAGCCGAGGCGGGTGGCGGCAACGTCTTTGAAGTCGCCTTGCAGCCCGCCCATGGGGGTGCGGGCCGAACCGACGATGACGATGGGATCTTCACGAGTCATGACAGGTCTCCGGTCGAATGCGGTTGGGGCGGCTTATTTGGCGGCCATGCGGACGGCGCCATCCAGGCGGATGACCTCGCCGTTGAGCATGGTGTTTTCGCAGATGGAGCGGCACAGCGAAGCGAACTCCTCCGGCTTGCCCAGGCGTGCCGGGAAGGGCACCAGCTTGCCCAGCGAATCCTGCACCTCTTGCGGCATGCCCATGATCATCGGGGTCTCGAAGATGCCCGGCGCGATGGTCATCACGCGGATGCCCGACCGCGCCAGTTCGCGGGCGATGGGCAAGGTCATGGCGACCACGCCGCCTTTCGACGCGGCATAGGCGGCTTGCCCGATCTGGCCGTCGAAGGCGGCGATGGACGCGGTGTTGATGATCACCCCGCGCTCGCCCGAGGCGTTGACCGGGCCTTTGCTCATGGCCACGGCGGCCAAGCGCAGCATGTTGAAGGTGCCGCCCAGATTGATGGTGATGGTGCGCAGGAACGTGTCCAGCGAATGCGGTCCATCGCGCCCGACGATCTTTTCACCGGGACAGACGCCAGCGCAGTTGACCAAGACATGCAGAGCGCCGAAGCTGTTCAGTGCCATCTCGACGGCAGCGGCGGCGCTGGCTTCGTTGGCGACGTCGGTGTGGGCAAAGCGGGCGCTGTCGCCCAACTCGGCGGCCAGAGCCATGCCGCCGGCTTGGTTGAGGTCGGCGATAACCACCTTGCCGCCGTTCTCCACCACCATGCGGGCGGTGGCGGCGCCCAGGCCGGAACTGCCGCCGGTGACGATGAACACGCTGTCCTGGATCTGCATTCTCGCTGTCCCGTCCAAATATCGCGTGGGGGCGAGACGACGACAGGCTCGGTCCGCTGTTCGCGGCCGTCCGATGGTCCCCTCCGTCATGACGCGAAATCCAGACTCTGGACCGTGTCGCTCTCGCCCAAACTTTCTTTTCCGGACCTTGGCGGTCCGATTGGCGGAAACCTTATCGTGGCGGGCGCAAAATGGTCGATGTCGCGACCCGTCAAAATGCCTGACAGAATTTGCAACATCTCTTAGGCTAAGGGATTGAACGAGGGCGCTTCTGCGCGCGCCTAGGGCGAGGGTCATGGCTAAGGGGACGATCTCTATCTGTTTCGTCGAGGCTCTGCTGGACGGCGTTCGTCAGCGGGGCTTCGATGCCGAGGAACTGTTGGCGGAAAGTGGGATTTCTCCCAGTCTGCTGGGGCTGGCGCATGCCCGCGTGTCGGCGGCGCTGTACACGGTGCTGGTGCGCTTGGTGGTGCAGACCCTCGACGACGAGTTCTTCGGCCTGGATTCCCGGCGCATGAAGGTCGGCAGCTTCGCCATGCTGGGGCATGCGGTGATCCACTGCCGCAGCCTGGAACGGGCGCTGGTGCGGGCCTTGCGCTTCTTCGCGCTGTGTATCGACGATCTCAGCGGCGAACTGTCGCAGGCCGATGGAGTGGCGCGTCTGGTGCTGCGCGAGGTGCATCCCGACCAGCCGGCGCGCATCTTCGCCCATGAAACGATCTTGATGTTCGTGCATCGCTTGGCCTGCTGGCTGGTCAACCGCCGCATCCCTATCCTGTCGGCGGATTTCCGCTACGAAGCGCCGCCGCATGTCGCCGAATACGCCTTGCTGTTCTCGGCCAAGGTGCAGTTCAGTCAGCCGAAGACGGCGCTGTCCTTCGACGCCCGCTATCTGGACATGCCGGTGGTGCGCACCGAACGGGCGCTGAAGGAGTTCCTGCGCATCGCCCCCGAAAACCTGCTGGTGCAGTACAAGGACAGCCACAGCATCGGCGCCCGCCTGCGCCGGCACCTGCGCCCGCTGTCGCCCGAAGACTGGCCAAGCTTCGAGGTGATGGCCGTCGAATTGGGACAATCGCCTTCGACCCTGCGCCGTCGCTTGGAGGCGGAGGGACAGTCATACCAGTTGATCAAGGATCACCTGCGCCGCGACATGGCCATCAACGCGCTCAGCGAAACCGGCAAGAGCGTCATGGAAATCGCCGCCGATCTGGGCTTCGCCGAGCCCAGCGCCTTTCACCGCGCCTTCAAGAAGTGGACCGGGGCCAAACCGGGCGAATACCGGCGTATGGTCCGGGCGATGCCAGGCTAGGGTGCGTTGATGAGTCCAGAGAACATCTAAACGTCGTCATGGCCGTGCTTGTCACGGCCATCCACGCGGTTGGGCGAGACGACGGCAGGCGGGTCATCCAGCACGACCGGATGTGCACCACGGCGTGGATTACCGGGACAGGCCCGGTAATGACGATGTTTGATTGAGCCCCCGTTCAGGTCGGCTTGGATATGCTAACCGGCCCCCGGTCTAACGCGCCGACAGCCGTCTGGCGATGAAGCGGGCCAGACGTGGGCCGATGAGGACCACGATGATCAGCCGCGCGCTTTGCAGGGCCATGACGAACGGCATATCGACCTTGCTGGAGGCGGCGATGATGGCGACCGAATCGGCTCCGCCCGGACTGGTGGCCAGATAGGCGGTCAGCGGTTCGATCCCGGCGAAGCGGGTGAGTAGATAGGCCAAGCCGCCGCAAATCGATATCAGCGTCAGGATCGAAGCGACGATGCGGGGAAAGGCCTGCGCCGCATGCACCAGGATGGCGCGGGTGAAGCTGAGGCCGATGTTCCAGCCGATCAGCGCATAGCTTGCCGCCAGCAGCCAGGGCGGCAGTTCCAGATGCAGGAAACCCGACCCATGCAGCACCCCGCCGATCGCCGCCGGCAGCAGTAGCGAGCCGGCGGGAATGCGCAACAGACGTCCCGCCAGCGCGCCGAACCCGGCGATCGCCACGGTTTCGGCGAAGGGCAGCCACGCCACGGCGGGGAACCAGATGATCTCGACGACCGCGCCGTCGCTGTCGGCGGTCCAGAAGCGGGTGACCAGCGAGGCCACCAGCACCACGAACACCACCCGCAGATATTGCATGAAGGCAACTAGGCGGATGTCCTCGCCATAGTCTCCGGCCATCAAGGTCATCGCCGCCGCCGCGCCCGGTGTCGAACCCCACACCGCCGTCATGCCGGGCAGCACCTGCCAGCGCGCCAACAGCCAGCCAAGGACTCCGCTGGCGGCGATGGCGGCGAAGATGGTCGCCAGGAATAACGGCCAATTGGCTGCCATCACGTCAACGGTCTCGGGCGTGGCGGTGCTGCCGATCAGGCAGCCGAGGACGCCTTGCGCGGCGAGAAAGGCCGAGCGCGGAATGCGCAGGCTGACATTATTGGCGGCAACCAAGATTGCCGCCGCCATCGGGCCAAGCAACAGCGCTGCCGGCAGCCGCAGGGCTTCCAGCCCCAGGGTGAACAGCGCCGAAAAGCACAGCAGAACCGCCCAATGGATGCGGGACTTGCGCATCACATCGCGCTTTCGCCGCCCCAGCTTGAACTGTTGCGCCGGTCGGCCAGGACTTCGCGTTTGCCCTGGTGGTTGGACGGCGACACCAGCCCTTCGGTTTCCATGCGCTCGACTAGGCGGGCCGAGCGGTTATAGCCGATTTGCAGATGACGCTGGATGAAGCTGATCGACACCTTGCGCTCGCGCAGCACCAGGGCGACGGCTTGGTCATAGAGGGCGTCGGCCCCACTGCCGCCGGTTTCCTCGCTGGGCGGACCCAGGGCGAATTCCTCTTCGGCGTTTTCGGTGATGGCGTCGAGATATTCCGGCTCGCCCTGCGCCTTGAGGAAGCTGACCACCTGTTCGACCTCGGAATCCGAGACGAACGGGCCATGCACGCGCGAAATACGCCCGCCGCCGGCCATGTACAGCATGTCGCCCTGACCGACCAATTGCTCGGCCCCGGCTTCGCCAAGGATGGTGCGGCTATCGATCTTTGAGGTGACCTGGAAGCTGACGCGGGTGGGGAAATTGGCCTTGATGGTGCCGGTGATGACATCGACCGAGGGGCGTTGCGTCGCCATGATCAAATGAATGCCGGCGGCGCGGGCCATTTGGGCCAGACGCTGGATGGCGGCTTCGATGTCGCGCCCGGCGACCAGCATCAGATCGGCCATTTCATCGACGACGACGACGATATAGGGCAGCGCCTGCGGTTCGACCGGCTGGTCTTCATAGATCGGTTCGCGCGCGGTGCGGTCGAAGCCGACTTGCACCTTATGGGTGATTTGCTGGCCGGTCTGCTTCAGCTCGCCGACGCGCTGGTTATAGCCTTCGATGCTGCGCACCCCCAGCAACGCCATGGCGCGATAGCGGGTCTCCATCTCGCGCACCGCCCATTTGAGCGCCTGCACCGCCTTGTTGGGATCAGTGACCACGGGGGTCAGCAGATGCGGAATGCCGTCATAGATCGACAGCTCCAGCATCTTGGGGTCGATCATGATCAGGCGGCATTGCGACGGCGTCAGGTGGTAAAGCAGCGATAGGATCATCGCATTGATGCCGACCGACTTGCCTGAACCGGTGGTCCCGGCAATCAGCAGATGCGGCATGCGGGCCAGATCGACGACGACGGGATCGCCGGCGATGTTCTTGCCCAAGGCCAGTGGCAGATGTGCCGAGGTCTGCGAAAACGCAGGGCTTTCCAGGATTTCGCGCAAGTAAACGGTTTCGCGCACGGCGTTGGGCAGTTCGATACCGATGGCGCTGCGGCCGGGAACGACGGCGATACGCGTGGTGATGACCCGCATCGAGCGGGCGATGTCGTCGGCCAGATTGATGACGGTGGAGGATTTGGTTCCGGGCAGCGGTTCGTATTCGTACAGCGTCACCACGGGGCCTTGATGGACCTCCATGATTTCGCCGCGAACCTTGAAGTTGCGCAGCACGGTTTCCAGGGTGCGGGCGTTGGTGGCCAGCGCTTCTTCGTCGTCGTCGATTTGGGCCTGCGGCGGCGGCGCCTGCAACAGCGGAATCGGCGGCAGGTGGCCGCTCACCGGAATGATGGCAACCACCGGAGTAGGAATCGGCGCGGGGGCGGCTGCGACGGCAGGCTCGTCGTCTTCGTCTTCGTCCTCGTCTTCATCGGTGGGGTCGGGATCGTTGCCGGCGAATACCTCGCCCCATTCGACTCCGGCGACGAAGGCAAAGGCCGAGATCGCCGCCAATACGCCGTCGCGCTGGCCGGTGCCATAGGCGATGGTGGCCTCGGCGCGGCCAGGGAACAACTCGACATCCCACTCAACCGAGCCATCCGGCCAGACATGCTGGGTCAGGCGGAACGGCTTGCTGTTCAAGGCGCACCAAAGATTAAAGTCCTTTGGCGTCATGCTGTCCGATGCGGTCATGTCATTCCACGCGGTAAGCGGCGACCAGGATTTTTTCGACCTCGCCGTCAGGATCGAAAAACGGCAGCGACAGCCGCTCCCAGGTTTGCAGGCCGTGGCCGAATTCGGCGGTGTATTTGCGGGCGGCGGGCAGGCGCTCGGCGCGGATGTGCTCGTATTCGGCGCTGAGCAGGCTGCGTTGGCCTGCGGGCAGATGCTCGATACTGCATCCCACCATGTCGGTGCCGAACGCCGCCGCCAGGTTGTCGCCGTAATAGGAATAGCGCAATCCGCCGGGCTTCAGCGTATCGACGACGACAAGGTTGTCCAGCCAGCGACGTAGCGTCGCCGGGTTGACGTCGGCTGACGCGGGCAGGGTTTCATTGCGGCATTGATCGACCCACAGACGGTACAGGGCGATCAATTCGGGGTGGTGAAGAACCAATGTGCTCATAGCGCTCGCGTCAATGCGGAAAAGGCGCCGTGGCGGGTTGGGTGGAGACGACACCAGCGGACGAGGCGGACTGTAGCCAATCTTGGACGCTCGCTCAACTGCGCTGGGCGAACAACAGGGTTTCGATCCGAGAGGGACTATCGGTTATGATGCGTTATACGCGGATCACGGGGGACAGGATGGACCGGCAAGGCTTGAAAATGCGGCTGCGCCTGAAATTCGGCGAGGTCGTGCTGTTGGGGCCGGGCAAGGCCGATTTGCTCGACGCGGTGGATCGCACCGGCTCGATCTCGGCGGCGGCGCGCGACATGAACATGTCCTATAAGCGCGCCTGGATGCTGATCGACGAGATGAACCGCCACCTCGACCGCCCGGTGGTCGATGCCACCTTTGGCGGCAAGGCGGGCGGCGGCAGCAGCCTGACGGCGTCCGGCCGCGAAGTCCGCGACCGCTTCCGCCATATCGAAGACGCCGCCGCCGCCGCCATCGCCGAGGATGTGGCGTGGCTGGCGACGCACGCGCTCGAACGCTAACCGGCGTCAGGCGGTGGCGGGGTCGGTCAATTCGATGATGGCGTCCACCTCGACCGGGACGTTCAGCGGCAACGAGGGCGCGCCGACGGCGGTGCGGGCATGGCGGCCGATGTCGCCGAACACTTCGACGATCAAGTCGGATGCGCCGTTGACCACTTTGGGCTGGTCGGTGAATTCGGCGGTGCAGGAAACGAAGCCGCCCAGGCGGATGACGCGCTTGACGCGGTCAAGATCGCCGCCCGCCGCCGCTTTGATCTGGGCGATGATGTTGATGCCGCAAAGCCGCGCCGCCTGATAGCCGTCTTCGACCGAGACGCTGTCGCCCAAACGGCCCAGGCTTGCCAGCTTACCGTCCTTGAACGGCAATTGCCCGGACAGGAATACGATGTTGCCGCTGACCACGAAGGGCACATAATTGGCGGCGGGGGCGGCGGCGACGGGCAGAACGATGCCCAATTCGGCGAGGCGGATTTCAAACTTGCCGGCCATGCTGACGTGCTCCTTTGTTCATGCGCAAGGAGGGATCATATCGCAGGGGCGGCGTATTCTCTAGCCGGCGAAGAATCTCCGTTGCACGGCCATGCCGGCAGCCATGGCGGCGACGAAGAACAGCGCCCGCCCATCGACCAGCCACGCCGCCAAAGCCGGGCCGGGGCACATGCCGGCGGCTCCCCAGCCCAGGCCGAAAATCAGCGAGCCGATGATCAGGCGGCGGTCGATGCGGGGCGATGGCGGAGCGGGCAGGGCGGTTCCCGACAGGCTGCGGTCACGGCGCGCCGCCAGCCGATAGAACAGCGCCGCAACCGGGATGGCGCCGGCCATGACTCCGGCCAGACTGGGATCCCAATGACCGGCGATGTCGAGGAAGCCTTGCACCTTGGCCGGATCGACCATGCCCGAGACGGCCAGCCCCAGGCCGAACAGGGTGCCGCAGAACAGGGCGGTGAGCGCTGGTTTCATAGGGCGCGCTCCACGGCGACGGCGGCCACGGCGGCGGCCATGAAGACCATGGTGGCGACAAGGGATCGCTTGGACAAGCGGGCCAGTCCGCAGACGGCGTGCCCGCTGGTGCAGCCATTGGCCATGCGCGAGCCGAAGCCGACGAGGACGCCGCCGCCGATCAGCAAGGCGGTGGAGCCGGGCAGATGCACGGCGACATGGCCCCCACCCGCGCGGTACAGCGCCAGGCCCAGCGGCAGGCCGGCAAGAAAGGCGAGGTCGGCGGGCCAGCGCGCCGGCCAGCGGCCCAGCAATCCACCGGCGATGCCGCTGATGCCGGCGATGCGGCCGTCAATCAGCAGGAACAGACCAGCGGCCAAGCCGATCAGCCCTCCGCCGATCAAGGCAAAACCAAGATCGTGACCCATGTGAACCACCCGCCGTCAAATTATTAGACTAATCTAATATAGTGACGGCGGTTGCACAAGGGGTGGTGCTACAGGCGGCTGATGATGGCGTAGGCGGTGAAGCTGATGGCGGCGGCGGCGGCGATGGTGCAGACCCACGCCCAGACGATTTTCGAGGCCAGCCCCCATCGCACAGCCGAGGCGCGGCGCGCGGTGCCGACGCCGACGATGGCGCCGGTGATGGTGTGGGTGGTGGAGACGGGGATACCCATCCAGGTGGCGGTGAACAGGGTGATGGCGCCGGCCATCTCGGCGCAGGAGCCTTGGAACGGCTTCAGATCGGTGATGCGCGAGCCCATGGTGTGGACGATGCGCCAACCGCCGAACAATGTGCCCAAGCCCATCGCCGCCTGGGAGGCCAGGATCACCCACAGAGGAATATGGAACTCGCCGTTCAACATGCCCTGCGAGAACAGCAGCACGGCGATGATACCCATGGTCTTTTGCGCGTCGTTGCCGCCATGGCCCAGCGAATACAGCGACGCCGACACCAGTTGCAGTTTGCGGAAACGCTTGTCGACCGCATAAGGCAGTGAGTTGCGCAGCATCCAGGTGGCGATGAAGACGATCAGCAGCGCCAGCAGGAAGCCGGCCAGCGGCGACAGCACGATGGCGGCGGTGGTCTTGATGAAGCCGTCGGCGACGATGGCGGAAAAGCCGGCCTTGGCCACGCCCGCCCCGGCGATGCCACCGATCAGGGCATGCGACGACGATGCTGGGAAACCCAGCCACCAGGTGAACAGGTTCCAGGCGATAGCGCCGATCAGCGCCGCCAGGATCACCCAGGGGTCGATCACCGACGGCGTGACGATGCCGGTGCCGATGGTCTTGGCCACATGCAGGCCAAAGAACAGGAAGGCGATGAAATTGAACGCCGCCGCCCAGGCGACGGCCAGCTTGGGCGGCAGCACGCGGGTCGAGACGACAGTGGCGATGGAATTGGCGGCGTCGTGCAGGCCGTTGATGAAGTCAAAGGCCAGGGCGACGGCGACAATGGCGATGATCGCCGGAAGGCCGAGATGCACGGAGTCCATGAGGAATGGTCCTTAGACGTGATCCAGGACGATGCCTTCGATGACGTCGGCGACGTCGTCGCAGCTATCGGTCACCGATTCCAGCAGTTCGTAGACTTCCTTGCGGCCAAAGAAGGTGATGGTGTCGGGATTCTGCGCCACCAGTTCGGATAGTGCTTGATGCAGCACCAGATCGGCCTCGCCTTCGATCTTGGAGACGCGTTCGCACAGGCTGCGGATGCGTTCGGCGTTGCCGGTGATGTCGTGCAGCATCGGCATGGCCTCGGCGACCAGACGGGCGGCGGTCTGGATCATCGCGGTCAGTTCGCGCATGCGCGGATCGAACTCGACGACTTTGTACAACTCGGCGTGCAGCACCACTTCTTCGATTTGATCGACGGCGTCATCGAGCGAATTGCTCAACGAATGGATGTCGGAGCGGTCGAAGGGGGTGATGAAGGCGCGGTGCAGGCCGATGATGGTCTGCCGGGCGATCACATCGGCCTGAGACTCGATGTCGCAGACCTCCTTGCCGCGCGCCGCCCGGTCCTGTTCATTGGCCGCCATCATGGCTGCCAAAGCATCCGCCGCCGCGACGATGCGGTCGCTATGGGCGATGAAATACTCGACGAACCGCTCCTCCTTAGGCATCAGGGAGCGGAAAAAGCGCATGAACATGGAAGAAGCCCCGTCATTGGTTGACGAGGTGGTCATACCACGAACGGCCATACCCGTCTTGGCGTATATGACGAATTTGTTGCCAAAATAAGTCGTTTGGTTAGAAGCGCGGCGGCGGGCCGGGTGGTGGCCCCGGTGGGCGCATGTCGGCCAGCCGGGCGCGGCCTTGGGGCGAGATTTTG
>Ga0116225_1002412_pt1 | contig 12702 bp, 11 predicted proteins | sample Sb_taG_8_FD_88968 | JGI IMG/M metagenome (GOLD analysis project Ga0116225, IMG submission 88968) | Peat soil microbial communities from Weissenstadt, Germany - Sb_50d_c_BC metaG | ecosystem: Environmental > Terrestrial > Soil > Wetlands > Peat | place: Germany: Weissenstadt | collected 2010-09-21 | reverse complement strand
CTTCAACGTCAAGGGCGGCCGCTGCGAGGCCTGCCAGGGCGACGGCGTCATCAAGATCGAGATGCATTTCCTGCCCGACGTCTATGTCGAATGCGACGTCTGCAAGGGCAAGCGCTACAACCGCGAAACCCTGGATATCACCTTCAAAGGCAAGAACATCGCCGACGTTCTTGATATGACGATCGAGGAAGCGGCAGAGTTCTTCAAGGCGGTGCCGGCGATCCGCGACAAGATGGAAACGCTGAAACGCGTCGGCCTGGACTATCTGCACCTGGGCCAGCAGGCGACCACCCTGTCAGGCGGCGAGGCACAGCGCGTCAAGCTGGCGAAAGAGCTGTCGCGCCGCGCCACCGGCGGCACCCTCTACATTCTCGACGAGCCGACCACCGGCTTGCATTTCGAGGACGTCAAAAAGCTGTTGGAGGTGCTGCACACCCTGGTCGATGCCGGCAACACCGTACTGGTCATCGAGCATAATCTGGAGGTCATCAAGACGGCCGACTGGATTATCGACCTTGGCCCGGATGGCGGCCTCAACGGCGGGCGCATCGTCGGCGAAGGCACGCCAGAGCAGATCGCCCGCACTCCCGACAGCCATACCGGCCATTATCTGGCACCGTATCTGGCGAAGGTGGCGAAGCAGCGGGCTTAGGCTGCACATCCAAACATCGTCATGGCCGTGCTTGTCACGGCCATCCACGTTGTTCGGCGAGGTGACGGCTGGCGGTCACCTGACTCGGCCGGATGTGCATAGCGGCGTGGATGACCGGCACAAGGCCGGTCATGACGATTTTTTTGGTGGATCGTTTCTATGCCGCAAGGGCAGCTTACGACGACGCCTTCAGGCTCGTCAGTTCTTCGACGGTGACGATGTCGTAACGTGCCATGGCGTTGTCGACCGACTTGCTGGTGATGGCGCGCCACACCGCCAAGGCCTCGGGCCGCGGATAGGGACCATAGGATTCCAGCTTATGGCCGGTGGCGATGGTGCTGAATTCAGTGCTGGCGTATTCGCCGCCGACCACATACCAGCAGTCTTCGCTGCCGACGGCTTCCGGCTTGACCCGATAGCGGATCAAGGCGTTATCGACGGTCTTGCCGGTCAGCGAGCGCCACAAGTCGTGCGCTTCTTTCTCGGGAAACGGCCCATAGCGTTCCTCGGCCTTGCCTTCGGCGATGGTCTTGAAAGTGGTGTCGGCGTATTCGCCGCCGATCACATAGAAAGTCTTAATGGCCATTACGTCCCTCTGAACCTGAAGCCAGCCCCCCGGCGTGTCCGCGTTGGCGATGGTTATATTACGTTCCGTCTGCTTGTGCAAACCACAGCGTTTCACAAATGCGCGACAGGATAGCCGGCCTCACCCCAAGCCAGCATGCCGCCCTTGAGAACATAGACATTCTTCATCCCCGCCCATTCCAACAGCCACAAGGCGTTGGAGGAACGGACGCCGCTTTTACAGGCGACCACCAACGTGGTATCGCGCAACGCCGGAAGCTCCGCCTTGAGCGTGGTCAAGCGCGCCGACAACTCCTGCACCGGCAGGTTGATCGCCCCGGTGACGTGACCCAAGGCGCCGACGAATTCGTCTGGATTGCGCACGTCCAGCACCAGCAGATCCTGCCCGTCCTCCAGCCGCCGCAGCAGTTCGGCGGGCGGCATCGAGCGTTGGCGGGTGCGAACCCAGCGATAGCCGCGCAAACCAACCAGCGCCACGGCGAACAGCGCGAACAGCAGCATCATGCGGTCAATGGCGTCAGACATGGAGGCTCACTTCAGTTTCAGCGCCAGAAGATCGGGACAGTCGATCCACACATACCGGACATCGTCGCGGATGCAATAGGTTCGGCCATCGGGCTGGGTCAGACCATCCGAGGTGAAATGCATGAACCAGCTATTGTGCCACGCGGCGTTGACGCAGGAGCCCGGCAGCATGTCATTGCCCCGGCTAGCCGGTTGCAACAGAATCGGGTATTTTTCGACGATCTCGGGTAGCCAGCAGCGATTGAAACGCGGGTCGAGCGGCTTGACCAGACCGTTCTTGAAGATGTGATAGGAATACGGCGTTTCCTCCTTGGCCGTATTGGGGTTTTCCTCGTAACCGTCATAGATTGTGCGCAAAACATCCCGATGTTCGGGGCGCAGCGCGACAACACCGGTATTGGCGTAATCGACGACATCGGTCGGCATGCCGGCGCGGGCGTACAAATTCTCGCAGGTGACGCCCAGGCGATTGGCGCGGGCGGCGTAATTATCCATCCGCTCGGGCACCGAATAGTAATATTCGTTGTACGAGACCACGCCGATCCTGTCGCTGGCGTGACGCGACACGATGCAGGGGGCGGCGTGGAAGTTGATCAGAATATCGCCGTCCAGCCACACCACATGGCGATAGCCCTGAACCTTGGGGTGTTCCAGGATCAGCAGCTTCTGCCAATGCGGCTGGCGTGACGTACCGCGTGGGGTCTTGTCGATGTAGTCATCGATGACAATGATGTCGTAGCCATGCTTTTCCGCGTAAACGCGCCATGTCTTCTCGAAGAAGGTCCGCCAGCTTGCCTGCGTCGGCTCGCCGATCAATACCGTCACAATGGCCTTATCGTTCATCTGTCACCACCCATGGACCGAACGCGCGGCGTCCAACCCCTTGCCGCCGGCCCCGCGCCGCACATCTTAGGATCACCCGAATCGTAGCCAGCGGCAAAGAGAGAGTCGACAATCCGCCGCCAGCCAGCCAAAACAGGGCGCGCAACACGACGTTATGAAGGAAACACAGGCAAATGTCAGGTATTCAGGGTGCCTCCGAGGCGGTTCGGCCGGTCCATGTCATCGGCGGCGGCTTGGCCGGCAGCGAGGCGGCGTGGCAGTTGGCCAGCGCTGGCATTCCCGTCATCCTGCACGAGATGCGGCCGCACCGCCCCACCGAAGCGCATGCCGGCGGCTCGCTGGCCGAGTTGGTGTGCTCGAACTCGTTGCGCTCGGACGACGCCGATTACAACGCCGTCGGCCTGCTGCATGAGGAAATGCGGCGCATGAACTCGCTGATCCTGGCCAAGGCCGACGAACACAAGGTTCCCGCCGGCGGGGCGCTGGCAGTGGACCGCGACGGCTTCGCCGCCGGAGTCGATGCCGCCCTGTCGAACCATCCGCTGGTCACGATCATCCGCGAGGAAATCACCGGCCTGCCACCGGAAGATTGGGATCAGGTGATCATCGCCACCGGGCCGCTGACCTCGCCGGACTTGGCCGACGCCGTGCGCGGGCTGACCGGCGAAGCGTCGCTGAGCTTTTTCGACGCCATCGCCCCGATCGTCCACAAGGACAGCATCGATTTCTCCAAGGCGTGGTTCCAGTCACGCTACGACAAGGGCACCGGCACCGATTACATCAACCTGCCGATGGACCGGGCGCAATACGACGCCTTCATCGATGCCCTGATCGCCGGGGAAAAGGCCATGCCCAAGGATTGGGAGGGCACACCCTATTTCGAAGGCTGCCTGCCCATCGAAGTCATGGCCGAACGTGGCCGCGAGACGCTGTCCTTCGGCCCGATGAAGCCGGTTGGCCTGACCAATCCTCACAACCCCACGGTCAAGCCGCATGCCATCGTCCAATTGCGCCAGGACAACGCCCTGGGCACGCTGTACAATCTGGTCGGTTTTCAGACCAAGCTGAAGCATTCCGAGCAATTGCGTGTCTTCCGCACCATCCCCGGCCTGGAGGGCGCCGAGTTCGCCCGGCTTGGCGGCATGCACCGCAATACCTTCATCAACAGCCCGCGCCTGCTGGACGGCAGCTTGCGGCTGAAGCTGCGCCCGTCGATCCGCTTCGCCGGGCAAATCACCGGCTGCGAAGGTTATGTGGAAAGCGCCGCCATCGGCTTGCTGGCCGGTCGCTTCACCGCCGCCGACCGCTTGGGCCAAACGCTGTCGGCCCCGCCGCTGACCACCAGCTTCGGCGCGTTGCTCAACCACATCACCGGCGGCGCCAATGCCGAGACCTTCCAGCCTATGAATGTCAATTTCGGCCTATTCCCCGAACCCACCGACGACCGTGACGAGCGTGGCCGCCGCATCAAGGGACGCGAGCGCAAGACGCTCTATTCGGCCCGTGCCCGCCGCGACTTGGCGGCATGGATGGGCGAAACGGTCGAAGCCTAATACCGCCCCAACCAAGCGTTCAGCGCCAACAGCGCTGGACGCGGGCGGGTTTCCGACCAACGGGTGTCTAGCGGGTTGAAGGCGGCTTTGCCCAGCCGATCCAGATAGCTCTCGGCCAGCAACGCCGTGTACAGGCCCGGCAAGGCTGTCTTGGGCAGATCGTCCTTGTACGACCGCGCCCGCGCCAGATGTTCGCGCGCCCGCTGCGCCAACGCCTCGGCCAGTTTGGCCAAGCCGGCCGAGGCTTCTCCCGACAACACCTTTTCCGCCTCCACCCCGTGCTCGACCATCAATTCCACCGGCAGATACAGCCGCCGCGCCGCCGCGTGGAATGGCACCGCGCGCAACAGCCCGGTCAAGGCCCAAGCGATGCCGACATGGCGGCTGGCGCGGAACGACGGGTCATCGTGCACATCCAGCACTTCCATGACCAGGGCGTTGAGGCTGGACGAGGTTCCCTCGGCATAGTCTTCCAGCGCCGCCAGCGTCGGCGGCGGGGCGTCGTCGAGATCGGTCAGGCGGCTGTCGATCAAGCGGTCGAATGGCGAGCGTGACAGGTCATGGCGATTGACCGCCATCGCCAGCGCCTCGGCCACTGGATGCGCGACCGGGACGCCGTCGAACAATTGATCCAGGGTATCGCGCCACCATTGCAGGCGCATCTGGCCCAGCGTCGGCTCGGTGACCAGTTCGCGCACGCGGGCGATTTCCTGGTTGAAGGCATAAAGCCCAAACAAGGCCTCGCGCCGCTCGGGCGGGGCGAACAGCACTGTAACGAAGCGGTCACGGTCAAAGCGCCGAACCTCTTGGGCGGCGAAGGAGAGCCGGGACGAAGCGGACATGCGGGAAACGTCTTCCATTCACGGGCGGGCGCGGTTGTGTGATATATAGTCCGCCAGCTCCGTCCGTGGAAACACCGCATTCATCGATAGGCCATGACAGTCGCCCTTTCTTCCCTTCATCTGACACCGGCCAAGACCGCAGGCGAGGACAATTTTCCCGTCGGCTCCTGGCTGTTGCCCGCGGCGATCCGGCCGAAGGTGCATGCCTTCTATCGCTTCGCCCGCGCCGCTGACGACATCGCCGACGATCCGGTGCTGTCGCCAGAACAGAAACTGGTGCGGCTGTTCGCCCTCGATCCAGCCTTGCTGGGACGCGGCGCTCCCTATGCGCGGCGGCTGATCGCCGCCTTTAAATGCGACGCCGTGCGCAACCGTACTCCCGACTGGCAGGATCTGCTCGATTACTGCACGCTGTCGGCGGTGCCGGTCGGGCGCTTCCTGCTGGATCTGCATGGCGAAGGTGAGGCCGCGCATGGACCCTGCGACTCGCTTTGCGTGGCCCTGCAGGTGCTGAACCATATCCAGGATCTGGGGAGCGACCGCGCCCGGCTGAACCGGGTTTACCTGCCGCTGGACTGGCTGGCCGAGGCGGGGACCAGCGTTGACGCCATCGACGACTGCGCTACCGGTCCGCAACTGCGCCAAGTCATCGACCGCGCACTGGATCAGGTCGACCTGCTGATGGTGGAAGCCGCCCGCCTGCCCCGCGTGGCGCGCAATCTCCGCCTGCGCATCGAGGCTGTGGTGGTGCTGTTCATCGCCCGCCGCCTGAGCCGCAAGCTACGCCATTCGGACCCCCTGACGACGGCCGCCGCCAAGCGAAACCGCCACGACCATATGGCTTGCACCTTCTGCGGGATGATCCGTGGTTTAATGGGGCGTTGATCCCTGGCTAAGGAGCCCTGTATGACGCTGCATGTCATCGGTGCGGGGCTGGCTGGGTTGGCCTGCGCCTTGGCCGCCGTCGATGCCGGCCTTGATGTTGAACTGCACGAAGCGGTGGGACACGCCGGCGGGCGCTGCCGCTCGTGGTTCGATCCGGCGCTGGACCGGATCATCGACAATGGCAGCCACATGGTGGTAGGCGGCAACCGCGCGGTATTCCGCCATCTGGCCCGTATCGGCAGCATCGACCAACTAGCCACCGGCCCTGCCGCCTTGCCGATGCTCGATTTGGCCAGCGACGAACGATGGACTGCCAGCCCGGCCCGTCTGCTGCCATCCATCATCGCCGCCGGTTGGCGTATGAGCTGCGGCGAGGATGACGGCATCGCCGCCCGCCTTGGCCGTTCCCGCCATTACCGAAACTTCTGGCAGCCGCTGGCGCTGGCGGTGATGAATACTCCGCCGGACCAGGCCTCGGCCCCGGTGTTCCGCCGCGTGCTGGCGCGCACCCTATGGCGTGGAGCCGCCGCCAGCCGCCCCCATATCGCCCGCCACGGCCTGAGCGCCGCCTTTGTCGATCCAGCTTTGGCGGCTTTGACCCAGGCGGGAGCATCGATCCACTTGCGCCATCCCTTGCGCGGCATCGCGATGGATGGCAGCCGCGTCGCCGCGCTGGAGTTCGACGACGTCACCCATACTTTGTCGCGTCATGACGCGGTAGTGCTGGCGGTGCCGTGGTGGACCGCCGCCGCCTTACTGCCTGACCGCCTGCCTGCCCTGCCCGCCAGCCCCATCGTCAACGCTCATTTCCGCGTGTCTATTCCAGTCGAGAACCGCCCCCCGGCGGGGATGCTTGGCCTGCTGGGTGGCACCGGAGAATGGCTGTTTTTGCGCGGCGACGTGCTGTCGGTGACGGTCTCCGCCGCCGCCTCACTGCTCGAACGATCACTTGGGGAGATTGCCGATCAGCTGTGGTCCGACGTGGCCAATGCCTTGGATTTAAAGGACTCTCCCTTAGCCGTCCGGATCATCAAGGAAAAGCGCGCGACCTTGTTTCACTCACCCGAGGTGGAAAAGCGGCGTCCCTCTCCGCGCCTGGGCGACAATCTGGTGTTGGCTGGCGATTGGACCGCCACCGGCTTGCCCTGCACCTTGGAAGGGGCGCTCCTGTCGGGAGAGCGTGCAGCAAGAGACACACTCGTATTCATCGCAAATTAAGCGCGCCCCACCGAGTGTTCAACCCCTACGGGTTCGAACAAATACGCTCCTACCTTCACAGCAGAATGAGAACCTGTTGCATTGGCCGATGATGACAGTAATATATTCACAATCATTACAGCTTAAACATGCTGCAATGCGGCATTTATCTTGTAGTTAAAATTTTATCAATCCCAAGAAGCGCAGGGAAAGCGGCATGACTGCCCAGATTGACGCAGAAAATGATCGCATGAATATTTTTGCGTCCCAGATCTTGGAACGGGTGGAAACCCTCAATCTGGAAGTCGCTGAAATTGCCGGCAGCATCGACAGCGTTACCCGCTTTGTCGGACAGCAGGAGATTTTGTTCGGTCATCTGCGCCAATTGACCCAAGACCTGCATAGCGCATTGGGCGATATCGACCATGCAGGGCGCGAAACCAGCCATGTGACCGGCGACGCGGCCGCCCAATCGATCCAATCCCTGGCCGCCGCCGCCGCCGCATTGGGCGACATCCGCCATTTGGCCAGCGCCGTGCAGGGCATCGAGCAGCGTCTGGAAACGCTCGACCAATCCTTGGGCGCCGTGCGCGGTATGACCCGCAATATCCAAACCATCTCGCGCCAGACCAACATGCTGGCGCTAAACGCCACCATCGAGGCAGCGCGCGCCGGTGAGGCCGGCAGAGGCTTCGCCGTGGTCGCCAACGAGGTCAAGGGACTCGCCCGCCAGACCGATACCGCCACCACCGGCATCGACGCCACCGTCAATGTGCTTTCGACCAATATCACCGAACTGATTTCGACCAGCACCCAGGCCATCGCCGTGGCAGATTCGGTCAATCAGGGCGTCGGCGTAATCAATGGCGCGCTGGAGGGCTTCAACGTCTCGATGGGCAGCGTCGGCGGCAAGGTCGACAGCATCTCGACTGCCGCGCATGACAGCCTGGGCCATTGTCAGGAGGTGTTGGGCGAGATCGACAGCTTCATGGGCGGAGTCAAGCAGACCAGCCAGGATCTGCGTAGCGCCGACGACCGCATCCTCACCGTGCTCGATCATGGTGAGGAGTTGATGAACCTCATCGCCGCGTCGGGCTTCCGCAGCAGCGACAGCCCCTTCATCGATGCGATGACCGATGCCACCGCGCGGGTCAGTCAGCTATTCACCCAAGCTGTCGATGGCGGCCGACTATCGATGGACGATCTTTTCGACGAGGCTTATCGTCCGGTCCCCGACACTGCGCCAGAGCAGCACATGACCCGCTTCACCGCCTTTACCGATACGGTGTTGCCGACCATTCTCGACACGATGCAGAAATTCGACGCGCGCGTTACTTATTGCGTCGCCGTCGATCGCAATGGCTATCTGCCGACCCACAACAGCAATTTTTCCAGACCGCAGGGCAAGGATCCGGTGTGGAACAATGCCAATTGCCGTAACCGCCGCATTTTCAACGATCGCACCGGCCTGCGCGCCGGCCAGAACACCCGCCCCTTTCTGCTGCAAAGCTACCGTCGTGATATGGGTGGCAGCACCTTCATCACGATGAAAGACCTGTCGGTCCCCATCACCGTCAAGGGCCGCCATTGGGGCGGGCTGCGGCTGGGGTATCGGGTGGCTTAACAACACCGTGGTCTGGAGCAATAGCGGGCGGTAACCCGCTATTGCCTCAACCTCAATCGACCGCTGGCAGCCGAAACCCCTGCGGCACTAGAATGGTGTTCTGCGGCGCCGCCACCGGATCGGTATGGGGAAAGTCGAGGGTGTAGTGCAGCCCCCGGCTTTCCCGCCGCGACATCGCCGAGCGGATGATCAGATCGGCCACCATCGCCAGATTGCGCAGCTCCAACAAATCGTTAGTGACCCGGAACGCTCCGTAGTACTCATCGATTTCGGACAGCAGGGTATCGACCCGGTGCTTGGCCCGCTCCAGGCGCTTGGTGGTGCGGACGATACCGACATAGTCCCACATGAAGCGGCGCAGTTCGTCCCAGTTATGGGCGACCACCACCTGTTCGTCGGCCTCGGCCACCCAGCTTTCGTCCCATACCGGCAATTCCGGCGGCGGCGGCATCTTGGGCAGGCGTTCGAGAATATCTTGGGCTGCGGCGGCACCGTAGACCAGACATTCCAGCAAGGAATTCGAGGCCATGCGATTGGCCCCGTGCAGCCCGGTGAAAGCCGCCTCACCCACAGAATACAGTCCCGGAACGTCGGTACGGCCGCGTTTGTCGGTCATCACGCCGCCGCAGGTATAGTGGGCGGCGGGCACCACCGGGATGCCCTGACGGGTGATGTCGATACCCAGTTCCAGGCAGCGCGCATGGATGGTAGGGAAATGGTGGGTGATGAACTCGGCCGGCTGATGGCTGATGTCCAGATAGACGCAATCGGCGCCGATGCGCTTCATTTCGTGGTCGATGGCGCGAGCGACGATGTCGCGCGGGGCCAGTTCACCGCGCGGATCGAAGCGATCCATGAAGCGCTCGCCATTGGGCAGGCGCAGCTTGCCGCCCTCGCCGCGCACGGCTTCCGAGATGAGGAACGACTTGGCCTGGGGATGGTACAGGCAGGTCGGGTGAAACTGCATGAACTCCAGATTGGCCACCCGGCAGCCGGCGCGCCAAGCCATGGCGATGCCGTCGCCGGTGCAGCTGTCGGGGTTCGACGAATACAGATAGACCTTGCTGGTGCCGCCAGTGGCGATCACCACCGCCTTGGCGCGGAACAGTTCGACGCAGCCCTTTTTGCGGTCCAGCGCGTAAGCGCCGACGCAACGGCCCAGACGTCCGCGCTCGTCCTTCTCGCGCACCACATCGACGGCGAGGAAATGTTCGAATACCGCGATATTCGGCGTCTCGCGCACCCGCTCTTCCAGGGTCGTTTCAACCTCGCGCCCGGTGGCGTCGGCGGCATGCACGATGCGGCGGCGGCTATGCCCACCTTCGCGGGTCAGGTGATAGGCCTGTTCGCCATTGGCCGAAGCTTCGTCGCGGTCGAACTCGACGCCATAGCCGACTAGGCGGGCGATGGCGTCGCGGGCGTTCTCGACGACGAAACGCACCGCCGAAGGATCACACAGTCCGGCCCCGGCATCCAGGGTGTCGGCGATGTGGAATTCCGTGGAATCGGCGGCATCGAGCACGGCGGCGATGCCGCCTTGCGCATGCATGGTGCTGCCATCGGCCAATTCGCCCTTGGACAGCACGGCGACGCGGGCGGTGGGGGCCAGTTGCAGGGCGACAGTTAAACCGGCAGCGCCGCTGCCAATCACCAGGACATCGAAATCGAGGGGAGCGGCCATCACTCGGCGGCCCAATCAAGCCCGATATCGATGGCTCCAGCCGATTGCGTCAAGCGCCCGACCGAGATGAAATCGACGCCGGTTTCGGCGATGGCGCGGATGGTGTCCAGATTGACGCCGCCCGAGGCTTCGGTCTTGGCCCGCCCGGCGACCAGCGCCACGGCTTGGCGCAGAACCGCAGGAGACATGTTGTCGAGCAGGATAATATCAGCCCCGGCCTCGCAGGCCTCGGCGACCTGTTCCAAGGTGTCGGCCTCGACCTCGACCTTGCCGGCGGCGGCTTGCTGCGCCCGACGCACCGCTTCGGCGACCGAGCCGCAGACGGCGATGTGGTTGTCCTTGATCAATACGCCATCGTAAAGACCCATGCGGTGGTTCTGCGCGCCGCCCATGCGGGTGGCGTATTTGGCCGCCTGACGCAGACCGGGGATGGTCTTGCGGGTGTCCAACAACACCGCGCCAGTGCCTTCGATGCAATCGACATAGCGGCGCGTCAGCGTGGCGATGCCGGACAGGTGCTGCAACAGGTTGAGCGCCGTGCGCTCGCCGGTCAGCAGGCCGCGCGCCGGCCCTTCCATCTCGGCCAGCACGGTGCCGGCGGCGATTTTGTCGCCATCGGTCACTTTGGCGGTAAAGATGGCTTCCGGAACGACCGTTCGGAACACCTCGGCGGCGAAGGGCAGGCCCGCCACCACCATCTCTTCGCGCGCCGCCATGACGCCACGGAAGCGCAGTTCGGCGGGGATTACCGAACTGCTGGTGATGTCGCCGTTGCCGATATCCTCGGCAAGCGCGTCGTCGATCAGACGGCGCACGGCGGCATAGAGATCAAGCGGAAGCTGCACTGACATTGACGGTCACCGACATATCGAGCATGCGCTGCAACGGCTTCAACGCCGCCACCCGCAATTCCTCGGGAAGCTCCACGCGGGGAGCATTGTTGGCCAGGCACAAATAGATCTTTTCGAGCGTGTTCTTGGCCATGAAGGGGCAGCGCGCGCAATCGCAACTACCATCGGCCCCGTTGGCGGGGATGAAGGTCTTGTGCGGCGCGGCTTTTTGCATCTGGTGGATGATATGCGCTTCGGTGGCGATGATGAATTCATCCGCCGACGACGCCAGCACGTAATCCAGGATCGAGCGGGTCGAGCCGACATGGTCGGCATGCGTCAGAATGCCCTCGGGACATTCCGGGTGCGCCGCGACCAGCGCCTGGGGGTGGCGGGTCTTCAGCTTGATCATTTCGCGTTCGGAGAACTGCTCGTGAATGATGCAGCTTCCCGGCCACAAGGTCATGTCCCGGCCGGTCTTGCGCGCCAGATAGCCGCCCAGATGGCGGTCGGGGGCGAATACCACCGGCTGGTCGGGCGGCAATTGAGCCAGGATCGCCTCGGCGTTCGACGAGGTCACAATGATGTCGGACAGCGCCTTCACCTCGGCCGAGCAATTAATATAGGTGATGGCCAGATGGCCGGGGTTCTTCTCACGGAAGGCGCGGAAGGCGTCAGGCTGGCAGGATTCCTCCAGCGAACAGCCGGCTTCGGCGTCGGGGATCAGCACCGTCTTACCGGGGCTGACGATCTTGGCCACCTCGCCCATGAAGCGCACGCCGCAGAACACGATGACATCGGCATCGGTCGCCGCCGCCTTGCGCGACAGGTCCAGCGAATCGCCGACAAAATCGGCCAGATCCTGGATTTCCCCGTCCTGGTAATAATGCGCCAGAATCACCGCGTTGCGCTCACGCTTGAGCCGCGCGATCTCGGCATGCAAATCCAGATGAGGGTCGAGACCGTCTTCAGTCAACGCGTCTCGTCCCGGCAACACCACTGTATCGACCATGGTCACTCCCGCAGGCATCATACCGCCCGCATCCTTTTCGCGGAAACCCTCGGACGATGCAAGGCACCCCTGCGCCCATCGTCCATATTTTTATCCCTGGCGGCTTGCCGCCGGCTAACCTTGCCCGCATCATAGGCAAACTTATGATCGGAGAAGACTTTTTGCCTCGCTGCGTCCGTTTGCTGTCCTGCCTCCTGCTTCTGCTGACGACGGTCAGCGCGCCAGCCTGGGCCGATAATCCCTTTGGCGTCATGCTGTGGCCCAATGGCGAGGACTCCACCGTGCTAATGGCCCGCGCCCGTGGTCTGGGGGTCGCATGGCTGCGTCCGCCAGCCGTCTTCATCGATCTCTGGCAGACCGGCGCGGCCTGTCCTCTTTGCACCATCTATGCCCGTTCGGGGTTGAAGCTGGCCCTGACCGTGCGCCATGGCGGACGCGATACCGGCACCCGCCAGCCATCGACACCGCCGACG
>Ga0116225_1002400_pt1 | contig 12729 bp, 14 predicted proteins | sample Sb_taG_8_FD_88968 | JGI IMG/M metagenome (GOLD analysis project Ga0116225, IMG submission 88968) | Peat soil microbial communities from Weissenstadt, Germany - Sb_50d_c_BC metaG | ecosystem: Environmental > Terrestrial > Soil > Wetlands > Peat | place: Germany: Weissenstadt | collected 2010-09-21 | reverse complement strand
GGAAGACCGCTGGGCGGGTACGTCCGATGTCCACTCGACGCCGCTCGAAGTTTCGCTGGCGATGCTGGAACCGCTACATGACCGATGGGTTCGCCTGTTGCGAACCATGAAGCCAGCTGAATGGAAGCGCACCTTCCGCCATCCCGAGTTAGGGTTAATGCCTCTGGAGAGGAATCTGGCACTCTATGCCTGGCACGGCAAGCATCACACCGCACACATCACAGAACTGAGGAGGAAGATGGGCTGGTGACGCACAGCTTTTTAATTTTCAGCCTCCGACATGCGTTGCCGACATCGGACTAGAGCCTCAGCCTCCAGTATCCTGGCCTTCGGCTGGTGTGGGCAACGGCAACTACCTGAATATCCCCTGAAGCCCGGCCCCGATAAATCAGAGTGAAAGGAAATCGCCTGAGCAAGAATTTGCGGGTCTGGTGCGGGCCGGCGGCCCAGCGCAGAGGTGCTTCCAGGATCTGCGCGAGCGCGCGCTCAACCTCAGCGTCGAACTTGAGCGCAGCTTCGGGGCTCCTCGCAAGATACCAATCAAACGCTGCGTCGTATTCGGCAGCGGCTTCCCCGTGAAGCTGGACTTCCTTCTTAATGGGCACGGGGCAGTTTGGCTAGGTTCCGCCTGCGTACTTCCGACCAGGGCGTGGTTTTCGCCGTGCCAGAATCCAACTCGGCAACTCGCTTCCCAATCTCAGCTTCCCAAGCTGCCTGCAAGCCCGCGTCCACTTTGCCGCCGAGATTGGAAATCAGGGAATCTGCCAGCGCTTCCTGTTCTTCAATCGAAAGCGAAAGTGCCTTTTCCAGCAATCTTGAAACTTCCGGCGTCATCTGTGCCATGACCACTCCGTTTGGCTCATTCTACCTCAGGCTGCAACCTTGTCCCCAAAATGCGTTTTTCGAGTGACGGCTTGTGCATTGTTTACACTGGCATCTGCACGCGCCACACCATATAGCCGATCGCCTCCCGCAGCATCGACTCCGCTCGCTGCCATCGCGAGTGCGGACGCGAGTCAGGCCGCGGCGAAACATATACCTGAATGCCTTCGTGCTCGAGCAGTTTGCGTATGCGGAAAACGTGATATGCATCGCTAACTGCAACGCAACTGCGCATGTGATTAGCGCGCATGATTACTCCAATGCGCTGGGCGGATTGCGCCGTATCGGACCCCTGCGTTTCAGCGATCAGATTGGCGTCGGGAATCCCGCGATGCATCAGGTAATCGTGGCCCACCCCGCCCTCGTTGAAACTGGGGTCCGCCGCCGCCCCGCCAGTCGTGATTACCACCGGAGCAATGCCACGCTGAAATAAGTCGAAGGCATGATCGAGGCGGGCGCGATAGACGGGAGAAGGGCGACCGGAATATTCCGCGGCGCCGAAAACCACGATGGCATCTGCGGAATGAATTTCCTGTTGCGAGGCCTCGTGCAAAATCCCCAGGCAGATCGAAGCCAGCCAAATCACAACGCCTGCGGCCAGTGCGCCCAGCCACAGCGTCCAATGGCGTCGCAAAGGCCGTTTCACATCTGCCGGGCTCATCCTTGTGCGAAGAACTCGGAAATATCCTGGGCGGGGATCGCGCCTTCCCGCATGATCCGCCAGCGCGCCTCTTCGTCGGTGAGGTCGATGATGGTCGAGGACGTTTCGCGCGGCGAGGTCCCGCCATCCACAATAATGGAGATACGCTCCTGCAGTTGATCGCGCACAGCTTCGGCCGTGGTGCACTCCGACTCCCCGCTCAGGTTCGCCGAGGTCGCCGTAATTGGAATTCCCGCAGCCTGCACCACCGCCAGCGGAATTTTGGCGCTGGGTATGCGCAACGCCACGTTGCCAGTGTTGGCCGTGACTTTCAAGGGAAGCCGCGACGCCGCTTTGACAATGATGGTCAGCGGACCCGGCCAGAAACGGCGCGCCAGTTTATAAAACTCGTCGGGCAACGGCCGCGCTAACTCTTCAGCCTGCTCTTCGTTCTCGATCAAGAGAGACAGCGGCTTATGCCGTGAACGCGACTTGATTTCGTACACGCGATCGACTGCGCGCAGGTTAAAAGGATCGGCGGCCAATCCGTAAAAAGTGTCGGTCGGCATGCCCAGCACTTCGCCAGCCCGAATCTGGTCGGCCGCATACCGGATAAGCGACGCCTCCGGTTTCTCGCTGTTGATCTTGAGAATCTCCGCGCGCACAAGCTTCCTTCCCTGCAATTCTGAATCCGCGAAAGCTAACATACCGCGAGCCGTCACTGCAAGGAGAGATAAACGCGTATGATTTCGCAAGAACCGCCTTGAAGAAAACCACGACTCACGATCCCACGGTCCACGGCCGCCTGCGACGCATCGAGGGACGCCACAACGCCCTCGTCAAAGAGCTGCGAGCCGCCTTCGCCCATGGCGAACTCACCCCCGAAGGCTACTGCGCCGTCGAAGGCATGCGCATTCTGGAAGAAGCTATCCGCAGCGGGCTAAAGTTCAAGGCCGTGTTCTTCCGCGCCTCCGCTGAAAACCGCGCCGAGCGCCTGCTGCCCCAACTCGCCGCGAACGTCGAGACTCTGCTGCTCCCAGACAAGCTGTTCGCCAGCGCCGTCCCCAGTGAGAGCCCGCAAGGCGTGGCCGCGTTGGTCCGTTGCAAGCTTTTCAAGCTCGACGACGTTCTGGCTAAGTCACAAACCGGGCCGTTGCTGGCAATCGCCGGAGTCCAAGATCCTGGGAATCTGGGCACGATCTTGCGCTCAGCAGAGGCCTTTGGAGCCGGAGGCGTGTTGCTAGGCGAAGGCACGGTGAGCCCGTTCAACTCGAAGGTGATCCGCGCCTCGGCGGGATCAGTCTTCCGCCTTCCCATCGTGCAGGCAAAGCTCGCGGGTATTCTGGATCAGATGCGTGAACTCGGCCTCCGGCTGATCGCGACGTCATCGCACAAAGGCATGCCGCTTGACCAAGCCACGTTGACTGGGCCGCTGGCCGTCTTCATCGGAAGCGAAGGCGCGGGCCTGCCGCGTGAACTGCTCGAAGAGATGACCGAGATCGTAGCCATCCCGCACTCGCCGAACGTCGAATCGCTGAACGCCGGGGTAGCCGCGAGCATCGTGCTGTATGAAATAGCCCGACAAAGCAATTCACCGCGGAGACACGGAGGCACGGAGTAGAGAGGCGCTTTATGTTGCTTGAGCAGCAACTTACAGAAGCGATTATCGGTGCCGCAATCGAAGTTCACCGCGAACTCGGTCCTGGACTCCTCGAGTCCGCCTATGAGGAATGCTTTTGTCACGAATTGCATCTGCGCAACCTGAATTTTCAGCGGCAGGTCGAACTCCCGGTCGCATACAAAGGCCTTAAACTAGATTGTGGATACCGGCTAGACGTCGTAGTCGATAACGCCGTCATTGTTGAACTGAAATCGATTGAGCAGATCTCGCCAATCCACGAAGCGCAGCTACTGACATATTTGCGCCTATCTGGGAAGAAGGTAGGTCTGCTCATCAATTTCAATGTTGCCGTGCTAAAGAACGGAATTGTACGCAGAGTGCTCTGAGCCTTGATTTCTCCGTGCCTCCGTGTCTCCGTGGTGAAATGGCTTTATGAACCTTTTCCAAACCCTCCCGAGCGGCGACAACTCCGGCGATCGCACCCGTCCTCTCGCTGACCGCATGCGGCCGCGGACGCTTGATGAGTTTGTCGGGCAGGAGCATCTGGTTGCGCCCGGCAAGCCGCTGCGGACTCAGCTTGAGCGCGACGATATTGGCTCGCTGATCTTCTGGGGACCTCCCGGCACGGGCAAGACTACGCTGGCGAAGATCATCGCGGGCATGACCAAGGCGGAATTCATCGAGTTCTCCGCCGTACTCACGGGCATCAAGGAAATCAAGCAGGTCATGGCCGATGCGGAACGCGCGCGGCAGTATGGCACGCGCACCATCGTCTTCATCGACGAGATTCACCGCTTCAACAAAGCTCAGCAGGATGCGTTCCTGCCGCACGTCGAGAAGGGCAACATTCGGCTGATCGGCGCGACTACCGAGAATCCTTCGTTCGAGATTATCTCTGCGCTCTTGTCGCGTAGCCGCGTCTATGTGCTCAAGCCGCTGACCGAGGAGCAGGTCGTCCTGCTGCTCAAGCGCGCGCTTGCCGACGAAGAACGCGGATTAGGAACGATGAAGCTCCAAGCATCCGACGCGGTATTGGCGAAGATCGCGGCCTATTCCAGCGGCGATGCGCGCAGCGCCTACAACGTGCTCGAAGTTGCTGCTACGCTAGCTCGCGCTAGCAGTGAAGTTGGAGCCGAGATTACCGACGCCATTGTCACTGACGCCTTGCAGAAACGCGTGCTGCTCTACGATAAAGGCGGCGAAGAGCACTACAATCTCATCTCCGCGCTACATAAATCGGTGCGCAACAGCGATCCCGATGCTTCGCTCTACTGGCTGGGCCGCATGCTCGAAGCCGGTGAAGATCCGCTGTACATCGCCCGCCGCGTGGTGCGCATGTCGGTCGAAGACATTGGCCTTGCCGAGCCGAACGCGCTTGCGCTCTGCATGGCTGCACGCGATGCAGTCGATTTCATCGGCATGCCCGAAGGCAACCTCGCGCTGGCCCAGGCCGTCGTCTATCTTGCGCTCGCGCCCAAATCGAATGCGCTGTACACCGCCTACGGCGAAGTGCAACAGGATGTCGAAGCGACCGCCGCCGAATCCGTCCCGCTGCACCTGCGCAACGCGCCCACCGGATTGATGAAGGGCCTCGGATACGGTCAGGGCTATCAATACGCCCACGACGTTGAGGGCAAAATCGCAGACATGCAATGCCTGCCCGACAATCTGCGGGATCGAACTTACTACCATCCCACCAACGAAGGCGTCGAAAAACGAATTCGCGAACGCATGGAAGAGATCAAGCGACGCCGGTCGCGGGCGGGCAAGCCTGATTCCGACGGAGAAGAATAACCTCAAGGACGACTGACCGACTCACTCCAGCGCGACCCGACATCACGTATACAAGGGTGACCCACTCTTTGGCGTTCTTCGCGAAAATGGGGGACGCCATGCCGACCGGGTGACCGATTTCGTGCTAGGCAGGCTTCGTTCTTAGCTTCGCTGCTTTTTCTAGTTCTTTCAGAGCGGCCATGGTGCGGGCTGTGTAGTCTACCCGTTTTGCCGACTTCGGGCGGCGGTGGCGTTTGGTGGCGGTATCGTGTTTTGACATTGTGTCCTCGTGTTTACCTACAGTACCACGTTTGTGTTGACGACGAAGTCCGGGCAATTTCACGGAATCCTGACTCAGGAATAGTGAATCGGATGTCCCCTGGCGGTCATCTTATCTAATACGTAAGTGCCATTTTTACTTAGACTTACCTTTTCAGGAGAAGCAGCCATGGCGACCGTTCCCAGAGTGATTACAGCCGAACACCCAGCCGCCCACCAACTCGATTCCGGCAAAGTGAAAGATCTGCTCAAGCTGCAGAAGGCGGCGCAGAAGATCAGCTCGATTCTCGACCTGGATCGATTGATCGATAAAGTCGTGAACGATGTGGCGCGGTCCTTTGGCTGCGTCGAGGCAGATATTTATCTGCACGATGAAGAGCGCGGGGAATTGGTTCTGGCGTGCGCGCACGGATGTGCCGGTTGCGAGGTCTGCGGCACGGGCAACAGCCTGAAGATTGGGAAACAGGGCATGGTCGGTTACGTTGCCGGTACGGGACAGATGCGTTATGCGCCCGATGTGCGAAAAGACGCGTACTACATCGGATGCGATGAGTCCACGCTGTCAGAGGTAGCGATTCCGCTGCACGTGGATGGGAAGTTGATTGGCGTGTTTACGGCTTCGCATCCTGAGTTGGACGCGTTTCCTGCCGAGCAGCTTCGGCTCTTGCAGGCGCTATGCAGCCACGTAGCAGTCGCGGTTCACAATGCTCGGCGGTTTCAGCAGGAACGAGACCAGCGGCAGGAGATGAGCCGCGAGGCCAACGAAGCGCGCAAGATCCAGGAAGCGTTGCTGCCGAGGTCGTCGCCGTACATTCCGGGGTATGCGGTGACTGGGCTTTCTACTCCGGCTGGGGCGGTGGGTGGAGATTGGTACGATTTCATTCCTTTCGAGGATGGTCGATGGGGACTGGTGCTGGCCGACGTTTCGGGAAAAGGTACGGCGGCCGCTCTGTTGATGTCGGCGACTCGGGGCATGCTTCGATCCCTGGCATCCGCGTGCTGCCCGAGCGACGTGTTGACCAAGCTGAATAATCTGTTGGTCAATGATTTTCCTTCTGGCCGGTTCGTGACCATGCTCTATGCGATTCTCGACCCGGTTGAGCGGACGCTGAAGTTCGCGAGTGCAGGACACTTGCGTCCGCTTCTGATCGAGGGCACCGAGGCGCGTTTTCTCGATACCGAGCGTGGTATGCCGTTGGGGATTGGGTCCGGAGGGTACTCCGAAGCTCAGGTGCAATTGGCACCAGGCTCACGCTTGTTGTTCTATAGCGACGGCATTACCGAGGCGACGAATCTGGAAGACGACGAGTACGGGGCGGAGCGGCTGGAAAAACATTTTCGCCGGGGTGACGCGTCTCCCGAGAGCATTCTCGCGGACGTGCGGGTGTTCGCAAACGGGGCTGGCTTGCAGGATGACGCTACTGTGATTTTGGTGAAGGCGTAGCGTCCGCTGTGGTTGACTAAGTTCAAAGGCTGGAACCACAAAGGACACCAAGGTTCACAAAGGAGGCAACTATCCGAAGCGGGCTTTGTGTTCTCTTAGGATGCAGCGGTCCATGATGACAAACATTCCTGCTTTGCGGGCTTTCTCGGCGGCTCTTTCGTTGATGACTTCCTCCTGCATCCAAATGGCGGGGACCTTGAGCTTGATCGCCTGATCGACGACCTCCTCGACGAATTCGGGGCGGCGGAAGATGTTCACGATATCGATTTTCTCGGGAACATCCAGCAATGATGCGTACGCCTTTTCGCCCAGAGCGCCTCTAATCTTAGGGTTGACCGGAATGATGTGGTAGCCGTTGGTCTGCATGTATGCGGAAACCCCGTGGCTTGGGCGCATGGGGCTATTCGAGAGTCCGACGACGGCGATGGTCTTGGAGCGCTTCAGCAGGTCGGCAATCGGATCGGGCTGGGGCGACGAGGACATAGGAAGGTATTGTAGTAGCGGCGGACGGCGGACGCCAATTCTGGTCCTGGTGGCGCAACGAGCTCGCGCCAAAGTTCGGTTTATTCTTTGCCGGTCACTTCCAGCTTCTGCCGGAACATTCGGGTCGCTATTTTTCGCACCGTGTCTGAGACTTCCTTGTTACCCGAGAGATTTCTCAGGTCCGCGGTCAGCAGGTGCTTGATCAAGCCGAGAGAGACGTCGATGGGCGTGCGCGGATTAAAGGTAAGGTTTCGAAGTATGGCGTATTGCTTAATGAAACGGCGCTTCATCGTAATGCCGCGCAGCACCGCCTCAAGTACATTCTTCTGACTGGCAAATTTTTCCACTTCGCCGTCGGTAATCTTGGGTGATTCGAGGACGGCCAGAGAAACGATTTTCGTTCCGTCGCGGATAAGTATGGACCGTTCTTCCTTGCTCCCTTTCATCGCCAGCTGAATGCGGCCGGTGATGCCCAGCTTAGAGATCTTCTGCAGAGCACTCCCGCGCTGCTCTTCGGCACTTAAGTAAGCCTTTTTCGTGGGGGCTCTCCGGGCTGCGGCGGCTGCACCACCTGCGCTGCTGGATGCAACGGTCTCGGTCGGGACCTCGGCAGACGCTGTGTGAGAAGAGGTTTCGGGCGCGATTTCCTCGATTCCTCCGATCGGCTGGAACGGTTTATCTGCCTCGGCGGAGATCTCGGTGGCGTGCTCGGTGAGGTATGCGGCGACGGTTTCGTCGGGCACGTCGTCCAACCCGGGGCTGGCGGCTTGATGAGGAACATTCGGCTCTGGAGATTCTGGCGCGGCAGCGGCTTGCGGAGAAGCCGGCGTTTTTGTTTCGGGTTCCGCCGTGGTTGGCGGTTTGAAAGCGGAGAGCTTCTCCGCGACAGCCGCCGATTGATTCGGGTTCAAATTCGGATTGGAGCTCAAAGATTTCAGGATCGTTTGGGACTGGTTAACCCGTGCGCTTTTGACCAAGGTTTCCAGGATGTAGCGCGAAGCGGCGGCAGTGAGTTCAGCCACCGAGTTCTCGGAGACCGACGGGTTCTCCAGCAACGCAGGAAGCAGCGTGGGTCGAAGATTTCCCGGAGTGATCATGTAGGCCAGCACCTCTTTCGGGGTGCGCGGATCGGCTGCGGCTGCCCGCGAAGAGGTCTCGTCCCATCCCGCCAAGGTCAGGCGAGCACGCTCGGCAAAGATTTTGGTCTGAGTTGCCAGGTACACCAGGATTTCGATCATCTCCTGCGGAGGAACGGAAAGTGCGCCCCGGGCGGCGGTTTGCATTACGTGTGAAGACGCCCCTGAGGAGCGGATGAGGTCGATCATGCGTGCCATAGTTGTTGGTCAGCTCCAAAAATACTGCACAGTACAGGATGACGCGCAGAGGGGCTTTCCTGCCAGTATTTTTGTGGCAGGTAACGTTACGAAGGGCACTTGGATCGGTGTGGTTTTTGCGATCGTCCGAGGACGATGCGGCTTAAACCCGTCGGCCATTCCGGGCAGAGATTAGATTTCATGGGACGGACCGTCCCACTTCACGCTGCTGACGGCCCCGCGGGCCACCTTGGGTCTCTAGGCTTGCTTTTCTCCGCGGCGCATTTGCAGATAGGCACGGATGAAGGGTTGCAGGTCGCCGTCGACTACCCGGTCCACATCGCCGACTTCCATCTTGGTGCGGTGATCTTTGATCAGACGATAGGGTTGCAGGACATACGAGCGTATCTGCGAACCGAAGTCGATATCGAGTTTTGAGTCTTCGATCTTTTTTGTCGCCGCCCGCTTCTTCTCCAGCTCGTTTTCATAGAGCTTGGAACGGAGCATGCTCATGGCGCGGTCTTTGTTCTTGTGCTGCGAACGCTCGTTCTGGCAGGCGGCGACAATCCCGGTCGGAATGTGAGTGATGCGAACGGCGGAGTCGGTAGTGTTGACGTGTTGCCCACCCTTTCCGCTGGAGCGGTAGGTGTCGATGCGAAGGTCTTCAGGCTTGATGACAATCTCGATGCTGTCATCAATTTCCGGCGACACATAGACGCTGGCAAACGATGTATGGCGGCGCTTGGCTTGATCGAAGGGAGAAATGCGTACAAGTCGATGCACGCCGATTTCGCTGGTCAGCAGCCCGAACGCGTACTCGCCATTGACGGCGAAGGTCGCGGATTTCAGGCCAGCTTCTTCCCCGGGCTGATAGTCGTAGAGCACGGTTTCAAAACCCTGGCGCTCGGCCCATCGCAAATACATTCGGAGAAGCATGTCGGCCCAGTCCTGCGATTCGGTGCCGCCAGCGCCGGGATGGATGGTCATGATGGCGTTACGAGCATCGTTTTCGCCCGAGAGCAGAGTTTCGGTTTCGAGGCGATCGACAAGTTGACGCAGTGAGTCGATTTCGCGGCGCAAGTCGCCGTCGACGCTTTCGCCTTCGCGGGCAAGGTCGAAGTAAGCGGAAATGTCGTCGCTGTGGCGGATGAGGTTGGCTTCGTTGGCCAGCATATCCTCCAGGCGCTTTTTCTCGCGCATGACTTGCTGGGACTTTTGTGGATTCGACCAGAGATTAGGATCAGAAGCTTGCTTTTCGACCTCGGTCAGACGCTGGCGCAGATTGCCCGCGTCAAAGATACTCCCGAAGTTCGCGAACTTTGTCTTTCAGGGGCGTGTATTCTTTTTCGAACTCTTCGACCATGATTCTTCCTCTTGAGATTCCCGCGGGAGACATTGCGAGCAACGTCTCTACAGGCTGCTACGTTTCTTTTCGCTTTCGAACTAACAACTGCATGAATAGTGCCACTACTGAAATTATCGCACACAGGTAGGCGAACCAGTCGCCGTGGCGGGTGTAGAACGTGGTTGCGTTCGAGAGCGCGTAAGGAACTCGCAGCGCGGTGCGCGTCTTGCGGGGGGCGCTGGCCACGATTCGTCCATTGGGATCGATTACAGCGGTGCGGCCGGTATTGGTGTCGAGCAGCAGCCAGCGGTTGTTCTCGACGGCACGCATGCGGGATTGCTTGAGATGTTGCGCGTAGGCTCCGCTGTCGCCGTACCAGCCGTCGTTAGAGATGTTCACTAGCACCTGCGCCCCGTTGTTGGCGAATTGCCGGATATCGTCTGGGAAAATGGATTCGTAACAAATGAAAACGCCGAGCTTGGTATCACCGGTATCGAGCGGCGCGCGCGAAGTACCTCGGGAAAAATCTCCCACTTCTTTGGTGAGACCTCCAGCAAAGGAAAATATTTGCTTGAAGGGAACATACTCGCCAAAGGGGACCAGATGAATTTTGTCGTAGCGCGAAAGCCACTCGCCGTTCGGGCTCACGAGCGAGGCAGAGTTGTAGATTTCCGTGGGTTGGGCTGGGGTCGCGGTGGCGTTGCGAATGCCGATGCTGCCAGCGAGCAGCCACGCGTTTGACTGACGTGCAACGCTGCTGACGGCGTCGCGGAAGAGCGGGTCGCTGGTATAGAACGGCGCCGGGTTTTCCGGCCAAACGATCAAATCCGGATGCGACGCGCCGACCGGTAAATCGAGACTGATTGCACTCAAGTCGTGCAACGTGTCGTTGAAATATGACTTTGTCCAATCGGAACCCTCGAGGATGGGAACATTAGCCTGGACAAGAAGGGCGTTGCGGTCGGTGGGAATTGCCGGCGCGGGAACCAAGCTTCCGGCCTGCAAGATCAACGCTGCGATGACGGTTGCAAGTAACAGTTGTTTTCGTTTTCCGCGTTGAACCAAGAAGACAGCCGCGAACGCCGCATTCACCAGCATGATCTCGAACGAGAGCCCGTAAACGCCTGTCACCGCGGCTATGCGGGCCAGTGGAATGTTATCTACCTGAGTTATGCCCAGCAGGCCCCAGGGAAATCCGGTGATGCGGGTGCGGGCAAGCTCCACGGCCACCCAGACCACGGGCGAGAGCAGCAGCGTCCTTACGTTGAATGGGCCGCTTCCCGCGAGCAGACTCACCAGCAGCCCGAAGACACCGTGGTAAATCGCCAGATAAAGACAGAACAGAATCAGAATGCCAATTCCCGCCGGTGTGTTCACACCTCCGTATTGGTGCATGACGCCGTAAATCCAATAGCAGGTGCCGGCGTACCAGAGGATCCCGCAGGCGTAGGCCAACAAGAAAGCCTGAAGCGGCGTGGCCGGCAGTAGCTTGATTCCCGCTCGGAGTTGCAAGGTTTGCGGTTGCCGCGCTCGCAAGATTGCGATCAGCAGTGGAGTGACCGCTACCCAGCAAAGCATGTAGAGATTGGGAAGCGGGAAAATCAGAATCTGCACGGTAGCGGATAGCAGAACCAGCAACCAGGCACTCTTGTGGATGTGGAACACTTGAGAAGGATAACAAAACGCTGTCGTCGGGCCTCAGGCGTCAGGCTTTAGGTCCGCGCACTCTGTCTCTGACAAATTCGACGATCTCTGGAGTCACGTAATCCGGCGGGTGGACGTCGAACATCGGACGACCCGCGACTGGCTTCAGCGAGACGCCCGTCCACGCCGCTTTCTTGCCATTGCTGTCCTTCGGGGCGTGCAAAATAACGGCGTCCGCCTGGTTGAGGAATTCCTGTGCGGAGCGTTTGAAATCCGCGTTGGCCGGATCAAGCACGGTCAGGTAAAGATCCGGGCGCACGAACTTCAGAATACTGTTCGACTCTACGATCACATTTTCTGATTCGGCGAGTCTGCGGCGAATGGTTGGAATCGCTTCGGCCAGACGGCCTTGCTCGGTGCGCACCCACCAGGCACGAACTGCGCCCGCTAGCAGAAAGCGAGAAGTGTCGGAATCGCCAGAACGATCTTTCTCTTCCGAGATCCCCCAGCTGTGATCGTCGGTGGCGCAGTGGCAGGATTCGCCGTTTAGCGAACATACGCCGTGGCCGTATTGGGTGATCTTCAGCGCGGTCCAATGATATTCGGGCATCGCGGCGATCAGTCCTGCGACCACGCTAGTCTTGCCTACGTTGCGCGAATGCCCGCCTATTACAACGATTGCCATAGGATTTGAATTCGCGGGCGAGGGCGCCCGCGCCACACGCGGCGCTACTTTTTCCTCGCGAGGCGCGCTACGGTGGCCAGTTCTTTCAGATATTCGCGCACCGGCTTAGCTGGCGTTCCCCAGAAAGCGATTCCCTTTCCTTTTAGCACTTTGTTGGGTAGCACGCCGCCTTGTCCTCCGAGCATTACGCCTTCTTCGATGCGGGCGTGTTCGCCGATGCCGACTTGACCGCCGAGAATGACATTCTTTTCTATTGTGATGCTGCCGGAAAGGCCGGTTTGAGCGGCGATCACAACGTCTTCGCCGATCTGGCAGTTGTGCCCGATGTGGACGAGGTTGTCGATCTTCGCGCCTCGACCGATGCGGGTTACGTCGAGCGCCCCGCGATCGATGGTGGTGTTGGCTCCGATCTCGACGTCGTCTTCGATCTCAAGTCGTCCGACTTGGGGAAACTTTTCATAACGGCCTGTCGTTTGGTCGCGTACGTAGCCGAAGCCGTCGCTGCCGAGCACTGCGCCGGAATGAACGATCACGCGGTCTCCCAGCCTCACACCGGGATAGACAGTGACGTTCGGATACAAATCACAATTGCGCCCGATGCTGGCGTTCGCGCCGATTAT
>Ga0116225_1002386_pt1 | contig 12772 bp, 12 predicted proteins | sample Sb_taG_8_FD_88968 | JGI IMG/M metagenome (GOLD analysis project Ga0116225, IMG submission 88968) | Peat soil microbial communities from Weissenstadt, Germany - Sb_50d_c_BC metaG | ecosystem: Environmental > Terrestrial > Soil > Wetlands > Peat | place: Germany: Weissenstadt | collected 2010-09-21 | reverse complement strand
TGCGGATCGACGTCGGGATCGCGCCAGGCGGCGACATGGTGGCCGGTGCCTTCGACGAACAAGCCGAGCTTCATCATGGTTGCACCCGTGGCGGCTGGGCTTCGCAGCGCCGGTGAGCGTATCGCAAACCGCCGCGTTCCGGCAACGGATGCGCGTGGACGAGTTCAATTAAAACCGATCGGGGAGGCGGCCTTGATCGCTTGGCTGCCAGTTGTTCGTGTTGATGAACTTGTCAAGGACGGCGCGAAGTGCCGCCGCCTCCGGCGGTCTACGATCCTTGACAAGTTCATCAACACGAACAGAAACGCTGTCCAAGCGATCAAGGCCGCTTTCTAGGCCTTTTCAATTCGCTAGCCAGCGATGCCGGTGCACTCGGCCGCCGGATTACGCTACGCTCCGGTGCCCCACCACGCCGAGGAAACGCCATGCCCGATAAAAAACTCACCGGCCGGATCGCGGCTGAGCGCATCCGGATGCAATCGACGCCGAAGCCGCCCGCGGGCGCGGTGGAACGGTTCCTGGCGCTCGGCGAATGCACCAGCCTGATCTCCGACGTGATGGACGAGCTCGGCGTGCCCGAAGGCGTCATCGGCGCCACTACGCTGAAACCCACCTTGCCTGGCAAGCTGATCGTCGGCCCGGCGCTCACCGTGCGCAACATCCGCCAGCGCTCCGATCCTTTGGCTGCAAAAACCCATGTCAACCGCATGGCCGAGTTCGAGGCGCACAATCTCGCCGAAGACGGCGACGTGCTGGTGATCGCCGGCGTCGCCGGCATGTCGAACATGGGCGGCATCTCCTCTTACACCGGCCAGCGCCAGGGCGAGCGCGGCGCCATCGTCATGGGCGGCGTGCGCGACGTGCGGCATTCCCGTTCGATCGGCTACCCGGTCTGGGCCAGCGAGATCACGCCGGCCACGGGCAAATGGCGGCTCGAGACCGTCGAGATCAATGGCGAGATCCAGATGGGCGACGTGCGTGTCAATCCCGGCGACCTCGTTGTCGCCGACGACACGGGCGTCTGCTTCATCCCGCGCGCCGATATTTTGCGGGTGCTGGAGCTGTGCGAGAAGAGGAAGAAAGACGAAGACGCGCGCATCGAGGCGATCACGCAAGGCGTCCCGGTGCCGGTGTTTTATGGCAAGGGGTGAATGGCGTCGCGAAAAGAAAGCGCGGCAAAATTCGTCGCACTTAGCGAGCTGCCCGCATCGCTAATCCCAATCTACTCGACCGGATCGAGCAAGTTCCTGGGCCGTTTCCATAGCCGTTCCACAGCCGGAGCTTGCTGAATAAGATATCACATGATACAATCAATAATTGATTTTGTAACGAGCGGTGCCTGCAATGTCAGTGGGTATTTGGATCCGAGCCTCCGAGCCTCCGGGGCGGTCGGCATTTTTTGGCTTTCGTTGTCTGTCGCGGTTGCGCAACAACAACTTCCGAAGATTCCGGCATGCAACAGTGCATCTATAAAGAGTCATTATTACAGCGGCCCAAATTACACAACGGTGAAACCTGAGGGAGACCAAGAACCGGTATGTGTAATCGCGCCGATAAACCTCAAATTTATCGGCAGCACATGTCAACTCGACCAGGACAACGGTTCGGGGGGTATCGACGGTCCACACTTCTGCCGGTTTCAGCCGTCAGACAGCGAAGCCTGTGAGGTTGGGTGGGCATATACGGATTTGTTCATCATCCAACCGTTTGGGTCTGACAAAGTCAAAGTTTGTTGGTACGTGAAGAATATGACCGGCACTTGTGATATTACTTGTCAGAAAGGACGATGGCGCTATGCAATGTTGTATCTCAACGTTGCTGGCCAAAGGAAAGCCGGACCTTCGGGCAAGGCAAGGCACTCACGCTGACGAAACACTCGCGTCGACGAACAAGTGGCCGCATGAACTTGCAGGAACCAACGCCCGACATAACCACCCTAACCGCCCTACGCATCATTCTCACCCGAGCTTAATCCCGGCGAACTTGATCACCTTGCTCCACTTGGCGTTTTCGTCGGCGATCAGCTGGCGATACTCGGCCGGAGTCATCGCCTGTGGGATGTTGCCGAGCTCGACCAGACGCCCTCTCACCGCATCGTCGTTCAGCCCGGCTTTGATCGCGGCATTGAGCCTGTCGATGATCTCGGCCGGCGTATCGCGCGGCGCGCCGATGCCCAAGCCGCCGGTGACTGCGTAGCCCGGCACGGTTTCGCCCACGGTCGGCACGCCGGGCAGCGAATCGATGCGCTGCGGCGTCGTTACCGCGAGCGCGCGGAGCTTGCCGGCCCTGATCTGGCCCAGGCACGAGATGATCGGATCGAACATGATTTGGGCGCGGCCGGCGAGCAGATCGGCCTGCGCCTCCAGTTCGCCGCGGTATGGCACATGGAACAGGTCGACGCCGGCCATCATCTTGAACAGCTCGCCGGAAATATGGGTGAGGTTGCCGGTGCCGTTCGAGGCCATGTTGACCTTGCCCGGATTGGCCTTGGCATAGGCGATCAGCTCGGCGACGGTCTGCGCCGGGAACGATGGCGGCACGATCACGACGAACGGCGTCGCGCCGATATAGCCGACCGGCGCGATATCGCGGATGAAATCGAAACTGAGATTGTCGTGCAGCAAGCCGCTGAGCGTGTTCGGCGTCGCTACCACGAGCAGGGTGTAGCCGTCCGGAGCGGCGCGGACCACGGCCTCGGTCGACAGATTGGTGCCTGCGCCGGGCTTGTTCTCGGTGATGAATTGCTGGCCGAGGCGATCCGACAGCGATTGCCCGATCAGGCGCGCGGCGATGTCGGGCGCGCTGCCCGCCGTGTAGCCGACGATGAGCCGCACCGGCCGCGTCGGATAATCCAGCGCCGCGGCGGCGCGCGGCAGGACCGGCACGGCGGCAGCACCCGCTGCCAGTTGCAGAATGCGACGGCGGTGTAGTTTCATGGTGGGGTCCTCGATGCGGCTGGGCTTTCGTTTGGCACGGACTTGCCGGTTGGTGACGATTGCTACTGCGCCGCGATGTGGTTGGCGCTGATCACCTCGCCCCAGAGCTTTATCTCGCTCTTGAGCAGTGCCGCCGCGGCCTCGGGGGTTTCCTCGTTGGCCGGGTACAGATCCATGCCGCCATCGGCGAAGGTCTTTTGCACCTTGGCGTCGTTAAGCGCGGCGCGCAGCGCGCTGTTGAGCTTGTCGACGATCGGGCGCGGCGTGCCGGCCGGCGCCAGCAGCATGTGCCAGAAATCGATGTTGAGCTTTTTATAGCCGAGCTCGCCGAAGGTCGGCAGGTCCGGCAAGCCGGCAAACCGCTTCCGCCCGATGACGGCGTAGGCCTTCATTTTGTTAGCCCTGACCAGAGGCCCGGCGACCACGGCCGAGATGATGCTGAGATCCACCTGGCCGCCCAAGAGATCGACCAGCGCCGGACCGGCGCCGCGATAGGGCACTTGGGTGACCTTCACGCCGAGCTCCTGCATGATCAGCACATCGGCCAAGTGACCGAACGAGCCGACGCCGGGATGGCCGACCTTGATGTTCTGCCCCGGCGTTTTCATCCACGGCAGCAGTTCCTTGAAATTGTTCGGCGGCAGATTCGGCCGTCCGGCGAGCGTCGTCGCCGCGGTATTGATGAGGCCGATGGGGACGAAGTCCTTTACTGCGTCGAAGGTGCGGTTCGGATAAAGCGTCATCGCCGCCGCCAGCGCGTCCTGGTGCAGCGCGATGGTGTAGCCGTCCGGCTCGGCGCGCGCGGCTCTCGCGGCGGCGATGGTGCCGCCGGCGCCGCCGACGTTTTCGATCACGATCGGCTGGCCGAGCGCTTTCTGCAGCGGATCCTGGATGATGCGCGCGATGGCGTCGTCGGCGCCGCCGGGCGGAAACGCCACCAGCATGGTGACAGGGCGATCGGGATAGGTTTGCGCCGCGGCGCTGCCGATCGCCAAGGTTGCCAAAACAGACGCGGCGAAAATCGACGCCGCAAGCGCACGTGCAGACGTAATAGACATCATGATGACCTCCCAGGACCGTCGGTTATCCGGCCGTCGCCGGTTCCCTGCGGCGGCGGCCGGTTGCATTGCGGACCGGTTCGGATCTTCGCCTTCTGCCGAGCCCTCCCAGTGAACCGCCGCGAAATCCGCGGCTTCGGCCCAAGCCGTCCGACGACGCGCTGCCGCGCTGGCCGCCGGCGACGGCCGAATTCCTTACTGCGCCGCGATGTGGTTGGCGCGGATCACGTCGCCCCAGAGTTTTATTTCGCGCGACAGCAGCGCGGCGGCGGCCTCGGGCGTTTCCTCGGCCGCCGGAAATTCATCCATGCCGCCGTCGGCGAAAGTTTTTTGCACTCTGGCATCGGCGAGAGCGGCGCGCAGCGCGACGTTGAGCTTGTCGACGATCGGGCGCGGCGTGCCGGCCGGCGCCAGCAGCATGTGCCAGAAATCGATGTCGAGCTTCTTGTAGCCGAGCTCGCCCATGGTCGGCAGGTCCGGCAGGCCGGCGAAGCGGTTGCGGCCGATGACGGCGAAGGCCTTGAGCTTGCCCGACTTGACCAAGGGTCCGGAGACCACGGCCGATTGCGATTCCAGATCGACTTCGCCGGACAACAGGTCGACCAGCGCCGGTCCGGCGCCGCGATAGGGTACCTGCGTCGCCTTGATGCCGAGCTCCTGGGCGACCAGGACGCCGGCCAGGTGGCCGTAGGAGCCGACGCCGGGATGGCCGATCTTGATGTTCTGGCCGGGCTCTTTCATCCACTTCAAAAGCTCGGCGAAATTGTTGGCCGGCAGCGTCGGCCGTCCGGCCAAGGTCGAAGCGGCGGTATTGATCAGGCCGATGGTGACGAAGCTCTTTTCGGCGTCGAAATTCAGATTCGCATACATCGACATGCCCGCCGCCAGCGCCACCTGGTGGATCAGGATGGTGTAGCCGTCGGGCGTGGCGCGGGCCGCCTTGTCGGCCGCGATCATGCCGCCGGCGCCGCCGATGTTCTCGATCACGATCGGCTGGCCGAGCGATTTCTGCAGCGGCTCCTGGATGATGCGCGCAATCGCATCAGTGGCGCCGCCGGGCGGGAACGGTACCAGGAGCGTGACGGGATGGTCCGGATAAGTCTGCGCCGCGGCGGCGCCGGATATGAAAAGAAATGCGGCGAGAATCGTCGCCGAGAGCGCGCGAGCAATAAACATGGTGCCTCCCCAAGCGGACGACGGATGACGGACGACAGATGGCGAATGAAGATTAGTACCGATTATCTATCGCTGTCCTGCGTCCTGTTGTCATCGGAGGACAGATTACGGACGACAGTCGACGGACGAAGAATAGTTCCTGATATCCGTCCTCCGTCGTCTGTCCTCCGTCCTCCGCTATTTCACCCGCGCCATGTAATAGGCGAGGTCCAGAATCTGCGCATCGGTGATCGGCGCGATGACGTCGGCCATGGAAGCGTCGTAGCCGTGGCGCGAATTGTCCTTGTAGCCGCGCAGCGCCTTGACCAGATAGTCCTCGCGCTGGTCGGCGATGCGGGGAACGTTCTGCTGGCCGGCGAAGTTCGGCGTATGGCAGAAATTGCAGCGATTCTGCTGCACCAAAACCTGCGCCCGCGCCATGCGGGCGTCGTCCACCGGGCCGGCGGCCGGTTTCGGCGCCGGCAGCTGGGAAATGATCTCGGCAAATCCTTGCAGGTCGGTGTCGGTCAGGCCCTTCGTCATGTCGTTCATCGGATCGGCGACGCGCATCTTTTCGCGGAACATCAGGAGCTGGACCGTGACATAGAACGCCTGCTGGGCGCCGAGCGAGGGAACGCCTTCGATTTGCGACTGGCCGTTCTCGCCGTGGCAGGCGAGGCAGGTCGGCAGCCGCTCCTTCACCAATTGTTGCGCCGACGCCGGCAGGGCTACGAAGCAGCCGACCGCCAAAACAGCGGCAAAACTGCGCATCGATGGTCTCCCACAAAGCAGGTCGAGGGCGAACGCCGCCCTCGACCGTTTCGTCAACTCTACTTGCGACGACCAGTTCTAGCGGCCCGCGACTTTCTTGTTCGGGCCGTAGGTGACGCGCCAGACCGCGCCGTTCCAGTCGTCGGAGATCAGCATCGAACCGTCCGGCATGTTCATCACGTCGACCGGCCGGCCGACGTAATTGTTGTCGGGCTGCAGGAACCCGGTGATGAACGGCTCCACCGATTTCACGGATCCGTCCTTATTGAGCTTGACCAGCGCAATGTCGCCGCCGAACTTTTTGGTCCGGTTCCACGAGCCGTGGCGGGCGACGAAGATCTGGTCGCGATATTCCGACGGGAACATGGTGCCGGTATAGAACCGCATGCCGAGCGCCGCGGCGTGCGGGCCCATCAGCGCGACCGGCGGCACGAATTCGCTGCAGCTATGGCCCCAGCCGAATTCGGGATCGGCAACATTGCCTTGGTAGCAATACGGCGCCCCGAAGTCCTCGCCGAGTTTGGTGATGCGGTTGAGCTCGTCATTGGGCAGGTCTTCCGACATCCAGTCGCGGCCGTTGTCGGTGAAGTAGAGCTCGTGGTTCTTCGGGTTCCAGTCGAAGCCGACGGTGTTGCGGATGCCGAAGGCGATTTTTTCGGCGCCGGTGCCGTCGAGATTGATGCGGCGCAGCTGGCCGTGATTCGCATCATGCAGCACATTGTTGCCGGGCTGGCCGACTTCGAAATAGAGCTTGTTGTCGGGACCGATGGCCAAGAACTTCCAGCCGTGGGCCTCGTCCTTGGGCAGGTCGTTATAGATCACGACCGGCTTCGGCGACTTGTCGATCTGGTCTTCGACATTGTCGATCTTGGATATCTGCGACAGCTCGGCGATGTAGAGCGTGCCGTTCTTGTAGGCGACGCCGTTCGGGCGATAGAGGCCGGACACCAGCACGTGGACCTGGCGTTTGCCGTCCCGGTTGGTGATGGCATAGACCTTGTCCTGCAGGCGCGAGCCGACGAACACCGTGCCCTTCTCATCGAGCGCCATCGAGCGCGCATTGGGCATGCCGGAGGCATAGACCTCGATGTTGAAGCCCTTCGGGGCTTTGAGCTTGTCGAGCGGCAGCTTGTTCTCCGCGGTGGCGAGCGGCGGCGCCGGCACCGGCGCGAGTTTCGCCGCGGCCGGGTTATTGTCCGGACGGCCGATCAGCGGCGAGCCGGGCGGCAGCGCCGCGGCGGCCGGAGCAGCGGCGGGCGCAGCGGCAACCGGAGCTGGTGCCGGAGCCGGCGCGGGCGCCGGTGCTGGAGCAGGGGCTGGCGTGGCAGCAGGAGCGGGCGCTTGCGCGGGTGCTTCCTGCTGTTGTTGGGCCAGCGCTGTCGTGGCCAAAAGAGCGAGTGTTGCGGCCAGCAACGTGCCGCGCGGTACGCGTCTAATCATAACGATCCTCCCGGGTGCGGAAGTCCGGTCCCTGCCGGCTTCCTTGCCGGCAGTGTCCGACATTTCGACCCCCACGTGCAATCGGGTCGCGCACGATTTGGCGAATTATTGATCGCGCTTCAGCCGCGCGTCACATGCGCCGATAGGCGTAAGGCGCGTCGTCCTGCACCGCCGCAAGGGCCGCTACCTCGTCATGTCGCGGCGACAAATGGCAGACCGGGTCGGTGGCGGCGGCATCGCCGGTGAGCGCAAAGGCCTGGCACCGACAGCCGCCGAAATCGACGTCGCGGCGGGCGCAGCTCTTGCATGGTTCCTGCATCCAGGCGGTGCCGCGGAAGGCGTTGAAGGCCGGCGAATTCTTCCAGATATCGGCCAGCGAATGCTCGCTCACCGACCAGAACTTTAGACCGGGAATCGACTCGGCGGCGTGGCACGGCAGCACTTTGCCGGCGGGCGTCACGTTGAGCGAGCGCCGGCCCCAGCCGCCGACGCACGGCTTCGGCAGCCGCGCGTAATAGTCCGGCACCACGGCGTCGATGACGATCTCGCCATGATGACGCTTGCGCAAATCCTCGACCACTGCTGTGGCGCGCTGGACCTGATCGGCACTCGGCATCAGCGCCGCGCGGTTGCGCAAGGCCCAGCCGTAATATTGCACATGGGCGATCTCGACCCGGCTGGCGCCGAGCGCAAGCGCCAGCGCCACCATCTCCTCGACGCGGTCGATGTTGGCGCGATGCACCACGACGTTGACGGTGAGTGGAATTTTCAAACTCACGACTTCGGCGGCGAGCGCGCGCTTGCGGGCGAAGGCGCCGTCATAGCCGGCGATGTGGTCGGCGCTTTTCTGCGTGCTGTCCTGGATCGAAATCTGCACATGATCGAGCCCGGCATCGGCGAGTTTTTGCAGCGTGGCCGCGGTGATGCCGACCGCCGAGGTGATCAGGTTGGTGTAGAGGCCGGCGCCGTGGGCCGCCGCAGTGATCTCGACCAGATCGCGCCGCGCGCCCGGTTCGCCGCCGGAGAGATGCACCTGCAAGACCCCGAGCGCCGCGGCTTCACTGAACACGCGGGCCCACGTCGCGGTATCGAGCTCATCGTCGCGCGGATCGAGTACGAGCGGGTTGGAGCAATAGGGGCAACCGAGCGGACAACGGTGCGTCAGCTCGGCAAGGAGACCGAGCGGGGTGTGCAAACGCACGGTCCCGTTCGCCGCCATCACAGCTCCAACAGCTTCTTGTCGGCGAGCCCGCGCAACATCGCCGTGACGTCGGCGAGGATGCGCTCGCGCGGCGCGTTGAAGGTCTTGGCGAGATCGTCGACGATCGCGTCGAGCGTCGCTTCGCCGGTGCAGCGCTTGACGATCTCGACGGCAATGGTGTCGGCCTTGAACACCCGCTCCGGCGCCAGCAGCACCCAGCCGCCCTGCGCCTCGCTGTGCACCAGCCGGACGCCGCGCGGCAGGCGCGGGCGGGCATCGGCCGGTATTGCGGGCGCCGCTTCGCTCACGATTCTCTATTCCTTCGGTACGAAAGCGCCGGGCGGGATGTGGCCCGGCGCCACATAGGCATGATAGAGTGCGTCCAGCATGGCCCAAAGCACGTCGCATTTGAATTCGAGCGCAGCCAGGACCAGTTGCTGCTCGTCGGGCGTGCGCGCATGGCGCTTGACGTAATCCAGCGCAAAGCGGGAATCGCGCTCGGCCAGCGGCGGGCGCTGCGAGAAATAGGCCAGCGTCTCGGCGGTGACGAAATCGTAGCTCTTGAGCATGCCGTCGATGCGCTCGCTGATGATTTGTGGCGAGAACAATTCGGTGAGCGACGACGCGATGGCTTCGAGCAATGTTTTCTCGCGCACAAAGTGCACATAGGCCTCGACGGCGAACTTCGTCCCCGGCAGCAAGCCGCGCAGCGACATCACGTAATCGCGGTCGAGCCCGAGCCCGTCGGTGAGTTTGAGCCAGCGCGCGATGCCGCCGTCGCCGTCGCGCTCGCCGTCGTGGTCGATAAGCCGGCTGCGCCATTCGCGGCGCGTCGCTTGATCTTCGCAGCGCGCGATCAGGCTCGCGTCCTTGATCGGGATCATCGCCTGGTAATAGTAGCGGTTGAGCGCCCAGGCCTGGACCTGGCCCTTGGAGCATTCGCCGCCGTGCAAGAGCCTGTGGAACGGATGCAGCCGGTGATAACGCCGCGCGCCGATGTCGCGCAACGCGGCTTCCAGCTCCTGCGGCGTCATCAGCTTCAAAGTTTTACCTCCAGGCCGTCTTCCGCGATTTCCCAGCCCGCTGCGACGACCCGCCCGCGTTCCGGCGAGCCCTCGATCAAGATCGGATTGGTGTTGTTGATGTGCACGAGGATGCGCCGCGCGCGCAAGCCGTTGAGCGCCGCCAGCGAGCCGTCCGGGCCGTCGAGCGGCATGTGGCCCATGCGCCGGCCTGTTTTTGTACCGGTGCCGGACGCGATCATCTCGACGTCGGTGAACAGCGTGCCGTCGAAGAAAATGACATCGGCCCGGGCCAGGCGTTGCATCACGGCGGGCGTAATCGCGGCCGCGCCCGGTACATAGGCGAGCCGCGCCGTGCCGCTTGAAATCTCGACGCCGACATTGGCGGCGCTTTCGCTTGAGGTATCGGGATCGTCGCCTTCGAGATAAAGCGGCACCTTGCCGGGCACGATGAAGAGCTCGGCCTCGATGCCATGGCCGAGCGCAAAACGCTCGCCCGGAACCACGGCATGGCGCGCGACCGCGTCGGACGCGAGCGCGGCAAACATCGGATTGTCGGCGATTACCGCCAAGGTCGCTGCGGTGGCGTAAAGCGTGAACGGCGAACGCTCGCGCAGGCTGAGCAGGCCCGCGGTCTGATCGATCTCGGCGCCGGTCAGCACCACGGCGGCGATTGGGCTGCCGCGCGCCTCGCCGCGCGGATGCAAGCTTTCGTTCGCCTGGATTTGCGCGCGCAGGTCGGGCGAAGCGTTGAGCAGAATCCAATGCTCGCTGTCAGCCGAAACGGCAACGCTCGCTTGGCTGCGTGGCTTGACGCGCTTGTCGCCGGCCCAGGCTAGGCGGCAGACTTCACACCGGCAATTCCATTGCGGAAAGCCGCCGCCTGCCGCGGCACCGAGAACGATGGCGGCAAGCTGACCCACTACTTTGCGATCCATTCACGGGGATCGCATAGAAACGAGTGGCGGATCAGAACTCGGCCGGCAGATAGCCGTTGATTTCGAGGCCGATGCAGATTTCGACGAGGGTCGGAGTTGTCCACGCCATGGTCGTTCCCTTCCGGGCCGGTCTTTTGGCCGGCCGCACAACACGAAATAGAAGCATAGCATAGTTCGCGGGCACACCTACCGACAAGGGGGGTCGTTGCCCACTGCCATTGACCATGGGACCGGCAAAAGAGGGCACATTGCCACGCTCTCTTTTCACAGCTGCCAATCCAGGGCATCTTGTGCCAGACACTGTCGCGTCAGGTCCGACCCGGGGGGCGGCCCGACGGGTGCCATGAACCAAAAACCGCTTTCTGGAGGAAAATCATGAGTCAACGGATAACCCGACGCGGCGTGAATGCCGGCATCGGTGCGGCCCTGATCGGGCCCGCATTGGCGACGCCGCGCGCATTTGCGCAAGGCGGCGAGCCCATCAAGATCGGCTTCAGCATGGCGCTGACCGGCCCGCTCGCCGCCAACGGCAAGCAGGCCCTGCTCGGCGCCAAGATCTGGCAGGAAGAAGTCAACGCCAAGGGCGGTCTGCTCGGCCGCCAAGTGCAGCTGATCAATTACGACGACCAATCCAACCCGGCGACCGTGCCCGGCATCTATACCAAGCTGCTCGACGTCGACAAATGCGACCTCGTCGTCGGTCCCTATGCGACCAACATGGTGGCGCCGGCCATTCCCGTCGTCATGCAGAAGAACAAGACCTTCATCGGCCTGTTTGCGCTCGCCGCCAACAGCGAATTCCACTATCCGAAATATTTCTCAATGCTGCCGTCCGGGCCGACGCCGAAGGAGTCCTTCAGCGAAGGCTTTTTCGAGGTCGCCGCGGCGCAAAATCCGAAGCCGCAAACCGTCGCGCTGGCTGCCGAGGATGCCGAGTTCTCGCGCAACGCAGCCGATGGTGCCCGCAACAACATCAAGAAGTACGGCTTCAAGTCCGTCTACGACAAAACTTATCCGCCGAACACCACCGACTTCTCGCCGATCGTCCGCGCCATCCAGGCCACCAATCCGGATCTCGTGGTGATCTGCTCCTATCCGCTGAGCTCGGTCGGCATGTTGCTGTCGGCACGCGAACTCGGCCTCAAGCCGAAGATGATGGGCGGCGGCATGGTCGGGCTGCAGGCAACCGTGTTCAAGGACAAGCTCAAGGGCAAGCTCAACGGCATCGTGAACTACGAAACCTGGGTGCCGTCGGCGAAATTGATGGTGCCGGCCGCCGGCTTCTTCAAGACATACCAGTCGCGCGCACAAGCCGAAGGCGTCGATCCGCTCGGCTATTACCTCGGCGGCTGGGGCTACGCCTATTTGCAGGTGCTGGCCACCGCGGTCACCGGTGCAAAGAGCATCAACGACGACAAGATCGCCGACTACATGCGCAGCCACGCCTTCGACACCATCATGGCGTCCGGCATCAAGTTCGGCAAAGACGGCGAGTGGACCAAATCCGGGATGATGCAGGTCCAGTATCACGACCTCACCGACGGCGCGAACCTCGATACCTGGCGGGGCATGAGCTACCAGACCGTGCTGACGCCGGCCGACCAGAAAACCGGCAACATCATCTATCCCTACGAGAAGGCGATCGGATGATTTTTCCTCCTGTGCTTATGGAGGATTAAACTGGTAGAGGTGGGACGCAGAGGCATTGCATGCTGTTTCCCACCTCTCTCGTCGGCTCCTACCCGCAACCGGACTGGCTGATCGACCGCGACAAGCTGTCGAAGCAAGTGCCGCGGGTGCGCGCCGACGATCTCTGGCTCGTTGCCCGCGACAAGCTTGAAGCGGCGCAGGACGACGCCACCATCTTGGCCATTCGCGATCAGGAGCGCGCCGGCCTCGACATCGTCACCGACGGCGAGCAGCGCCGCGAAAGCTATTCCAACCGCTTCGCCACCGCGCTCGACGGCATCGATACGGAAAAGCCCGGCACCACGATCAACCGCAGCGGCCGGCCGATCCCGGTGCCGCGGGTGGTCGGTCCGATCCGGCGCAAGCATCCGGTCGAGCTGCGCGATCTCGAGGTGCTGCGCGCCAATACCGACCGCGCCATCAAGGCGACGGTGCCGGGCCCGTTCACCATGGGCAAACAGGCCCAGGACGACTACTACAAGGACGAGGAAGCCGTCGCGCTCGCTTATGCCGACGCGGTGAACGCCGAGATCAAGGATTTGTTCGCCGCCGGCGCCGACGT
>Ga0116225_1002384_pt1 | contig 12774 bp, 7 predicted proteins | sample Sb_taG_8_FD_88968 | JGI IMG/M metagenome (GOLD analysis project Ga0116225, IMG submission 88968) | Peat soil microbial communities from Weissenstadt, Germany - Sb_50d_c_BC metaG | ecosystem: Environmental > Terrestrial > Soil > Wetlands > Peat | place: Germany: Weissenstadt | collected 2010-09-21 | reverse complement strand
GAGGCAATGTCATTCGGCTGCAGCCCAAGGTCCTTCATGACCTGGCGTGCTACTTCCTTCTGTTGCTCCTTGGTGGGGATGTTGCCACCGCCACCGGATTGCGCTGCAGCGCGATGGAACAGCCCAACTGCTGACGGCATGCCCATCAAGGTTGTCACCTTGGATCCGCCGCCCGACTGGCCATAAATCATCACCCTGTCCGGGTCGCCGCCGAAATTGGCGATGTTCTCATGAACCCAGCGCAGTGCGGCAACGAGATCGGTCATGCCGACGTTGACAGAATCTTCGTAGGCGGAACCGCCGATCTCGGAGACGTCGAAGAATCCAAGGATGTTAAGGCGGTGGTTGACTGATACCTGCACGATGTCGTGATAGCGTGCCATCTGCGCACCTTCGTGCGAAGGCAGTTCGTAAGACGACCCGAAGGTGTATCCTCCCCCGTGGATGTAGAACATCACGGGGCGGCTACCAGACAGGCTGGGTGTCCAGATGTTGAGCTTGAGCATGTCCTCGCTCTGGTAGCCGTCATCCCAGTCCTGAATGATTGCTCGATTGCCAAGTCGTGGAGTCTTTGAGGACAGTTTCCTCCGTAGATCAGAGCCGGATACTCGTCGTTCCATGGCGCAGGAGGCTTCGTTGCCAGCCAGCGGTTCTCACCGGCCGTGTTCTGGCCGTAGGGAACGCCCTTGAACGTGAAAACTCCTCCATCAAGAAAGCCGCGCACCTTGCCGTATTGCGTGCTTGCGACTGCAGTGCGCGGCGTGCTGCAGTTTCCGGGTTCCTGGTGAACAGCGGTTTTGGTACTGTCCATCGCGCGGGCCGGCTTGCTTACGGCAATTCCCATGCCCGCCGTCGCCGAGAGCAGCAGTGCCTCACGACGGGTGAGAAGGACGCGGTCTTCAGAATCTGATTTCGCCATTGCATCTCCCTTCCTCTTTTGTTTGCCTTTTGTGATTACAGTCATGCGTAGCCGATGAATCAGCTCATGAGGATCTTGATCAGTTCCCCTTCAGGGTCGTCGACCATGCGGCATTCGTTGTCCCAGACCATGGTTTGGTTGCGAGTCGGATCGGCATGTCGAGTTTGCCCTCTCTATTTCATGTAGCCCATTTCCTTGTAGTACCTTGCTGCACCAGGATGAAGTGGGACGTCGCAGGGAGCCTTCCAGACGTTGTGGATGTTGTAGGAGAAGTTCTGGTTGGTCCACTGCAACTCGTCCTGGTGCTCGTCCATTGCCCGTGCAACATCGTACGCAAAACTGTCGGGCACATCGGCCCGAGTATAGATCACCGTTCCGTTGCGCACGATGGTCGGAATGGTCCGTTCGACACCGCGCAAAAGGCCAACTGGGATGTAACCGCGGTAGGCGAGCGGATCCTGCGCCAGCTTTGACAGCACCGGTTCCGGAATATCGAGGTAGTTGAGATCGAAATGCTGGCTCACCTGGTACAAGACGTTCCACTCGGGCGCCGAGGAGAGAGCGCCACCCTGAACGATGACGTCAAAGTTATTGCGATCGGCAAAAGTATTGCCAACGTAGCCTCCCGCACTTGTGGTCGATTCCACTGAAAGTCCGTAGTAGCCAAGAATTTCCGTTACCATGCGGTCGTTGCGCGACGCATAGATTCTGACGGGCCAGCGTTTTTCCTTTATTTGCGATAAATCCGTGATCCCCGTTTCAGCCCTAGCCGCCACGATCAAAAACCATGGCGACTGGATGTTCGCAATCAGACGAAGGTTCTTCATCGACTTGTCGTGCGCGTAAGATCCGGTGCCGTCAAATGCCTGACACAGAAACGATTCCGCAGTGGCGCCGAAGTCCACGGGACCGAGCCCTGGCTCATTGGGCGGGGCCATGGCTACTGAAACGGCGGGGTCTTTCTGATACGGAGGCGGAAGCTTGGCTCCAGAGACGATGCGCGGTGCGGCGGCCGCGTTGCAGTTTTGACAGATTTTCACGTCGTAGCCGTAGAACTTCATTGCGTTTTGGACGACTTGCGCCATCGCGCCCCAGGGGCAGAGCTTGCATGCGCCGCCAAAGACGGGCTTCTTGACCGCGATCCCAGTGTTGTAGACGACGCCGGACTGGGCCCCCGTCAAACCTATCGTCACCAACACCAGCGCAATCAGACCAAGAACCTTCAACATCGTGCCACCTCGTCTTTCGCGGAGGTCTGAGAATAGGCCTTTGGCAAAAGCTGCTTGCACCGGGTGCAAGCAGCTTTTGTTCGCCTGTTGAGGTTGTGCGGACAGTCAGGCGTTGGATCAACTCAACAGGATCTTCCGCAGTTCGCCCTCAGGATCGTCGACCATGCGGCATTCGTTGTCCCAGATCATGGTTTGGTTGCGAGTTGGATCGGCCGCCGTCCAGGTCAACCCGGGCTGGCTGGGATTTCCAGTTGCAGCAAAGTTTGCCCATGCTGTGGCCATCTTCTTAGCTAGCACCTGCGCCTCGGGCGTGTTTCCCGTGCCCTGTTCGCAGCGCTTGGTGTTATCGAAGCAGAATGCGAGCTCGGAGGTATGCCACGCGCCGGCCACTCCGTCGAGCATCGGCGACTGCCAGGTGAAGAAGTACTGATAGGCGGGCGCTCCGCCCTGTTCGGATTTCAACTTCGCCATGCTTACCACATGGTTGCGGCCACCGAGCCCGGCAACACCGTAGGACAAAGTCCGGATGGCCTTTTCAGGATGCGCCTTCTTCATTGCCGCAGTCAGCGCGGTCGCCTTTTCGTCTCCGAATGTCTTTGCCAGGGTCTCATGCCATTCTTGCTCGGTGGGATTGGAAGCCATCCTGTTGCCTTCTTCGCTGACTGAGCCGATCAACATCGGAATATTCTTCGACACTTCAGGAGCGGTGTCCTGGAAAGATCGAACAGCAATGATCTTGCCGTCAAGAGTCGGCGACCAGCCAACGCGCGCAGGAACGCCAGGACCAGACGGCGGCCCAAAGAAGATTCCTCCCATCTGGGGGTTCATTTTCGCTGCGACGGCGTTTCCGGTCTCAAATAACTTGGACCATTCCATCTTCTGCAAGGCGGCAATGTCATTGGGAGCAATTCCTAGTTCCTTGATCACCTGGCGCGAGAATTCCTTCTGCTGTTCACCTGTCGGGATATTGCCTCCCCCGCCTGATTGGACCGAAGCGCGATGGAAGAGTCCCGCCGCGGACGGCATACCCATCAAGCAAGTTACTTTGGATCCGCCGCCCGACTGGCCATAAATCATGATTCTGTCGGGGTCTCCGCCAAAGTTGGAGATGTTGTCACGAACCCACTGAAGTGAGGCAACAAGGTCAGTCATCCCGACGTTAACGGAATTCTCGTAGGGAGAACCGCCGATCTCGGAAACATCGAAGAAGCCGAGAACGTTGAGGCGGTGGTTAACTGTGACCGATACGATGTCGTGATGGCGCGCCATTTGGGCGCCTTCCTGCGAGGGAAGCTCGTAAGATGAACCGAAGCTGAATCCTCCGCCATGGAAATACACCATGACGGCGCGCCTGCCAGTCAGACTGGGAGTCCAGATGTTGAGCTTGAGCATGTCCTCGCTCATGTAGCCGTCATCCCAGTCCTGCAGAAACGACTGCTCGATCGCCGTGAAGTTATGAAGATTCTGAGGGCAGTTTGCCCCATAGATGAGTGCCGGATATTCATCCTTCCACGGCACCGGAGGTTTTGCCGGCAGCCAGCGGTTTTCACCACCCGTGTTCTGTCCGTATGGGACGCCTTTGAAGGTGAAGACGCCTCCATCGAGAAAACCGCGTACCTTGCCATACTGAGTGTTCGCAACAGCGGAGCGGGGGGTTGAGCAGTTTCCCGGTTCCTGATGTGCTGATGTGTTAGTGCTATCCATTCCGCGCGCGGGTTTCGCTAAGGCGATACCCATGCCTGCTGTCGCCGAAAGTAGCAGCACCTCGCGACGGTTCAAGTGGACGCTGTTTTCCGCGTTTGATTTCTTCATTGCATCTCCCCTCGTCTGTTGTTTAACCCTCTCGTGGGCGCAGATTACGCGTCGGTAGATTAGATCTCGCAGTTTCCCGGTAGGAGGATCCAGAAGTCACCGGACAAGAAAAGGTAATCCGGTGCAGCACGTTAAAATAGGCGGATTCTCCCTGTCAAGCGAAGAATTTCAATGATGTGATTCGAATGGTGCTTCGTCGAACGATTTGGCTTCGCCCCCGGTAGCAGTATTACTGTATCGGACTCTATATGCATTGGAAAGCGCTCGGAGCTGAATTGTGGGTGTGATATAGGTAATGCACATGAGAAAGCCTCTCTCACGAATTCTATGTGCGCTTGCCTTCCTAGCGTTTGCGTTGACTGCAATAGCGCAGAACAGGCAAGATCCGAAACAGAGGGTCGAAGCGCTCGAACAGCAAGTACAAAAGAATCTTCAGGAGCGGAAACCTGAGCTCGCGATTCCCCTGCTGCGGGAGATCGTCTCAATCGATCCAGATAACTTGAATGCCCATGGCAACCTTGGCGTACTGCTTTTCTTTCAGGGCAATTACAGCGAAGCGATTCCACAAATGCGCAGTGCGGTACGAGCGAAGCCAGATCTCTGGAGGATCGAGGCGCTTTTGGGAATTGCGGAGAAGCGCACTGGAGATCCAAGTGCGGCCCAGGACGATTTGGAGCGTGCATTCGCCAAGCTCGAAGACAAGAACATTGCGAAGGAGGCGGGACTGGAGCTGGTCGAGCTGGATTCATCCTTTGGACAATTTGCAAAAGCTTCGTCAGTAACAGAAAAGCTGGAGGAACTGCTGCCGGAGGATCCGCAGATTCTTTTTGTGGCCTATGAGATCTCAGTGCAGATGATGGACCAGAGCCGGCTGAACATGTTGCTGGTGGCGCCGGATTCTGCGGAAATGCATATGATCATGGGCGGCGAGCTGGGCCGCCAAGGGGATCACGCCAACGCGATTGCACAATACCGGGAAGCGATCAAGTTAAATCCGATGTTGCCCGGAGTCCATTTTGAGCTGGCAGAACAGCTAAGAGCCTCGCCGGATCCGGCGATGAACGCGCAGGCTGAAAGTGAATATAACGCCGCTGTGAAGGTGAATCAGTACGATGAGAAGGCCTGGTGCGGACTGGGTGATTCCGTGGCGGAGGCGGGTGACTTTAAAGCAGCAGAGGAAGATTACCAAAAGGCTTTGGCCCTGCAACCGAGGGACGCAGATGCGCAGACCGGATTGGCAATCGCTCTTATTACCATGAATCAAATGAGCGAAGCCGTTCCGCTTTTGGAGAGCGCCGTAAAGAACGACCCGACCAACATCGTGGCGCATTATCGTTTGAGTGTGCTGTATCGACGAGCCGGCCGGATCGCCGATGCTCAACACGAGATGAGCGAATACGCCCACTACAAAGAGTTAAAAGACAAGATGTCGCAGGTATTTAAGCAATTCAGGGTGCAGCGGGATCAAAAGTGAGGCGCAGCCAAAGATGAAGGTTGCCATAGGCACGTTTATCACACTTTGCGGTTGCATCACCTTACTTGTTTCCGGTTGTATTGTCGTTCCATCGGGCTTTGGCCAAGCGGCATCCGGAGCAACCCAGCCTTCCGCTCGCGGTGGTTCAAAGACCGGCCGAACTGAGTCCAAAGCCGTTTCTACAATTTCGTTTCGTGACATCAGTCGCGAGGCGGGATTGACGACGGTTCCACATTCATCGACAGACAGGCGTTACATCGTCGAGACAATGGGCGGCGGCGGCATCGCGCTGTTTGACTGCGACAACGACGGTAGGCTCGACATCGCAGTGGTGAACGACACCACAATCGATCGCTACCTGGCGAGTGGAGACCCGATGGTGACTCTCTATCATCAGGACGGGAGCGGAGAACACATTCACTTCACTGACATCACGAAGGCGGCTGGGCTCACGACGCGTGGCTGGGGAATGGCCATTGCCGTTGGTGATTACGATAATGACGGTCTGCCCGATTTGTATGTGACTGGATACGGACACAACGTTCTGTATCACAACCTGGGTGGTTGCCGATTTGAAAATGTGACTGACCGCGCCGGCGTGAAGCTGGGCGGCTTTAGCACAGGCGCAGCATGGGCCGATTACGATCGCGACGGCCACATCGATCTGTTCGTAGCGCGATACGTACATGTTGACCTGCGTCATCTCCCTACCCTCACCCCCAAGGCCGAAGCTGATGCGACTGACATGCTTGAAGTGCCAGACAAGATGGAGGGCGAAATCGACTTTTTGTTGCGGAATCGCGGGGATGGCACCTTTGAAGATGTTTCGGTGAAAGCGGCGGTGGATAATCAGGCGAAGCTTCATGGTATGGGGGTGGTCTGGGGTGATTACGACAACGACGGCTGGCCTGATCTGCTTGTCGCCAACGATGACGGCGCGAACTATCTGTATCACAATCTCGGAAATGGCAGTTTCGAAGACGAAGGTACAACCACGGGAGTGGCTTATGGGCCAAATGGTGAGGTTTTTGGCAACATGGCGGGAGATTTTGGGGATTTCGACCGCGATGGCCGCCTCGATTTGATTGCGACCCGCTACCGCAGGCAGCCGGTAAGCCTGTATCGAAATGACCAGATTGCTTTTACTGATATCGCTACTCAAAAAGGTCTTGCACGAGACACGCAGGCGACCGTGAAATGGGGAGTCGGCTTCGGCGATTTCGATAACGATGGATGGCCGGACATCCTGATCGCAAACGGCAATTTCTCGTCGTTGGTGGAAGCGTTGGCAACCGAGCCGAAGTTTCGCGAGCCCATTCAACTGTTTAGAAATATCGAGGGGCGCTTATTCGAAGACGTCGCCAATCAGGCCGGTTTGAACGCGGGCCCATTACAATCGCGCCGAGGTACTGCATTCGGAGACATCAACAATGACGGAAATCTCGATTTCGTCGTCTTCAATGCGGGCGGGCCACCATCTCTTTTCATCAATGAGACCCGGAATGCAAACCATCGCGTACTTTTTCGACTCGTGGGAAGCAAGAGCAATCGCATGGCGATCGGAGCGCGCGTGGCTGTTTCTGCAGGTGGCATGACACAAATTGACGAGGTCCGTGGGGGAGGCAGCTATAACTCAAGCAGCGACACGCGTCTGCACTTTGGTCTAGGGGGAGAAGCAATCATGTCCAAGATCGAAGTGCATTGGCCGAGTGGGCTGCATCAAGAATTCCAGAATGTTCCCTCCGACGCCATCTACGAGATTGATGAGGAACAAGGAATGCGTAAGCTCAAAGACCTCGAAGCACCCTCCGGCAAGTAGCAGAGGACGAGCTGAAGGGAAATGGCAGCCGCTTTTCCGCGACACTTCTTGCCGTGACTGACACCTCTTTTCGGTCTGAGAGCCTCTGCTACCAATCAAACATCGAATTTGTCGATGGAACTGTTCGAAAAATGCCGCTTTTTTGCAATGGCGCTTCTGGATACTATTCGGCTGTTCATTAAGGGGCGGTTGGGAGCGTGTGGTAAACGCTTACTGAGGAGGTGCCGAATACCTGACGCAGTGTTGCCTAGACCCCGCTATTCTTCGTTGTTTCGCTTCGCGTCAATCGCAGTTCTTGCAGATTGCGCACCTCGATTGTTCTTAATGTCTCACCTGACGCAGAGATCCTAACAATTTTGGTCCCAGGCTCTTCGGGGCTCATCGCAAGAAGATCGACTTTGTCTTTCGACCAATGTTTCGGCTGGTTCTGCCTGTGCAAGATGTTCCTCAACCGCTCGAGCAAGGAAGCGAGTGTTCTGACGAAAAGCCTGGCCAATCTTGTTGCGATCTCAGCGCTTGGGGCGAGTGTACTTTGGGCACAGGCTCCAAGCGCCTCACAGCCCAGTGGGGGTGAGGCAGCTCCCCCGAGTGATTGCATTCCTGCCTCCACCGACGTGCTCGCCGCACAGTACCCGTGCATTTATCCGGATCGCCGGGTGATGTTGCGGATCAAGGCGCCCGACGCACAACATGTGCAAGCACTGATCGGCGGCGGAGGGGGTCAGACGCCCACAATGGACATGATGAAACAGCCCGACGGGTACTGGACGCTGACCACACCTCCCATCGTCGAAGGGTTTCACTACTACCAGTTCTACGTTGATGGCGTCGAGATGGGCGATCCAGGCAGCAGAACCTTCTTTGGAGAGATGAGGGAAATCAGCGGCATCGAAATTCCCTCCCCTGTGCCGAGTGACTCTTTTTACCAGGTCCAGGATGTGCCGCATGGAGAGGTTCGATCGGTTCTTTATTTCTCGAAGGTGGTCGGCAATTGGCGGCGCTGCCTCGTCTACACACCTCCTGATTACGATCACCAGCCGCATGCGCGGTATCCGGTGCTGTATTTGCTGCCCGGCTATGGTGAGGATGAGCTGGGCTGGTTCAACCAGGGGCGCGCGAATGTGATCCTGGATAACTTGATTGCTCAAAAGAACGCCGCGCCGATGCTGGTTGTCGCCGATGATCAGTTCACTGCGCTCAAGCCTGGTGAGGCTCCGCTTGTCTTTGGAGAGCGGAGGCCAGGGCCGGGACAGCGTCCCAACTTTGGAACTTACGGGCAGACATTCACTGAAGTGATTTTCAGTGATCTCATTCCGTTCATCGAGTCAAGCTTCCGCGCCCTCACAGGCCGCGAAAACCGTGCCATGGCCGGACTCTCGATGGGTGGCATGCAGACATTCTTGACCACCCTTCCGCACCTGGACCAATTCGCCTACGTCGGTGGATTCAGTCCCGGGGTCCCGCAGAATACATTTGAATCGGCGTACAAGGATCCCGCTGCATTCAACAGCCAAGTAAAGCTGCTTTGGCTCGGCACAGGAACCGTGGAGAAGGCGCACAACCCGAATATCTTTGACCTTCACGAGGCGCTCAACAAGGCTGGCGTCATGAATACGTACTTTGAATCGCAGGGTACGGCTCACGAGTGGCTTACGTGGCGTAGAGACTTGAACGATTTTGCTCCCAGACTTTTTCGGAGGGCGGGCAATTGATTGGTCGGCGATCGTTTTTGCGCGAACTTGGTCGTTCACGCTTTCACTTCTAGTGCTCATCGAACGTCTGCGCCAGGAGTGATTCCGAGGTATAGGAATTGAGTCGAAGGAGAATGAAAGAGGACGGAATGAAAGTACGAATTCTAATGTTCGCCGCCGTGGCGTTTTGCATCGGAATTACCATCGCTGCTACGGCTCAACAGGCGCGATCGGGCGTTCCGGACAGGCTTATGGTAACCATCGATACGAGACAGTCCGCCGCGCCGGTTTCGAAGTACGAGTACGGCCAGTTCATCGAGCACATTGGCAGCACGATGTACAGCAGTCTCTGGGCGGAGATGCTCGATGACCGGAAATTCTATTTCCCGATTACATCCAAGGAGCCCGCATCCGAAAGTCGACAGCAGGCCGGTCCATTCGGGATGCGGATTCGCAAGTGGTATCCCGTTGGTCCGGACGAAGTTGTGGTGATGGATAAAGAAAAGCCGTTTGTCGGCGAGCAGAGTCCTCGCATCGAACTTGACGCCGCCACTCCACACGGGATCCGGCAATCGGGCCTTGCACTGGTAGATGGCAAGAAGTACACCGGCCGGATCTATCTCCGCGGTACTCCCGGCAGCAAAGTACAGGTTTCGCTGATATGGGGTAGGGGTGAGGGCGACCGGCAGACGATTTCGATTCCCGCGCTCACCAATCAATACAAAAAATTCCCTCTCGCGTTCACGGCGAAGACTGTTGCCAGTGATGCCACCCTCGAGATCACCGGTACGGGCTCGGGAGATTTCCACATTGGCACTCTTTCCCTGATGACTGCAGACAACATTGATGGATTCCGACCCGACACAACAGCGCTTCTGCGCCAGATCAAGATGGGTTTCTGGCGATATGGCGGCAACTACACATCCGGCTTGGTCTGGTACCACATCGTGGGCGACATCGACAGGCGTCCGCCGGACTGGGATTACGCGTGGAACGCCATGCAGACGAACGATCTGGGCCTGGACGAATTCATGACACTGTGCAAGTTGATCAACGTAGAGCCATATATCAGTGTCAACGCAGGCTTTGGCGACTCGCACTCGGCGGCCGAAGAGGTCGAGTATATGAACGGGTCGGTGAACACGCCTTTGGGTGCACAGCGTGCGAAGAACGGCCACCCGGAACCATACCACGTGAAATTCTGGAATATCGGTAACGAGCCGTGGGGTTCGTGGCAGCTCGGCCATACTGATCTGAAGTATTACGTTCTCAAGCACAATGAGTTTGCGAAAGCCATGCGCGCGGTAGATCCGTCGATTGTCCTGGTTGCGTCGGGGATGATGCTGCAGAATGACAATGTACCGGCCAACTTGCGCGCCAAGTATGTTGGGAGTCTCGATGGCCTCGATGGATCGGATTACGACTGGACGGGCGGGTTCCTGAAGAGCTGCTGGGGCAATTTCGATATCATCTCCGAGCACTGGTATGCGCAGGGCGGCCACCACTGGGACATTGAGAAAGGCAAGAGCCTGGGGCCGGATGCGCCGTCAGATGATGCGTATGTGAAGGTAAACCAGACTCTGCTCGAGGCGGCGCGATACCCTGCCGACACGGTGCGCCTGAAGGCCGAAGAGTGGATGGGGTACCAGAAGCGGTTCCCAGAGATGGTCGAGAAGAAGATTCCCCTGTCCATTGACGAATACGCCTACTTCAACTTCACGCCAGGCAGTGGAGGCCCGTTTGGAGGTATGACTCTCAAGCAGGCGCTTTCCTACGGAATGATCCTCAACGAGATGCTCCGATACACTGATTTCCTGACGATGGCAGCTCAAACCACCGGCGTCTCCTTAATCGACTTTAACCGCACCGCATCGACCATGAACGCGCTGGGCCTCCTGTACAAGATGTACGGCGATCACTTTATTGGTGCTATTCCGGTCGCTCTCTCAGGGAATTCTCCGCAACCAGCACCGAAGTATCCTGCTGGCAGCCCCGATCAGCCACAGACCCCCTCCGGTAGTCCAACCTATCCGCTGGACATGGTGGCAGCGCTGAGCGCAGATCACAGGTACCTGATCATCTCTATAGTGAATGCGACGGAGTCAGAACAGAAATCTGATCTGGGCGTCACGGGCACGCAATTGGCCGGACCATCGACATTGTGGCAACTGACAGGGAGTAGCGTTGGCGCCGTCAATCACGTCGGCCAGATGCCACAGGTTGAGGTGAAGAAGATTCCTATTGGCGGCGTCCCCGGGACGATCACGGTGGCGCCGATCAGCGTGAACATTTATCAGTTCCCAATAGCTCAAATTGCGCAGTGACAATTTGCGGCCAAGCTGCGGCTCTTTAATCCCGGCGACACTTCCATGACCGGGGATCCAATGACAAAGAGCTGCATAAATACAGGAGGGGTCAATGAAGATTCGAGTTGCAGTATTCGTTGCAGCGATATTGTCGACAGGGTTTATCGCCGCAGCCGCAGCACAGCAGGCTGAGCCAAAAGTGCCGGACCAACTGAAAGTAACCATTGACACTAATCAGATAGCGCCACCGATCTCGAAGTACGTATTCGGCAGCTTCATCGAGCACATTGGACCGCTGATTTATCGAAGTCTTTGGTCGGAGATGCTCGATGACCGAAAGTTTTACTTCCCCATCAATTCGCAGGTGGAAGAGGCTCCGGCGCGGCCGGGTGGCGGCGGAGGGCGGGGAATGCCGCTGCGCAAGTGGCGTCCGGTCGGCCCTGACGACGTCGTCACGATGGACAAAGACCATCCGTTCGTCGGCGACCAGAGCCCGCGTATCGCGCTCGACTCATCGACGCCGCACGGCATCAGTCAGCCGGGCGTTGCCCTGGTCAACGGAAAGAAGTATACGGGCCGCATTTATCTATGCGGCACACCCGGCACCAGGGTGAAGGTTTCGCTGATCTGGGGCGATGGCGCGAACGACCGGCAGACGGTCACGATCGGTGAGATCACGGGCGAGTACAAGAAGTTTCCGCTTAGCTTCACTTCAGGCGCCGATACCAATGCCGGCGCTTTCGAAATTGCCGGGACAGGCAATGGAAATTTCCATATCGGTACGGCGTCGCTGATGCCGGCAGACAACATCGACGGATTCCGGCCCGACACGATTGCGCTGTTGAAAAAGCTTCACTCGGGCATGTGGCGGCTACCCGGCGGCAACTTCCTGTCTAACTGGGATTGGCACCAAGCCATCGGCGATATCGACAAGCGGCCGCCTATGTTTGATCACGCATGGAATGCGATGCAGGTGAACGACGTGGGCATGGACGAGTTCATGACCTTCTGCAAATTGATCGATGTCGATCCGTATGTCACCGTAAACGCCGGACTCGGTGATGCGAACTCGGCAGCTGAAGAGGTCGAGTACCTGAACGGCCCGGCAAGCTCCTATTGGGGCGCAAAACGCGCGGAGAATGGCCATCCGGAACCCTACCACATCAAGTACTGGAACATCGGCAACGAGCCCTGGGGCACCTTTCAGATTGGCTACACCGATTTGAAGTACTACGTTATCAAGAACAATGACTTTGCTGCGGCGATGCGGAACGTGGACCCATCGATCATGCTTATTGGTTCGGCAAAGATGATGGAACCATCCTGGCTGAAAGGCGAGGACCGCGCGAAATACGTCGACAACCTGGGACCAATGTATGGATCGGATGACGACTGGACCGGCGGCCTCCTCAAAAACAGCTGGGGAACCTTCTCTGGCATAGCGCAGCACTGGTACGAGGGACCGGGCCGGCACTTCAACCTCGAGAAGGCGAAGGCGCTGGCGCCCGATGCTCCGGCAACCGG
>Ga0116225_1002369_pt1 | contig 12844 bp, 10 predicted proteins | sample Sb_taG_8_FD_88968 | JGI IMG/M metagenome (GOLD analysis project Ga0116225, IMG submission 88968) | Peat soil microbial communities from Weissenstadt, Germany - Sb_50d_c_BC metaG | ecosystem: Environmental > Terrestrial > Soil > Wetlands > Peat | place: Germany: Weissenstadt | collected 2010-09-21 | reverse complement strand
ATTTGCACGATCTCATCCGGCAAGCCCGCTGGCCCCGCCACCCCGTTCCAGCTGGTCACGACATATTGCGGGAAGCCGCCTTCCTTCGCGGTCGGAATGTCTTTCAGCAAGGGGTCGCGTTCCTCGCCCGAGGTCGCGACGATCCGCAGTTTTCCGTCGCCGATCTCGCCGACGAAGCCGGCGTAATAATCGAAGCCGAGGTCGACGTCGCCGCGCAGCAGCGCGGTCACCAACTCGGGTGTCGTGCGATAGGTGACGATGGCGAATTCGGCTCCCGTTACCTGCCGGAACAGGTGCGCCGAAAGGTTTTGCGTGCTGCCGGGATTGATGGCGCCGAGATTGAGCTTGCCGGGATTCTTCTTTGCGGCATCGACGATATCTTGGAGCGACTTATAGGGCGAATTGCCCGGTACGGCGAGCAGCATCTCGAAACTCGCCGCCACTGAAATGGGCGTGAAATCCTTCAGCACGTCAAACGGCAGCTTGTTGAACAGCGATGCGCTGATCGCCTGGCCATTGCCGATCTCGCCAAGCGTATAGCCGTCGGCGGCAGCGCGCAGAACCTGCGTCGCCGACACGATGCCGCCCGCTCCCGGGCGGTTTTCGATGACGAACTGCTGCTTCAACTGATCGCCGAGCTTATCGGCCAATAACCGCATCGTCAGGTCGCCGACCCCGCCCGGCCCATAGGGCACGAATACACGCACCGGCTTGGTCGGATAGTCGGCCGCCAGCGCTCCCCCGGCCAGGATCGCGAACACAGCGGCCGCCGCCAAGCAGCGGTGCAAAACGGGGCGCGCGCGCGTCCGGGCGATTTGCTGATACGTCATGCGCTCTCCCTAGACGGCATGGCCTGGTGTGGATCGACATGGGCCGTAGCGGCCGCGGATCGGTCCTGTGGCAATGTCCGCGCCGGAAAGACTGGCATGGCCGCACCGGAGGACCCTATCGAAATCGCGCGTGGAGCCATAAGTTTTTGCTATAAAGGCCATGCGAATATTCCGAGCGCCGCAGGCGCCCCGACAGGGGATTTTCCATGATTGCCCGCGAAATTCCCTCATTGCGGCAGTTGCGCGCCTTCGAGGCTGTCGCCCGCCTGGAGAGCGTCAGCGCGGCGGCGCGAGACATCCATCTTTCGCAGCCTGGGGTGAGCCAAGCGATCCGCGCCCTGGAAAACGGCCTCGGCGTGCAATTGTTCGACCGCCGGCGCTCCGGATGCTATGTCACCGAGTTCGGTGCGATCCTGCTGCCACGGACACGGCGCTTTTTGGAGCACCTGCGTTCGGCATTGACGGAACCTGGCGGCAGTTCGCCCGCCGGACGGCAAAGCATCGACGCCACGGTCAACAGGATCACGCGGCCGCAACTGCAGAGCCTCATTGCCGTTTCCGAGAACCCGTCATTCGATGCCGCAGCGCGGTCGTTGAAAATTTCGCAACCCACGCTCCACCGTTCTGCCCGCGAATTGGAGCGCGAACTGCGGCGGAGCCTCTATCGGCGGACCGCGACCGGCGTCACGACGACGCCATACGGCTCTGAACTGGCCAGAAGAGTCCAGGTGGCGCTCGGGGAGATAGAATACGGCTTGGATGAGCTCGAAGCTGCAAGAGGCAACGTCGTCTCGCGGATCGCAATCGGCAATATCCCGCACTCGGCCACCCAGATCCTGTCAAATGCGATCAAGGAATTTCTGTCGAAATATCCGACGGCCCGCGTGCGCATCGTCGATGGCCATTACGAAGATCTGCTGAACGAACTGCGCGCCGGAAAGCTTGACCTCTTGTACGGCGTGCTGCGGCGGCCGGATTGGGCCACCGACGTCAAAGAAGAGCTGCTGTTCGCCAATCATTACGTCGTGGTCGCGCGTCATGGCCATCCGCTGCATCGGTTGAAACGGGTGCGCAACCGGGACTTGGCCGATTTCGGCTGGATCATGCCGGGCCCGTTGACGCCGCGCCAGCAGGCTTTGCATCGCATGCTGCAGGGCGTTTGCGCGGAGCCGAACATCAGCCTCGAAACAACGTCATTGCAAATCTACCGCACCATCCTGACGGCAACGGACCAGTTGACCCTGATGTCGAGATTTGAAGCCAGGCTGAACGACACCGATGCCTTGGCGCAATTGCCATTCCGGTCGCCGCACTTACGCCGCTTCGACGGCATCGCCACCCGCATCGGTTGGCAACCCACGCGTATCCATCTCGAATTCATCGCATTGCTGCGGGCCGAAGCGCGCGCTGCGGCGGCTGGCGCGCCGCGCGGGCGGGCGTCTCATTCCAGGACGCGAAACCCGCGGCGAAGAGCGGCTGGCGCGCGCGTCAAGATGCGAACTGGCGTTAGAAATGCCGCGTCCCACGTGCCATAAGCACAGCAATCGCTCATACGCCCTCGTTACCGGTCTCGTGCAACGCAAGAATTGAGAGTCCGTCAATGGGACGCCGGAAACCCATACTGATCGTGGAAGACGACGTTTGGACGCGCCTGATCGGCGTCGTTCTCGATCCAACGACCAGCCGCGAGCGCTGGGCCGCATTCGCCGATTTCATGTCGCCCGATTTGCCGGACTTCGGTGCCTGGTGCGACAAGGTCAAAACGGCGGCAGGGTCGCTGTACCCCGGCGAGGTCCGCCTGGTGAAGTCCCAGGACGAGCTGCGAAGCAATCTCGAAGCGGCCGAGGCGATCGTCACCGAATCATTGAAGATAGGCCCGGAAGAACTCACGTTGGCGCCGCGGCTGAAAGTGGTGCACAAATACGGCGCCATTCTCCGCAACATCGATGTCACCGCCTGCGCGGCGCGTGGGATCAGGGTCCTGGCGGTGCGCCGTCGCGCCAACATCGCGTGCGCCGAGCACGCCTTTGCCTTGATGCTGATGCTCGCCAGGCGGATGGCCGATCTGAATGGCTTGATCAGTATTGAGCAATTGACCGCGGGCGGACGCTCCTACAGGCCCTTCGACACGCGCCACACGCCCGGAGCCAATTGGGGGCGGTTCTCGGGGATGCGGACGCTCAATGGCAGCACGCTCGGCATCATCGGACTGGGGGAGATCGGCCGTGAAATAGCCATGCGCGCCGCCGCGTTCGGAATGACAACGCACTATTTTCAACGGACGAAGCTGTCTCAAGACGAAGAGCGCGCCCTGAACGTTTTCTATCGGCCGCTGGACCGGCTGCTCGCCGACAGCGATTGGATCATCCCTCAGCTTCCGCTCGATGCATCCACGTCGGGCATCATCAATCGTGAGCGGTTGAACTTGGTAAAACCCGGCGCTTGCATCGTGAATGTGTCGCGCGCCGAGCTCGTCGATCGCGCCGCGCTGCTGGACGCGCTGCGATCCGGCCATCTCGGCGGCTTTGCGCTCGATCCGCTCTATGAGGAGCCCGGTCGCTCCGACGACGAGCTGCTGTCGTTCGACAACGTCGTCCTGACGCCTCACATGGCAGGATCGCCGCGGTTCAACGGGTTGCAGGATATCGAAGACCTCATTGCTGGCCTCGCCGATGTTCTCGTGGCGTAGTAAGCGTACTTGTCGGTGGCGGCTCAGCGTCCTGCCGGCAGCCGCTGCTTATAGTTCTGCCACGGCCGGTCGGCGTCGAAATTCTCAGCCGCGTTAGTCGCCAATTCGGAAGCGTTTAAAGTCGTGATGTCGGGGCTGAGCGCCAGCGCCGCGCTCTGCGCTTGTGCGTCAATGTGGGTGTAGATGGTCCGCACCGTCGCTTCCCGCACCGAACGTCCGACGACAGTCTCGCCGTGGCCGCGCATCAGGACAACGGGGCCTGCGCCAAGCTTTTTGGCCAGCGCATCCCCTAGGGTGGCGTTAAGCACTAGCATGCCGCGCTTGTTCTCCGGCTCCGACGCATTGGCCTCGCGCACTTCGAACAACGGCACCTCCGGCGGCAGGAAGCCGGCCTGGGCGAGCACGGGCTTGAGCGAAATTCCGGTCAGGCCAAAAGGGATGACAGCGAGATCGTGAGTATGGATGACGGATTGAACGTCGCTGCGCGTCTTGTACACCTCGCAATGGATGTAGCGCTCGCCGTTGAGCCGCGGCGCGTTGGCATCGACCGGCTTGCAATCCACTCCGACTTCGACGATGTCGGCGCGCGACACCAGTGCCGGCGGCATGGCGCGCGGCATGAAGAAATGATCGGGATTTTTCGCCGAGCGCGCGCTGACGTGGCCAAAGCTGTCCAATATTCCTTCGTTGGTCAGGATGTGGCTTGCCGTGATGACGTCTTCGATGCGGGCCTCGTCCGGATCATTGGCGCTCTGCGCCCGACACGGACAAGCGAAGATCGTCACAGTAGCCAGCAAGGCGCAGGTTACAACAGCTTTCCGCATGCCCTTGCTCTCCGTCCTATAACGCCAACAGCTTCTTGGCATTGCCGCCGGCGAGCGCGGCGATGGTCGAAGCATCGAAGCCGGGCACCGAAGCGATAAGGCCGACCGGATCGAAATCCGCCATGTCGTAGGGATAATCGGTGCCCATGACGACATGGTCGGCGCCAAACACGCGCACCAGCTCGGCGAGCTGATGCGGCGTGAACACCACGGTGTCGACATAGACGCGCTTGAGATAAGTGACCGGCGGATTGGGCAGCGTGCCGTGGGCGTCCGAGCGCGCGCCCCAGGCGTGGTCGATGCGGCCGGAATAGCCGCCGAGATAGCCGCCGCCGTGCACGGCGAGGATTTTCAGCTTTGGATGCCGCTCCAGCACGCCGTCGAAAATCAGGTAATGCAGCGCGATCGTGGTCTCCAGCGGATTGCCGATGACGTTGTTGAAGTAAAACCGCGTCAATCGCGCCGCGTCGGTAAAACCGTTGGGGTGGATCATCACCAGGGCGCCGAGCTCTTCGGCTTTTTTCCAGAACGGCGCAAACGCCGGATCGGACAGTTCCTTGCCGGCGACGTTGGTGATGACTTGCACCCCCTTGAAGCCGAGCTCCTTGGTGCAGCGCTCGAGCTCCTTCGCTGCCTCATGGCCGTCCGGCATCGGCACCGTGCCAAATCCCTTGAAGCGATCGGCTCTCTTGGCGCAGAACGCGGCGATGCCGTCGTTGACCAGCTGCGCCGCCTTGACAGCGATATCGAGCGGCACCGTGTAGTAGCATTGCGGCGGCGGCGGCGCGATCATCTGCACGTCGACGCCCATGGCGTCGAGGTCGGTGAGCCGGCGCTCGGCGCCCGCCGTCGCGCGGATGTCGGCTTCCTGCTTCTGGTTCAGCGCCTTGGTCTCAGCATTGGCGAAATGCGCCAGCGGAATGGTCGCCCAGTCGAGATACGGCTCGACGAATTTCGCCGCTTCCGGTACGCCGACATGGGCGTGAACATCGACGGTCACGCTCGGCGGCCGCACCTCGCGCCCCGGCTTGCCGTGGCGGCGCGCGGCTGTCTTGTCGTACTTGTTCCATTGCTCGGTCATTGGGCATCCTTGAACGTTGGCGATCTGGGGGCCAGGAATAACAGACACGCTTGGCGGAGCAAGCCGGTGTCGGGGATCAGAATTTTTGCGACCGATGGGGATGGCGGCCTTGATCGCTTGGATGTCGCCTAAGTCATCCCCGCCCGGCGCGCCATCACAAACGGCAACACGCCGACGAATAGTCCGCACAGCACGGTGATCGCAGTGGTCTCGGTCAGCGGCACCACCGTGCCGTCGGCGATGAAGCCGTAGAACTGCGCGAAGGCGGCGCCGCAGAAATTCTGCACGAATACGCCGACGCCGGCGGCGGTGCCGGCGAGCTTCGTATTGGTCGCCATGGCGCCGGCCTGGGCATAGGACAGCGACAGGCCCTGCGCCATGGTGATGAAGAAACCCGGCGCGAACAGCGTCAGCGGCGTCACTAGGCCTCCGAGCAAGAGGCTCGATTGCGTCGTCACCGCGGCGAGCGACAAGAGCGAGCCGGCGAGCACCATGGTCTCGTTGGCGACGCGATTGCCGATGCGGCTGGTGATGAAATTGCCGGTGAGGAAGCCGAACGGAAACAGCAGAAAATAAATGCCGAACTCGGTCGACGGCCGGTGCAGCATATCCTTGAGCAGGCTCGACGCCGCAGTGGCGGTGGTCAGGAAGGTCGCGGTCAAGAAGCCCGACTGCAGCACGAAGGCGGTGAAGCGCAGGTGACGGAACAGCTCGGCATAATTGTGCAAGACATTGCCACGGACGCGGTTTTGCGGCGACGGCGGCCGGGTTTCGAACACCGCGACATAGGCGCCGAGCGCAATAACGGCGCCGAGAACGAGCGCGAAGCCAAACACGCTGCGCCAGCCAAAAGCGTCGATCAGCACGCCGCCGACGATCGGCGAGATCATCGGGCCGATGGTGTAGAACATTGTCAGATAGGCCAGCGCCTTGACCAGCCGGTCGCGGCCATAGACGTCCTGCGCGATGGCGCGGCCGAGCGTGATACCGCAGCCGGCGCCGACCGCCTGGAGGAACCGGCCGAGCACTAGCGGCACGATCGAACCGGCCGCCGCCGAGACCGCGCTGCCGATGAGAAACAAAGCGAGCCCCGAGAGCAGCACCGGCCGCCGTCCATAACGGTCCGACAGCGAGCCGTAGAACAGCGTGGCGAAGGCCATGCCGAACAGCGCGATGCTAAACGTCAGCTGCGCCGTTGCCTCGCTGAGCCCGAGCGCCGCCTTCACCGCCGGGATCACCGGCAGGAACAAATGCACCGCCAGCGGCCCGATCAGCGAGATCGAGGCCAGCGCGAGCGCGAACAACGGACCCGGCGTTGCCGTCATGTTGCGGGCATGATGTCAGACCTGCGAAAGCTCCTGCACGGCGCGGTAGGCTTGGTCGATCGCCGAGTCGGTATAGGCGGCGGCGCCGGAATCGGAGTTGGCGATGGCGATGCGCCCGAAGCGCGCCCGACCAATCACATGCGGCTGTTCCGCTTCCGGCCATTCCGGATCGAACAGCTGGTTATATTCGTAAGCATAGCCGTGCGGCCAGCGATTGATGGTGATGGCCGTCACATCCCTCGCCGCATCGAATCCGCCCGGCCCCACGATGCGCGCCAGCTGGTCGCGAATATTGCGCTCGAAGGTCGCGAACGTGGTGTTGAGAATATCGTGCTGCCCGGCCCGATTCTGGTCGCGCTCCGGCAGCCCGGGCTGGCAGGGCGTGCGCACCATGCGGACCAGCATCGGCTCGCCGGGCGCCCGCGGGCTTTTGTAATCGCCGATATCGACCACCGCATTGAGCGAGAGCGATGAGAAGTAGGAGCCCGGCGCATAGACCGAGGCGATGCCGAGCGCCTTGAACGCCGTCCAGTTGCGCAACGCCACGTTGGCATAGATCAGCGGCGTCTTGACCAAGTAGCGCAGCGCCTCTTTTTGCTTCGCGGGCAATTCCGGACAGAGATAAGGGATCATCATGTTCCAGCAGGCGAGCACGCAGGCCCGCGCGCTCACCGTTTGCACGTCGCCGCCGCGAAAATAGGCGATCTCGACGCCGCTCGACGACGCCGGATCGCCGATATTGCGCGCGCGCACCACCGTGCTGCCGAGCCGGATGCGCACCGGCGACTTGGCCCGGTCGAGCCGCGCGTAGTCGAGCCGCGCCGTGACGACATCCTCGGCGCTGTTGCCCGGCACGCTCTCGGGGATCAGATCGCGCACCAGAAGCCGCGCGATCGAGGCGTTGCCGTCGGGAAAATGAAACGTGTAGGAGCCGCCATTGTCGGCATAGCCGTTGGCGGTGTAGCCGGTGTGCGGTGCCGAGCCGCGCTCAAGACCGAGGCCGGTGAATCCGGGAAAATCGAACGCCCAGACATCGAGCGCCGAGACAGCATCGATACCGACGCCCCACTCGCCGTGGGTTCTTGATTGATAGAACGGGATGACGCCGGGATCAGCCTTGACCACGTTCAGCAGGTAGTCGTGATAGCTCATGGCGGCGAGGCGCGTCTTCTTCTCCGCCGACGTCAGCCCCGGCATATAATCGATGGCCGCTTCCTGGATGCGCACGATGTCGCTTCGCACCTTTGGCGAAAGCGGCGCGTCGGCGAGCAGTTGCGCCCACGACGCGCCCGGCGGCACGGCGATCAGCTTGTCGGTGCCAAAAGTTTCCCGGTCGAGAAAGATGCTGCGGTTGAGCCCGAGCGAGGAATAGAAATCTGCGTGCGAGCACTTTTGAGTCAGCGCGACGGGATCGATGCCGAGCGTCTTCAGCAAGCCGTCGGCCACGGCGCTATACGGCCGCGGGCTGTCGATCAAAAGTGTGCCGCCGTTGATCAGCTCGATTCGCCCATCGAGCAAGAACTCGTTGCGCTTGGCGTGGCCGCCGAAATCGTCGTGGTTGTCGAGGATGAGGATGCGGGCGTCCGAGTGCTGCGCCCGATAGAAATGCGCCGCCGCAAGCCCGCTGATGCCACCGCCCACGACGACGAGATCGTAGTCTTCGTTTGTCTGTTTGAGATTGCCGGCTTGCGACCAGAAATCGCCGTCGCGCAGGCGGTGTGCAGCTTCGAACGCGCCAGGATGACCGCCGCGCAGCCCGGTCAGCGCCGGCGGATAATAGCCGGGCGCGTCCTGTGGCGCCGGCTCGGCGGCAAAGGCGGCGGCGATGTATTCCGGCGACAACCCGGCGGCGACGGCGCCGCCCACGGCAATTAGGACGCCATTGAGAAAGTCGCGTCGCGTGATCGGCGCCGGGTTATCCGCCATCGGTCAATTTACTTGTCTTTGGCGGCGAGCGCCTCGCGCATCCGCTCCGCATCGACGGCGATGTCGACGCCGGCGCGTTCCTGGGATAGCTTCATCACCACGCGCGAATCGCGGCCGCCCCAGCCGCGCCCCATGGCCTCGGTCATCTCGGCGAGCGTCAGATTGCACAGCCGCATCGGCACCCCGAGCTCGCGGCCGAGCGCGTTGGCGAGCGAGACGTCCTTGTGCGCGAGCTTGAGCGAGAACGCCGGCGGATCGTAGGTGCCGGGCAGGAACTGGTCGATCAACGCGTCGAAGGTGAAGCGCCGCCCGGCCGCGCCCTGGCGCACCGCCTGCCACAATGCCAGCGGCTCGACACCGGCTTTGACGCCCATGGCAAAAGTCTCGGCCAGCGCGCAGACCACCGCATAGCCCGACATGTTATGCACGAGCTTGGCCACCGTGGCGCTGCCGATCGCCCCGATATAGGCGGCCTTGTCGCCCATGGCGTCGAGCACGGCTTTGTGCGCCTTGAACGCGCCTTCGTCGCCGCCGACCCAGATCGCAAGCTTGCGTGACGCGGCGCCGGTCGGGCCGCCGCTCACTGGCGCGTCGAGCATATGCGCGCCCTTCTCGGCGAAGGCGGCATGGAGCTTCTTCACAACGCTTGGCGCATTGGTCGACAGATCGAAATAGGCGGCGCCCGGCTTGATGCCGGCGATGAGCCCGTCCGGCCCGAGCGCCACCGTCTCGACATCGGCCGGCTCCGGCAGCGAGGAAAATATCACATCCGCCTGGCTCGCCAGCGCCCGCGGCGTCTCGGCCCAGGTCGCGCCAGCATTGAGATGATGGCTCGCGGCTTGGCGATGCAGATCATGCACAACCAGTTTGAAGCCGGCCTTCTGCAAATTCGTCGCCATGCGGCCGCCCATGGTGCCGAGCCCGACGAAACCGACGACGATGTTGTCCTTGGCCATCACACTCACCTTCTGTTCAAAACACGCCCAAATGCTGGCGCAGATCGACGCCGTCGGCTTTCAGCGCCGCGGCGGTCGAGACCACGGCGACGCGGCCGGAATTGAGAATGACGATATCGTCGGCGATGTCGAACGCCAATTTCGGGCTCTGCTCCACCAGCACGATGGAGAGGCCACTTTCCTTGAGTTTGCGGATGGTCGACATCACCTCGGCAACGATTTGCGGCGCCAGCCCTTCCGACGGCTCGTCCATCAACAGCACGCGTGGATTACCCATTAGCGCGCGGCCGATGGCGAGCATTTGCTGCTCGCCGCCCGACAGGAAGCCGGCGAGCTGGGTGCGGCGCTCGGCGAGGCGCGGAAACATGGCGAAAACCGTCTGCTCGGTCCACGGCGCGTGACGGCGGCCGGCATGCTCGGTGCGCGCGGCGACCATCAGGTTCTCGCGCACGGTGAGGCTCTTGAACACGCGGCGGCCCTGCGGCACCAGCGCCACGCCGCGCGCCGCGATCTGTTCCGGCGGCAGCCGCGTCACCGCCACGCCGAAAACTTCGACGGCGCCGCCGCGCGGCGGCAACAGCCCGACGCTGACATTCATGCAGGTCGATTTGCCGGCGCCGTTGCGCCCGAGCAGCCCGAGCAGGCGGCCTTCGCCGAGCTCGAACGACACCCGCTGCAGCACGTGGCTGTCGCCGTAATAGGCGTCGATGTCGTGCAGCCTGAGCGCGCTATTCGCCAAGATAGACCTCCCGGGTGCGCGGGTCGGCCACCACTTCGGCGCGGGTGCCTTCGACAATCACCTCGCCGAAATGCAACAGCGTGATGCGGTCGGCAAGCTCGAGCGCGGTGTCCATGTCGTGCTCGATCATGACGATGGTGACGTCGCGCGGTATCGAGGTCAGCAGTTGCCGCACGTCGCGGCGCTCGTCGATCGAGAGGCCTGCGAACGGCTCGTCGAGCAGCAGCACCTTTGGATTCTGCGCCAGCGCCATGGCGATCTCGACACGGCGCTTTTCGCCGTAGGAGGTTTCGGCCAGCGGCCTATCGGCGATGTGGTCGAGGCCGACGCGCTTGAGCGCGGCATGGGCCTCGTCCACCAGATGCTGCTGGCGATGCAGCGCCGTCCAGGGATTCCAGCGCAACGGCGACAGCCCGAGCAGCGCCAAGGTCACGTTACGCAAAATCGTGTCGCGGGTGAACAGCGTGATGATCTGATAGGTGCGCGCCATGCCGAGATGGGCGCGCTTGCGGCTCGCCACCCTGGTGATGTTGCGGTCGAACAATTGAATCGAGCCGGAATCGGGAGGCAGTTCGCCGGTGATCAGATTGAACAGCGTGGTCTTGCCGGCGCCGTTCGGGCCGATGATCAGCCGGCGCTCGCCCGGTTCGACCTTCAGATCAACGTTGGCGGTGACGCGCAAGCCGCCGAACGATTTGCTCAAGCTTTTGACGGCAAGCGCGGTCATGGTTTTGACTCCGCGGCAGCCTTCTTCGCGCCACTCACCGCCCGCCACGCCGAACGCGACAATCGCACCACGCCCGGCACAATACCTTCCGGCATGAAGACGACGATGGCGACGAAGATGGCGCCGAGCATGAAATTCCAGCGCACAACATAGGCACTGACCACGTTCTTGATGACGACGACGAGGGCTGCGCCGACGATCGGCCCGAGCAGCGTCCCCGCGCCGCCCGAGATCACCATCAGCAGCGCCTCCGCCGAGGCCGGCAGCGCCAGGGTCTGCGGGCTGATGAACTTGTTGTAGTAGACGAACAGGATGCCGGCGACCGCCGTGAGCAGGCCGGAGAACATGAAGGCGCCGAAGCGGATCATCCAGACGTGAAAGCCGAGCGCATTCATGCGCCGCGGCTGGTCGCGGGTGCCGGCGAGCGCGGCACCGAACGGCGAGCGCACGAAGATCGCGGTCGCGGCGACTGCCAGAACGAAGACGATCAGCGTCATGTCGTAGAATGCGGGTGCCGAGGTCAGCGCGACGCCGAACGGCATCGGCCGCGTCGAAACGTTCACGCCATTATCGCCGTTGGTCAGGCTGATCCAGCGATACGCCAGCCCCCACAAGATCTCGCCGAGCGCCAGCGTGATCATGATGAAGCTGATGCCGGTCGCGCGCAGCGAGAGGGCGGCAAACCCCGCGGTGAAAACCAATCCGACCGCGAGCGCGCCGAGGATGGCGACGGTATGGCCGTAGCCCGCGACCAGGAGCGAAGCGACCGCATAGCTCGCCACGCCGAACAGCCCGGCATGGCCGAGCGACACGAGACCCGCGTAACCGACCAGGATGTTCAGCCCGAGCGCGAAGATTGCATAGAGCAAAATCTGGCTGGCGATATTGACGTAATAGGCCTCGGTGATCGCGTAAGGCACGGCGATCAACGCCAGGATCGCAACCGCGATGGCGATGCGGCGGGCGATCACAGGACCTGTCCTCCGAACAGGCCCTGCGGCCGCAACACCAGCACCAGCACCATCGGCAGGAACAGAATGAAATAAGCCAGCTCCGGCACCAGCGCCTGGCCGAAATTATAGATGAAGCCGACGATGATGCTGCCGACGAACGAGCCGAGCAGGCTGCCGGTGCCGCCGAGAATCACCACCACCAGCGCCAGCGGCAGCATGTCCTGATCGAGGCCCGGATAGACCGACAGGATCGGCGCGCCGATCACGCCGGCAAAACCGGCGAGCCCCGCACCCAGCCCGAACACGATGGTGAAGAGCTGTGACACCCGGATGCCGACCACGCGCGCCATCTGCGGATCGTCGACGCCGGCGCGGATCATGGCGCCGAGCCGGGTGCGCTCGAGCATCAGCCACAGCGCGATGGCGAACACCACGGCGATGGCGATGATGGCGAGGCGATAGAGTGGCGCCGCCGCGGTGCCGATGCGGATGAAACCACCCAGCCCCGGCGGCGTCTCAACCGAGATCGGATCGCCGCCCCAGGCCATCAGGCAAAGATCGGCCACCATGAAGGAGACGCCGAGCGTCACCAGCACTTGCGCCAATTGCTGGCCGGCGAGCCGGCGCAGCAACAACCGCTCCATCAGCGCGCCCAACACCGCCACTTCGATCGCCGTGAGGATCGCGCCGAGCCAGAAATTCAAGGTGAAGCCGAGCGCGCCGGAAAAGAACGTGGTGCCCAAATAGGCGCCGACCATGAACATCGAGCCGTGCGTCAGATTGGGAATCCGCAT
>Ga0116225_1002364_pt1 | contig 12850 bp, 10 predicted proteins | sample Sb_taG_8_FD_88968 | JGI IMG/M metagenome (GOLD analysis project Ga0116225, IMG submission 88968) | Peat soil microbial communities from Weissenstadt, Germany - Sb_50d_c_BC metaG | ecosystem: Environmental > Terrestrial > Soil > Wetlands > Peat | place: Germany: Weissenstadt | collected 2010-09-21 | reverse complement strand
GAGGCGCCGTTGGCATTACTAGCGCCGTTCGAGCGTGAGCAGGGTCGCTGGATCTGCAGGCGCCGGTGCGCCGGGATCTGCGGCGATGGCCTGCTCCAGGCGGCGGAAGCCGGTCTCCAGCTCGTCGGGAGTGAAGTGAGCGAAGGTCGAATGGGTGCGCAGGCGCAGCCGTTGGAGCATGTCACCGCGGGTGCCGGAGGACGGCTCGGTGACCGTGCCGAAGCTGGCAACGCGCCAGCCGGCCGACGTGAATGTCGCGATGACCTCATGCAGCGGCTGAAACAGCGCGGCGTCCACCTCGAACCCGCGGGGGAAGTGCTCCAGCCACCACCCTGATGGGGGTATGTGGTCGCTGAAATTCGAGCGCAGTAGCAGCCGCCCGGCGGGCCTGAGCACCCTGGCCAGCTCCCGGGCTGCCCGGGGCTTGTCCTGGACGTGGTGCCAGGACAAGAACATCAGAGCGTAGTCGGCGCTGCCGGACGGCACTGGCATGTCCTCGGCGGAGCCTGCCAGATACCGCACACCGGGATGCAGGGACTGCGCCTGCGCTATCTCGCGCATGCGGACCGACGGCTCGACGCCGGTCACCGGCCCGAACGCTCGCGCCAGCGCGGGGGTGAACCTGCCCGTCCCTGAGCCGGCGTCCAGCCCCGCCAGCGGGCGCCGCTCGGGCAGCAGGGTTCCGAAGGCGCTGATCCATGCCTGCAGCTGCTGCCCGGTGAGCGCACGGCCACGCGCGTAGTCCTGGTACTGCTCCGTGTCGTAGTCGATCCGCCTCATCGCAGCTCCCGCGTCAGCCGGGCTACGGCAAACCGTCGCCCAATATATCGAATCGATACATCGGCACGATATGCGGTGTCGCGTCATGCCGCAAGCCGGGCATGGCGGCCGGGCGTGCCAGGCGATGGAACGCTATGACGAGGCCCTGGCCGACCTCAACCGCGCCATCGAACTCGACCCAAGCTACAGACCTCGCAAGGACTAGTAGTCAAATCCGAGCGGGCGAAGCCGAAGGTCTTGCAGACCGCTCCCGTATGCGGTCCAAAGGAGTAAATGATCGGATCACGCCGAATCTCCTGTGAGGTACCGGTACGCCCGAACGGGACGATCTGTGCACGTATCTACCGCCACGGATCACTTTTCATCTTGCGCGCCGAGTCGGCGATCGGGTGCACGTAAGAGCCGTAATGGTTACACGTCGTTATCGACTCTCATCGGAAGTTAGTGATGGATGAATACCCCGTGCGTGGACGCGTGACTCGCATCCCCATCTGCGGTCGATGAGAATCCAGGCGGGGGCTGCGCCGGTTATGTCACTGTGTGGCCTCCGCCTTTATCCGTGCGAGCCTGGTACTGCAGTCCGTGCCCTGTGCGCAGAGCCTCGATTAGGTGGCGAGTCAGGTTCTCTTCGTCTTTCTCCGTCGGTGATGCGCTGTAGGAGACCTGGCGCCGGTCGGCTATGTCGAAGGGTGAAGACCTGGGGTCCTGGTTCAGGATGACGATGGTCTTGCCGAGGCCGTCGGCGTATCCGAGTTCCCACATCACGTTGGGGTTCACGTGCGTGACGTCAGCGATGACCACGTGGGCGGAGCCGATTGCTTCCTTGATCTGCTGCGTGATCTGCCCGGGCTCGGCGATTTCGTCGGCGCGGTAGAGGGAGAGCGCTCCTTCCGGAGCGCCGATCTGCCTGACTGCCCGGCGGATGAGCGCGTATGTGCCTTCTGACCAGGGTTCACTGAACGGCATGATCACGAACAGGTCAGCGCGGGCCAGGGCATCGTCCCACATGGCGGGCGGTGCTGATGCTGTTGCGCGGAGCCCGGGAAGCCGGATGGCTGGCAGCGCGGGCTTCCAGGCGCCGGCGCGGCGATAGGGGTCTGCGCTGATGATGTGCTCTTGCGCGGCCAGGTACTCATCGATCGTGGTGATGTTCTTGAAGGCCGGGATGGCGGCCTCGTTCAGTGTCCGTGTCCACTCGGTCGAGCCGGTTCCGGCGGTCCCTCCGCCGCTGACACATCTTAAGTATCGGGGCAGGCACGGCCGCTGCGGGCATCATTGTGGCCATGCCGCCACGCCGGTGTCACACCGGCAACCCTGGCTGCCGCGACAACCCGGTATGTCACCTCCTGGGCGTATCCAGTCTCCTGCGTTAGCGCGTGCGACCGAACGGCAATCCCACTCACCGTAGAGAACCGCCCGGCCCTGTTTCCAGGGTCGTGATGTTCGTGATAATTGGATCTCGGCTTCACCCCCCGCGCGGGCGACGAGTTGATCACCGCGACATCCGGCCTGGGTGAGCTGCGCAACGTCGTGGAGGTTGCCGGTCTTCCGCGGCTGGAGGAGGGCTACTGAGATGCTGGCCGTACGGTGGCATGCCCGGGGTGACGTGCGGGTGGAGGAGGTGCCGTCGCCTGCGCCGCCGGGACCGGGCGAGCTGCAGCTCCGGGTGAGATGGTGCGGTATCTGTGGTACCGATCTTGAGGAATGGCTGAGCGGGCCGGTGTTCATCCCGGCGTCCGTGCCGCACCCGCTCACCGGAGTGCGGGCACCGCTCATCCTGGGGCACGAATTCGCTGGCGTGGTAGTGGCGGTCGGTGCTGGCGTCACCGGGCCCCTGCCGGGTCAGCGGGTTGCGGTTGACACGATCGTCTCGTGCGGCGGCTGTCATTGGTGCCAGCGTGGTGAGGTGACCCGCTGCCCGGCGCTGGGAGCGCTGGGCCTGCACGGCGATGGCGGGCTCGCGGAACTGTGCAACGCGCCGGCGCGCATGTGCCTCCCGGTTCCTGACACGGTGGCCGACGATGAGGCGGCACTGGCCGAACCGCTGGCGGTGGCCGTCCGGGCGCTGCGCCGGGGCGGCCTGCGGCCAGGTGAGCGAGTCGCGGTGGTGGGGGCTGGCACAGTCGGGTTGATGGCGGTGCAGGCGGCGGCCGCGTCCGGGGCTGGCAGCGTGGCGGTGGTCGAGCCGCTGCCGGAGCGCCGGTCCCTCGCTATCCGCCTCGGTGCCGACCGCGCAGTGCCACCCGGCGATGCCGCGGCGCTGGAGGCCGATGTTGCCGTCGAGTGCGCGGGTGCCCCGAACGCCATCCAGACCGTGCTGCAGGCGCTACGCTCCGGCGGGCGGGCAGTGCTGCTTGGCATCGTCACCGAGCCGGCGCCGATCGCGCCGATGGACCTCGTCCGCGGTGAAAAATCCCTGATCGGCTCGCTGTCACATGTCTGGGACGAGGACTTCCGGGAGGCGCTGCAACTGCTGGGCCGCGGGGCAGTACAGGCGGCACCGTTGATCACCGACCGCATCCCGCTCGGTGCGGCGGTGACGGGCGGCCTCACCCTGCTGCGGGACGAACCGGAAAGGCACCTTAAGATCCTGGTGGGAGAGGCCGGATGAGCGTTGGCGATGGCGGCGGTGTGCTGCCGGATCTGGTGATGAGCCGGCTGTATGCGGCGGTCGTATCGGACGTCCTCGACGATCTCGGGCACCGCGACCACGCCCTTGACCCTGCCATCCGTCCGCTCGGGCACGGTGAGGTGATCGCAGGCCTCGCCAACCCGTTCCTGGTCACCGAGGTCCACCAGATCCCCGCCGAGCCGTACACCGGCGAGATCGGCGCGCTGGACGATATCCGGCCGGGAGAAGTCATCCTCGTGGCCGCGGGCGGATCGGCCCGCGCCGCCTGCTGGGGCGAACTGTTCTCCACGGCGGCGCGCGCCCGCGGTGCCCGCGGCACCCTGGTCGACGGGTACTGCCGCGACGCGCGCAGCATAGCCGCCGTCGGCTACCCGGTGTGGTGCAGGGGGACGCTGCCGCTGGACTGCAAGGGCCGGGCCGCGGTTACCGCGTGGCGGCAGCCCGCTGTCGTCGGCGGCCTGCAGGTCCGCCCCGGGGACCTTGTGGTGGCCGATGACGACGGGGTTGTCGTCGTCCCGGCTGAGCTCGCCGATGAGACTATCCGCCGGGCACTGGCCAAGGCGTCGAAGGAACACGGGCTGCGGGACGCCCTGGAGGCGGGCAGCACGCTGCGAGCCGCCTATGACCGGTTCGGTGTACTGTGAGCCACCCGGCAAGGGGAATAACGGGGCAACAGCCCGCGACAACGACCACAACCGCACCCTGAACAGCACACCCAGGCCGCCCAGCGCGGCCGGGTTGAAACGTCGAAGGCCCTTCAGGCCGCGCCGGCTCGCGGCCAATGGCGGCAAGTCATGGCCGTACAGCCCAAGGCCTGTAATCCGCAAGGGGCAGCAGGCATGCAATAACCCTGCTGTCGCAAGGCGCCATAACCGGGCGATATGTCTGACCATTCATAGATAACCAGCCGACTGAACGGGCACACGGAATCGGCATCGATCGGCGCTGCAGGCGGGGATTCAGCGCTGTGTGGTAGGTGACCCTGCGTGATGGCCATGGCCGGGGTCAGGTGCTGTCGTCCATGATGCGGTCGTAGCTGCGGCGGGCGCGGGCGCCTCTGGCGCTGGCGCCGTAGCGGGTGAGCATCTGCGGGGAGGTCCAGCCGTTGAGTTCCATCAGGTCCCGTTCGGCGCCGCCGCGGTCCAGCCGGGTGTGGCTGAAGTGGTGCCGGAACCGGTGGGGGTACACGTTCACGCCGCATTGCCGGCCGCGGCGGGCGACGATCTGGTAGATGCCGGCGGCGGTCAGCGGCCCCCGGTTGTTCACGCCGAGCCACAGCTGCGGCCGGTGGGCCTGCGTGGGCCCGCAGGTAGCGGTCGAGGCTGCGGGCCGTCTGGTGGCCGATCTTGACGGTCCGGGCCGTGCCGCCCTTGCCGCGGATCCGGATCTGCCGGGCTTGCAGGTCAAGGTCGCTGCGGGCGGGGTCGTCGGGGTGGTAGCGGATCCCGGCCAGCTCCGAGAGCCGGATGCCGGTCGCGGTGAACACCGCGATGATCGCGGCGTCGCGGCGCTGGGTGAAGCTGCGGCCCGCGCACGCCCGCTCCAGCCGGGTCAGCTCCTCGGGGGTGAAGACCGGGACCAGCTTGGGGGTGACGCGCGGCGGCTGCAGCCCGGCCATCGGGTCGGGCAGATGGTCTTCGGCGGCGAGCCATTTGAAGAACTGCTGCAGGGCCCGGTACTGGTTGCTGGCGTAGGCGGTGCTGTAGCGATCCAGCAGCCACGCCATCCACCGCTGGATGTCCTGGCTCGTGACCTGCTCCCAGCTGGCCCGGCTAGCCTTCCCAGGCAGGGCGGCGGCGAACCACTGCACCGCCTCGGTGTAGGTCCGGATCGTCTTGGCGGCCTTGCCCTCAGCGGCCAGGCGGAGGGCGAACGAGCTGACCTCGGCGTGGAAGATCCCGGCATCCAGCTGCTTAGGCTGCCGGGAACGCGATCGCGGTGCGGTCATGGGCGTAGCTCTCTTCCTGTGGCGCACCATCCACACCACCGTTACCGCAGGCAAGAGACCGCACAGGTCCAGAAGGACAAAGAAATGACCCGCAAGACCACGCCCGCAGCCGAAACGAGCCGCCACAGCAAGACCCGAGTACCCCGCTGGGTGAATCCCGGCTGACGGCGAACAACGGACCGCCGCGGGGGCAGCCCCTGCGTGCCGAAGTGCCTGCCCGCCCGTAGCGGCCTTACGCTGCTGCCGTGTCCGTTGACCGCGCCGCTTTGCACAGCACGGATCGAGCTTCCTGCCGCCTACCTCTGGCCCGGTGTGCGTTCTCGACTTTCGCCGGCCTGCTGGCCGGTCTACCGCTCATGCGTGCCGATGTGAGCGCGTTTGCGACCGGCACAGAATCATACGCAGTCCTGCCATTTCCGGCGCTAATTCCCTTTGCTTCTGCTTCTGCGTCGACCTTGCAAAGCTACCGCGCAGACCTTTCGGGCAGCGATGTCACTCGCAAGAGATCGTCGGTGCTCGCTGGGTACTTCCCCGACCAGGAGATCGGCACGCACCCATCAGCTCGTTCAGTTCGCTGCTGAAGAAATGCAGTGACCAAACCATTGATAACGACACCCGCGATGACACCGACTAAACCTAAGGTCGCAGCCGTCATGCCCTCCTCCAAGGAGGCGGTACTAAGGATTCTATCTCCGGCGACTTAATTAACCACCCGGGCGATCCTGGCCAGCCCGCATCGCCTAAAACGACACAGATCAAGTGGACGAAACGGCTGCGGCCACAAGAGTCAGTAGCCGGTTATCTACCGGGCGCGAATGCGCGGTCGGTGAGGTCTGCGAGGAACTGCTCGGCGTCACCTGCGATAACCTGAATGTCGCGGCTTGCCAGGAGCTTGGTGCGGACCTCATCGAAGAACCCGATCGCGTAGGCACGCCGTGCCCATACCCCGCGCCTTCGGCGAATCGTAGCCAGCAGCCTGCGAACGTGTTCATCCCGTAGGCCGTAGCCTGCAAACAGCACAGTGTTGTTGTCGATCAGCTCGCTGACGCGGTCGAGCAGCCGAGGGTGAGTGTCCGTGTAGCCTTCGTAGTCGTCGGTGGTCGCGATCAGGGTGAGCGGGCGATCGACGGAACCATGGATCTTCAGGAGGTTGTGCTGGTCATAGTTGAAGTTCGGCGCGTCTTCCTCGCTGGAGAGCACTTGATAGCTCTGCCCGATCTCCCTGTAGGCGCCCTCGAAGAGAAGGTCCCAGTTCGTAGTGATGATGAACCGGAATAGCTTGACGGCTGACACATGCCCCTGGGACGGCGGCGCATTCTTCGGGATCAGCGCTGCAAGCTCATTAACCAGCCGAATCCGGTCGTTGATTGCCACGTACTCGTCGCAGACGTCTTCGAGTGAACGAGTTGATGGATCATAACTGGGATAGTCATTGACGATCTGAGCACCGATTTCGTCCCGCAAACTGGCACCACTTACGCCGAGCGTGTTGAAAGACAAACCCGCGCCAGCGAACAGCACAGCCTGGCGGTCACGAACAGCACTGACGAGTGCACCAGGGATCACCATCTTGAACTTCCGTCACGGAGAGGGCTTAATGCTACAGAGCGGCAGTGTGACACGGAATATGCTCCCTGTCCAGCAGGCACTTGGGGCCGCCCACCTGCACCACCTGCGAAGCCGGCCGCTACATCCGAATCTCACTCGGTCTCGCCACTTCGCCAACACCTGCTGGCGACAGGCCTCCCGATCCACGGTGACCCGAGAGTGTGGCGTGCCTGCGGCTCGTGCCATGCCCATCCTGCCTGGCAGCCTGCCGCAGGTACAGTGCGCGACGTACGGCACTACGGCACTCCGGCAGCATCCGCGCTGACGTCGCCACGCGTTCCGGTCCGGTACCGGCAAGGCCTGCACAACGGAAGTGACCCAGACCTGAATATTCATGGCATGCATGGTTCCTGACTGACTACCAGAACGCATGGATCCGCCGCAGGGCGCTCACCTGGCGAGGCACCGCTCCGGTTAGCACTCCACCAGCACTTCGTGACAATCGGATCGTTTCGCGTAGTGGTTGGTCTTAGCACGATGCTTGTGATGTTGTCGCCAGCAGGACCAGGCCCTGCGCATCGGTCGGGGGAGGGTGGTGATCAGCTGTGCCAGGAGACGTCTGGCCTCGCCGAGCCTGACTTGGGTTAGGTCAATACCAGGGCTTGGGCGGTCGCCGCTATGGCATCTATGGCGAAGATGCTCAGATTGGTTAGCTGGCGTCATCGGCGCGATGCTCCACGGCTTACGGTCGCTGGCTGCCTATATTGGCGAGCGTTTCCTGTTCCGTAGCTGGATCCCGTATTACGCCCTGCTGCCCCTCGTAGGTGGACTGCTGGCCACAATCGTGTACCTAGTGCTCAGGGCGGGGCTCCTGCCAGGCGGGACGACTTCTAGCCAGCCCGACCCGTACGGAATCGCGGCTATTGGGGCTTTGGTAGGGCTGTTTTCGGCACAGGCAGCAGAGAAGCTGAAGGCAGTTTTCGAGACCCTGTTCACGAAGGCGGAGACCGGCAGCCAGTCTGTAATGGATATCGCGCTGCCTACCATCACGGGGTTCGATCCGTCGCGAGGGTCCGCTGGTACCTCTGTCGTGATTAGCGGCGATAATCTTACGTCTGTAACAGGCGTGGCTTTCACGGACGCAGAGGCGCCGCAATTCAAGATCGACTCCGATAAACGCCTTACCGTCACCGTGCCGAACGGCGCAAAGACCGGCCCAATTATCCTCCGCGCCGGTCAACAGCGGGTGGAAAGCGACAATAACTTTACGATTCTCCCGTAACTCGCGATGCAGGTTGGCTGTCGCTCCCGCGCTATCGTCATGTACCTCGGCTAGTTTGGAATCTGGCAGCACTCGCGAACGCACTCACATGCCGCATAGCGGGCTTGGACTGGCGGCCAGGCCGGGTCTACTTCCTGACGCTTCTTGAACCCCTCGCGGGGACAACCGGACTCTGGCCCTTACCGCCAGGTCGGCCAGTCTCTGTCACCGTAGGCGAGCTGGGCACCACGGTCGACTGATTTACCGCTCATGCCGCGATCCGGGCGCCTATGTCAGCTCGGCAATGACGCTGCGCTGGGCGGTTGCGGCCTCGGCGTTTCCGCGGAAACGCTTGTCACGAAGCCGTTACTGAATGTCACTGCCGCTGTCGTGGCCCTCCTGGCTGGCGCGGCGGTCTGGCTATGCAGAGAATTCGCGCGCTCATCCGGCGGCCGGTCGTGCGGGACTTCGCGGACGGGCCGCGGGCAGATGGAGCCGGCGCTCTGAGGCACCCTGCCAGCGCCGGGCTACCGCTGCTGCTCGGTCGGGCGGATCAGCATCTCATTCACCGCGACGTGCCGCGGCCGGGTCACGATGTAGATGATCGCGTCGGCGATGTCCCCGGCTTGCATCGTCTGCCCGAACTGGTTTCGTATGCTGTCGAGCACCTCGGGCCGGTTGTGGCCGGCTAGCTCCGTCGCGGTCGCGCCCGGCTCGACCAGGCAGACGCGTACGTAGCGCCCGGTCACCTCCTGGCGCAGGGACTCGCTGAACGCGCCGACGCCGTGCTTGGTCAGGGAGTAGACGCCGTTGCCGTTGCGGGCCGCCCGGCCCGCCACCGAGCTGATGTTCACCATGTCGGCGACCTGACGCGGGCTGTCCCCGGCGGCGCGCAGCAGATGGGGCAGCGCGGCGTGCGCGCAGTACAGCAGGCCGAGCACGTTGAGCTCGACCATCTGCTGCCACTCTGACAGCGGCGCGCCGGCCGCCGGGCCGAGCAGCATCACGCCGGCGTTGTTGATCAGCGTGTCCAGACGCCCCAGCTCGGCGACCGTCCGCGCAACAGCGTCTGCCGCCTGCTTCTCGTCTGTGATGTCGGACTCCAGCACCAGCGCGGTACCGCCCTGGTCGCGGATACCGGCGGCGACCGCCTCCAGCCTGTCCCTGCGCCGCGCCGCCAGCGCCACGGCCGCGCCCTGGGCGGCGAGCGCGGCGGCCGTGGCCGCGCCGATGCCGCTCGAAGCCCCGGTCACCAGCGCGACCGTGCCCTCCAGTACCGGCTTCACCACAACTCGGCTCCCTTGCTCTTAAGGACCGCCCCGATAGCCGAAAGGTACCGGCCCCAGGATGAGCTGACCCAACCTGTACAACTATGCACAACAGTCGGCAACGCGAACACGCGCACATACCGCGATGAGGTATGTCAGGATCATCGGACTCCTGGCAGGCGAGTCGCCATGAGGGCGCGGGACCTCGCCTCCGCGGGCGAGCCAGAGCACCGCACGCACTCGCTTCGTCAGCAGGCCGCCAGCCCCGGCGTTCCTCCTCACTGTCCTCTACCTGGCCGGGCCGGGTCCTGCCGTACCTGGACCCGGAGGGGCCCACCGCCACGGCGGCGCCGCCGTCAGGTCCGGCTCACACCCGTACCGGTAGCTGACCGCCCCGCCCGTGTCCGTCCCGTTTGAGTGGTACGCCAGGAAAACGCCGAACATCCCGGCCCCCGCTGCCCGCCTGGCCAGGATCCCGGCCGCCTCCCCGGCCCCGGCGGCGCGCAGCGCCGCGATCAGCCGGGCGACGTCCTGCGGCCGGTCGAGGCGGGCCTGCCGGGCGGGATCCCGGTCCAGCAGGGCCCGGGCCGCCTCGTGCTCCCCGGCGGCGCGCAGCCCGGCCAGCAGCGCGGCGGCGCCGCCGGGGCCGGCCAGGCTGGCCTGTGGGGCGTCCCTGGCGGCCCGGGCGGCTAGCGCTCGGGCCGCGCCGAAGTCGCCGGCCGCGCGCAGCGCCGCGATCAGCCGGGCGACGTCCCTCAGGTCGTCCAGGCCGGCCTGCCCGCCGGGGTCACGGCCCAGCAGCGCCCGGGCCAGGTCGCCGGCCCCGGCCGCGACGAGGTGCTCGAGCAGCCAGGCCATGTCCCCGGGAGGGCCGAGCGCGGCGCGCCGGACCCGGTCGGCGGACAGCAGGCCCCGGAGCCCCTCGTCGCCGCCGGCCCGGAAGTGCTCCAGCCATTCGGCGAGGTAAGCCAGATGGCCGGGGCCGGCCGGGGCCGCCACCCGGGTGGCCAGGGTCCGGATCGCCTCGGTGTCCCCGGCCAGCTGGAGTTCGGCCACCAGCCAGGCGATGGCCTGCGGGTCGTTCAGGTCGACGTGGCTGGCCGGGTCGCGGGCGAGCAGCGTGCGGATCGCCTCGTCGGCGCCGGCCTCGCGCAGCTCGGTGAGCAGCCAGGCGACCGAATCCGCGAAGTCGACCTTGCCGAGCCGGGCCGGGTCGCGGTCCAGCAGCTGCCGGACGGCGCCGTCCTCCCCGGCCGCGCGCAGTTCGGCCAGCATCGCGGCGGCCTCCCAGGGGTCCTCGAACCCGCCCTGGCCGACCGGGTCGCGGGCCAGCAGCCGCCGGACGGCGCCGGCCTGGCCGGCCGCCCGCATCGCGCGTAGCAGGCTGGCGACGGCCTGCGCGCCGTCGATGACGCAGTGCCCGGCGGCCCAGTCCGCCAGCGCCCGGGTCGCGTCGCTGGCTTCGGGTCCGGCCGCGTGCATCGCCGTCACCAGCAGGGCGGTCTCCTGCGGGTCGTCCGGGTCGGCGTGCCGGGCCGGGTCGCGGGCCACCAGGGCGCGGACCGCGCCGCCGGCCTGGGCCGTGCCCAGCGCCCGCAGCAGCGCGGCCAGGTAGGGCACGTCATCGAGCCGGGCGCGCTCGGCCAGGCGGGCACCGAGCGCCTCGGCCGCGTCGCCGGCCCCGGCCGCGCCCAGCGCGATGAGCAGCCGGAGCGCGTCCCACCGGGCGCCGAGGTCAGCCCGCCCGGCCGGGTCACGAGCCACCAGGGCCCGGATCGCGTCGCCGGTCCCGGCGGCGCGCATTGCGTCGAGCAGCCGGGCGGCCTCCCACGGGTCGTTCAGCCGGACCAGGCCCGCGGCCCAGCCCGCCGCCCGGCCCACGTCCTCGTGGCCGGTCTCGTGCAGCAGGCTGACCAGCCGGGCGGCCGCGTCGGCGCTGCCCCGGCTCACCGCCGCGGTCCACAGCGCGGCGGCGTACCGGAAAAGCCCCCGGTCCCGCGCCGCCTGCCCGAGCCGCGTCGTGTCCAGCAGGCCGGTCCTGGCGCCGGCCGCGTGCGCGATCAGCGCGTGCCACAGCGCGGCCGCCCCGGCCTGGTCCTGGCGGGCCTGCCGGCCGTGCTGGTCGAGCGCGCCGGCCAGCCGGTATCCGGCACCTTCCCCGGCCGGGACCGCCGCGAGCCCTGCGACCCCGCCGTCCCCTCCGGCGCAGGCCCAGGCCAGCCCGGTTTCCGTGGCACCCTCCCGCCCGGTGGCGAACGCTCCGTCCGGCCCGTTTTCCGGGTCGGCGGGTGGCGTTCCGGGCAGGCAGCCGGCCGCGGCCTGCTCCAGCAGGCTGGCCGGCAGCGGCCCGGCGTGGCCGAGCCGAGTGGCGTCCATCGCCGCGGTCAGGATCGCCCGGCCGCGCGGGTCGCCGCCGGGGCCGACGTAGCGGCTCAGCAGCCTGGGAACCCCGGCCAGGTACTGGGTGACCTGCCCGTCCGGGCCGGCCGCGGCCGCGGCGGCGGCCAGCACCGGGTCGCCGCTCCCGGCCGCCTCGGCCAGCTCGGCCGCGGTGAACCGGGCCGGCACGTCCAGGAACCCGCCGCCGTAGTCGGGGCTGATCGAGGACGGGTCATACAGCGAGAGCTCGTCCAGCCGGGCGAGCATCCGCCCGGCCAGCCAGGCCGGGTCGCCCGCGCCGCGCCCGGCGCCGACCGCGGCGATGCAGGCGTCCCACTGCCAGGGCCAGATAGTCGCCACGACCAGGTAGCCGTCCTCGTCGAACAGGTCGTCCAGGCGGTCCAGCGCGGCCGCGCCGCCGTCCGCGGCCGCGTACCGGCCCAGCTCGCCCAGCCACAGCACGGTCCCGGCCGGGATCCCCGCCTCGAGCCGCGCGGCCAGCGCCGCCGCGGTCCGCGGGTATTCCAGCGGCCACTCCGCCAGCAGCTCGGCGACCGCCTCCCAGGCGGCCCGGGTGGTGCCCGTGCCAGGCTCGCCGCGGACCACCACCAGCCGGCTGCCGGCCACCGGCGGCGCCAGTATCACCCGCAGCCGCTCGTCGTGCGGCCGACGGACGTACGCAAGCAGCGGGCCGCCACCAGCCACCGGATGCACACCCAGCTCGGCCGGCGTCCACTGCCCGGCCAGGCGGGCATCCAGTCTCATGACCCCATTGTCAGGCCGGTGCCGTCACCGGACGGTGGTGCGGCCGGGCGGAGGGCGCGGATGGCCTGGCGGAGAGCTTCGGCAGCGGGGGCCGGGTTCGGCGCGGACGTGCCGAAGAGGGAGTTCGCGAGGCTGGCGTAAACACAAGCGTTACCTGGGCGGCCCGTATCCGTGGTACGGCGGCCGCGACCAAAGACGACTGCTGATCACCATCGATGCCGACAAGATCAGCGGCGTCGGATAAATCACCGCTAGCGGGCCAGGGCGGT
>Ga0116225_1002363_pt1 | contig 12855 bp, 8 predicted proteins | sample Sb_taG_8_FD_88968 | JGI IMG/M metagenome (GOLD analysis project Ga0116225, IMG submission 88968) | Peat soil microbial communities from Weissenstadt, Germany - Sb_50d_c_BC metaG | ecosystem: Environmental > Terrestrial > Soil > Wetlands > Peat | place: Germany: Weissenstadt | collected 2010-09-21 | reverse complement strand
GATTGCTCCTGCGGGTCATGGTGTCACTCCTCACGGCGGTGATTCGCTTGCCCCGCCACGGTTACCCCCGTGCCGGGGTCGGCCGCCCCATGTGCCACAGCACCTCGCGCAGGCGGTCGGGGTCGGGCGGTTTCGCCAGCGAGTGGCGGAAGCCCGCGTCCCGGAGTTTCTTCCGTTGTGCCGCGCCGGCCTCCGCGGTGAGCGCCACGACGGTGGGCAGGCGTGGCAGCTCGCGGAGGGCAACGGCCAGGGCGTAACCGGCCGGGCACGGCAGATCGAGATCGAGGAAGACGACGTCCGGCTCGAGGGCGCTGGTGGCCCGGGGCGACTCCATCCCGGTACAGGCCACGCAGTGATCGGCGCCCCACTCGCGGAGGAGCCGGGCGAGGGCGCCCGCCGCGATCATGTCGTCGTCCACGATGAGGACGGCGAACCGGTCGCGGCGCAGGACGTCGCCGCTGCCGACGGGGGCCAGCAGTTCGCCGTCGGGCAGCCGGTACTCCCAGACGGTGTCCGAGGGGCGCAGCCGGCCCTCGCGCGCCAACTTGCGGAGCTGCCCCCGCTTGAGCGGCCCGAGGACTTCTCCGCCCTGGAGGCAGAACCAGCCCTCGAACGGGCGTTCGTCCATCATCACACGGTCCTTCGTGAATGAATGCGGGCCGTGATCGCCGGCCCCATTGCCACCCGGGGAGAGACAGACGACCCTTCATCCCGGGGACCGGCCCGCGGGGAAAGTTCTACCTGATCGGAACGTGCGACGCCAGCAGAAAAGTGAGTCCCCACGAAAAACCGCGCCCCGCCCAGCCGCTTGCGGCTTGGCGTTCGCGCAACCCCGGTTGCGCCCACGCCAAGCCGCAAGCGGCTGGACGGCCGCGCCGCGCTCCGGTCCTGGACAGCCGTGCCTGGGCGGGTTACGATAAGCGGGTTCCGGCCGGGGCGCCAAGGGCCGACGCAGCTCCTTCGCGATCCAACCCGGCGGAACGCTTCCATCGACTTTCCACTCGCTCGATCCCCATATCCCGCACCGGATCCCCTCGTCGCCCGCCGCGGGAGCGTCCTATGTTGAAAGCGCTCGAACGACTGGCCGGGGCCCCCTTCAGCCCACACAGGCACTGTTACCTGGACCTGCCGGAATTGATCTGGCTGCACGTCACGTCCGACCTGCTCATCGGCCTGTCCTACGTCGCCATCTCGCTGTCCCTGGCGTACCTCGTTTATCGCATTCATAATTTGCCTTTTTACGGCATGTTCATTGCCTTCGGGGTGTTCATCGTCTCCTGCGGCCTGACGCACTTCCTGGAGGTGGTGGTCGTCTGGGACGCACGTTACTGGCTGCAGGGGCTCATCAAGGCGCTGACCGCGGTGTCGTCGGTGGGAACCGCCCTCCTGCTGCCGCCGCTCATCCCCAGGGCCATCGCCCTCGTCCGCGCCGCCGAGTTGTCCGAGGGGCGCAGGCGGCGGCTGGAGACGACCAACGCCGAACTGGGGCGCCTCTACGAGCAGGTGAAGCAGCTCGACCGGTTGAAGACGGAATTCTTCGCCAACGTCAGCCACGAGCTGCGCACGCCGCTGACCCTGGTGATCGGCCCGACGGAGCGACTCCTCGCCTCGGCCGACTTGACGCCGGAGCAGCGGCAGTCCCTGAAGACGGTCGCTCTCAACGCCCGCACGGTGCTGAAGCACGTCAACAACCTGCTCGACCTGTCGCGCCTGGAGGCGAAGCGCATGGAGGTCCGTTACGCGGCCGCCGACCTGGGCCGGCTGGTGCGCCTGGGGGCGGCCCACTTCGAGGCGCTGGGGCAGGAACGGCGGATCGAGGTGCGCGTCGAGGCGCCGGAGTCGCTCCCCGCCCAGGTCGATGCGGACAAGGTCGAGCGCGTGCTGCTCAACCTCCTGTCCAACGCCTTCAAGTTCGCGCCCGACGGCGGCCGTGTCCGGGTGTCGCTACGGGCCGAGGGTGCGAACGCCGTCCTCACCGTCATCGACAGCGGGCCGGGTGTGGCGTCAGAGCTGCGCGCGGTCATCTTCGAGCGCTTTCGGCAGGGCGAGGGGGGCACGGGCCGGCCTCACAGCGGCACTGGCCTGGGGCTGGCCATCGCCAGGGACTTTGTCGAGCTGCACCGCGGCACGATCAGTGTCGGCGAGGCGCCGGAGGGGGGCGCCCTGTTCACCGTCGAGTTGCCCCTGGCGGCCCCCCTGGGGGCCACGATCGAAGAACCGGGGGATGGGGCGGGGAGCGCGGAGGCTGCCCGGCAAGAGGCGGCAGCCCTGCGGGCGCGGCCGGCCGAGGCCCAGGGGATGCGCGGCCGGGGCGAGGCGCTGGTGCTGGTGGTCGAGGATAACCCCGACATGCGCGACTTCGTGGCCGAGACGCTGGCGGGAGAGTTCCGCACGGCCACCGCCAAGGACGGCCAGGAGGGGCTTCAGAAGGCCCTGGAGCTGCGGCCCGACCTGGTGCTCAGCGACGTGATGATGCCGGGGCACAGTGGCGACGAACTCGTGCGACAGATCCGCGCCCGTTGCGAGTTGGATGGCGTGCCGGTGGTGCTGCTGACCGCCAAGGCCGACGACGAATTGCGGGTGCGGATGCTGCGCGACGGGGCGTCGGACTTCCTCGTCAAGCCGTTCGGGGCGGAGGAATTGCGGGCGCGCGTGAGCAACCTGGTGAGCATGAAGCGGACCCGCGACGTGTTGCGCCAGGACGCGGAGGACCGTCACGCCGGACTGGAGTTCCTGGCGCGCGAGGTCAGTCAGCGCAAGCACGAGGCGGAGGCGGCGCTGGAAGTGGCCCGGATGGCCCGCGAGCAGGCCGAGCACGCCGCCCGGATCAAGAGTTACTTCCTGCGCATGGTGTCGCACGAGTTGCGCACGCCGCTGACGCCCCTGATCCTCAACCTGGGCACCCTGCGGCGCGACCGTGTCAACCCCCTGACGCCGGCGCAGGCAACCCTGGTCGGGAAGGTCGCCGAGGCCGCCGGCCGCCTGCGCAACCTGATCGAATCGATCCTGGAGTATGCGGGTCTGCAAGGCGCCCGGCCTCCCGGTCCCGTCGAAGCCGTGGACGTGGCGGCGCTGGCGGCAGAGGTGACCGAGGAGGTGCGCGTGCGCGCCCAGAGCAAAGGGTTGGGGCTGCGGTTGACGGCCCCGGCCGGGCTGCCGGCGCTGCACAGCGATCGCCAGCTGGTGCGGATGGTGCTCGCGAACCTGCTGGACAACGCCCTCAAGTTCACCGAGCAAGGCGAGGTCGAGGTGACGCTGGCCTCGGTCGCGGGCGGCCTGGCACTGGCGGTGCGCGACACCGGGTCGGGGATCCCCACCGACCGGCAGCAGGCGATTTTCGAGCCGTTCGAGCACCTCGAACCGATTCAGCGGAAACACACGCCGGGGGTCGGCCTGGGGCTGACGGTGGTCAAAGAGTTGGTGCAATCGCTTGGCGGGCGCATCGAGTTGGAGTCGCAGGTCGGCAGCGGTAGCACATTTACCGTCGTCCTGCCGTCGCTGAGCGGCGGTGGGTATAACGCACCGAGGGCTGCCGCGGCAAGAATAAAACTTGACGCGGGGTCTTGCGTCATGGATAAGGGGAATCAGAAACCTCGCCTGGATTCGTGAAGCAGCGCAACAGGAGGATCGCATGAAGCGCCAAGTGATCACCGCTGTGACTATTCTCGCCGCGTTCCTGTTTCTGGTCCTCGCGCAACAACCGTCGCCGGCACAACGCAAGCCCAGTTCTCCGGAATGGGAATTCAAGGCCGTTTCCTTTGATACCGGCGAGAATGAGGGGACCAACAAGCTGAATGTCCTGACAGCAGAGGGCTGGCAGTATGTCGGTCCGCTCGCGAATGGCCTGGTCGCGTTCCGTCGTCCGGCCGCCGAGAGGGCCGTCAGGGGCACCAGCCGAACCCCCCCCAGGGAATCACCGGAGAAGGGCGCGGGGGACGGAGAGGCTCCGCCTCGACCCGCGGCCAAGCTCCCAAAGGGCGCCATCACTCTCGACTTGCCGGACGAGCCGGTGAGGTTCCATTACGTCAATCAGGACGGCGAAGGGCTTGTCGAGGTGGCAACGAAGAGCCTGAAGCTGCGGCTGCCCCGGGTCTTCGTTCGGGACGGCGACAACGTCTTGTGCTTTGAGGCGACCAAGGATCACTGGCTGAGTACAATGGTACCCAACGGACAATCCGGGTGGTACTTCAACGACCTCACGGTGGGGGGGGGTGCGCATGTGGTACCGGGGAGTCGGGACGGCGGGTTTGGGCTGATCCGGCCCGGTGACGTCGTGGTGACATCTCCGCGGTTCAAGATCGAGATCAGTTCACCAAAATGACCAACGCCGCGGCTCACGCCGCTCTGGCTCGCGCCTGGGCAAGCAGACGGTCCAGCAGGGCCAGCGTTCGCTCGGTGGCTCCCTGTTGCTCCTTGACGAAGTAGCGCGCCGCGGCCCCCATTTGCGCCCGCTCCGCCCCATCGGCCAGCAGCCGGCGCACCGCGGCCTCCAGTGCCGCGGCGTCCGCTACCTGGAGCGCTCCGCCGGCGGCGGTCAACCGCGCCGCCGCGTCGCGGAAGTTCCAGACGTGCGGCCCGAACAGCACCGCCGCCGCGTAGGCCGCCGGCTCGATCATGTTTTGCCCGCCGCGCTTGCCGTCGAGGCTGCCGCCGACGAAGGCCACGTCCGCCAGGCCCCAGACCGCGCCCAGCTCGCCGATCGTATCCACGAGGACGACGGGCTTCGCACCTGTTCTCGCTAAGCCGCAAGCGGCCAATTCGCTGCGGCGCACGAACGGCTCGCCGGAGCGCTTCAGCAGTGCCGCCACCTCGTCGAAGCGCTCCTTCTGTCGCGGCACGACGAGGAGGCGCAGGCGGGGAAATTCCTCGCGCAGCCGGCGAAAGATGCCGAGGGCGATCTCCTCCTCGGGTTCCTGCGTGCTGCCGGCGATGAGGACGAGATCGTCCGCCCCGACGCCGAGCAGGCGGCGCAGCTCCTGCGTCTTCGGGTTGCCGCGGTCGGCGCTCGTGCCGTCGTACTTCACCGAACCGGTGACGTGGACCCGCTCGGGCGCCGCGCCGAGGAGGCGCAGGTGGGTGGCGTATTCCGGCGTCTGGGCCGCGAACAGCTCGATCTTCGCCAGCAGGCGCCGGGTCAGCCCGCCCAGGCGCCGGTAGCGGCCGAAGCTGCGCGGGCTCATGCGGGCGTTGATGACCGCGACCGGCACCCGCCAGCGCTCGGCGGCAAGGAGGAAGTTCGGCCACATTTCTCCTTCGGCAAGGACCACGAGCGACGGCCGGACCCGCCGCAGGGCGCGCCGCACCGCCCACGAGAAGTCCAACGGCCAGAAGAAGACCGGCAGGTCGGCGAAGTGCTTGCGGGCCTCGTCGAACCCGGTGTCGGTCGTGGTGGACACCACGCACTGCCACTCCGGATGGCGCCGGCGGAACGCCGCGATCACCGAGCGCAGGAGGTGGACCTCGCCGACGCTGACGCCGTGGAACCACGCGCACGGGGCGTCGCCGGGGCGCGCGAAGGCGGCGCCGGTCAACTTGCGCCACATCCCACGGCGATATTTGCCGGTCGTCAGCGCTTTGCAGACGAGCCAGGGGGAAAGGACGACGAGGACCGCGAGGTAGAGCGCGTTCAGGAAGAACGGCATGGGGGACATCCTGTCCGAGGAATCTGGGAGGGACCAGCGCGGCCGGGCCGCTTGCGGCTTCGCAGGAACGATTGCGAAGCCGCAAGCGGCCCTCCGTCATCCGGTGGCTCGCATGTGGCAGTTCTTGTACTTCTTGCCGCTGCCGCACGGGCACGGGTCGTTGCGGCCGACCTTGTCGCCGCGGTTGCGGATCGGTTCCGGCTTCTTGTCGCCGGCGGCGTTGGTCGTCATGCCGTCCTGCCCCGCGGCCATCGAACGCGGGGCCGAGTCGTGTCGCGCCGACGAGATCGTCCACACCGCCGACTCCTGGAAGTCGTCGGCCTCCTCCATGCGGAAGACGCTGTCCGTCACCTTGTCGTGGACGCCCTCCCACATGCTCTTGAACTCCTGCATGCCCTCGCGCTTGTACTCGATCTTCGGGTCCATCTGCCCCATGCCGCGCAGGCCGATCGAGGAACGCAGGTGGTCCATCGTGTACAGGTGATTCTTCCACGACTGGTCCAGCTGCGACAGCGCCAGGCTCCGCTCCATCGTCCGCATCTCCGGACGGTAGCGGGCGTCGAAGGCGTTCCACAGGAGCGAGCGCGCCTGCTCGGGCGTCACGCCGGTCAGGTCCGCCTCGGTCACGTCCACGCCGAGCGCCGAGCGGGCCCACTCGGCCAACTCCTTGGCGTCCTCGGCCTCGGACGTCTTGGTGCCGCTGAAGGCATCCTCGACCTTGGCGTTGATTGCCTCCTCATTCACTTGCGGGTAGGCCTTGCGGCTCGCCTCGAGCAGGACCTGCTGCAGGCGGGCGCGCGACTCGGTGCGGAACGCCTCCTCGTTGATCAGGTCGGCGACGCCCGGGAAGCGCTGCCGTGCCCAGTGGTAGAGCCCCTCGCGGTCGTAGCGCTGGCCGCCGGCCTGCTGCGTGCCCGCGCGCTCCGCCATGAAGCGGGCCATGCCCACCTTCACCGGGAACTCGATCTCCTTCTGCCGGTACAGGGCCATGACCTGCTCGTGCAGCAGCGCCCGCAGGTCGGCCTCGCTCTTGCCGGCCAACCCGCCCGGCTCCAGCTTCAAGCCGAACTTCGCCCGCGCCCAATCGCACAGCGACTTCAGGTTCCACGTCGGCTCGAGGAACGTGGCCCCCGGCGACAGATCGACCGCGGCCACCGCCGTCTCGGCCTCGGCGATGATCCAGGTGGACAGGTTGTCCTTGCCCATCTGGCGGAACTGCCGATCGGTCGTCTTCAGGCCCCAGCGCTTGTTGACGGCGTCCGACAGCGCCTTCCAGTTCCACTCCTTGGGGTCGTCGGCGCCGAGGTTCTCCTCAAGCGCCTCCTGCACCTGCGTCTGGATTTGCCGGACCGCCTTGTTGTGGGCGGTCTTGTCCGCCTCCTCGAAGCTGCTGCGCACGAAGGCCGCCGCGTCGAACTCCACGCCCAGCCGGCCGGCCGCGAACTCGGCGAACGAGGCCGGGCCGTAGTCCTCGTCGGTGAAGCGACCCACCGCCAACTCGATCTGGCCGTCGATCATGGCCAGGATGCGCAGTTTGCAGTTGGCCCCCTCGAGGACCTCCTGGCGGAAGCCGTACACGCTCTTCCGCTGCTGGTCCATCACCTCGTCGTACTCCAGCAGGTTCTTGCGGATGTCGAAGTTGCGCTCCTCGACCTTCTTCTGGGCCGCCTCGACGCGCCGCGACACCATGCCGCTCTCGATGGCCTGGTCTTCCTCCATGCCCAGGCGCGTGAGCATGTTCGCCACCCACTCGCCGGCGAAGATGCGCATCAGGTCGTCTTGCAGCGACAGGTAGAAACGCGACGAGCCGGGGTCGCCCTGGCGGCCGGCCCGGCCGCGGAGCTGGTTGTCGATGCGCCGCGCCTCGTGCCGCTCGGTGCCGACGATGTGCATGCCGCCCATCTCGGCCACCTTGCGCCCCTCCTCGCGCATGTTGCCGCAGAAGCCGATCTCGCGCACCTCGCGCGTCTCGGCCGCGATATCCTCGACCACCGCCTGCCACTCCTCCGCGGGCACGTCGAGGCGCGTCGCGTACTTGTTCTTCAGCTGCGCCCACGCCAACGTCTCGGGGTTGCCGCCCAGGATGATGTCGGTGCCGCGGCCGGCCATGTTCGTCGAGATGGTCACGGCGTGCATCCGCCCCGCCTGGGCCACGATCTCGGCCTCGCGCGCGGCGTGCTCGGGCAGGGCGTTGAGCAGTTCGTGCTTGATCCCGCGCCGCTTGAGCATCTCGCTCAGCTTCAGCGACTTATCGACGTCCACCGTCCCGATCAGGATCGGCCGGCCCGTCTTGTTGACCTCGGCCACTTCCTCGATCACCGCCTTCCACTTCTCCTTCTCCGTGCGGAAGATGACGTCCTGGTGGTTGACGCGGATGAGCGGCTTGTTCGTGGGAATGGCGATCACTTCGAGGTGATATATCTTCCAGAACTCGTTGGCCTCGGTCATGGCCGTGCCGGTCATGCCGGCCAGCTTCCTGTACAGCTTGAAGAAGTTCTGGATCGTCACCGTGGCCAGCGTCTGCGTCTCCTCCTTGATCTTGACGCCCTCGCGGGCGTGCTTGGCCTCGACCGCCTGGTGCAGCCCGTCGGACCACTGACGCCCCATCATCAGACGGCCGGTGAACTCGTCGATGATGATGATGCTCATGTCGCCCGATTCCGGGTGGCGCATGACGGCGTAGCGCTTGTCCTTGTGGTAGAGGTGGTGGGCCTTGAGGGCGTTATCGACCAGGTGCGGCCACTCCATGTTGCCGGCCGTGTAGAAGCTCTCGACACCGGCCAACTCCTCGGCCATGCGGATGCCTTCGTCGGTCAGGTGGCAGGTGTGCTCCTTCTCCTTGACCTCGAAGTAGCGGCCGGGGCTCTGCTTTTGCAGCTCGGCCAACTGCACGGCGATCTCGTTGGCCTTGCCGTAGCGGCGCACGTCGCTGAAGGCCGGGCCGCTGATGATCAGCGGGGTGCGCGCCTCATCGACGAGGATGTTGTCCACCTCGTCGATGATGGCGTAGTTGAGCGGGGTGCGCTGGCACTGCTGCATCCAGGGCGGGTAATGCGGGTCGTTCCAGCGGGCGGGCTTCATGTTGTCGCGCAGGTAGTCGAAGCCGAACTCGCTGTTGGTGCCGTAGGTGACGTCGCAGTCGTAGGCCTTGCGCTTCTCGACGGGGTCCTGATCGCTCTGGATGTAGCCGGCGTTAAGGCCGACGGCGCGGTAGATGGGCAGCATCCACTCGCAGTCGCGGCGGGCCAGGTAGTCGTTGACGGTGACGATGTGGACGCCCCCGGCCTCCAGGCCGTTGAGGAAGGCCGGCAGCGTCGCTACCAGGGTCTTGCCTTCGCCGGTGACCATCTCGGCGATGTTGCCGCGGTGCAGCACCACGCCGCCGAGGATCTGCACGTCGAAATGGCGCATGTTCTTGGCGCGGCGTCCGGCCTCGCGGCAGGCGGCGAAGGCCTCGGGCAGCAGGTCGTCGAGGGTGGCCCCCTGGCTGAGCTTCTCCCGCAGCCGGGGCGTCGTCTGCCGCAGCTCGTCGTCGGACAGGGCCTTCGTCTTCTCTTCCAGGTCATTGACCTGCGCGAGGATGCTGCCGGGGGTGATGATGGGCGGCCTGGCGGGGTCGTTGGAGGGGATGTAGCCGAGCTTGCGGACGTAGCGCTCGTTACTCGCCCCGAAGAGCCGCGTCAGGAAGCGGGAGACGCCGTCCGAGGCGGCGGTCAGACCGTCGGTGAACTTGTCCCACAGATCCTCCAGCGTCGAGGACGTTGTCGTCGTATCAGTGGCCATCGTGCCCCAAGCCTCCGCGGCGGATGTTGCGGTCCGTAGGTCCGGCCAGACCGGACTCGTGTACTTCCCCAAATGGTCAGTCTAAGGAAGGGGGGTGAAGAGGGTCAATACAGACCGATCGCAACAGGTGCGCCGGATCGGCCGACAACGGCGGGACATGTACAGATGCCCCCCAACAGGAGATGGGACAGTGAGGGGACGATTTCTCGCTCCCGAGCCGCTTGCGGCATCACGGTCGCCTCGGCAGGGGTTGGCCCCTGGGCCTTGACACTGATCGCGAGGACCAACCGAGCAAGTGAAACGAAGACGAGCGGCGCAGCAGAACGACACAACAAGGGACACGGTAGCGCGATCGGTGACGGACTACGGGATAGGGGTCGATGCGGGCTGGTGCAGAGCCTGCCCCGGCAGCAGGATTGGCCCGGCAACCGCCGATTCCCCTGCCGGTCACCCGCACGCCCGAGCCCTCGGCCACCCACGCCTCTCGCCCGTCTCATTGGCTCGGCCGCAGAATGGATTGCATTGCGCGGCGCACACACACACGCCCGTCTCGTTGGCTCGGCCGCACAAGGGAGTGACTGGCGCGGCGCACACACGGCACGGCGCCACCCCGGCCGCGGCGGGCGTTCCTTCGCCTCGCCGGGTGTGCCAAGGGCCGTTTCGTTTCACGGGGGGGTGAAACGAATGCTAAGGATTCTATCCGGAGTGCCCCGCCCCCAGCGGCCGCATCCTCTCTGCACGGGCCTGGGGCGGGGCACTCCGGATAGAATTCCATTGAACTGAACCGCGCCACCCCGGACTCCACCTGGGTTTTGCTCCGCCGTGATCCCTTCCCCACCCCCCAGGACAGCCCGGCCCAGAGTGGGCCGCCACGGACATCGTGCGCCCCCTTGACAGCCTTTACCACCCTGCTTCAGCGCCTTTTCCCCGGCCGGCGCGCACCGCCCCCGCCTCCCCTATGCCCGCCCCGTGACCGACCCGGCCTCACGTCCCACCACACCACCATCCCTCACGACGTGTCCACTACGACCGCACCCACCCCCAGCACCTCCGCACCCTTCCGCCAGCAGAGCGACCCGCACGCCGGGCAGCGCGGCCCCGGCCACGACGCGGCCCCGTCTCCGGGCGCCGCCGCCGCCGCCGCCGCGGCCAATCCCGACAGCCACAACTGCCAGCGGCACGCCGCCAACTTCTCGTCCCGACCGTGGCTGGCCAACAGCCCGTAGTGACGCACCTTCACGAAACCCTTGGGCAACACGTGCTGCACGAAGCGCCGCAGGAACTCCTCCCCAGACAACGTCAAGACCCGCTCCTTCCCCCCGTGCGCGTAGTCCTTGCAGCGAAACGACACCTCCTCCTCCGACAGCGACACCAGCCGGCTGTTGCTCAACGCCGAGCGATGCACGTACCGCGACAGGTACTTCAGCACCACGGCCGGCCCCGCCGCCGGCGGCTGGCTGTACACCACCCAGTCCCGCCCGTACAAAGGCACAAGCCAAGCCGCGAACGCCGACGCCTCCAGCAACGGCGCCAGCCGGCCCACCAGCGACAACTGCTCCCGCTCGTGGGCCTGACGCAACAACGCCAGGAACTTGCCCCGGAACACGCGGCCCAGGACCCGCACCGGCACAAAGAACCCCGGACGACACGACCGCCAACACGGCCGCCCGTCCACACGCCCCCAACGGTCGCACGACAAGCCACCTCCCGTGACCAGACAATGCAGATGCGGGTGGTGGTGCAAGTTCTGCCCCCAGGTGTGCAACACCGCCCCCACCCCCACCTGCGCCCCCAGGTACTTCGGCTCCGCCGCCACCTCCCGCAGCGTGGCGCTGGCCGCCTGAAACAGCATCCCGTAGACCAGCGCCGGGTTGGCCAGGGCCACCTCGGCCACTTCCGCCGGCAGGGTGAAGACCACGTGGTGATACTCGATCGGCAGCAGCCAGGACGCTTCGCGCGTCAGCCACGTCGCCCGCAGCGACGCCTGGCAGGTCGGGCAGTGCCGGTTGCGGCAGGAGTTGTAGAGCACGCGCTCGTGGCCGCAGTCGCTGCAACGCCAGACGTGCCCGCCCAACGACTCGGTACGGCAGGCCGCCAGGTCGGCCAACGCCCGCCGTTGCACTCCGCTCAGGCCGGCCCCGAAGCGGTCCACGAAGGCGGCGCCGTGGACGCGGATCACGTCCGCCACGGTGAGGCCCGACGCCACCGGGACGTCGGCACTGGCTCCCGTCCGGGTCGTCACGGTCGTTCCTCCGGGGGCGACGCCGGCGTCGAGGGCGGCCGGGCCACCCAGTCGAGCAAGCTGGGGGCGCGGCCCAGTTGCTGGGCGCTGACGTGCAGGTAGCGGGCCGTGGTCTTGAGCTCCTTGTGGCCGAGCAGGCGTTGGATGGTCAGCAGGTCGCAACCCGCTTCCAGCAAATGCGTGGCGAAGGAATGACGTAGCGTGTGCAGGCTGATGGTCTTGCCCAGGCCAGCCCGCTGCGCCACACGGCGCACCACCCGATGCACCCCGCCGATGCTGAGGTGACAGTTGGGCCGGGCGCCGGCAAACAGCCAGGGCCGGGGCCGATAGCGACGCCAGTAAGCGCGCAGTTCCTCAAGCAACCGGGGCGACAGGGGCACGAGGCGATCCTTGGCACCCTTGCCCTGGCGCACCACCACGAGTCCCCGGGCCGCGTCGATGTCTTCCAGGCGCAGGGCGACCAACTCGCTGAGGCGCAGGCCCAGGGCATAGTCGGTGCGGAGCAGGGTGCGGTCGCGGTCGTTGGTGGCGGCGTCGAAGAGGCGGGTGACCTCGTGCGGGGCGAGGATGGTTGGGAGCTTCTTGGGTCGCTTGCCGTAGGCGATCTTGTGGACGACGTCAGGCCGGCCGAGGGTGACGGCGTAGAAGAAGCGCAGGCCGGAGGTAACCTGGTTGAGGTGGCTGAAGGAGACACGTTGGGCGACGAGCTGGAGTTGGAATTGGCGGACCTGTTCCGGGGTGAGTTGCTCGGGGGCGCTGCGGAAGTGTCGTGTGAGCTTGACGACGGCGGCGACGTAGGCCTGGATGGTGCGCGGCGAGTAGTTGCGGAGGCGCAGGTCGTCGATGAGTCGCTGGCGCAAGGGGGTCATGGCAAATCCTCTCGGGTGGCTGCGGGGTGGAGCTGAAGTCAGAAGGGCGCAGGAGAAGCATGCCCGAGGAAAGGGGCGGGCGCAAGTCAGCAAAAGCGGCACAGCCCGCACAGGCGGCACAAGTGGACATGGGGCGACGGCAACGGCAAGGTCAAGAAGGCAGAGAAGGGAAGGGCTCTTAGACCACCGCGGAGCGGTTTAGTTCAATCGCGTTTCCTGATGTCCTTGTCCCTCCTTGCCTTGCGCCGCCGACAACCCATTCGTTTCACGACTTTGGTAGACACCCTTCGGGGGGGCAATGAAACGATTCGGCAGGGAG
>Ga0116225_1002356_pt1 | contig 12884 bp, 13 predicted proteins | sample Sb_taG_8_FD_88968 | JGI IMG/M metagenome (GOLD analysis project Ga0116225, IMG submission 88968) | Peat soil microbial communities from Weissenstadt, Germany - Sb_50d_c_BC metaG | ecosystem: Environmental > Terrestrial > Soil > Wetlands > Peat | place: Germany: Weissenstadt | collected 2010-09-21 | reverse complement strand
GTCGGGCCGACCCCGGGCGGGGCCGGCAGCGGCTGCATCACCTCGCGCGGCGCCAGGTCCCAGGCGCGCACGACGCCGTCCCCCGTTGTGGTAAGCAAGCGGCGCCCGTCGGTGCTGAGGGCGGCCCGGTGTACCAGACGGCCGTGGCGTAACGGCGGCGTCAGCGGCTTGCCGGTGACGGCCTCCCAGACGCGGGCCGTCCGGTCGCGGGCCGCCGTCACCACCAGGCGGCCGTCCGAGCTGAAGGCGGCGTAGAGCACCTCGCCCCCGTGAAGAAGCGGCGGACCGACCGGCTTCCCCTGGGACAGGTCGTAGACCTGGGCCGTCGAGCCGTCCAACTTGAGCACGCGGGTCGGGTCTTGCCCGACCGCCCCGTCGGGGTCCAGCCGGACGACGGAGAAGCCGGGGCTGTCCCACCGGCCCGGCACCAGGGGCCACAGGTGGGCAGTGGAAAAGCCCCCCGTCGCGACGACGTGCTCGCCGTCCGCGGTGAGGTGCGCCCAGTGGAGGACCACCTGGCGGGACAGCGCCCGCGACGACGGCTTGGCGGCGCTCAGGTCCCAGACCCGAATCTCCCCCTTGTGGATCTCGGAATCTCCGCCGCAGGTGACCAGGCGTTTGCCGTCGTGGCTGAAGGAGGCGAACAGCACCGGCCGGTCGTGCCTGAGCGGCTCGCCCAGCGGTTTGCCGGTCGCGGCGTCCCAGACCTGGGCCCGGTCCGCCGCGACGGTCGCCAGGCGGCCGCCGTCCGGGCTGAACGCCGCCCAGCGGACTGCCTTGTCGTGCCGGAGCGCCGCTGTGACCGGCTTGCCGGTGGTCGCTTCCCACACGCGCGCCGTGCCGTCGGCGGCGGTGGTGACGACTCGGCGACCGTCGGGGCTGAACGCCGCCCGTTCGACGTCGGCGGCGTGGCTCATCGGCGCCGACACCGCCTGGCCGCTGGCCACGTCCCAGGTGCGGGCCACGGCCTTCTGGATCAGGACGACGCGGCGGCCGTCGGGGCTGAACGCCGGCGGTGCGGCCCCGTTGTCGAACCACACCTGCACTAGCCGCGGACAGCAGCGCAGCACGGCGGCCAGGCGAACGCGGTGCGGATCCTCGCCGGCCGGGTCGCCGCGGTCCAGGCGCAGCGCCTCGCCGTACCAGAGGAGGGACCCGAACAGGTCGCCGCCGTCCAGGGCCCGGGTGCCGTTGGCGACGTACCCGGACACCAGAAGCCGATTATTTGCGGCGTGGGCCTTCTCGGCGGTATCGCGCGCCACCTCGGCCCTGGCGCGCGCGTCGCGCTCCTGGCCGGCGAGAAGGGCGGCCTTCTGGGCGGCCTCGTCCGCCTCGACGGCCTTGGAGTCGGCCCGGTGGCGGGCCGCGTCGATGCGCCAGGCGGCCAGCACCGATCCGGCCGTGACCACGACCATCAGCACGCCGACCGCCGCGAGCAGCGTTGCCGCCAGCCGGTTGCGCCGCGCCCAGCGCCAGGCCCGTTCCCCCGAGGTCTGCCGTCGCACGGAGACGGCCTCCCCCGCCAGCCAGCGCTCCAGGTCCTCGGCCAGTTCCAGGGCCGAGCCGTAGCGCTTCGCGGGATCCTTTTGCAGACATTTGAGGCAGATGGCCTCCAGGTCGGGGGGGACGTGCGGGTTGCGGCAGCGCGGCGGCACCGGCAATTCCTCGACGACCTTGAGCAGCGTGTCGAAATACGACTCCCCCCTGAACGGCGGCTGACCGGTGAGCAGCTCGTACAGGATGGCGCCCAGCGAGTAGACGTCGGCGGCGGTGGTCAAGGCGTCGTTGCGCGCCTGGGCCTGTTCGGGGGGCATGTAGGCCGCGGTGCCGACGACGGTCCGCGACTGCGTCAGACCGGCGTCCTGCTCGACGCGCTTGGCCAGGCCGAAGTCGGTGACCATCGGCCGGCCTTCGCCGTCGAGGAGGATGTTGGCCGGCTTGAGATCGCGGTGCAGGATGCCGCGCTGGTGCGCGTGATGCACCGCTCGCGCCACCGTGGCCAGCAACCCGGCCAGGCGTGAGCGGGTCTGCTCGAGGCTCCGGCGGCTGGGGCGCGGCTTCCGGTCGGCGGCCGGCAGGCGGAACTCCTCCAGGCGGCTCGCGAGGCAACCGCCCTCGACGAGCTTCATGGTGAAATAGGGTTGGCCGTCGATCTCGCCGACTTCGTAGATGGGGACGATGTCGGGGTGGTCGAGGTGCGCCGCCGCCTCGGCCTCGATGCGGAAGCGGCGCAGCGTCCGGGACGAGACCGCCTGGCCGGGCAGGATCATCTTCAGGGCGACTTCGCGGTTGAGACTGACCTGGCGGGCACGGTAAACGACGCCCATGCCGCCGCGGGCGATCTCGTGCAGGATTTCGTAGTCGCCGAGGCGGGGGGCCGGCGCCGCGGCCGCCGGGGAAGGGGCGGCCGCGCCGGCCGGGGCGCCGACCCCGGTGGCGACCGTGCGGCCCAGCCGGGCGATCCGGTCGTGGTTGGCGAAGAACTCGTTCAATTCGTCGGCGAGATCGGGGTGACCGGCCAGCAATTCGCCGCGCTCCGGCGCCCGGCCGGCCTCACGCGCTTCGAGGTACTCCGCCAGGACGTCGTTCAGGCGACGCTGCTTCTCGGCAGTCAGTGACGGCGCGCTCGACATGAATCCGCCCCTCCCAGGACACCGTGGACGGTTGGCCTCCCCTCAGTATAGCTTGTACGAGCGCCGCGCGGGCGCCGTCATCCGGCAGGCTCCTGTCGCAACTTCAGGGAAAGAGGGAACTGGCGTTCGAGGGAAGAACGGAAGGAATGACCCCGACGGGCTCAGACCGGGATGCCGCAACGATCAGTCCCGACAAGGACTTGCGGCAATCAGCCCTGCCGAGCGCTGCAAGAACCAGTGCAGTTCACCCCGATGCTGATCTTTCCTGCGGCGTCGAGGCATGGCCGGACCTGCCCGCGCACATCAAGGGGGCAACGGCCGCCGGTGCCTTCCGGCCCCGGTTGCTCGTCGGCACCTCGATGTCGTGCCTTCTCAGCCGGGCCCCGCAAGGTACTCTCGCCGATCCCCAGCGCCCGCGCCGCGGCACGGAGGCTGCCGTGTTCGGCCAGCGCTGCCGCGAGCTGTTCGCGCTCATCTTCAGAGTCCCGGTCGGCGGCAGCGGGGGCGGGAGGGATTTCGCTTGATCGACTTCGGATCATCCTTGAGAATACTGCCATCGACCCCGACGCCCCCGCGAAAGGAGCAGTGAACCCTTGCCCGACGAGCACATAACGCCGCAGCCCCTCCCCGGCAACTCGAGCTTGCCCGATGAGCGCATCACGTCGCAGCCCCTCGCGGGCAACGCGCCGGCAAGCGACTCCGACTGGTTCGTTCTTCTGCATGGGAAGGACATCGGCCCATTCACGCTCGATGAGCTGAAGGCGAACGCGGCCGCTGGCACTCTCGGTCCCGAGGACCTCGTCCGGCAGAGGAACGGCAGCTGGGCTCCAGCGAAGAGCCTTCCCTTCTTGGCGACTCACCTGCGCGACGGTGTTGGCACGATGCCAACTTCGTCTGGCGACCGGCGCACTGTGCCGGCTGGCATCGGGGGGTGGCTTGTGCTGCCTGCCATCGGCTTGATCGTCGGGCCACTTGTGACTGCCTGGTTCATCTTCGTGGACTTCAAGCTGATCGATAGCCCCACGGCCAGCGAGCCGGGCATTTACAACATGCTGGTGGGGGAAATCCTGCTTAATTCCGGCGTGCTGCTTTTTCAAGGCTATGTTGCCATCGTTTTCTTTCGTCGCAAGCGCGCGGCCCCCAAACTGATGATCGCTCTGTACCTTCTAGGCATTATCGTTACCATCGTGGACTGTCTGATGGTTGCGTCGGCCCTTGAACAGACCCCAAACGTCGCGGACGCGGTGCGCCCGGCGGTCCAAGCCGCGATCTGGATTCCTTACTTCCTGCTGTCGCGACGGGTAAAGGCAACATTCATTTATTAGAAACACGCCGGTGTTCTCAGCGGCGGGAGAAAACAAAGGGAGAAAACAAAGGGAACAGCGTGAATTAGGGTTAGAACAAAGGGGGGTTAGAACAAAGGGGACAGCGTGAATTATTGAATAATTCACGCTGTCCCCTTTAATTGCCGCAAAGACAGAATGTCTTTGCGGGTTCTGACACCTTTTCTGACCTTTTCTGACTCCTTTTCTGACCTCCGGCGCAAAGCGCCCGGGGAGGCGGCTATTCCTGCAGCGCCTCGCGGACCAGCAGTGCGAAGCCGGGAATCAGGTCAGGCACGGTCAGCGTGTCGTCCTCGGCATAGGTTCGCGACGTAACGCCCTGGCGGTATTCGATCACGTTACGGTTGATCGGATCGACCACCCAGACGACGACGGCGCCGGCCTGTAGATAGTCCTGGGCCTTGCGTTCCAGAGCAGCCAGGGTGTCGTTCTTGCTGCGCACCTCGACAAGCAGTTCGGGTATCGTCTCCAGGTAGCCTTCCGGCGAGCGGCGGATCGGCAACCGTGCGTTCGTGACGAAGACGGCATCGGCACCATCGACGTGGTCTGGGTTGCGCGTCAGCACGATCCCCACATCACCACTTCGCGCCTTGCCATGTCCGCGCAGTTCCCCCTGGCCTTTCAGATGGTAACTGAGGTTCGACTCCACGGCTCCGTGAATGTCTCCGGGTGGCGGCATGGTGACGAGCACTCCGTGATGCAGTTCGTAACGAACGGTCCCCGACGGCAGTTCGGACGGCAGCGCGGCCAGGTCCGCCGCTGTCAGGAGTTTCGGCTCGTAGCCCTGATACAGGTGTGCCACGCCAGCCAGCGCGACAGGATTGCTCATGTGACTTCCTCCCCTCCGTTGACCGTCTTCGCCGTCCTGGGTTGTTCTCGCCGGACCCTTCTGCTGTCATTGTGCCGCAGCGGCGCAGGACCACAAGAGGAGATCGCCGTGATGGCTCGCCGGCAAGTAGACGGGCTCCCTCCACTCCCGGCGGGGTTCGTGTGCGGAGAAAACAAAGGAGAGAAAAAAAGGGGTCGGGAGTCGTTTCGCACTTATCAACCCAGAATAAGTCGGAAATGACTAACAGAGAAAAGGGGAATTTCACCTTTTTCGGCCTCCGAAATCATGAATGTCTTCTTTTCCTTTTTCCTGCCGGCGCGCCTTCCTCATCCCCAGGTCAAGCCCTTCACCGCCACCGCGTCATGTGACCTTCCCCGAAATCGGACAAGTGCCGCTCAGCGGGAAGACGAGCAGCGCCCGCCTCGCGGCGTCTTCGGTGTCCGCCTCGCCGACCTTCCGCCACGGTTGCCGCGGATCGGGGCGACACCAGCAGGTCCAGCGGGACGCCGGCACTGGGGTCGGGGTCATCCTGCCCTCAGCCTTCCCGGCTTGCGGGACAGGCCAGAAGCCGCCTGCGGGCCTCACTGTGCTGCGGCAGGGAGACAGGGCCCGCGACCCGACGGCCGGTCCGACCTGCGCCGTCCTGGCGTGCGCCAGCTACTCAGGCTCGCCAGGAGGGATCGGTTCGGGGTGATGCGTAGCGGGGGCCGTCTGCCTGATCGTGGCGCCTTGGTGCGGACGCAGGAAAATCGTTACCCTCCTGAGGAGCAATTCCCTCCACTTCAGATGGACGTCATCGGGCAGAGCGTCCAGGAGGTCGATATGCTTGCCCCCGTCGAACGCTTGCACTTCGGAATGTGGGTAATTCAGCTCCTCAGGGGTGTGGATGGTGTTGAACGTAAACTGAGGGTAGCCGTCCTTCCACTGCTCGGGCGGTACGTCCCCCACCTGAAACCCGATCACCGCCCACACCGCGAAGTACGTCCCTTCATGAATCCGCAGCCATTCGGGGTGCCCAAACCGGCTTCGGCCCACGAACATGTCTGGTAGCTCAATCGCATTTACCTCAAGCGGGTCGCCTGGGTCGTCCCATAGGTCAAGCGGGACACGGCGGAACAGATACTCATCCCGGGGGAATAGGGGGTTGGGCTCTCGGCCGCTCCTCTTCATCGCGGGCGGGATTCTACTCATCGAGGTAAGCCTTGGCCTTGGCCATCCACTGTTGGTATCCCGCTTCCTCGGGCCGCACCCGCTGCACCACAGGATCGCTTACCCCGTCGGAGAACAGGGCATGGACGGCCGCCTTGTTGTTGAACTCCACGTAGACCTTCCGCCCGCTCCGGCGAAACGCGAACCCCACACCCCCCACCACCGAGGGCATGACCTGCGCCGGGGGGTAGTTTGCCCCCTGAAGGTACTGGAGGAATGAGTGCGCGAGCACGATCGCACTCGCGTTGGGAGCCGGGAACCGCCCTCTGTCGCCATCAGCCTCCGAGGTCCGAAAGGTCCGCAGGCGATCGTAATACTTCTTCCAGTTGACCGTCGGGCCGGAGAAAGTGACTTGGGATCCTCCCGTCGAGGTCTTGCGGATCACGACAAGCGCATCGCCCTTCACGAGGGTTATGTGGTAAGACGAGTTGCCCGGCCGGCGCTGCCCGCAGGTTGACTCCCCGAGCGGGCGAACCTGAAACTCTACGTCTGGCACGTCTCTTACCTCCTCTGCGGATCACTCGGGCTGGCCTTCGGCGGGCTGACCGGGGATCTCTTCGGCTGCCAGTCGAATCGTTGTCGCCTCGGTCCCATCGACCAACAGGCGAAAGGTGTAGGTTCCGGGGGCAGGGATGGTGAGATCCTGCATGGCGATGGTGATGCCGATCCTGAGATGCTCTTGGTGCTCCGGGTTTTCAAGAGGCGGGGCCTGGAAGTCCTGTTCGATCTGCGGCTCCAGTCGTTCGCCGCCCAGCGCGGAGAAGGAAACGGACAGGTGGTGCTGCCGACCGCATTCCTCCGGCGCGAAGATCAGCTTCGTCAGCAGACTGATGCTGCCTATCGTAAGAGGATAGCGGTTGCCGACGACGCGGCCCACGTCGAAGCCCAGGACGTAGCATTTCCCGTCGCTCGACTGCTCTACGGCGTTCGCCAGAACGGCATACGCGACTTCCATCGCCCACCACCTCCACTCGCCGGGAGCCCACTCGCAAACCCTTAACATTATTCTCTCAGTGGCCGTAGGCCCCGCCAGGGCAAAATGGCACTGGCCAAGCTGTTCCGCGCTGCCCAGGCGCCGGCGTGGCCTTGACAGAACGATCGGCTTCCTTTCTTAGGGGCGGCCCCGACCGGACGCCCCGGCGGCGGTGAAACAAGAGGCGGCCGAAAACCACTCGGCCGGCTCGGAAGTCGCTTCTGACGCTTCGCCGCGCCCGAGAACGATGCGACTGCCGACCCACAGGGATGATTGGTGCAAGCGGCAGGCCGGTTCGTCCCCACAAGGAGGTGCGGGCATGTTCAAGGACGTCCCACTCGTTCTGTTGGCCGCGACCGTCGGCACGTACTGGGGAACGGTCGCCCTGCTGATTCTCCACAAGCGGGTGCGGTATGGTCGGGGCAGTGGTCTTCTGCCACGGCATGCCTATGAGCGCCGGCTCTGGGCGCTCATAGTCCCGGTCGTTCTTGCCTGGATCGTCCTCCCGATCCTTGCCGGCAGCGGGCGACTCCCCTGGCTTCTCTTGCCAGCCTGGGCGCATGACGACACCTGGGCCCACGGCCTCCGCTGGGCGGCGGCCGTGCTGGCGGTGGCCTTCTACCTGATGTCGCTTTACTCCTGGTTGCTGCTGGGCCGCCACTGGAGCATGGCGATCGTCCCCGGCCAAACGTCGCGGCTGGTGACCAGGGGCGTGTACCGCTGGGTGCGCCACCCCATCTACAGCCTGAGTATGGGCCTGATGCTCACGTCGGCCGTCGTCGTGCCGACAGTCCCGATGGCCCTGGTGGCGTGCCTGCACCTGATCGCGATGAATCTCAAGGCCCGGTACGAGGAGCGGCACCTGGGGGAGAGTTTCGGGCCGGCCTACGCGGAGTATTGCCGCCACGTCGGGCGGTTCTGGCCGCGCTGGTCGCGTGCCATCCGCCGTTACACCTGACCGCTGACAGGCGGCACGCCGGAGAGAAACCGGTTTTCCCTGACCTCGGTTTTCCCCGGTTTTCCCTGCCGGAGGCCGTTCAGTTAGATTGGCACCCGCTCGTAACCGCCGCTAACAACCCAGAGGGTTTCTTCGTCGGTCCCGTAGCGGACCTGGAAGGTGAAGACGTAGCCGTAGGTGCGGTTGCTGCGATCCACGGCGGGGAAGATGTAGGCCAGGCCGTCGAACGGGTGGGTGATCCTTTGCAGGCGCTCGGCCGGGTTGTGCAGCAACTCATCGAGGCGCAGCCTCACGTCGATCTGTACCTCAACCGGCAGGTTCCATCTCCGCAATCTGCGCTGAAAGTCCCCCCTCGTGCGGACGTGGAAGCTCATCGATCGCCCCCACCCGCCAGCGCCCGGCGCCGATCTTCAACCAGTCGCAGCCACTCTTCGCGGCTCAGGCCGTTGGCCGCGGCGAAGGCGTCGTCAATATCCACCGACTCGCCGCGCTCGAATTCTGCGATCGCTTCCTCCCACTCCTCCTTTGTCGGCGTCCAGGGCCAGTTGTCGAGCGCTTCCGAGCGAATGGATTCGACGTCAGCGATCATCGCGCGCAGCGCCTCGGCGCTCGGGACGACTTGCCCGTGAGATTGCACCGCGCTCACCCAACCATCGAGGAATCGGAGAAAGGCCAACCCGGCGTCAATAGTGGCCGCGAGGTTTCGTCCGTTCTCGTCTCGGTCGATGAGGCGCCCGTTTGCAGCAGCCTCTTTGCTCGTCACGCCTGACAACCGCCAGGTCTCGCGGACGTCGCCGGGCACGTCTTCGTTCGCCCGGATGAGCGCATCCAACGTGGTTGCCATCGCAGGCCAGTCGGACCGCTTCTCCATGAGACGAAAAGGCTTGTCGAGGATGGCCCGAACGACGGAAACCGTCTCCGGCGAGAGTTGAACAACCATGCGCTGCTCCCTCGGGCGATTACCCCCGCTAGCACTAATAAGCGGTAAAACGGGGGTTTCGTGTGAACTTGGCCGTGCGACACAAGCCCGACGCGCCAGCGAGGGAGTGCGGTCGAACCCTCGCTTGTGCGTCGGGCTTGTGTCGCACGCTACTCGTTACGAAAAACCCCCCGCGCGCCAGAGCGAGGTGGCTGGATTGCATGGCATTGCTCTCCGGTCCCTGGCGCCAAACGAGAAGCGCGAAGCTACTGACCCCGACGGGATTCGAACCCGTGTCGCCGGCGTGAAAGGCCGGTGTCCTAGACCTCTAGACGACGGGGCCATGCCGATCTATTCGGCAGGAGGCATCTTAGGAGACGCCGCTGGTCCGCGTCAAGCGCGCTCACAGTCGTTCCTGGAAGGCACGCAGTCCGTCGGCGTAAGCCTGGCGCCAGGCCGGGTTCGGAGCCACGGCGTCGCGGAACTTCACCAACGCCGACACCGCGTCGGCCACGGTGTACGGCTCGGCGATGCCCCCAAGGCGGCGGAGGTGGGTCTCCAACCCCGCCAGGGCGGTCACCGCCGCGCCGAGCGCCGGCCCCTCGGACGACTCCAGGCGCTCCAGCGGGCGGTCGAGAACGGCGGCAAGGATTTCGCACATCAGGTCGCTGCGGGCGATGCCGCCGGAAACCGTCAGCCGCGTCACCTTCTGCCCCGCGGCCTCATGCTCGTACACGCCCAGGGCGATCAGGTACGCCAGGGCCTCGAGCGCGGCGCGGAACTTGACGCCGGCGTCGCTCGGCTCCGACGGCAGCCAGCCGAAGCGCGGCGCCGCCACCCCGCGCGACGGCTCGGGGGAGACGAACGGCAGCACCGCCACGCCGTTCGACCCGGGCGGGACGGCGCGCGCGGCCCGCTCCAGCGCGGCCCAGTCCGGCCGGACGCCGACGACGCGGTCGAGGAACTGGGCGCCGTTGTTGTAGCAGCGCATCCACAGGTACGGTCCCCAGTTCAGGCGCATCGCGTCAAGTGTCCCCGAGTGCGGCAGCTGGCTCGACGACGAGTTGACGACCGCGGAGTTGCCGAGGATCAGCGCCACCTGGCCGGCATCGACGGCGCCGCCGCCCACCAGCCCGGCCTGCTGGTCGTCCGACGTGGGGAAGACGAGTGGCCGCCGGGCGTCGCCCAGGTCGGTTTCCACCGCCAGCGACGGCGCCAGGAGGCCGACCGGCTCGTACTGATCGATGATCCGCGGCAGCGCGGCCCAGGCGAGGTCGCGATATTCGGGAGTCGCCAGGGCGCCGAGCATCGGCCGGCACCAATGGTAGGTACGCAGGTCCATCAGGCCGGTCGAGGCCGCCGCCGACACGGAAATGACGTCGAAATTCCCGGTCAGGAAGCCAGCCGCCAGCGCCCCGTGCGGCAGCATACGGTCGGTGCGCTCCCACTCTTCGCGGGGCAGACACTCCTCGTCCTTGACCAGGTGGCTGAGCGTGTAGCGGATGGCCCACGGGCCGCCGATCAAGTCCTTGACGCGCTCCTGCCCGCCGAGGCGCGCCAGGCCGCGGGCGTGGTACACGGCGAGGCTGTGATCGTTCCAGCAGATCGCCCGGCGGACCTGCACGCGCTCGCGGTCGATGCGGCCGGCGGTGTGATGAGTGGCGGAGATGCCGCCGGCGGCCCAGTGCCTCAGCCGGCCCTGTTCGCGCAGCCGTGCGGCGATGGCCCGAGTGCTGGCGCGGGCCTGCCCTTCCAGCTGCATCAGGTTCAACTCGGACACGCCTCCTTCGCACCAGAGGTCGGTCGGCAGGCGGACCTCGGCCAGGATCTTGCCGGTCAGGTCGAAGGCCAGGCACTTGACGGCGCCCGTGCTGAAGTCCCAGCCGGTGAGGACGCTTTCGGGCTCGACGCAGCGGAGGGGTTCGGCCACGGTTCAGTTGCTCCTGGCTGAGGTGTCGTGTGCGAGTCCTTGTTGTACCGCGCGTACACGGCGGACACAATCAGGCCCTGGTGCGAGGGCACTCTTGCCTTGTCTCCCTACAATGGGCGGCAGGACGTCGCCCGCGGCAAAGGAGTATCTCATGAACGGGAAGGACGCGATCAAAACCGCCCTGAAGGAAACGCAACACCTGCTGCAGTGGTACCTGTCCGACCTGTCCGACGCTGACCTGCTGGTGCGGCCGGTGCCGGCCGCCAACCACATCGCCTGGCAGCTCGGGCACCTCATCGAGGCCGAGGGCTACATCATCGGCAACCACATTCCCGGGTCCGCCTACCCGGAGTTGCCGGCCGGCTTCCGTGAGAAGCACAGCAAGGAAGCCTCCTCCAACGACGCCCCCGGCGGGTTCCTGAAGAAGGCCGAATACCTGGACCTCTTCAACAAGGTCCGCGCGGCCTCGCTCGCCGCCGTCGAGAAGCTCTCCGACGCCGACCTCGATCGTCCGATGACCGGGAACATGGCGAAATTCGCGCCGACCCTGGGGGCGATGCTGCTGCTGGGGTCGAACCACACGATGATGCACGTCGGCCAGTTCACCGCCGTCCGCCGCAAGCTCGGCAAGCCGGTGCTGTTCTAACCTGCGGTTTAGCCGCCGCCCTCGATTTATCGTTTCGCGAACCGATGAATCTGCGCCGCCCCGAGGGCGGCGGCTAAACGGGACCGAGCACTATGAGCGCGCCATCCTCCCCGCCCGAACACAACGTCACCGGCCAGGACTACGCCGACCGGCGTCACTTCCGCTACGCCGGCCCGCCGATCATCGACATCCACGCCCACGTGATGCGGACGCGCCCGGCCGACCCGCCGAGCGGCCCGCCCCTCGGCACCGGCCCGGGGGCCACGGTCGAACAGGCAGTCACGATGCTCGACGTGGCCGCCGACTTCGGAATCGGCCTCACCGTCGGGATGGCTCCCGCCGACGACATCCCCGTGTTGCGCGAGCGGCTCGGCGGCCGCCTTCGCTTCAACGGCATGATCAACAAGAAAAGCGCCGACGAGCCGGACGACTCGGCCTACCGCCTGTTGGACCAGTACTTGCAAGCAGGGGTCGAGATTATCAAGTTCTGGGGGGCGCCGCGCGGCCGCGAGCGCGGGTTGATCGTCGATGCCCCGTGGCGGGTCGAGTGCGCGCGGCGGGCGGTCGCCGCCGGCATCCGCGTGTTCATGGTCCACGTCGGCGACCCCGACGTGTGGTTCCGCACTATGTATACCGATGCGGCGAAGTACGGCACCAAGCCCGAGCAGTACCTCGGCCTGGAGCGGCTGCTACAACTGTTCCCCGGCGCGACCTGGATCGGCGCCCACATGGGCGGCGACCCCGAACACCCCGACCACCTGGAGGCCCTCTTCGAGAAGTACCCGAACTTCTGCGTGGATACCAGCGCCACGAAGTGGCAGGTGCGCGAGGTGTCGCCGCGGGCGGAGGCGATCCGGTCGCTGGTCTGCCGGCAGCCGACACACTTCCTGTTCGGCGTCGATCTGGTGACGCGCCACCACTTGACGCGGGAACACTACGTCAGCCGCTACTGGTGCCAGCGCACCCTCTGGGAGAGCGAATGGCAGGGCCGCAGCCCGATCGCCGACCCCGATTACGCCGCCGCCCCGGGTGAGCCGCCGACGCCGCTGCTGCGTGGGCTTGGCCTGCCGGGTAACGTGCTGGAGCAGGTCTACCACCACAACGCCCGGCGCCTGCTGGGCCGCTAAGACCCTGTATCAACACCCCACTTGCCGCTTGCGGCTTCGCAGGAAAGATGGCGAAGCCGCAAGCGGCGAAGATAGTGTTGTTACGGCCGCAATTCTGCCCTGGACACGTCCTACCCCGAACGCTACAACCCCGCGCCTTGAATCGGTCGTTTACGGTATCCGCGACCCGGCGCCCGGGGCCGCTCCTCTCATGGAGTCCGTCGCAATGCGTGCGCGCTCCCTCAAGGTCTGGCTGGCCGCACTCGCGGCCGGCGCCGGGCTCTCGGCCGCCCTGCTGAGCGCCCCAGAGTCCGCGGCCCAACCGCCGCCTCCCGACC
>Ga0116225_1002350_pt1 | contig 12909 bp, 10 predicted proteins | sample Sb_taG_8_FD_88968 | JGI IMG/M metagenome (GOLD analysis project Ga0116225, IMG submission 88968) | Peat soil microbial communities from Weissenstadt, Germany - Sb_50d_c_BC metaG | ecosystem: Environmental > Terrestrial > Soil > Wetlands > Peat | place: Germany: Weissenstadt | collected 2010-09-21 | reverse complement strand
GACGTGTTTGCGCACGCCGCCGACGACAGCTTTCACGCGTCGAAGATTCGGATTCCAGCGGCGACGCCGAACGTTATTGGCGTGGCTGACGACGTTACCGAAACTCGGCTTCTTGCCGCAGATATCACATTCCATTGCCATGGCTGCTCCAGATTGAGAAGTGCAGAATAGTCGAATTTTATGCTACCAGAGAACGCGCCGCGCCCAAAGCGGATTGCGGCGCCGTGCAGTGCGTGAGTCTCCGATTTGCCTGATCAACAGGAATCGCACCCGTCATCAGGAAGTTGTGCGACGGTTATCCTGCATCAGGCACTTTCAGCCACGAATCCCGAGCCGGGCTTGCCATTCAGTGAGTCGCGCTTCGTTGACTTGCCCAGTGCTCGAACCTAAGATTGGCGGCAAATGGCAGGAGGCGAGTCGCTCGTCGGCAGGACTATCTCGCACTACCGTATCCTCGAGAAACTCGGTGGTGGCGGGATGGGTGTGGTTTACAAGGCCGAAGATCTCAAGCTCAATCGTTTCGTCGCCCTGAAATTCCTTCCAGACGATGTCGCTCGAGACCCACAGGCCCTCGCGCGATTTCAACGCGAAGCCAAAGCTGCCTCGGCGCTGAACCACGCCAACATTTGCACCATCCACGAAATTGACGAAGTGCTTGGACAAGCGTTTATCGTCATGGAGTTTTTGGACGGTACGACGCTGAAGCATCGCATCGAGGGCAAGCCGCTTCCGCTCGAGCAAGTGCTCGATTGGGGCGTCGAAATTGCGGACGCCCTAGAGGCAGCCCACGCCGAAGGCATCATCCACCGCGATATAAAGCCGGCGAACATTTTCATCACCAAGCGCGGACACGCCAAAATTCTCGATTTCGGTCTGGCAAAGCTCACTCCCGGCGGAGGATTCGGCGTGCCGGGCATGATGACGGCGCCGACAGAAGAATTGCTGACCAGCCCCGGCGCCACAATGGGAACACTCGCGTATATGTCGCCGGAGCAGGCGCGCGGCGACGCCCTGGATGCACGCACCGATCTGTTCTCGTTCGGTGCGGTGCTTTATGAGATGGCCACGGGCCGCATGGCATTTCCGGGGAACAGCGCCGCGGTGATCCATGACGCAATTCTGAATCGAACACCGGCTCCGCTGACGCAGACGAATCCTAGCTTGCCGCCGGAACTGGAGCGCATCGTCGGCAAAGCACTCGAAAAATCTCCTGAGAAACGGGCCGCTTCTGCGGCAGAAATGCGCACTGAGTTGCAGAGCCTGCGCCAGCAGCGCCTGATCGAATCCAGCAGGTCCGTCCCGATCGCGAGCGTTGTCCGCAAGCGCTCCTTTGTCGCCAGCGCGCTGCTCGTGCTCGCCATCGCGGGCATTCTGGCGGGCCTTCTCTACCGCCACTACGCGCGAATTCGCTGGGTGCGCGAGGTTGCCGTTCCACAGTTGCAAAAGCTGGCACTGGACAGAAACGGCGTAGCTTTTTACCAGCTTGCCCGCCAAGCGGAGAAATATAGCCCCGGTGACCCCATCTTGAATCAGGTAGAAACGAAAAATCTTTGGCCCTATCCGATCCTTAGTAATCCACCGGGCGCCGATGTCTCATTCCGCGAGTACGGCAATACTCAGGCAAACTGGGAATACCTGGGTAAGACCCCTTTGGGAAATCTCAAGTTAGTTTGGACGCAATACGCCTTGAAGTTCACAAAAGATGGATACGAGCCATTGGAAGTCACCAGCGAATACATTCCCGACTCCGGTACGCAGAGTATAATTCTCGACCCGGTCGGCTCTCTTCCGAGGAACATGGTGCACATCCCGTCCGGGAAAGTGAATGTCCCCGGAATTGCGCCAATGCAGTTGGACGACTTCCTGATCGACAAATACGAGGTTACAAATCTGGAATTCAAGAAGTTTATCGATGCCGGAGGCTACCGCGATCCCAAGTATTGGAAACTTCTCTTCACAAAAGATGGCCGCTCTCTCACCTTCGACCAAGCCATGGCTTTGTTCGTGGATAGGACAGATCGGCCCGCACCTTCGACATGGGATCTCGGATCGTATCCGGCGGGACAAGCAGATTATCCTGTCAGCGGCGTGAGTTGGTATGAAGCTGCGGCTTACGCCGAATTCGTCGGAAAGAGCCTACCTACCGTCTACCACTGGCACCAGGCCGCCAGCATGGGTGAAGATTCCAGCATTCTTGAGACCAGCAATTTCTCCGGGAAGGGTCCTGCCCAGGTCGGAAGCTATGGCGGTCTTGGACCATTTGGCACTTACGACATGGCCGGGAACGTGAAGGAATGGTGCTTCAATTCAAACGGCGACCGCCGATTGATCTTGGGTGGGGACTCCACTGAGCCCAAATACATGTACCAGGAGCCTGACGCGCGGCTACCGCTTGATCGTTCCCCCAGCAACGGATTTCGACTCGTAAAATTGCTTAAGGCCGGGCCTCTCGCAGAAGCGCTGACTTCACCGGTTAGCTTTCAGAGCATCGACTACCGCAACGCGAAGCCCGTTTCCGAGGCTGTTCTCCGCATTTATCAAGGGCTATATTCCTACGATCGCACGCCGCTGGACGCGAAGACCGAAACGGTTGACGATAGTTCACCGTATTGGCGCCGCGAACGCATTTCCTTCAAGGCTGCCTATGGTGATGAACGAGTGATCGCATTTCTGTACCTACCCAAAAACGTCTCATCTCCATACCAAACCATAGTGCATTTCCCAGGGTCGGAAGCTTTCGATTTTCACACGTTCACGGATTTGAATTTGTTTAACTTGGACTTCCTTATGAAAAGCGGCCGGGCCGTGATGTTTCCTATGTACAAGGGCACTTACGAGAGGATCACACACCGCACCACCCCTGGTTCAAATGAAGAGCGCGATGAAACGATTCAGCGATCCAAAGATTTGCGACGCTCACTTGACTACCTCGAGACCCGCTCCGACATCGATCGCGAGCGCCTCGCGTTCTACGGTTATAGCTGGGGGGGAGTAGAAGGCCCGATTACCCTGGCGTTCGAATCTCGGTTCAAGACCGCGGTCCTGGCCGATGGAGGTTGCGAACCCAATAAGACATTGCCCGAAGACGATCCCATCAACTTTGCCCCGAACATCAAGATCCCGGTTCTCATGATCAATGGGAGATACGATTTTGGGATTCCGTTCGAAACCTGTCAGCAGCCGTTCTTCCGTTTGTTGGGCACGCCCGCGGCGGACAAGCGCCAAGTATTGCTGGAGTCCGGCCACGGACTCCCGTACACGCCCTGGTTCAAGGAAACTCTCGATTGGCTCGATCACTATCTTGGGCGTGTAAAGTAATTCGCCAATTCACGCTCAATTCCACCCGTTTGTTTCTGGCAGAGACCGGCCACAGTTTCGCATTACATCTCCATCTTGTGAACCGGGGCGAGATCCCAGACGCGCCAGAATTCGGCCATTTCGGCGGGCTTGCCGAGCGTTACGCGGATGTAATTGTCTAGCGGCGGGAATGGCCGCCCGATTTCGACGCCATTTTTCTTGAAATGCTCGATGACTTCCGGGGCGGGACGCTGCGCGTTCATCATCACGAAGTTTCCGTGGGAATCGATGCAGCGGACCATGCGTCCGTTGGCTTGATTGAAGAATTCCTGACGGCTGTCGGCGTTGCGCTTCACGCAGGCGCGAACGTAGGCGGCATCGTCTAGCGCGGTGACCGCGGCGAGCGCGGCGATGACATTCACACCGGCTGGAAGACAACGCGCCGAAAGCGTGCGCACGATTTCCGGCGCAGCTATCGCATAGCCGACGCGGATGCCGGCGAGGCCGTAAACTTTCGAAAACGTGCGCGAGACGATCACGCGATCATCGTTGATCGGCTGGTCGATGAACGAGGCGTAGCTCGCGGTCGGCGCGACGAAGTGATGATAAGCCTCGTCTATGAGAACCATCGTTGTGCGCGACAGCTTCTGCAGAAAATCTTCGATGTCGCGGCGTGGCGTGAGGCTGGCCGTTGGATTATTGGGGTTACAAATATAAATCAGGCCAGTCGCTGCATCCGTCTTCGCGAGCATGCCGTTGAGATCGTGGGAAAAACTCTTGTTGAGCGGAACGGTGATGACTTCCGCGCCGCCGGTCCGCGCAGCCGTGCCGAGCAACTCGAACGTCGGAGACGCGGTGATAACTTTTTTCCCGGGGCCGGCGAACGCTGCTGCGGACGCAGTTAAAATCTCGCCTGAGCCGCAGCCGAAAACAATTCGCTCGGCCTTGATGCCGTGAAGCGTGGCGATGCGCTCTCGGAGAGCGTCGATCTGCGCCATTGGGTAGCGGTTCGCCGAGTGAGCCGCTCCTCTCATCGTGGCCAGCACCTTTTCAGATGGGCCGAAGGCGTTTTCATTGCGGCTTAAGATCACCGGGCCGCCCGAATGAACTGCCGTGAGCACGGGCGGAATTTCGCCAACTGAGGTTTCTGCCAACGATGGCAAAGCGGCGGTCATGGCAACGCCTGCGCCAAATTGGCGAAGCAAAGTCCTGCGAGAAATCGGCATGGGTTCCTCCCGGCTAACGACGCTCCCGTTGATAGCAAGGAATCGTTGGCGAGGTCAAGGACGAGGCGTGGATGCAGCGTCGCAGTTTTTGCAATCAACTGTCAACGCGCTCAGGCGCGTGAATGGCGTCGGGTAGCGCCGGCGTCCCCGCCGGCATCTTACGACCGCAAACGCCGGCAAGGGCAGCACATGCTCGCGGCGCTCAACGTCAGATAAGCTGAGTTTGCCGTTTAAGCGGTCCGCGCTTGATCTATGCCCTTGGTTTGCTGGTTTTCGTAAGATGCCGGCGGGGACGCCGGCGGTATCAAACACGGCCAGATGGTGTAAATTGGCGGCTGATTTTAACTCGCGCCGTCGAAGGGGCGACATTTTATGAAATTCAAAATCCTGGCGATTATTCTGGGCATGCTTGTTGCTTCCAGTTTTCATGCGCACGGGCTTGCAGCGCAGGCGCAAAAGCCGGGCGCCGAAATCGAGAAACTCGCGGCGTTCCTCGGCCACTGGAATGCGAGCGGCGAAGTGAAGGGCTCGGATTCCGGCAAAGGCGGCATGAAAATCAATTCCGAGATGACCTACAATTGGGCGGCAAATCACGGCTTTCTCATCTGCGATCAAATCATTCACCTGCCGGACGGTGACCGCAACGACCTGAGCATCTATACGTACAGCGAGAAAGATCACGCGTTTGCATTTTTCGGAATTACGCGGGGCAGCAAAGAAGCGCGCAAGACCAAGCTGACAATTGACGGAAACGTATGGACGTATTCGAGCTCCGAAACTGATGGCGGGAAGCAGACGGAATATCGGACGACGAACCGGTTCACTTCGGCGTCGAATGTCGTCTGGCGCGCGGAATATTCTCAGGACGGCGAACATTGGACAACCACGGCGGAAGGCAGCGATGTGCGCGTCAATTGAATTTTCCAAGCTCGCCGTGTGACCGAATCGGACTGAACTCAAAACCGCGAGGCTCATTCGTTAAATGAAGGCTGCAGTGCTGCACGAATTCAAGGCGCCACTCAAGATCGAGGACGTTCCGCGCCCGCAAATATCCGCCGATGAAGTGCTGATCGAGGTGGAGGCGTGCGGCGTTTGCCATTCGGACCTGCACGTTGCCGAGGGTGATTGGAAACAGTTCGCGGGGATCGTCAAAAAGCCGCTGATTCTGGGCCACGAAGTGGCGGGCCGCGTCGCCGAGTTGGGGCCGGACGTGCGGGATTTGAAGATTGGGGATCGCGTCGGCGTGCCGTGGCTCTATTGGTCCTGCGGCGAGTGCGAATTTTGCCGCGAGGGAAACGAAAATCTTTGCGTGAAGCAAAGCATCACCGGCGTCACAGTGGATGGCGGCTTCGCGGAATTTCTGAAAGTACGCGCGAGCCACGCGACGCGTATTCCAGACAGCCTCTCGGCGCTCGAGGCTGCACCTCTTTTTTGCGCAGGCGTAACGGTTCATCGAGCGCTGAAGCACGCAACAATTTCGCCAGGCCAGCGGCTAGCGATATTCGGCGTCGGGGGCCTCGGACACCTTGCCATTCAACTAGGCCGCGCACTCAACGCAGAGATTACTGCGATTGATATTTCAGAGAGGAAGCTCGAGATGGCGCGCTCGCTCGGCGCAGCAAGAACTCTGAACGCAAAGACGAGCGACGTCGCTAGAGAATTCCGGCGCAGCGGAGGCGCTCACGTTGCGCTGGTCACTTCAGGCGCGAAAGCTGCGTACGATACAGCGTTCGCATGCTTGCGCCCAACGGGGATGCTCCTCGTCGTCGGCCTGCCCGCCGAAGATATCTGCTTCCCGCCGATCATGATGGCCGCGCGCGAAGTTCGGATCCAAGCCTCCGCAGTAGGCACGCGCGAAGATCTTCGCGAAGTTCTCGCGCTCGCCGCGCAAGGCAAAGTGCGCTGCGAGGTAGCATCGCGCCCGCTCTCGCAAGTGAACGAAGTGCTCGACGAAATGCGCCGCGGCGAAATCTCCGGCCGGATCGGCCTTACACCAAATTGAAAGGCGCGAACGATTGAACTCGATATCACGCCCGAAGGCCGCGGATCAGATTTGCGCCCCAGGCTGAGCTACAAATAGCCTGGGAGTCCGGCGCCCTATACCTGGCGCTTTGCGGCCCTCGTTTGACTGCTCGTGAGTGGGAAAGCCACTCCAGCAAGCGGCCATCCCGCAGAGAACACCCGCAGACGTTTAGGAGTACTCGAACGCCCATGAATGCCGTAAAATTAAAAGAAGTGACCGCTGTGGGCGTGTAGCTCAGCTGGGAGAGCACCTGCTTTGCAAGCAGGGGGTCGCCGGTTCGATCCCGGCCACGTCCACCATTCTCAATCACATAGTGCCCATGCGTTCGCTTGTGCCATTGATCGTAGCGGGAACTGTAGCGGCTGGCTGTTGGATTTGTCTGACTCTGCGCACGGGACCAGATTCAGTGGCTAGCCTTCCGAGCGGCCTAGTGGAAGCACGGCTGGCGCGCCCACAACTCGCTGCGCCTCTTCGGCTGCGGCGATGTGCGCGCTGACCTCCTGCGCTACCCCGCCGTCGCATTGGCCATTCGGTCGTAGGGACGCCGACCGGTCGCCGTGCGATTGCCAAGCAATCGACGCGCTCGTTTGGCCCGGCTCAATCAAGTTCCAGTCCGTAGATAAGCGCGACGGGTTAGGGTTTTTGGTTCTGCCTTGAATCTGAAATCTTTTCGCCGCTCTCTGCGCCCTCTGCGTCTCTGCGGTATCTTTCCCTACGCCGCCGGAATCCTCTCCACTCCCATAAACGGCCGCAATACCTCCGGCACCACAATCGATCCGTCCGCCTGCTGATAATTCTCCACCACCGCAATCCACGTCCGCCCGATCGGCAATCCCGATCCATTCAAAGTATGCGCAAACTCGCTCTTCCCGCCCTTCCGCTTATACCGTATCCCCGCTCGCCGCGCCTGAAACGCCTCACAATTCGAACACGACGATATTTCCATAAACTCCCGCGATGAAGGCACCCAAACCTCAATGTCGTAAGTCTTCGACGAAGCAAATCCCATATCCCCGGTGCACAGCAGCATCACGCGGTAATGCAGCCCCAGCCGCTGCAGCAAATCTTCCGCATCGCGCACCAGCTTCTCGAGCTCCTCGTAACTCTCCTCCGGCCGCGTAAACTTGAACATCTCCACTTTCTGGAACTGGTGCTGCCGCTTGATCCCCCGTGTATCTTTCCCGGCCGCCCCGGCCTCCGACCGGAAACAGGAAGTCCAGGCGCAAAGTTTTTCCGGCAAGATCTCCGCGTCCAAAGTCTCATCGCGATGCAGATTCGTAAGCTGCGTCTCCGCCGTGGTAGTCAGCCACAGATCGCGCCCCTCGACGTGAAACATATCGCCCGCAAACTTCGGCAATTTCCCGTCCGCCACCAGCGAAGCCGAATTGATCAAATAAGGCGGCAAAATTTCCGTATACCCATGCTCGCGCGTATGCACATCCAAAAAGAAATTCGCGAGCGCCCGCTCCAGCCGCGCGCCGAGCCCGCGATAAAGCGCAAATCGCGTCCCGGACATCTTCGCCGCCGCCTCAAGATCCAAAATTCCGCAACCCTCGCCGACCTCCCAATGTGGCCGCGGAGCAAACGAAAACTCCGGCGGCGCACCCCACCGCCGCACTTCCACATTCCCCTCGGCCCCATGTCCCACAGGCACTGACGAATGCGGAATATTCGGCACCGTCAACATAAACTCGCGCAGCGACTCATCCAATTCCGTAACGCGCAAATCCGCCCGCTTGATCTCCTCCGACACATCCTTCATCCGCGCGAGGATGGAAGAAGCATCGCCCCCGGCCTTCTTCGCGCGCGCAATCTCCTCGTTCGCTGAATTCCGCTCAGCCTTGAGCTTCTCGGTCGAGGTAATCAGCCCGCGCCGCGCAGCATCAATCTCGCGAAACCAAGCCAGGTCAAGCTGCGCCCCGCGGTTCCGCAACATCGCGTCGATGTCGTCCAAATGCCCCCGAAAAAATCCCAGATCAATCATAGACTCAGCAGGATACCCGAACCGGCCATCGCTGAGAAGCGTAGGGGATCCGAGATCGCCCTGCGGCGCGCGAACCGCGCATCTCTAACCGAAACACCGTACGATTAGAATTGCTCGTAAGTTGTTGAAAACATTCACCGACGACCCTTTCTAACCGAAACCGGCGTTGCCGCAGTGCATCTTGCCCTCCCTTCGGTCTGATCTCGTGTTGATCAGTTGAAAGCGCCGCGGCTGAGGCCGATTCTAGGCGCCCGCGCCGTTCTGCATTCATGCGGGGGCTCCCACCTAACTGCAAAGGTTCCCGGACTTGAGAGCGCGGGCTCCCACGGCCCATAGAATTCCAAGCGACATCGAATTAGGACACCACCACCGCGCAGCACGGTGTTAGCAGATATGCTGAGTGTCGCGGAATCCCCGTGGCCGCCGTGCAAAGGAGGGTTTAAGCTGATTACTGATTTTCGGAGCCGATGAATGTCACAGCCCGTGGCGCACGTTAAAGAGAAAGACGATCACCTGCTCGGCGCGATTGCGACTCTCAAAGCGCCGAAGGTGGATGAATTTCAATTCGTCCGCTATCACATCGAAGGCCCGGTCGCGCGGCTGACTCTCGATCGCCCCGAACACAATCTCCTGAACGAGCGGATGTTGAGCGAAATCGCCGCGGGCATCAATTCCATCGGTGAGCGGCGCGAAATCAAGCTCATCGTCATCGATTCGGCCGCGAAATCTTTCTGCGGCGGCATCGAACTCGGCGAATACACGCAGCGCCGCGTCTTCCAGCTCCTCGACGCGTTCCACAACGCCTTCGCTGCGATGATGGACACTTCGAAGCCGGTGCTGGTGGTGATCAACGGCCCGGCATTTGGCGGCGGCTCGGAACTTGCCGCGCTCGCCGATCTGGTGGTCGCGACGCCAAAAGCGCGTTTCGCGCAGCCGGAAATCAAGCTTGGCGTTTTTCCGCCGCTCTCGGCCGTGATTCTGCCTTACATTCTCGGTCCGAAAGTCGCGCTTGAGTTGGTGCTCACCGGCGAAGCAATGACCGCCGAACGCGCCCACGATCTTGGCCTGGTGAATCGCCTCGTGCCGGAGACTCAGCTCCAAAAAACAGTGGACGAGCTAATTTCCAAAGTCACGGCGCAATCGGGACCGGTGCTGACGATGGCGAAGAAAGCAATTCTGGGCAGCGTCGGCGTGCCGCTCCGCGAAGGCGTCCGCAACTCGATGAAGATTTTCCTCAACGAACTCTCCGACCTGGAAGACTCGCAGGAAGGCCTGCGCGCCCTGGTGGAAAAACGCGCCCCGAAGTGGAAGAATCGATGACCTCGTGTCCCCGCGACGCATCTCCGCACTTTTCGCCTCGAGCTTCGCGGCGTTCTCACTGACTACGTGGCTGCTGACGAAGACGAACATCGGCGGCGATGCTGGACACGACGCGAGCACGTCTGAAGGCGTGGTGCGGATGCAACTCGATGCGCTGGCTCAGAGCGAGCCGCAGATCGCGTACGGACTCTTCTCGCCGCAGTATCGCGCGGAAGTTCCGTTCGCCGCGTTTGAGGAAATCGTCAAGGCGCACGGCGGAATGTTCCGCGCGAAGACGATTGCGATCGAAGACATCGCGAGATCGTTCGCGCGCGACGAGATGCGCGTGCGCATCGGCTCCGCGGACGGCGAACACTACGTCGCGCGCTACTCGACGATCCTGATCGAAGGCCGCTGGTGGATTGATGCGATGCGCTGGAGAGTGGATGAAGCGCCGCCCGAGCGCGTTTTCACGCAACGGCAGGGCGATGGGCAAAGGCGAAGAGGATAAAAATTGGGGGAGAAACAAAACCTCAGCGGCTGAAGCCGTGACGATTTTGCAGCGGTTTCGGCACGGTTGAAACCGTGCCCTGACAAAGCGCCGCGCGACGATTTGACAGCGCGTGCCGCGGCGCTTAGACTGCGAATGAAAATTTGAGCTGGCCGGGGGAACGGGAAGGCCGTGAAATTCGGCCACGGTCCCGCCACTGTGATCGGCCGGCGCTGCGGATGCAAGCCGTCCACTGGCGCGAGTCGCACGAAATGCGCGAGCGAGCCGGGAAGGATCGTTCCGGATGTAACTGCGGAGCGAGCAGCGCCAGAATTTCCGTCGCCTGCGTGCAGCAAGCGCGGCGCGGAAAGGCCGAGAGTCAGGAAACCTACCCCGGCAGTTGCGCCAGAGCCCTTCGCGAGAAAGGGCGCGGCTAGGAGCCCCATTTTTCTCGTGGGGCTTTTTTATTGAGGCTAAGTTTTTGCGACGATTGATGCGAACGCGAAAAATGATCGGCCGCGCGCTGGCTCTCGCTGCGTTGACGAGCGCGATGCTTTCTGTCGGAGAGCGCACTGCAACGGCTGCGTCGCGCGGCGATGCGACGCGCGTCGTGGTGGACGAAACTGGGCGGCGCGTGACGCTGCCGGCGGAAGTGCACCGCATCGTCTCGCTCGCGCCGAATTTGACGGAGACGATTTACGCCATCGGCGCAGGCGCGCGGCTGGCGGGCGACACCGATTTTTGCGATGTGCCGGACGAAGCCAAATCGAAGCCGCACGTGGGCGCACCGATCAATCCGAGCCTCGAAGCGATTGTGGCGCTGAAGCCCGACGTCGTTCTGGCATCGGCGTCGATCAATTGGCCGGCAACCGCCGATGCGCTGCTGAAAATGGGAGTGCCAGTTTACACCACCGATCCGCACAGCGTGGACGACATGATCGCGGGGATCGCGCACATCGGCGAAGTGATTGGCGCCGATGCGGCGGCGAATTCTCTCGTCGCCGGATTGCGCGCGCGGCTTGCGGCCGTCGAGGAAAAGCTCGCGGGGCGCACGCCGCGGCGCGTGCTGCTCATCGTCTGGGATGATCCGCTGATTTCGATCGGCAAGCATACTTTCATCGCCGACGCGTTGCGGCTCTCGGGCGGCGCTTCGGTGATCGACGTCGAGCAAAACTGGCCGCATGTGGGATTGGAGCACGTTGTGCGGCTTCAGCCTGAATTTCTGGTTTTCACTGGCGATCACGGCGAAGCGTCGAAGCTCGACGAGTTGCGCGAGAAGAAGGTGTGGCGCGAACTCGAGGCGGTGAAGGCGGGCCGCGTGGCGTTCATCAGCGGCGAAGTGAACCGGCCCGCGCCGAAGTTGATTGACGCCATCGAAAATCTTGCGAAGCAATTGCACCCGGACGCGTTTGCGAAGTCGGCGGACGCTGGAGGCGCGCGCTGATGCAGCCCTTGACGCCGCGGCGAATTTTGGGAATTTGCGCGCTGTTGGGAGTTGTGTTGTTCGTCGCCGTGGTGATCTCGCTGCGGCTGGGCGCGTATCCGATGTCGTTTCGCGCGATTCTGACATCGCTGTACGAAAGCGTGATGGGGCGCGGCGATCAGATTCCGACCGACTATCAGATGGTGATATTCGGCTTGCGGCTTCCGCGCATCGCATTTGGAATCATCGTCGGCGGAGCGCTGGCGGTTTCGGGCGCGGGATTTCAGGCGCTGCTGCGGAATCCGCTGGCTGATCCGTACGTACTCGGCGTGTCGAGCGGAGCGGCGCTGGGCGCGATCGTGAGTTTGATTTTTGCGCCGCACGTGCCGCTGGCGATGCAAGGCGCCGCGTTTGCGGGCGCCGGGATCACGATTCTGGCGGTTTATTTTCTCGGACGGCGCGGCGGGCAAATCGACAGCTCGACGCTGCTGCTCGCGGGAATTATTTCGGCGTCGTTTCTTTCGGCGATCATCATGTTCCTGATGACCACGTTGAGCGGGCGCGATTTGCGCGGCATGGCCTTCTGGCTGATGGGCGATCTGCAAACTCCGCCACAGTTGCCGCTTGGATTTCTGTTTTTCGTATCGCTTGCGGCGATCGGAGCGATCTACACCACCGCGTCCGACCTGAATCTGATTCTGACGGGGGAGCAAGAGGCGCGGCATCTTGGCGTGAACGTGGCGCGAGTGAAACTCGTGGTGTATCTGTCGGCGTCGCTGCTGACGGGACTTGCGGTCTCGGTGAGCGGCGCGATCGGCTACGTGGGATTGCTGGTGCCGCACGTGATGCGGATGTTGTTTGGATCGGATTACCGGATTTTGATTCCGGCGTCGGCGTTGGGCGGAGCGATTGCGATTGTGGCGGCGGATACTTTGGCGCGCACGGTTGCGTCGCCGACCGAATTGCCGGTGGGAGCGATGACGGCGATTGTCGGCGCGCCGGTGTTCATCTATTTGCTGCGGCGGAGAGTGGGATGAGCGCGCGCGGGGCGTCACTTGAAGGCGCGGGGCGCGGCGGGAATGCGCCGCCGGAATCGAGCGACGTCCGGCTGCATGTTGAGCAGGCGAGCTACGCTTACGCTGTGACCGATCGCGGCGCGCCGAAATT
>Ga0116225_1002346_pt1 | contig 12932 bp, 6 predicted proteins | sample Sb_taG_8_FD_88968 | JGI IMG/M metagenome (GOLD analysis project Ga0116225, IMG submission 88968) | Peat soil microbial communities from Weissenstadt, Germany - Sb_50d_c_BC metaG | ecosystem: Environmental > Terrestrial > Soil > Wetlands > Peat | place: Germany: Weissenstadt | collected 2010-09-21 | reverse complement strand
TTGGCACCCCATCTCGAAGTCGCCGCCGGGAATCCACAAGAAGACGATACCTGTGTTGGGGTCGGTCCAGGCCGTTCCCGCCGCAGGTTCCGCGGACAGCGCGGATATCGTCGAAAGTCCGAGCATAACCGATATCATGATCGCGATCTTCGCCAGATATCTCGACATGGTGAAATCCCCGCAGTTGCCCAAACCTCCAGTCTTTCTGGAGTCGATGGGGAGCGCGATGACAATTCGCACTCATGCAGCAAAATTTTTGATAGCTGCTTATGTCGGTATTTTCCCCGGTGGCGTGTCTGAAGGCGGTACCCTATAGCGCTATAGCGACGGCTTTTGCTGCATGCTACATTCAATATATATAATATAGTGTTGGGGCGTTCCCCGAGAAGGAGTCTTTGATGGGGTTTCGATTCTTTGCCACCGGCCTGATGGTCGCCGTCCTCTCATCGGGAGCATTCCAGGCGCTCGCCATGGATGCCGCGTCGGTTCCCGAAGCCAAGCGGACAACCTTGGGGCTTTACCTCGGTTCGGAGGAAGTCCCCGGCTTCCTTTCTCCTCTGCAGGGGAAGGCGTTGTTCCTGGACGTCCGCACCCCGGCGGAGGTGGCCCTTGTCGGTATGGCCCAGTTGGCGGACGCCAATGTGCCCATCCTGCTTGGGCCGAGTTCAACCTTCGACGAGGTTAAGGGAACCTTCAAGCTGGCGCCCAATCCGGATTTTCTCGCCGAGGCCGAACGGCGTTTGGCCGGTAAGGGGCTGACCAAGGACGACGTCGTTGTCGTCATGTGTCGATCCGGCGATCGCAGCCCCATTGCGGCGAACGCTCTGGCCAAGGCCGGCTTTTCCCATGTCTGGTCCGTCGTCGATGGTTTCGAGGGTGATCTGGCCAAGGACGGTCCGGATGCCGGTCATCGGGTGGTCAACGGCTGGAAGAACAAAGGGCTACCCTGGGGATATCGTCTCGACAAGGCGAAAATGTACCAAGCCGCCGAATGAGCGGTGCGGAAAAGTAGGGCCGGAGGTTGGGAAAGAACCTCCGGCCCAGGAACTCGGCATGACCCGGACAGCTTCTTGATCGAGCTTGATGAGGGGAGTCTTAACGCGGCTGGCTGGGGTATCGCATTGATAATTGTTCGCCTTCCGCTGTTCTGGTGTTTCAAAATCGCCAATGCTCACAAGGTCGCGGTTGGGCCCCTTCTTTGCGTGTCCAACGGCCAGCGGCGTTGCCCGCCGCAGCCGCAGTCTCCGCCGCCGTGATGATGGTCGTGCCCACCGCAACTCGCGTCCAGGTGGCCTTCAAGTCCACGGCGAAAGGCGGGCAGGTGGCATTCGGCGGAGGCATGTTGCAAAGCATGAAACAGTCTGGACACTTCCGGATCATCACCGGCGGCCTGCAACAGACGATCATAAAGGGCGACGTTTTCGATCTCCGCCTGGACGCCGATGCGGCAGGCCTCTTTAATCGAATCTGGGGCTGTTAAGACCCGCTAACAAAACCATCTCTGGATGAATTTCCAGCAGACCATTGAGCACGCCAAGGTAAGAAAGGCGTGATGGATGTCGGCTCGTCGTTCGTAGCGAATGGCGAGTCTGCGGAACTCGGACAGCCAGGACAAGGTGCGCTCGACGACCCAGCGATAACGGCCGAATCCTTCGTTGCTGTCGATGCCACGCCGGGCGATGCGATCCTTGATGCCCCGCCGCCGCAAGGCTTGGCGACAGCGGGGATAATCGTATCCCTTGTCGGCATGCAGCTTGTCCGGTCGTTTGCGCGGTCGCCCGTAGCACTGACGGATCGGCTTCAAGCCGTCGATCAGGATCTCGAACATCATGGAATCGTGGACGTTGGCGGCGCTCAGGGCGCAGACGAGCGGGATGCCGTTCCGATCGACCAGGATGTGGCGTTTGGAGCCTTTCTTGCCGCGATCCGTCGGGTTGGAGCCGGTGTGTTCACCCCCCTTTTTGCCCGGTAGGATGCTGCGTCCACCGAAGCCCGGCTCCAGTCGATGGCGTTGGCTTTGCCCAGGCGATCCAGGCAGGCCCGATGGATTTTCTCCCACACTCCGGCGGCCTGCCAGTCCCGCAGGCGGCGCCAGCAGGTCATGCCGCTGCCGCAGCCCATTTCCTGCGGCAGCATTTCCCACGGAATGCCGCTGATCAGCACGAACAGGATGCCGGTCAGCACCTTGCGGTTCTCAACGGGCGGGCGACCACCCTTCGGTTTCGGACGGGCGGGCGGCAGATGCGGCGCGATCAGCGCCCACAGCGCATCGGTCACAATCGGTTTGCTCATGCTCTTCGAGGTAATCCCTCAAAGGCCGACGGCAACCCGTATCCCCTTTTGCGCACGGGGTTCTGTTAGCGGGTCTAAGTCGGTAGATGCGGTCGAGCGCGACATGCAGTTGACCAATCGTGTCGAACAGGAAGGTAACGATCCCCGGCCCCGCAGTCTGCGATGTCGGCATGTCGGCCATCTCTGCTGAGAGGCTCGGGTGATCCGATGACAACAGCCATGGCCCGGTGGCGGAAGAACCTGCGATCCAGATGCCGCCTTGGGCGGTGGTGGACGCGTAATGGAGCCAGCCGTCCGAGATTCCGCGCTCAAGGCGGTATCCGTTGTCGAAGGCGGCCTTCTGCGCCTCGGTGCGCACGATGAAGCCGGGAGGATTTTCCAGCGCTACCATCTCACAGATCGACCTTTAGCAATCTCTCTTCCGCAGGCGCACCGCAAATGACAAGGGATAACCAAGGCTTAGATTTGAATTCTTCCGGAGGCTCTGTGGTCGTGGTCACGATGTATTGAAATAGCGGTGCGGCGCCAAGTTTTTCGAGCATGCCGGCGAAGCTGAAGAGCCTGTGGTAGATCGAACGGCCAAGATCAGCCTCGCGCGGGCTGTCGTGAACGAGGAGACCTGGAAGACGAGTCCGCCCTTCAATGGTCATGACGAGGGCGGCGAGATCAAACGCAATGACCTTCAGGGATTCTATCGCAGCCGTCGATCGTTCGCCGCCCATCTGGACTCTGAGCGTGAGACCATTGCCGTCAAGTTTAACCTCGCCCCCGATTTCTCCTGGAACCAGTTCCCGAAGAACTGCATCGAATTTTTCCGACAGGGTGCGAATGGTTTCAGCGGAAGCGGTGCGATAAGCCGCAAGCGTTTCCCGAACTTTGACTAGGCCAGTCGCCGCTTCGCTGTGTTTTTTGGTCGCTTCGGCCCGTTCGGAAACCAATTTCCCATAACGTTCGGCATCGTCGACAAGACGTTGAGCGTCTCTGACAGCCTTTGATCGAGTGGATTGCGCCTTTTCCAGCGTAGCCACGCCACCCTCCAGCCGATCATATCGCTGACGAACAATGGCGATTTTCGCGTCCAAGGTTGGTTTGTCTCGCTCCAGTGCCTTTATCTCATTGTCTTCCCGCTCAATGGTCTGTTCAACTTGTCGGATATTGGATTGCAATGCCTCAATATCGCACGGTGTCAGTGATATCCCGCATCCCTCCGCCCGTACCGTGTCGATGGGAACTTTGCAAATCCGGCAAATGGGAACCTTCGCAGTGACGTATTCGGCGTGCGCTTCAGGGAGTTCCGCGCGCAACATCGCCAGAACCTTATTCTTCTCTTCGATGCGGATGCCAATCCCCTTACGTTCTGCTTCAAGAACGTCAAGTTCCCGCTTTGCCTTGTCGCGGTCACCGCGCGTTCGCTTGATGTCCGTCGACTTAACTTCATCTGGGAGCTTCAGCGTTCTGGCAAGTCGTTCGGCAGCGGTCGTCTTGAACGCGGTGGCATCCAGTCCAGTCCCCGCAGCATGGCCGGCGTTTTCACCGAATATGGCCAACAGAGCCACGCGCGTTCGTTTAATTTGCCAGTCTAGCCGCTCCAACTCTGTTTTCAGGTCGCGTTGCTTCGCATCATCGGCCTCTTCTGTTCGGCGGACAGCGATTTCATCCGTGGACAGTGCCCCGATGAGAGACCTGACAATGACAAGACGATCATCTACAGAGCGCCCGACCGGTGAGCGGGAGGCGGTATCTGGATGCCGCCACTCAAGGTGATGGCCGAAACGGCACTCCTGATCTCTGGTAACCCAAGCCAACGCGGCTCCCCACGCGGCGCCTTCTGCTCCGGGGATCAATGATGTTGCGGCCCCGATCACGGCACGGGTAATGACATCGCGCAGCGGCCTCATGCCGGTGGGAACCGCATTCTCCTGAAAGGCGTCATCAAGGGTGCCCCCTTCGGTGACGATATCCCGGCGGCGGTCGCTGAGTGCCCGGACAACGGCCCAAATCCGTCCGTTGACAACGACCTCGGCGCCCACGTGGCCTTTAGGGAGCTTTTCCAACACGCGCTGCCTTTGACCATCGGTCGCGTAATTTTCCTCACCGAGGCAATAGCGAAGAAGGCGGCAGAAGGTGGTCTTGCCGCTTCCATGGCCAATTGTGGCTTCACCGGTTCCACCGGACTCCGGCGACCAGACGATGTTGAGACCAGGCTTCAACGACACATCTTGGATGACAAAACCCGGTTCACGCCAAATCACCAAACGCCGAATCCATAGCGCCGGTTGGTCACGCGCGACATCGGGCACGATCGTAAAGCCAGGCTTGAGAAATAGATCACGCTGCTGCATGGTTTCTCACCCAAGACGCGTCGTCGACCGCTAAATCCAATGCCGTATCGTCTAAAGAAAGAGATTCGAGCGCCTTTAGGACAAAACCAGCCCGACCATCCGGCCAGCTTTCCGTGAAGCAATCGCCGATCCGAGGGCCGGCCGCCCATGTTTGCGCAGCACTATCCACAATGATCGCCCCCATACCAATAAGCTGTGCGACCGCGTCGCGCCAAACGGCATTCATTCGCGGCGCCAAGGCAACAACATTGCCTCCGGCGGCAGTGTCCGCCGCAGAGCCGACGAGACGGCACCAAGCGGCGTGATCTGCCCCCACGAGGCGGCGGGTCAGATACCGAGGCTCCAGGGCAAAAAGGGCAGATAGGCGTACCGTGGCCGCCGGGGTCGGCCCGGGCAGGGCTTTGATAAGGGCAGCAAGCTGGGCTTGTGCCGTTGCCGCGGTGATGGTGTCGTCCGACCGTGCCCAAGCCCCATCGGGCAGTGTTGCGGGGTCAAGCGGCATTCGTCGCGAGGTAACGTCAGTTTGGCTAGCGGCGGTGACGATGGGCAATTCAGGTTGATGGAGTTCCGTCCGCTCCATCCGATCCCAGGCTTCTAAGACCAGTCGTGCGGTGCGGTATTCGCCGAACTGGCGGATCTCGTTGTTTTTCAGACCACGAAAGGTCTCGGATGGATAGTCCTCCCCCTTAACGTCTGCGGGATCAAGAATATAGCGCAACTCATCTCGCGTCAGACCGTAGGCGCGAGCGTACCAAGCATCCAATTCGGCTCGAAGGTTGGCGCGCCGCTCCTCCCCCCACGTGAACGGTGGCCCCTCGTAGCCAAGGTCTTTAGCGAATGCAGCCATACTGTTGCTAGTGTAGATCAGTTCAAGGACATGCGCTGATATGAACGCCCGATCCGTTTTGGTGTAGGACAGACGGGTAAGGATGGGAAGTTGTTTTAGTATGGTAATTGTGAGAGATGTTCCGCCAACTTTTTGGCGCGCACAGTAGTCGACAACAATTGACGATAAATTTGCCGCAACTAACGCGGAGTCATCGGCGTTACTCCATATAAATATAAGAGGCGCCTTGTGACCAACCGCCGTTCTGGGAAGGGCTGTTGCGATCACTGTCCTCTCGTTCGTGGCATTAGTGATATCTCGCCAGCAGGTCAGCCACTTCCTGCTCCAGCCTTGAGCATCCAGCCGGCTGATGACTTCGTTCTCCGGCACCCAATACCTTGGAGTTGGCTCGAACTCAGGATTCACCTTTTCATCAACGGTAGCATCGCGGCTGGAAATTCCGTCATAGGTGGCCCAGCGATGATCGAGTTGATGTATCATCTTGGCCTCGTATAGCGGCACGTAGCGGAGAGGCGCATTCTCACTGCCGCCAGACAAGTCGAGATGCTGAACATCTCGTCCTCCTGTCAGAACGAGGCTTCGTTGAGCTGGCGCTGTTCCCTCAGGAGCTATCCAATCCGCACCATCGCGCATATATCCGGATTCGGCGAGTTGCACAGCGGTGCGGAACCATTCCGAATCCTCGGCCATGTGCCAGATGCGAGTGTGGAACGTTGCGCCCCACGGGTTGCCGCCCCCCTTATTCCCCTCGTCGATGAAAACCGGCACGCGGGCGTAAATCTTCGCCGTCAATTCGGCATCCGTCTTGGAACGGAAAGTCGGCGCAGTCTTGGCGTTCGGGTTAATGCGGGCGATGTCGTCCGGAGAAAGCGAGAACCGTCGCTCGGGATCGGAGAGTTGAGATACATCGGTCAGGAAGAATGCGAACTTGGCATCCAGAACATCACGCCCAATCGTCAGAAGGCAGAATTTGATCCGACTGTCGATTGCAGGAAAAATTCGTTGACGATTCTCGAAATCGAACAGCGATGCAAGCCGCTTGCTGTCGACAAGAGCAGCGAAGAACGGTGCAGTGGTTGCGTCGGTCGCAATCCCCGTGGGCACGATGACACCGGCACGCCCGCGGACGCCAATAAGGCCCGCAAAGAGTTCGGCAAAAAGAGCATAAGTGTTCACGTCACCTCGACCGGCGAGCGGAAAACGCCCCCCTTCATCCGTGATCGCCGTCGTCTTTCCCTGTGCCGAGGGTGTAATGCGATCTCTGCCGGGTACTCGCGCAAACACCGAAGACGCCTCAGCAATGCGCTTGGCTGTCTCGAACGCCTGATACAGAACTCGTTGACGGGAGCCTTGAGCCGAATGTCCCAGGGCAGCGATCATCCGCCCGCGAGCGGCTGCGGTTGGCGCTTCGGCAATGGCCGGCTCAAGCGCGGCGAAGAACTCCTGCTCCTGCAACTTGATCCGTTCCCACGGTGGATTGCCGAGCACCACGTCGAATCCACCGCCAGCCATGACGTCCGGGAACTCCAATGGCCAGTGAAAGGCACTCGCCGCCGCGGCGAGGTCAAGGGCGCTGGCTTGTAGCGGAGCATGAATTTGCCGACCGGCAATGACCTGCCAGACATGGCCGGTAGTGGGAATGGCGACAGTGTTGGCGTTGGCCGGGACGCCCCCGATCTTAGGGGTGAGAAAGGCTGCAACATACAGATCGCAGGCGACCTTCCACGTCCACGAGCGGGGATCTGACCGAGCGGCTGTGAAGCGGCGGCGCTTCTCGGCAATTTCCTCCGGGGTGTCCTCGGGGAGGGCGCGAAGCGCTCGGGCGGTGCCTGCAATCGGAGGAGCCGGTGGGAGCCTGCCGCCGGTGCCGGCAAAATCCAGCGTCCCTTGGCCTTCCCGTTCTGCTTTGTTGCGCTTGGCAAAATGCTTGGCGGTTTCCTTGTCGTCGCCGGTCAATGGCTTGTAAGCAGCGTCGGGAATCCCCTTGTGCAGAACCTCCAGATCGAACACTCCGAGCAAAGAGTCGCCACAACGGATGCTGGCGTCGAGGAAGCCCAACGGCTTGCCGGGTTCCATGGTTTCGATCCACAGTGCGACCTTGGTCAGTTCTACCGCCATGGGGTTGCGGTCGACTCCATGGATGCAGGAGCGGGCCACGTCGCGCAGAGCGTGGCGGAAGTCGTCGGCCGAGGCGACACCACCAGCACGAGCGCGGGCGACGCGGGTAGCAATGCGTCGGGCGGCGGCCAGCAAGAAATGGCCGGAGCCGCAGGCGGGATCGAGCACGGTCACCGATAAGAGGCCGGCCGCGGTGTCCTCAGCCTCCGCCTCAACTCGGTCGAGCACGGGATCGAGCGCGCTATCCAGCAGGCATTGAACCAAGGCGTCCGGGGTGTAATAGCTGCCGGTGGTCTTACGGGTGTTGCCCTTGGTCTCGCCTCCTACGGCGAAAGCCATTGCTCTGCCGTCCTCGGCCAAGCGCGGGGTTAATTCCAGTAGGCTTTCGTAGACCGACCCCAGTTCCTCGGTCTCCATGTCGCGCCAGTTCACAGGCATCAGGGTGGCGTCATCGCGGAGCCATCCCAGTCGGAAGATCGCTTCCATCAAGGCGCGGTTGGACAGGCGTGTGCCTTCAAGATCGGGCATGACGTCGTTGGCGAACAGACCACCCAAGGCAGTGAGGCCAAGCCGCTTCTCGCCGCGGGCAAGGGCGGTGAACACCACCAGCAGCCCCTCCCACCGATCATGATGGTCGTCGCGGGCCGAACGCCGGATGGCGCGATCACGCAGCGAGGACAGCGAATAGCCTTCCGCATACAGACGGCGCGCAGACGGCGGGGCCTCCGGCGGGTGCAGCAGGCCACGATCCTCGGCCACCAGCAGAAAAATTAGCCGGTAGACCAGACGCAGGAGTTGGCCGAAGAACTCGGTGAGCGGCAGTTCGCTTTCCTGCACGCGACGGCGAAGTTCTGAATTACCCGATAGGAACCCGCTGCCTAAGACCAGCAGGGCTGCTTCTACGCCTTCGCGTAAACGCTCACGGGCCGCTGCCCCCTCGTGGCTTCCCGACTCGCGCCATCGTTCCAATGGACAATCCGTGAGAGGCAAACCAGTGGTGCCGAACCGACTTGCATGAACGAGGAGCCACAGCGCAGTGAAATCGGCGAACGCTTCGGCATCGAACATTTGGCGCAAATTGGCTTCGATGTAAGCTGGTCGCGTCAAGCTGTCATTGTCACGGACAAGTCGCAGGTACTCGCCGTTGCAGCAGAAGCCCCATAGGGTCTCGTCACAGGCATTTAGCCAATCCTGGATGGCCGAGGCAGACGACCGGCGGCGTCCGTCGCTCGGCAGATGGTTGCTGGCACGGTCGAGTCCGTCGCTGGGGGGCACGACGACGACGGGCACGCGTCCGTCCAACGCCTCCAGCGTTACCGGGTATTGGCGTCCGTCGAGGGTGCGGCTTCCCACGCGGCTGATGTCAGCGAAACCGAACACGTCGCGGAGCAGTGCTTCGGTGAACTTCACCGTCGCCGCTGTGGAGGGCGTAGAGGAAGCATTCAGCTCTTGGAACAGCGCCTGGGCAATGCGGAAATAGCGCGCGACCTCATCACGCAGATTGAGGCCCTTTGGAATGCCGTAGTCGGCCTCGGTCTGGCCACCGGCTTCCCGGATGGCTATTTTGGCCAGCATGGCGGGAGCGATCAGGGAGCCTTCAACGGTGAGCGCGTCGAAGGCGAGGAATGCCGCCTGTTTGTTCCTGCGCATTTTCAAACCCCTGCCGGAACGAGAACGAAAAGGCCGACGACATCCGCCGGCAACACAGCTTCCACGCTTACTCGCGAGACACCGATCCCCGCCGCCCTGACGCGGGAATGATCCTTGGCCAGCTCCTGTGCACGATTCTTTGCATGCTCGGCGATGGCCTTTGGCAGTGCGGCCTTGATCCGCAAGGTCGCTTCGGCCACGAGGCGGGTGCGCGCCACCTCTGCCAGATTGCCGCTGGCAACATGATCCAGATGCGCTCGCGCCAACTCACCTGAATACACCGCTTGCTCTGAGGTTCCCTCAAAAGCAAGGGCGCCCGCCTCCTCGACCAACAACAACCGCTCCTTCCGTCCATGGACGACCAGTTTGAATCGCAGGCGGAGAATGGCGACCGTGGTCATGGTCTTGACCGCCGAGGTAAGCCATGCCCCTTGGCGACCGAGGGCTGGCACCGGAGCGGCGCTGGGATCAAGCGCCGCCTCCAGCAACGCTTCCGCGAGCGTGGCGGAAAGGGGGTGGCTTCGAGTGATGACCCGCGTGCCCGCAGGCGCTGGCTTGTCGAACACAATCTTCACCGTCCCTTCCTGTTCGCGGGCGGCCAAGCGTTCGACGACACCGGATGGAAGCGCGTGGAGGTGGGCGCGGAACGTCCCGTTGCTTGCGGCCTCCAGGGGGGCGTCGAAGCGACTCATTGATCTCTCGACGAAACGGCGTACTTCGTCGGGGCCGCCGAGCACCTCTCGCCAGCGTCGCCATTCCGGTGCAACTTCCTCCGGTTTGATAACGTTCTGTGCGAAGCGGGCGCGCGATCGGCGCTCGCCTTCCTCGGCATCCCGCCAGCGGGATTCCATGTTGGCCACGTCGGCGCCAAAGCCGAGATCGAGTGAGAGCTGCCGACGGTTACCGCCCTTACGAAGGAAGACGGCGTTCATCAGTGCGCCGGTGACGGCCCCACGCTCCTCGGGCAGGGGGACGGTCACGCCGGTCGCCTTACGGATCGTCTCTGCCTTGCGCAGGATGACATCGAGGACGGCCCCGTCGATGGCGCTGTCTGGCGAATAGAGCAGAACGGAGCGCACCTTCTTCGAGGGCTGGCCGAATCGGTCGACCCGACCCTCCCGTTGCTGGTGTCGGGTCGGGTTCCACGACAGGTCGTAGTGAAGCACGGTGTCAAACAAGGATTGGAGATTGATACCCTCGGACAGGCAGTCGGTGGCCACCAGCAGGCGCTGGTCGGATTCGGCCATGTCCTCGACCCGTGCCCGCCGCTCCTCCGATGGCAGGGCGCCGGTTACCGCCTCAACCCTGATTTTGGGGAACGCCTTGCGCAGTGCGGCAGCGACATGCTCCGCCGTGGCGATGAAGCGGCAGAACACCACCGGATTGGCGCCTTGAGCCAATAGCGGCTTCAAAATTTCGACCGTCGCCTTCAATTTCGGATCTGGGGCCTGCACCAATTGCTCGGCCTGCGCCAGCAGCGCCGCCAAGGGGCCAGTGTCGTCGATGCCCGAGGCAGGCTCGACATCCACTGCATCTGACTCATCAGCATCGTCGTCGAAGACCTGCTCTTCCAAGCGGTCTGGATCAGAGGCGAGGCGGTTGCGCAGGGCCGATGCGGCTGCCGGAGGAGAGGAACCGACACAGCGCATCAGGGCCAGCGTTCCCCAGAACGCCAGGCGGCGATGCCGCATGTCCGGCCCGGCCCCCTCGACCACGCCGAGACAGTAGTCAAGGACGGCATCGTGGAAGAGCCGATGCTCCTTGTTTAGCGTATAGGTGACCTCCGCGCTTTCGTGTCTTGGGAAGGCACGTTCCTCCCCCCAGTCCTTGCCAGTGATGTCGATCCGGCGTCGCTGGACGAAATGCGACGCCAGCCGAACCCGGAACGCCTCATCGTCCATCGACCCGCCGGAGAACTGGGGATCGAGAAGGCCGAGCAATCGGTCAAAGGCTTCATTGTCGCCGCTGTGTGGGGTAGCCGTGAGCAGTACCATGTGCCGCTCGGTATCTTCCGCGAGGCGTCTCAGCAGGTCGAAGCGCTGCTGGCGGCCCTGATGGGTGCCGACGCAAGCATGCGCCTCATCGACCACCACCAGCTTTGGACAGGCGCGGGCGAAGCTGTCACGGCGGCGGTCGGCCTTGATGTAGTCGAGGCTGACCACCGTGATCGGGTGGGCGTCGAACAGGGTCTGCGATGCCGGAAGGCCCCGTTCCAGCCGCGCCGCCGAGGCGGCGGTCACTGCCACGGCATCGAGGTCGAATTTGGCGCGCAGTTCCCCCGTCCATTGCTCCACAAGATGGGGGGGGCACAGGACTGTCAGCCGTTCGGCCTCGCCGCGGTCGATAAGCTCGCGAAGAATCAGTCCCGCCTCGATGGTTTTGCCGATGCCGACGTCGTCGGCGACGAGCAGCCGCACGACGGGGAGACGGAGCGCCATGAGCAGCGGCACAAGTTGGTAGGCGCGCGGCTCGAAGGACAGGCGTGCCGCCGAGCGGAACGGCCCCGCACCGCGCCGCAGGGACATTCGTAGCGCATCGGACAGGAGCCGCGCCGCGTCCTGCGTTGCCACCTGCTCCGGGCCGGGCAGGCCGAAGTTGGCATGGCGGATGGGTTCCCGCTCCAGCGCTGGGTGGATCAGTTGCACGTCTGCCTCGGCGCCTGATAGCGGTCGGAGGCGGAGCCACTCGGTTTCCGGCGAAGGCAGGACGACCCATTCCCTGCCGCGTGCACGGACGAGGTCTCCGGGGGCGAAATCGACGCTCATCGAGAAACTCCAAGCAGGTCGCTCAGATGTGGCGGCGGGGTCTCACCAGGCTGTGCAGGCAATTCGGCGATGGTGAAGCCGATGGCCCTGGCTGCCTCGGCGACCTCGCCCGAGATCGCTCCGACATGGGCCGCCACAAGATGCCCGCGCCATACCAACGGCAGGATGACCCCATCTATTGCCAGAGGCTGGGCATCCGGTAAGGGGATCCGCCAACGGTCGAAGGCTTCCGGCCAAGCGTCGCCGCCCGGTGCCGCCCGCCGAGCGATCGGCCTGACGGTCGAGCGGGCGAGGCGTAGGAGGGTATTTTTTACATCTGGGTCGTGGCGATCGATGAACTCATGGTCGGGCTGATTGTAGTAAGAGAGCAGGCAGCGGTAACACCCCTTCACGCACCCAGCCTCCGGCTCGTCCTCAAGGAGGGCCGAGTCTCCCGCCTCGATCGCCGCGTCGATGTTCCGGAAGTGCATTAAGCCAAGGGCGGCCTTGGCCACGTTCGCCAAGGCACCCGGTTCGCCGACCAGCCGCCCGAGGACACCTGCCCCGCCTTCCGTGGCTTCAAAGGTCAAGATTGCCCGCCTGTTGTCCCGCGAGGGGACTGGCTCGCTCAGGGTCTCGCTTTCCTCCAGTTGGAAAACCAGATCAAGCCCGCGCATCAGCGCATGTTGCAAGGTGGCCATCGCGTTCAGCGACAGCTCTCCCTCGGCGAGACGCAACAGCGCGGCGTTTTTATTATCCTGGACGAAGGGTACGACTCTTTGCTTGGTCACCGCGCCGTCAGTGGAATCCTCCTGGTCTCCATCCTCGGGGCCTGCCGTCCAGCGGCCCGTGGCTGGGTCGATTCCGAAGCCGAGGATGGACTTCTCCTTGCGTCGCCGCAGACCCTTGTTGATGCGGCTGATGGTGGCTCCAGCGGCA
>Ga0116225_1002336_pt1 | contig 12971 bp, 9 predicted proteins | sample Sb_taG_8_FD_88968 | JGI IMG/M metagenome (GOLD analysis project Ga0116225, IMG submission 88968) | Peat soil microbial communities from Weissenstadt, Germany - Sb_50d_c_BC metaG | ecosystem: Environmental > Terrestrial > Soil > Wetlands > Peat | place: Germany: Weissenstadt | collected 2010-09-21 | reverse complement strand
TTGATCCTGGACTTGAATCGGGCGTCGCAAGCGATCGGCTACTCGATCGAGCACATCCGCCAGATGGCCAAGGGCCTGAAGGCCCTATTCGACTGGTCTTGCACTTAAAAACGGAAGAACCGACGGTTTTGCAGCCGAGTACGCACCGCGTCCCCGACCAAGCCCCACGGGGATCGTCTCGACCCAGCTCGTGGGAGCTACTCCTTGCCTTTTTGCGTCTGGGCGCCGTGTCGTTTGGCGGTCCCGCGATGGTCGCCTATATCAAGCGCCTGGCGGTGACGCGCAAGGGTTGGCTCTCCGAGGATGACTTCCAGCAATGTGTCGCGCTCTGCCAGGCCGTACCCGGCGCGACAGCCATGCAGTGCGCCGCCTATGTCGGACTCCGCGTTCGAGGGCTGCGGGGAGCGGTCCTGGCGTATGCGGAATGGGCGCTACAAGGTTTGCCGGCTGCCCACGGCGAGTGGGTCCACGATCTCCATCGTCTCGGTTTCGGCTTGAGGCCGCGACATCACCATGCCGTAGTGGTACGGGGGGAGGTCAATCAACTCTGGTCCAGCCAAGCGGAATCCCACCTGTTCGGCCCAGGCTCGGCATTGCTCGGGCCGAGGACGAATGGCCATGCTGGGGCCGCGCGCGTCTTCCCGATCCCCGCGGGGCCAGTCTCACAAATTCCCGGAGCGCGGGCCAGTCGTGAGACCTTGAATTCGAGACCAGTTTGCGAGACACGGATCGGCTCGCCGGGGTGTCCGACGCGTTGGCACTCGGCGGGTCTCATCAAACGGCCATTTTCGAGACTCAGGTCACATAACGACATGAAGTTGATTTATCAGGGCGAGCAACGCGTCGAAGTCTACTGGCTTGACAAGGTGGTGGTTAATACCCGCCTCCTCGGAGCGTCGAAGTGCCTGCTCGTCTCCGTAACCGGTGAGAGCAATCAGGACCGTGTCCTTGCCGCACTCCTCCTGCCGGAGCCTCGACGCCAGTTCATAGCCATCCATCCCGGGGAGCCCGATATCGAGGAGCATCACCTCCGGTCGGTGCTCGCGGGCGGCGATGAGCGCCTCCTCGCCGCTGTGGGCAATCCACGCATCGTCGCCCTCGAGCTTCAGGAGTTGGGCCATCCCGTTCGCCGTGTCCACTCTGTCCTCGACGACGAGCACCCGTAGGCGTCGAACGGGCGACCCCGCGGGTCCTCCCGCCGGGACGGCCGCGGCCGGGGCCAGTCCTTGAGCGGCGGGGAGCCGGACGACGAACTCGCTCCCCGTGCCGGTCCCACCGCTCGTCGCGGTGACGGTGCCGCCGTGCAGCTCGGCGAGCGACCGGACGAGCGTGAGCCCGATTCCGAGCCCTCCTTCCGAGCGGGCGAGGGAGCGGTCCCCCTGGGCAAAGAGTTCAAACATCCGTGGGAGCAACTCGGGAGGGATGCCGACCCCGTTGTCCCGCACTCGAAAGACGACCTCGTTCCCCTCGACTCCCGCGATGAGCTGGATGCGTCCCCCCGACGGCGTGTATTTGGCGGCATTGCTCAGGAGATTGACGAGAATCTGCTCGACCCGCGTCGCGTCAGCATTGAGCCTCAGGTCAATGGACGTGAACGTGAGCAGGAGTTCGTGCTTCCGCTCCTCGACGACCGGCCTCACGGCCTCGACGGCGCAGTGGAGGACGGGGGTCGCGTCGATGAGTGCCTTCTGAAGGTGAATCTTTCCCTGAGTGATGCGGGAGACGTCCAACAGGTCGTTGATGAGGTGGGCGAAGTTGCCGACCTGCCGGGCGGTGACGTCCTTGCACCATTCGAGGGCCTCCTTGGTGCCCGAGCGGGTGGCGACGGCGACGGCGTTTTGGACGGCGGCGAGCGGGTTCCTGAGCTCGTGGGCGAGCATGGCGAGGAACTCGTTCTTGCGAAGGTCGGCGGCGGCGAGCTGGGCTTCATTCGCCTCGGCCCTATCTCGTGACGCTTCGGTGGCCTGTTGGTGTCGCTTGCGTTCTTCCTCCATCCGCATGCGGTCGGTGATATCGCGGATGTTGCACTGGATGACGTTTCGGTCGTCTTCCTTGTAAACGTTGCTGACGAACTCCACCTCGCATTGCTTCCCGTCTTTCGACCTGAGCGGCAGGTCTTCGTAGCGGATGGAGCCGGTCTCCTTCAAGGAGCGGAACGCCTCCCTGTTCACCTCCTGGTCGCGGAGCAGGCCGATTTCCCAGAGTTCCTTGCCCACGAGTTCGTCCCGGGGATAGCCCAGCAACCCGACCATGAACGGATTCGCGTCCGTGATTCTTTGCGTGTCGGGGTTGACAAGGAGTATCCCATCGTGGGTGGCCTCGAAGAGCCGCCGGTAGCGAACCTCTGAAGACTTCAACTCGCGGGCCATCCGCTTGCGGTCGGTAATGTCCTCGATGGCGAGGAGCACCAGCTCGTGGTTCCCTTTGGGGGGAAGGCGGCGGGCGTTCAGGAGCATCGTCTTGCGGCCGATATGCTCGAAATCGTGCTCCACCTCGAAATCATCGAACGCGCTGTCCCGGGGCACGATTTCCTCGAGCAGCTTCCTCAAGGCCGGGATGTCCCACTGCCCGTCCCCGAGGTCGTAGATGAATCGGCCCTCCGTCTTGGCGGCGTCGACCTGGAAGGTCCGATAGAAAGAACGGTTCGCCGACTGGACGCGTAATCTTGCGTCGAGGACGAGCATCGGCTCCCGCACCGTCGCGACGATGCTCTCGGCGTATTCCTTCGACCACTCGAGACGATGCTCGGCCTCCCTCCGTTCCGTGATATCCCGAAAGATGAGGACGACCCCCACGACGTTGCCCCGGGCATCCTTGATGGCGGCGGCACTATCGTCGATGGGCCGCTCACTGCCGTCCCTCGCGATGAGCAGGGTGTGATTCCCGAGCCCGACGGTCAGCCCTCGCTCGATGACCTTCCTGACCGGCTGTTCGACCGGCTTTCGCGTCACCTCGCGGATGATGCGAAAGACCTGCTCGACCTCTTTCCCGGCCGCGTCGGCGAGCGACCATCCGGTCAGCGTCTCGGCGACGGGATTGAGGTAGTTCACGCGGCCCTCCGCATCGGCGCCGATGACACCATCGCCGATGGAGGAGAGGGTGATTTGGAGCCAGTCACGCTTGTCGGAGGCCGTATCGTCTCCCCGTCCCGCGTTGGTCATGTTGTCCGCTGCTCCGACGCCCCGTTGTGATGCCCCGGTACCACCCCCATAGGCTCGACAGCATCGGCGGTCCCGGCCTCTCGATAACTTCGCTTACAAGTCTAGCGGGGGGTTAGTCGGACATGAAGGCCAACTATCGGACCCTCCGCTCCGCTCTCCGCTCCTTCCTGAACAACGAAAGAATTAATACTCGCGAGTCTCGTTTAACGGACGTTAACTGAGACACACCGGGGCCTGTCTCGCGACCAGCCGCGACGCTCCGCTGTTCAGAAAACTGGACGCCAGAGCGTTGAATTTTGCTCCGCTGCTAGCGGAACCCCGATATCGCCAGCGGCAAGAAGACGCAACGCTCCGGGCTCGACCAGGTGCGGGAGCTTTTGAGGAAGGGGGATGTGCTGGTCGTCTGGCGACTGGATCGCTTGGGCCGCTCCTTGAAACATCTCATCGAGCTCATGACCGAACTCGAACAAGCGCGCATCGGCTTTCAAAGCCTTCAAGAGAACATCGACACCACGTCCCCCGGCGGGAAGCTTGTCTTCCACATCTTCGGGGCTCTCGCCGAGTTCGAGCGCAATCTCATCCAAGAGCGGACCAAGGCTGGGCTCGAAGCGGCGTGGGCAAGGGGCAGGAAGGGCGGGAGACCCAAGAGCCTCAATGCCCAGCAGCGTGCGTTGGCTCGCGACCTTTACGCACAGCGAAAGCACACAGTGGAAGAGATCTGCCGCACGCTTGGCATCTCCAAGCCAACCCTCTACGCCTACGTGCGTCAGGGGTCGAAGCCTTAACGGACTGGAATGGTCCATCATCGGCGCTCTGACCCATGAAATACCACGGCTATACCAGGAAATATCACAGCGTGTCCGTGTTATATCACAGGCTGAGTCTGCCGGCGAGGCTGGCATTTCAAGAAAACTCGCGCTCGAGCTGATCCACTTACAGGCGTTTTTACAGGTGATCATCGTCGAAGGATGAGTTCCCGCCCCGATGCTAAGGTCACGGCATTCCTCTTGCTCTAACTCATTTCTCGTGTGCCGACTCGACACTCGGCACCGCGGTGGGAGACGGATTCCACCCCTATCCGATGTGCCGAGCTTGCCACCCCTATCCGATGTGCCGAGCTTGCCTCTGCACTCTTTCATGCGACGTCGCTGTGATTACACGCAACAGGTGTGACTCTGCCAGCAGTAATCACCTCGTCTCCACGATGAGGAAGAACTGCAAACAGAGGGTTCCTCCTTCGCGTCCCGGGAGACTTGGAGCGAGAGGATGAATCGTTCGGAAGCCAGCGTTGCGGGCAATGAGAGAGGCGAGTGTTCGGTTTGAACCTCCTGGCGAGTCGGTCTGATTCGGTGGCAAGAGGCGAACTCAGAATCTCGCTAGCCGTCGGAACATTGTGACTTCCACGTCGATGTGTGGAAAAAGCAAGCAGCCGAGAGAGCACGGCGTATCCCAGGCAAGGCACACACATTTCAAGATACAATCATAAAGTCCAAGAGGAGAAATTCGTGATTGAATCGATCACAATCCTGGGTGGGCGTGGCAAGGACGGAACTCCTGAGCCCGTGGATCGCATCGATCTCAGAATGGGCGACGTGGTCAGTGTCGTGGGGCCGACCGGCTCGGGCAAGACCACGTTGATCAACGACCTGGAGCTCTTTGCTCACGCGAACACACCGACGGGGCGGAAGGTGCTCATCAACGGCAGGCGTCCGCCGGCCGAGTACCGCGACGACCCGGCGCACAATCCGATCGCGCTGATCACGCAGCACACCAGTTTTCTTTCGGATCTGCCGGTAGGCGAGTTCCTGACAACGCACGCGCGGATCCGGAGCAGTGATCACCGGGCCGTGGAAGACGCGATCGGGCGCACGCTGGCCTTCGCCAATCAGTTGACCGGGGAGCCGGTGGCCACCGAGACAAGGATGACCGAGCTTTCCGGCGGCCAGACACGGGCTCTCCTGATCGCCGACGCCGCAATCATCTGCAATACACCGATCGTGCTCCTTGACGAGGTGGAGAACGCGGGCATCCATCGTACCCGTGCCCTCGAACTGCTGCGGCAGCATCGCAAGATCTTCATCTTCGTCACCCATGACCCGCGAATCGCCTTGCTCTCGGACTTTCGGATCGTGATGCAAGGGGGTCGGGTGACGCGGCTCTTGCACACGGGCGAGGTCGAGAGACGGCTGTCGATCAAGGTGAGCAAGCTGGACGATACGCTCTCGCGGCTGCGTGAAAAACTCCGTCAGGGGTTGCAGTTGAGCGAGCACGAACTGGAGGAAGTCGTATGAAGCTGGCGATCTGTGCTGGACCGGCCACCACGGGCAAGACCTCCGTGCTGCGTCACATCACCCGAAAGCTCCTGGACGACGGCCTTGGGGTGGGCTTCTTGAAGATCGACGTGCAGTTCGCCGAGGAAGACGTCCTGATGGCGCGCGAGTTCGGCATTCCGGCGCGCAAGGTGTATTCCGGCGAACTCTGTCCCGACCATTGCAACGTGATGGTGCTGGGCGATGCGCTCCAGTGGGCACACAAGGCGAGTTGCGACGTGCTGCTCGTCGAGACCGCAGGTCTTTGCTTGCGATGTTCGCCCTATGTCGACGGCGGCCTGGGCCTCGTCGTGCTGGAGGCGACAAGCGGCATGAACCTGCCCCTCAAGGTGGGGCCGATGCTTTCGCTGGCCGACATCGCCGTGGTGACCAAGATCGACCGCGTCTCGCAGGCTGAACGGGAGGTGTTTCGAGCCCGGATCCAGGATGTGGCTCCTGAAGTGAAGATTCGCAAAGTCAACGCCCTGCACGGGATCGGCATCGACCCACTGGTAACCCAGATCGCGGAGGCACCCGAAATCGACTTCGACGCCTCGGGCCATCACGACAGCCTCTTCCTGCGCGGGAATCCTCCGGTCGGAACCTGCACCATCTGTGTGGGGAAGAAGGAGATCGGCTGGCAGTCTCACTTCGGCGTTGTGCGTCCGCTCGAGAATCAGGTCTTCTACCGGGGTGAATGAGATGGCCGCGCAGGTTTATCTGGACAACGCCGCGACGACTCCGCTTGACCCCCGGGTGGCAGAGGCGATGCGGCCCTGGCTGGGCGAGACCTTCGGAAATGCGTCCAGCCTGCACGCAATGGGGCGTCAGGCGCGTCAGGCCGTTGATGAGTCGCGCCGGCAAGTGGCCGCCCTGCTGAATGTGGATCCGGGCGAGATCGTGTTCACGGCCAGCGGCACCGAGGCCGACAACCTGGCACTCGTGGGCACGGTTCAGGCCTCTCCCGGTAGACCATGCCACGTGGTGACAAGCCAGATCGAACATCCCGCGGTGCTCGAGACCTGCCGCTACCTCGAGAGGCACGGCACTGAGGTCACCTATCTTCCCTGCGGGGAAGACGGGATCGTCTCGCCACTGGCGCTGCGGAACGCCATGCGGCCAGTGACGCGGCTGGTGTCGATCATGGCCGCGAACAACGTCACCGGTGTCGTTCAACCGATCGCGGAGCTGGCGCGGATCGCGCGAGAGAACGGCGCCCTGTTTCATACCGATGCGGTGCAGGCCGCTGGAAAGCTGCCTTTCGACCTCCGCGCTCAGCCGTTTGACCTGCTGTCGATCTCCGCACACAAGCTGCACGGCCCCCAGGGTGTCGGGGCACTGTACGTGCGCTCGGGTCTGAAGCTGGAACCGCTCGTGCATGGCGGAGGACAGGAGCAAGGGTTGCGGTCGGCGACCGAGTTCGTGGCTGGTCTGGTCGGCCTGGGTCGCGCCGCCGAGATCGCCGGGTCCGAGATGTCCGCGGAGGCCGTCCATCTCGTCGCACTCCGGGATCGCCTGATCGAGACCATCGCCACGCACATCCCGGGTGCCTATCTGATCGGTCATCGCCATCGCCGCCTGCCCGGACATCTCTGCCTGGGCTTCGCGGGTCAGGAAGGCGAGGCAATCAAGCTGCTCCTGGCGCTCGACGAGCTGGGTTTCGCCGTCTCGTCGGGCAGCGCATGCAGCGCGCCTCACGCAAGCGAGCCTTCTTATGTCATGCTCGCGATGGGATTCGACGCGCTGAAGGCGCGCGGTTCTCTGCGAGTCACACTGAGCCGTTTCAACACAGCGGCCGAGGTTGATCGGTTTCTGGAAGTCTTGCCGCCACTGGTCAGGTCTCTACGTCCTGTTTCCACGCGAGCGCAGGCTCCTCATCTCTCGTTGAATTTGACGCGTACTTTCAAGTCCTAGCAAAGGGTCATCGAGTCATGATAAACCAAGACGAGGCGAGGGGCACGAGGATCCGGGTCGATCTGCCAGGTCTGAATTGCGGCTTCTGCGGTTACCGGCGTTGCGAGGAGATGGCGGCCCACCTCGACACCAACCCCGATCTTCTGGAGCGTTGCATCCACCTTGCGCCTGAACGGGTCTCGACGCAGACCGCGGTCGTCGATCATCCTCGTTTGAACTCGGCATGCGCTTCATGCACAACAGCTGATCGCGGCAATCCCGCCCAGACGCGAACGGCCTGGAAGGACTCTCTGGGCCGAGAATTCGACTTTTACCTCGAGCACTTTCCCGAAGACCCAGGCCCGCGCGAGATCATCATCCCGCACAATCCCATGCTGACTCGCGAGATGGACATCCGGGTAGGCGAAACCCTCATCGGCCGCCCCCTGGGTATGTCGTGTGGTTGCCCCGTTACCCACTGCGGCGTGGCGGTGAATGTCGACCGACGGACCGGAGTCATTGTCTGGTGCGTCACCGGTCCGCTCAGGCCCCGCCAGGAGGGGTTCAAGGACCTCGGCTACTACATCGCCGAAGGTTACGAGGGCATGGTGACCGAGACCCGCTCCGAGCTCAAGATTGGCATGCGCTACTTCTTCCAGCCCCGCATGTGCATGCTCCAGTGGAGGCACAGCGGTCTCCTGAACTACCTCAACCGCACGCCTACGGGATATCAGGTTCGCGTCGAGGGGCTGTGGATCGGCTGAGGCTCACTCAACCGCAGATCATCAAAGGACCAGAACTCCCAAATGGTCCCGGAGTCGGTGCCATTCACTTCGACCATTGCGGCCACCTCGGGCAGGGGCGATTCAAGCTTGCGCGTGTTTCGACAGCCCGGTTGTTGTGGCGAGCAAGGCCAGCTGGGCGAGCTAAGAAGCCCATGCATCACGCTTCAAGCGGTCCCGATGACCAAGCTCGCGCGCGGCTTCGACCACGGACGAGGTGGCGCTTGTCAGATTATTGGGTTGTGTCATGTAGTATATAAATTGGAGTAAACCCAACATTGACACTGGTGGCGAATTCGGTTGAGACGGTGAGGGCAGCCGATTTCCCCTTCGCACTCTTGCCCACTTTGCCCAGACTCGGGCCGATCGACGTCCCACGGGAATTCGCCACCAGTGTCCGATGGTAATCGAGAAGTTCCAAGACCTTCGGGAGAGACCACGCGATTTTGCGGGCTCTCGGTTCTCGATAACCACTCTCGAATGCAAGTTCTCGAATCAGCCCATCGAAGACGGGTTTCGAGAAGGCGAAACGCCGTGAAACCGGGCCCTCGGGCCAAGTTCGTTGTTTTTTTCTCCGTTGCTATCGAAACCCCACTAATTCCTTAGCTGATCGACGCAAGCTCTTGGCCATTGTCTGCTTGTCGCCGATCTTGCCCAAACAGCGACCCAGTTTAACATCAACCGAACCGCAGGCATCGCAATCGGTTCCGACACCTCCGACAAGTGTCGTGAATAATCCGGGTTGGTACGACACTGCGGAACGAGCGGCAGAGCGCGGCGCCGAAAAGGTTATGATGATGGAGCAGTCCCACCGGTCACCGTAAACCCGTCCAGACGAGCCCCGGGCAACGTGATGGAGGATTCCATCGGGCCCGGCCACTTCCGCCCCACCACAAGCAAGGAACCGCACACGATGGAAAGGAAATCGTTCGTTCTCCGCCTCTCCCCGGATCAGCTCGGAGAGTTGGACATTCGGGAGCTTGCCGATGACCAGGACCCCGGCCCCGGTTGGCATGCCTTCACGCTCGGCGGCCGGCGACTGGCGTTCAAGATGACCGCCTGAGCCCCTGAGCCCCGTCAAACGACACCGGCCGGCGCCATCCCCTCGAGGGCCCGGCCCTGACCTCTTCACCACGGACGAAGGAGGCGACCCATGAACGCAACAAAGGCAAAGAAGACCCTGTGGGGACTTTTTCGGCACTGCGACTACCCAACCTGGCTCCAGTATGTGCCGATGGGGACCCGTGTCCAGTGCCCGCACGACCACACGACCAACCACAAGCATTACCGCGACCCGGCCGTCACGTTCTCGCCGGACTGCGGCAAGGTTGGGTCTGTCGTCGATTTCAGGGGATTCGACGACGATGACGCGGGCTGCTACGTCGAGCAGCTACAGATTCGTTGGGATGATGGGGCAACCGCATGGTACAGGCCCGAGATTGCCCGGCACTTCCTGGTTGAGGAGTGACCGCCGTAAACGCCCCACGAACGGCCGGGCGATGGGGACCGACGGGGTTTCCCCGGGCCCGGCCCCAACCTCTTCACCCTGTGCGAAGGAGCCCACGCGGTGCCGCGAATCCAAGCCCCCCGTCCGACTGCAACGCCTGAAACGAAACGATGCGCTGTCGGTCCGCACCTAGCTTTAGCGTATGGACGCTCGCAAGCCCTACCTGACCGACCTGACCGAGGCCCAGTGGTCCCAGGTCTCGCGATTCATCCCCGCCCCCGAGCCGGGCGGCCGGCCGGCCCAGTACGACCGCCGGGAGATCATCAACGCCTTGCTCTACGTCGTCCGCACCGGCTGCCAGTGGCGGATGCTCCCCCACGACCTGCCCCCCTGGAAGACGGTCTACTGGTACTTCATGACCTGGAGGAAGGACGGCACGCTCGACCGCCTGCACGACAAGTTGCGGGGCATCTGCGGCGGGCCGAGGGCAAGCAGCGGCCGCCCACCGTCGCCGTCCTCGACAGCCAGTCGGTCAAGACGACCGAAAGGGGGGGGCCGCACGGCTACGACAGCGGTAAGAAGGTCAACGGCCGCAAGCGACACCTCTTGGTCAACGCGCTCGGCCTGATCCTCGCCGTCGTCGTCCACCCGGCCGACATCCAGGACCGCGACGGGGCGAAGCTGGTGTTGGAGGCCGTCCGGCACCGGTTCAGCCGGCCGACCGCGGGCGGACGGGGCTCGGGGGTTCCAGGTACTGCCGCACCGGTGAGTGGTGGAGCGGACGTTCGGGTGGCTGGGCCGCAGTCGACGGTTGAGCAAGGATTACGAGGGGGCCACGGCGAGCGGCGAGGCGATGGTCAAGTGGTCGATGGTCCATCTCATGACCCGCCGACTGGTCCGAAAATTGAGTTTCTAGACACGCTCCTTAGACAAAGTAACGGATGGGGAGCATTCGGGGGAAAAGACTATGCCCATGATTGAAGAGGCTTGGGAAGTGGCGCTGTTCGACAGCGAAGGGAACAGGCTCGCACGGGCCCTCCGGACGGGCTCGGAAGGACGCGCTCGGGAGTATGCCCGGTACCTCAATGCAGACAAGACGAGCCACGCAACGACCCGGTGGTTGGCGGTCCCGGCAGACCAAAGCTGAGATCGATGCCGGACTTTGCGTGAGGACGCACCCGACCCGCGCCGAGGCCTCGGCCCTGGCACGTCGTCTCGGTCGGGGCTGTGTCGTTTCCGGGCAATACCCGCGCCGAGGCCCCTGGCGGGCCCCAGGAGCGACCGCGACCATCGGACGAAGGGGAAATATCGACACTTGAGCCGGCAAGCGTGCCCCGGGGGGCCGGAGAGCCATGCCGGGACGGCTCGTGAGCGGATCAAGCTGGGGTGGCGCGCGGCCTGGACCGGACCGGGGCCCGACCGAGCCGGATCACGCCGCGCGCCATCGATCGCGGTCCCTCGCTTCGGCCCATTGCTCTTGGGCGCGGCGTAATCGCGCGAGGCGCCGGGCCTCGGGGTCCTCGACTTCGGCTTGTTTCTCGTCGGCGATGATGCGGGACAGCACCCGAAGCATGCGGGGGCAGTCGAACGAGACGTATTCGGGGTAACAGGAGGGAAGCTGCGATAAGACGCAATAGAGCTCCCCAGTGTTCCCCTTCACTGAACTAGGAAGGACCGCATCGCCTCTTCGTGCTCGGCCGAGACGCCGGCCACGGCCAGATCCCGATCAATTGCCAGGTCCTCCTCCTCGGCATGGTCGCTGAGCGGTGGCAGCTTGGGGCTGATGAGGCCCTTCTTGGTGAGAAATGTGTTGCGGTGCCGATTGCCGCAAAGAGGTAGAACCGGCAGTCTTCGGTCACAACGAACCCCGAAGATGCGGCCGGGGAGCCGATTCTACCAGGATACTGCCAGGGCCAAAACTCAAGCGGAGATTCGTGTTGGCAGGTCTCAAAGTTCTCTTGCGTCTTATCGCAGCTTCCCTCCCGTTACCCCTTGTAGAGCTTCACGTGGTCGGCCGTCACCTGTAGGGGGTCGACTCCCTGGGGCTTGCATGTGCCGCGCGAAGTCCACCAGGTCGCGGCCGTAGGCCTTGACCGAGTGGTTGGACAGGAGCGCGTCGCAGATCCACGGCACCAGGGCCCCGGCCGTGGCCGGGGCATCGCTGCCGGTGGCCGCCAGGGCACGGGCCAGGAAGGCTTCGACCTTCTCGGCCGCCCGGGGCGTCCCCCTCCAGGAAGTCGCTTCGCTCGGGCAGCAGCGGGGCGCGAGGTGGGGCGGGCGGGCCTAGCTTGGCGGTACCGGAAGTATGCTCCGGATATCGGTACGCTCGCCCAACTCGAAGCAGAAGCACGAGATGCGAAGCGGGGCCTGTGGTCGCAGCCGAACCCCGTCCCGCCTTGGGAGTGGCGAAAGACGAAGGGCGAAGCCCTGCCCGGGGAGCTGGCCGGGAAGTTCATCGGGAACCGGCGAAGCCGCGTGTATCACAAGCCGGGCTGCCCGAACGCGGCCTCAATCTCCCCCGGCAATCGCATGCCGTTCAACGCGGCCGGAGCCGCTGAAGCCGCCGGTTTCCGCCCCGGAAAGGATTGCCTGAACCGGTGACGGCTCACTCGTCAGCTTTGTCGAGGCGCTCATCGCCCTCGCCCCGTGCCCGGTGTATGCCGCTCACGGCCGCCGCTCGATGCATCGCGGGTCCTCGTTCCTCGGGTTGTTCACCAGCTTCCCGACCGGTTGCAGCACTCCGAGGGCCACCCAGTTGTGCGCCGGCACGGTGGTGGCCCGGTTGGGGCAGCGGGCGGTGTACTCATGGAAGGTGCAACTGCCCCGGACGTCGTCCCCTGAGCGGTGGACTTTGGTATCATCGATGGCCGAGACGCGGTAGCCGTGCCAGCCGCGGCCGGGGCCTATTCGACGAGCCGGACCGAGCTCCGGGTGACGCCATCGGGACGCCAGGCCCCGTACTCGGCGAAGGTCTCCACCGCCTTCCAGTCGGCCAATCGCTCGATGGCGGTGTCCGACTGGGTGATGGTGTGCTCCCCGACGTTGAGGGCCAGGGCCCCCTGTAATTTGCCACGCTATCTGTCCGCATCACCGCTGCTCCGATGCCGAGACTGAACTGGCATTGAAGACCGGCTTTGCGTCTTCGCCTGCTGAGCGGGCATGGCCGAAAACTTTTGTTTTCGGCCAGTCGAGGCTTAACGACGTTTTTGTCCGCCTGCTATGGGAAGCCCACTTCCCCCGGCCGCGCACGGCCTTCGTCGTGGCCCACACCGCGCGGGATGAGGTTGGCCGGGGGACTACCTGGAGATCCGCGCCCGCTCCGTCCGCGCGAACCCCGACCGGAGCGCGGCCCTTTCCCTCCTCGTCGCCCCGCCCGCCG
>Ga0116225_1002333_pt1 | contig 12992 bp, 13 predicted proteins | sample Sb_taG_8_FD_88968 | JGI IMG/M metagenome (GOLD analysis project Ga0116225, IMG submission 88968) | Peat soil microbial communities from Weissenstadt, Germany - Sb_50d_c_BC metaG | ecosystem: Environmental > Terrestrial > Soil > Wetlands > Peat | place: Germany: Weissenstadt | collected 2010-09-21 | reverse complement strand
TTCAGATAGCGGTCGAAGACGGCGCAGGCGGCGCGGACCAGGGGGCGACCGGCTTCGGTCATGGTCAGGGTGCGGCCCTGGCGGGTCATCAGCCCATCGGCCTCCAGATCCTTCAGCACCGGCGAGTCGAGGTCATTGTCGAAGCGGATCGGATCGACGTTCAGTTCGGCGCATAGCGCGTCGAGGTCCAGCGTCAAATCGCACATCAGCCGCTCGATGACGGTGCGGCGCAGGCGATCCTCGTCGGTGACGGCGACGCCGCGCACTGCGGCCAGACGGCCGGCACGGATTTCGGCTTTGTATTGACCGATGCCGCCTTCATTGGCGACATAGCCCTGGGGCAGCGAGCCGATACCCGACGCGCCGAAGCCGATCAGCACCGGCTCGGCATCGGTGGTGTAGCCCTGGAAATTGCGGTGCAGCCGCTGTTCAGTCAGGGCCACCGCCATTTCGTCGTCGGGGCGGGCGAAGTGGTCCAGGCCGATCTGCACATAGCCATGCTGCTTGGTCAGCCGCGCCGTGGCAGTTTCGTACTGGCGCCAGCGTTCGGCCATGTCGGGCAGAGCTTCTTCGGGAATCAGCGTCTGATGCTTCTTCATCCACGGCACATGCGCATAGCCGAACAGGGCGATGCGGCGCGGAGTGAAGCCGACAGCCAGATCCATGGTCTCGATCAGGCTTTCGCAGGTCTGATAGGGCAGGCCGTAGATCAAATCCATGTTGATTTCGGGCACGCCATACTGGCGCAGCCAGCCGATGACCTGGGCGGTGACGTCATAGGGCTGGATGCGGTTGATGGCTTTCTGCACCACCGGATTGAAGTCCTGCACGCCGATGCTGGCGCGGGTGACGCCGCAGCCGGCCATGGCCTTGACGTAGTCCTCGTCGGCGGTGCGGGGATCCAGCTCGACGGCGATCTCGGCATCCGGGGCAATGAGGAACTTGCGGCGCAGGCGGTCGATGGTGGCGACGAAATCGTCGGGCGTCAGAATGGTCGGGCTACCACCGCCGAAATGCACATGCTTGGCGGTCATGCGGGTGGGCAGGCGGTCGGCGACCATGTCGATCTCGCGCCACAACGCGTCCATGTAGTCGGCGACCGGGGCGTATTGCTTGGTGATCTTGGTGTGACAGCCGCAGAACCAGCACATCTCGGCGCAATAGGCGATGTGCAGGTACAGCGACAGCGACGCCTCGGCGGGCAGTTCGGATAGCCATTGGCCATAGCGCTCGGCGCCGACGGCAGGGCCGAAATGCGGCGCGGTGGGATAAGAGGTATAGCGGGGAACCCGCAGATCATACTTGGCCGCAAGATCGGGGCGCATGGCAAATCCTGAGGAAGAGGAGTTTTACCCTACCCTGGTTCGCGGGCGGGATGCAACCCGACGGCAACAAGGGGTATCGGCTTAAGAGGGCGTTGTCAGTTGCCGATTTCGAACCACTGTTGGAATGCGCGTTACCAATAGCCGTCGTCACCGGCCTTGTGCCGGTGATCCACGCCGGGGTGCACATCCGGCCGAGTTAGGGGGAGACCGACCGTTATCTCGCCGAACCGAGTGGATGGCCGTGACAAGCACGGCCATGACGACTTGTGTGTGGGCGGGTGCCATCCGATAGCCTATGGAGCCAGCCGCCGCCGTTTAAGACTCGAAGTCGAATGGCTGGTCGAGCAGCGGCAGCAACTCGTCCGCGGGCACTGGGCGGCTGAAAAAATAGCCTTGAGCACTGTCGCAGTGATGCTGGCGCAGGAAGTTGAACTGGCCGGTGGTTTCCACCGCTTTGGCCACCACTTGCATGCGCAGGCTATGGGCGGCGGCGGTGGCGGCACGCACCAGCTTGGCTTCGTCGGGGTTGGTGGTGACGTCGCGGATGAAATCGGGGGCGATTTTCAGCACGTCCACCGGGGTATGGCGCAAGGTGCGGAAGTCGGTACGGCCAGCGCCGAAGTCGTCCAGGCTGACCCGTGCCCCCAGTCCGCGCAAGGCCTCGATGGCGTGGACGGTAAGGGGATTGGCTTCCATCGCCAGGGTTTCCGGCAGTTCGACATCAAGGATGGTGGCGGGCAATCCGGTCTCGGCCAGCAGCGCCGCCACGCCCGCGACGAAGCCTGGTTGATGCAGTTCAGCACGGCAGACGTTGACGCACAGGCGCACCCCGGCATGACCGGCGCCCCGCCAGGCGACGGCCTGGATAAAGGCGGTGCGCATGGCCCAGCGGCCGATAGAGTGGATCAGCCCGGCTTCGATGGCCAGCGGCAGAAACTGGCCGGGCACCATCAGGCCGATATCGGGATGCCGCCAGCGCAACAAGGCTTCGGCCCCGATGACGTCGCCATCGGTCAACGAGACGATCGGCTGGTAATGCACCTCTAAGCGGTCCTCTGCCAGGGCGCGGCCCAAAGCGGCTTCCAGCGCTTGATGCTCGAAAGCTTTTTCCGACAAATCGGCGGAAGCGAAGCGGAAGGAGTCGCGTCCCTGCTTCTTGGCCGCGTACATCGCCTCGTCGGCTTGGTGCAACAACTCGGCAAGGTCCGCGCCATCGCCGGGATACAGGCTGATGCCGATGCTGGTGGTGACCCGGTGCGGCTGCCCGTTTAGTTGGAACGGCTGGGCGAACTGGCGCAGGATCTTTTGGGCGACGGTGGCGGCATCGCGGAAGTCGTTGACGTCCTCGACGATCAAGGTGAATTCGTCGCCGCCCATGCGGGCCACGGTGTCTTCGTTGCGCACCGCATGGTGCAGGCGCTCGGCCACCTGCTGCAACAGGGCGTCGCCAGCCAGATGGCCCAGGCTGTCGTTGATTTGCTTGAAGTGGTCAAGGTCGAGGAACAGCACGGCGATGGTCAACTGGTTGCGCTGGGCGCGGGCCATGGCGCGTTCCAGCCGTTCCAGGAACAGTGCGCGGTTGGGCAGGCCGGTCAGGGTATCGTGGTTGGCCCGGTGGTTCAGCTTCTCCTCGCTTTGCTTGCGCGAGGTGATGTCGCTGAACACAGCGACGTAATTGCCAACATCGCCGGCCTCGTTCTTGACGGCGCTGATATTGATCCACTCGGCGTAGATTTCGCCGGTTTTCTTGCGGTTCCAGATTTCGCCGCGCCAGAATCCCTGCTCGCGGATGTCGCGCCACAGGGCGGCATAGAAGTCGGGGCCATGGCGGCCCGAGGACAGCACCGACGGTGTCTTGCCCAGTACGTCTTCCGGCTCGAAGCCGGTCAGGCGGGTGAAGGATGGGTTGACATGCACCACGCGCTGTTCGGCGTCGGTGACGAAGACGCCTTCGCTGGTCGCCTCCAACACCTTGGCGGCCAGACGCAACTGGTCTTCCATGGCCTTGCGCGGGGTGATGTCCTCGACCATGCCGACGGCGAAATGCGGCTGGGTGTCGGGGCCGCGCACCAGCGACAAATTGACCCGGCCCCAGGCGAAATGTCCGGCCTTGGGAACGAAGCGGGCCTCCAGCGAGAATTCGTCACGCCGCCCGCTCAGCAGTTCATCGGCCAATCCCAACACCTGGGCTTTGTCGTCGGAATGCAGGTAGTCGGATAGATGGGCGTCATGCGATTCGGCCGGATCCTCGCCCAGCATGCTGCACAAGGCGGGGTTGGCGCTGAACAGTCGCCCGTCGCGGTCGATCAGGCCGATGCCCAGGCCGGCATTTTCGAAGACGGCGCGGAACTGGCCTTCGCTGCGGCGCAAATTGGCGTCGGCATGCGAACGTTCGATGGCGTAGCGGATGGCGCGGCGGATCGGGTCGGCGCTGCCTTGGCCCTTGACCAGATAATCCTGCGCGCCGCGCTGCACCGCTTGCAGGGCCAGTTCGTCGTCGTCGGTGCCGGTCAGCACGACGATGGGCAGCATCGGGGCGAAGGCGCGCAGGCGGGCTAGGGTCTCCAGGCCATGCGAATCGGGCAGAGACAAATCCAGCAGGGCGACGTCGAACTCGCGCTCGCCGGCCTTGATCAAGGCCGCCTTCAGAGTTTCGGCAATGCTGAAGGTGAACTGCCCCGGCGCCTTTTCGCGCAGCAGCAGCTCGACCAGACGGGCGTCGCCAGGATTGTCTTCGACCAGCAGAATGGCGATAGGAGCGGCGGCGGGAAATGGCATCGAGAGGCCTAGCGGGGCGGCAACTTGACCACGCGCCCCCAGAAATCGGCGACCGACTTGATCACCGAAATGAAGCTGTCGAGATCGACCGGTTTGGCGACGAAGCAGTTGGCGTGCAGGTCGTAGCTGCGGATGATGTCCGGCTCGGCCTGCGAGGTGGTCAGCACCACCACCGGAATGCGGCGCAGATCGGGATCGGCCTTGATTTCGGCCAGCACCTCGCGGCCATCCTTGCGGGGCAAATTGAGGTCGAGCAGCAACAGGTCCGGGCGCGGCGCCGAGGCATAGCCATCGAGCTTGCGCAGGAAACGAATGGCTTCGACGCCATCGGGAACGACATGCAACCGGCCGGGAACGCCGCCTTCTTTCCACGCTTCGGCGGCAAGGCGCGCATCCCCCGGATTGTCCTCAACCAAGAGGATCTCCAAAGCATCGCCAATCTGCCCCACGGATAATCCTCCTAACATCGACTGGCCGTCAGTCTATGCGGTTCGTCGTCCGATGCAAACGGGAAGGTGTGCGCGCGCGGATAAAGTTTTACATCCTTCAGCTTCCGGTAGGGCCGGACAGGCTGTAGATATCGCTTGGGGTGTCCACCAGGGCGAACAACAGGCGTCCGCATACCGCAAGCACAAGCAGCGCCAGCAGGATTCGCATGTGCTCGGCGCGCAGTTTGGAGCCGAAGCGGGCTCCCAGTTGAGCCCCGGTGACGCCGCCGATCAGCAGGGTCAGCATCAGCACCACATCGACCGTCTGGGTGTGAATGGCTTGCAGGAAGGTCACGTTGGCGGTAACGAAAATGACTTGGAACAGCGAGGTGCCAACCACCACCGAAGTCGGCATCTCCAACAGATAGATCATCATCGGGACCATGATGAAGCCGCCGCCGACGCCCATGATGGCCGACAGCACACCACCCACCGCGCCCACCGACAGCGGCAGCAGGGCGCTGATATACAGCCCCGAGCGGCCGAAGCGCATCTTCAGCGGCAGGTTGGCCCAGCGGTGGCGGTGGCGTTTATGCGGGGTCATTGGCCGACGAGACAGCAGCACCGCGCGGACGCCTTCGATCAGCATGGTGATGCCGACGAAGCCGAGGAACAGCACGTAGCAGATATTGATGACCAGATCGACCTGACCGGTGCTTTGCAGCCAGGCGAACAACTGGACTCCCAGCGACGAGCCGATCAGGCCGCCGGCAATCAGCATGCAGCCCATCTTGATATCGACGTTCTTGCGCCGCCAATGGGCGATGACCCCGGACACCGAAGCGCCCACCACCTGATTGGCCCCCGAGGCCACGGCGACCGCCGACGGCACGCCGAGAAAGATCAGCAGCGGCGTCAGCAGAAATCCACCGCCGACGCCGAACAGGCCGGACAAGAAGCCGACGCCGCCGCCCAGGGCGAACAGCGCCAGGATGTTGACCGACAATCCGGCAATCGGCAGGTAGATGTTCACGTCGCGTCCGCCCGCTTATTCGACGGGAGCGCCAGCGGCGATCCAAGCGTTGATGCCGCCGGCCAAGCGGTTGATCTCGCCCTTATAGCCGCTGGCCAGCAGCATCTCGCTGGCGGTGCCGCAGCGATTGGCCGAGCGGCAATGCAGCAGCAGCTTCTTGCCTTCGGGAACCGGCGGCAGCGCCTTGGGGTCGAACACCGACAGCGGCAGCAGGGTGGCGCCGGCAATGTGGTGGGCCAGATATTCGTTCTGTTCGCGCACGTCGACGATCACCACCTTATCGGCTTCGATCCAATCTTGGAGCGTTTCCACGTCGATCATCTTTACCTGTTCGCTCATGCTCATTCTTTCCCTTTCGGACGGGTCACCACCTTGGCATTTTCTCCGCCCCTGCGTCTTAAGCATGGGTCCGGATGGATTGCTGTTCAGACACACCTGTTCCGCGTAGTCTGATCGTTCTCCACCGGAGAGCCAAATAACAATAAAAGCGGGCCGATAACGGCCTGCGGGGAGTGAGGCGATGGCCAGTTTGAACCGGCTCCATGATGGAGGTGGCGGCGGAATTGCGCAAGCGCGAGACGCAATGCCTGAAATGGTGCGCCTGTGGGCGGCCTCGGCGGTGACTTTGGGGCTAGCGGAAGGGCGCATCGCCCGCTGCGGTCAAACCCGCTGCCTCAATCTGATGCTGACCTATGCCGAGGGCTGCCCGGCTCACTGCGCCTATTGCGGCGAAGCCGGGCGCGATGTCGAGACGCTGGGCCTGTCGCCGCACGCACCGGCATCGTGGCCGCTGGCATCGTTCCTGCACATCGTCGATCTTGTCGAGGCGGAGGGCGCGGCCACCCATTTCCAGCGGGTGTGCATCGCCACTACCGGCCATCCGCGCGGCCCCGCCGATACCGCGCAATTGGTCAAGGTGTTGCGCCGCCGCTTGCCGGCCATGCCGGTATCGGTGTTGTTCAATCCCGCCGATGACCGGGCGGCGGCGCAAATCGCCACCCTGGCTGGTTTGGGCATCGACAGCCTGAGTATCGGCCTGGATGTCGCCACCCCCGATTTGTTCGAGACGCTGCGCGGCGACGGCCGCAACGGCGGGCTGTCATGGCAGCGCTGCTGGGATGCCCTTGGATGCGCCATCTCCCTCTTTGGACGCAACCGTTGCGGGGTGCATCTGGTGGCCGGTTTGGGTGAAAGCGAACGCCAATTGCTGGAGGTGGTGGCCCAGGTCAAGGCGATGGGCGGGGCCAGCCGGTTGTTCGCTTTCCGCCCTGAACCGGGCTCGGACCTGGTGCGGCGGCCGGCGATCCCGCGCGACCAATGGCGGCGGCTGCAATTGGCCCGCTACCTGATCGACTGCGACGACGTGCCGCTGGAGCGCATGAGCTTCGACGATGACGGGCGGGTGGTCGGCTTCGGCATCCTGCCGATCAAGCTCAACGCCTTGATCACGGCGGGGACGGCATTCCGCACCTCGGGTTGCCGGGGCGGCGTGGATGGCGACATCTCCGCCTGCAACCGCCCCTGGATGGATTCGCCGCCTGACGACATCGCCTCGTTTCCAACCGCTCCCAGCCCCAAGGACCAGCGGCGCATCCGCCGGCAATTGGGGGCCGAACGGTAAAAGTCGCGCCTACCCCAAGGGGGTGGCCGGACCGCTTTGTCCTGCGCTTGCGGGGGAGTTGTCTTGAGGCTTGCCGATCCGTTCCCAAATCCCATGATGCCCGCCGGGTCATGGCGGCGGGGCGCCGTCTCTGGGGGCGGTGCCCATGCGCGGAGCTTGAGACTGGAGATTGCGATGGCGAGTGGCACGGTCAAGTGGTTCAACCCCACCAAGGGATATGGCTTCATCATGCCGGACGAAGGCGGCAAGGACGTATTCGTGCATGTTTCGGCGGTGGAGCGCGCGGGCTTGCAGTCCCTTAGTGAAGGGCAGAAGCTGGCATTTGAATTGGCGCGCGGCGATCGCGGCCGGGTGTCGGCGGTCAATCTCGCGCAGATGGATTGAGCCGGCGGGGACATCGAATCGAAAGGTATGACGGCGGCCAGCACGGCCGCCGTTTTCTTTTTGCCGGCAACGGCGTTAGACTCGCGCGGATCGACCATTCGCAGGGAAGCCGTTTAGCCATGTCCTCTGAAACCACCCTCGACGCGCGCGGCCTGACTTGTCCATTGCCGATCCTGCGCGCCAAAAAGGCGCTTAAGACGCTGGCCGACGGAGCCGTGCTGACGGTGCTGGCGACCGACCCCAGCTCGGTGCGCGACTTCGCCACCTTTTGCCGCCAGACCGGCAACGAGTTGCTGGAAACGGCGGAAGACGCCGAGGGCGTCTTCCGCTATCGCATCCGCAAGGTCGATTAGGCTTACTCGACCAAGTCGCGGTAGGCGTGCCATGTGCCATAAGCGACCAGCGGCAAGGTTAGCGCCAAGCCGATGAAGGCGGTGAGGAAGCCGACGCCGATCAACACCACGATGGTCGCCGCCCAGCCCAGCATGACCCGCCAATTGTCGCGCACCGCCGCCACCGAGGTGGTGATCGCCACCATCACCGGAACCTCGCGGTCGAGCAGCATGGGGATCGACACCGCCGTGATGGCGAAGACGATCGAGGCGATGACATAGCCCACTGCGCCGCCGATGACCACGAACGGCACGGCCATGTCCGAGGTCAGGATACCGTAGAGGAAGTTGTCGAGCGGCGGCGGCGCGGCGTGGAAGAACATCATGAAAATCAGCAGCGCCACCTGCATCCACAGCGCCATGGCCAGCATGAGAATCAGCCCCATGGTGCCCAGTCCCGGCAGGTTGCGGCGGAAGGCAAGTAGAGTGTCTTCGAAATTGGCCGACTCGCCGCATTCCAGGCGGCGGCTGACCTCATAAAGGCCGACCGCCAGAATCGGGGCAAGCAGGAAGAAGCCGGCCATGACGGCGGGCACCACGCTGCCCAGACCAAGATTATGCAGCCCCAGCACGATCACATAGCTGACGATCACAAAACCCGCGCCATAGGCCAGCGACGCCGTCGGCGCGCGGCGGTAATCGTCCCAGGCCGCCGCCAGCCAGCGCGTCGGCGCGTCGAGATCGAGCTGCCGCACCGAGGCGTGCGTCAGTTTTGTCCCTAACAAAGTCCGGGTCGTCATCGGCATGCTCCTGCCCTCCCATGGCGACCCGATGGGGCCACGCTGGGCGAGTCTGCGCCTCTCTTTGAGGCAAAGGAATACGCTATTAAGAATAAGTCGTATTCTCGAAATTACATCCCGTCCTGGGAACCTTTTTCGATGTGCCCCGTCTCCGCTCTTTTTCCGCCCCTCCCGGCACCCCAGATGTCAAAGCGGACGAAGCAGGCGGGGAGACGCGGCGATGGCGAGCGAACAACAGATCCGGCGGCGCGGCAACGCCGTGCTCGGTTGCGGGTTGGGGCTGGTGGCGGTGCTGCTGTATGTCGCCATCGGCATCCGCTGGCTACAGGTTCTGCGCTGATGCTGGCGCTGTTGCCGCATGTGACGGCGGGCCTCAACGCCTTGGCGGTGGTGCTGCTGTTGGCCGGTTTCACCCTGATCCGCTTGCGCCGCTACGCCGCCCATCGGGCGGTGATGACGGCGGCGGTGGTGACCTCCAGTTTGTTCCTGGCCGCCTATCTGACCTACCACTTTACGGCGCCGATCTTCGTCTTTCGCGGCGTCGGGCTGGTGCGGACTCTCTATTACGCCATGCTGGTCAGTCATGTGGTGCTGGCCTTGGCAGTGGCGCCGATGGTGGCGGTGACCTTTCTGCGGGCGCGGGCGGGCCGCTTTAGCCGTCACCGCGCTTTGGCCCGCTGGACCCTGCCGGTGTGGATCTATGTGTCAGTCACCGGCATCGCCGTCTATGTGCTGCTCTACCACGTCTATCGGCCGGAGGTGTGATGCCGCGCGACACCCTTGAGCTGCCGCCCGGCCTTCCGCCAGTCGGTCTCGACAAGGCGGCGCGGCGGGTGCTGAGCGGATGGCTGCTGCTGGCGGTTGGCTCGCTGGCGGTGGCGGGGACGCTGGCTTTGCTGCTGGCCTTGGCGCGCACGCCGCATGCTCAGGACTGGTTGCCGTGGCCGTGGCAAAGCTTCTTCCGCAAGGCACTGGTGGCGCATGTGGTGTTCGCCTTCGTCGTCTGGTATCTGGCGATGCTGGGCGGCTTGGCCGCTGCCGTGCGGCCTGGGGTGGTGACGGGCATGGCGGGGCTGGCTTTGGCCGTGACCGGGGCGCTGTTGCTGCTGATTCCCACATTGGCCGATTGGGGCGAGGCCTCGCTCAATAACTACGTCCCGGTGCTGGTGCATCCGCTGTTCTATGCCGGGCTGGCGCTGTTGGCCGCCGGAGTGGCGCTGCCGGTGCTGCATCTGCTGCTGCGTCCGCCGGTATGGGGCGGCGCTTTGGCCATGGGGGTGGGCACGGCGGGCGTGCTCTATCTGCTGGCGCTGGTGTGTTTCGGTCTAGCCTGGGCCAACCTGCCGCCGCATGCCGATCTTGCCACCTATAACGAGGAATTGTTCTGGGGCGGCGGGCATCTACTGCAATTCGTCCATACGCCGCTGCTGTTGACGGCATGGCAGGTGCTGGGCGAACAGGCCTTCGGGCAGGCTCCGCTGGGGCCGCGCGTCTGGCCGTGGGTCTGCGTCGTGCTGGTGGCGGGCGGACTGCCGGGGCCGCTGTTCTATGCGCTGTTCGATGCCGGCGGCGTCACCTTCCGCGAGGCCTTCACCCGGCTGTATTGGTTCGGCCTGCCGCTGGCGCCATTGGTGGCCGGGGCGGCGGTGGCGCGGGCGATTTGGCGGGGGCCGAGAGACTGGCGCTCGCCGGCTTTCCTTGGCTTGGCACTATCGCTCGCGGTGTTCACCTTGGGCGGCGTGCTGGGGATATTCGCCACCGGCGGCGACACCCGCACCCCGGCGCATTATCACGCCGAGATCGGTGGGGTGAACCTTGCCTTCATGGGGATGGTGTTTGCGGTGCTGCTGCCGGTGCTGCTGCGCGGCGGCACCTGCACCAAAGCGGTGCGCCTGCAATTCTGGCTGTATGGCGGCGGGCAGGCGCTGTTCTCCGTTGGCATGTTCGTCGCCGGCTCGGCCGGAGTGGCGCGCAAGGTGGCGGGGGACGAGCAGGGGCTCGACAGCGCGGTCAAGATCATCGGCATGGCGATGACCGGAACCGGCGGTGTGGTGGCGGTGGCGGGAGGAGTGCTGTTCGTCTGGCTGGCCCTGCGCCGTCTGGGAGAGTCGGGGCCGCGTTGAAGTTGTCCCCTCCGATGCCCATTCATACTCAATAAGACGCAAAATCCGTCATGCCTGGGAGGCTCGCCGCGATGCCCATCCGATCCTATGTCGAACTGATGAAACTGCGCATCGGGGCCATGGTGGCGCTGATGGCGGTGATGGGCTATGTCGCCGTCGCCGAGCGGGTGCAGCCGCTGCAATTGGCGGTGCTGTCGCTGGCGATGCTGCTGGGCTCGGCGTCGTCGTCGGTGTTCAACCATTTCTACGACCGCGATATCGACCGCTTGATGTCGCGCACCGCCAACCGCCCGCTGGCCACCGGAGCCAATCTGCATCCCGAACGGGTGTTGTGGTTCGCCGGCTTTCTGCTGGTGGCCGGTTGCGGTTTGGCCTTGATGGCCTTTAACGCCGTGGTGGCGTTGCATCTATTCCTCGGCGCGTTTTTCTACGCCATCGTCTACACGGTGTGGCTGAAGCGGCGTACCTGGCTGAATATCGTCGTCGGCGGGGCGGCGGGCAGTTTCGCGGTGCTGGCTGGTGGAGCTGCGGTCGATCCGGCGCGCTGGCTGCTGCCGTTCCTGCTGTCGATCACGCTGTTCCTGTGGACTCCCAGCCATTTCTGGAGCTTGGCGATCCTGCTGAAAGACGACTACGCGGCGGCCAAGGTGCCGATGCTGCCGGTGGTCAAGGGGGATCGGGCGACGGCGCAGGCGATCCTGGTCAACAGTCTGCTGCTGGTGGGCTCGTCGCTGCTGCCGGTGGCGTTTGGGCTAATGGGCTGGATTTACGGCCTGGGGGCGGCGGGGTTCGGCGCGCGCTTCCTGTGGACCAATGCCGAATTGCTGCGCCAGCCGACGTCGCGGGCTTTGGCGCGCAAGAATTTCTTCGGGTCGATGATTTATCTGGTCGGGTTGTTCGTGGCCGTGCTGGCCGACGTTAACTGGCCGCAATGAAAAACGCGCCGCCCGTAATGGGCGGCGCGCGTTCCAAAGAGCATCAGGTTCAGGCGAACGGCTTGCCGACCGGCAGTACGTCGCGGCCGAACACGTCCTTGTAGATGGCGCTGGCCATCATGTACCAGGCCAGACCGGCGCAGACCATCAAGTCCCAACCAGCCAGGACGCTCATCCCTTCGCCGCCGATGTCGAAATGCTCCATGTCCAGCAGGATGAAGCCGATGGTCAGGGTCAGGAATGTCAGGAACATCGCCTTGCTGATCTTGATCGAGGCGACCAGCAGGATCGCCGTGTACAGCGTCCAACCCACCAGGAACCAGCCGATATCGGTCTTGGTGACCTTGAATAGGGCGAAGTCGGTCTTGCTGGCAATCAGCAGCAGGCACAGGCTGATCCAGAAGGCACCGAACGAAACGAAGGCGGAGTAACCGAAGTTATTCCCCATCTTCTGCTCTTGGAAGCCGGCGATCATCTGCGCCAAGCCGCCGAAAATCAGGCCCAGCCAGATCACCGGGCCAATGCCGGACCAGCCGACATTGTGGAACTGCAGCAGCAAGGTGGTCATACCAAAGCCGGCCAAGCCTACGACGGCCGGATTGCCCTGCTTGGGCGCGGCGGCGGGGGTGGACTGGCGGCTGGTATCGATGGCAACGGGACTAATCTGCGACATGCGGTTTTCCTTATTTATGGTCCCTCTTGAACCGAGGAACTCACTCCTCCCAAAATTCCCAGACGGCTTCCTGCGCCATTCTTTTTTTGCGCCTCTGATGGGCGTAATTGACATACCTGAGAATCCATACCTCTGCAATGGATGTTTCGATTGCTGACCTTTTGGCGCAATAAAATATGCCAGGATGGGTATTCTGCGCATGGATCAACCGGCCGTCTGGTTGACGGTAAAAATATCCGCCCGCGACCGGGGGACTGGCGGCGGCGCGGCGTGTCAGGCAGTATGTGCTGTCCAATTTGAGAAAAACGGTCGTCATGCAACTCGCCGCTCCCAAGATCGCCCTTTGTTTTCCTTCGGCCGATATGGTTCATGCCGATTTTGCCCTATCGCTGGCCGGCATGTGCCATTCCAGCGGGCCGCTCGACATCAACATCATCAACAACAAGTCGTCGATCGTTGCCATCGCCCGCAACAACGGTGTGCATATGGCCCAGGAATGGGGAGCCGAGTATATGCTCTTCCTGGATAGCGACATGGTGTTCAACCGCGGCACGCTGCTG
>Ga0116225_1002329_pt1 | contig 13000 bp, 11 predicted proteins | sample Sb_taG_8_FD_88968 | JGI IMG/M metagenome (GOLD analysis project Ga0116225, IMG submission 88968) | Peat soil microbial communities from Weissenstadt, Germany - Sb_50d_c_BC metaG | ecosystem: Environmental > Terrestrial > Soil > Wetlands > Peat | place: Germany: Weissenstadt | collected 2010-09-21 | reverse complement strand
CTGCAACGAGGCGTCGGCCAGACGCAAGGCGCTCTCCAGATCGCCGGGCGGCGCCTTGTCCTTGGCCTGGGAGGCGCTTTGGGTGTCGCCCCCCGCACCAAGCGAGGCGCATCCCGACAGCAGCAAGGCTGTTCCGAGCAAGAGGGGAAGGACGAGACCGCGGGGGGAGGGAAAGCGCATGAGCCTAGTCCTTGATGATGGCCAACACCTGAATGGCGGCGGGTCCGCCGACAATCAGAAAGACGGTGGGTAGAATGAACAGCATGAGCGGCAGGGTAATCAGCGCCGGCAATTTGGCGGCGCGTTCCTCGACTTTCATGATGCGGGTCTTGCGTTCGGATTCTGACAGCGTTTTCAGCGCGATAGTTAGCGGCGTGCCGAACTTCTGTGTCTGAATCAGCGTCACCACCAGACTGCGCATCGACGCTAGGTCGTTGCGGTCGGCCATGTTGCGCAACGCCGTCTGGCGGTCGGGCAGGAAGCGCAATTCGCCGGCGGTGATTTCGAACTCGCGGGCCATGTCGGGGGCCACCACGGCCATCTCGCGGGCGACGCGGTCGACCGACATATCCAGGCTGTAGCCGGCATTGGTGCAGATGGTCATCAGATCGAGCGCGTCGGGCAAGGCCGCGCCGATCCGGGCCTGACGGCGCTTGGCCATCTGCGAAATCACCATGTTGGGCAGCATCATTCCCAGCACCGCCCCCATCAAGGCGGCGTTGAGGACACCCAGCGGCCCGCCACTGAGAATCGGCAGCGGCGGCGGAAAGATCATGGCGATGACGGCGAACAGGGCGGCGCTGATAAGCTTCAGGGTGAAGAATAACTGCACATGGCGGGCGTCGCCGAAGCCGGCGCAGCCCAGCGCCCGCACCATCTGCTGGCGGTCCTTCTGCGATGCCAGCGGCAAGCGGTTCAGCACCGCCATCACCATTTTGAACAGTTTTTGCGGCAGATTGAGCGACGACGCCTCGCCATCGGCGTCAGCCTGGGCTTCCGCCAGGACGCCATAGCCGGTCGGGGCGGCATAGTCGCGGCGGATGCGCATCAAACGCTCGGTCACCCGCTTTTCGTTGGTGTCGCGCGACATGGCGAACAGCACCAGGGCCAGTCCACACAGCAGCAGCGGCAACAGGATGTCGGTCAGGGATGGCAGCGCGGTCATGATTTACCAGCTCAACTGAGTCAAACGGTTGATGAACACCACGCCAGCCAGCAGCAAGGCGCAGGCGATCACCAGGATCTGGTTGCCGAGAGGATTGGTGAACAACAGCCCGATATAGCCGGGGTTGAGCAAATACAGCGCCGCCGCGGTGAAGAACGGCAGCGAGCCCAATACCTTGGCGGACATGCGGCCCTCGGCGGTCATCGCGTGGGTTTTCAGGCGGATTTCGCGGCGTTGACGGACGATGCTCGACAGGTTCTCCAGCGTCGCCGTCAACTGGCCGCCGGTCTCGCGCTGCATGATCAGGCAGACGGTGAAGAAGGTAAAATCGGGAATGGCGATGCGCGCCGCTGCCGATTCCAGCGATTCCTTCAGCTCCATGCCGACCGACAGCGCATCGCCAATGCGCTTCAACTCCGAGCCGACCGGTTCGGGAACCTCGGCGCCGGCCATGCGGATGGCCTCGCTGACGGGGATGCCGGCGCGCACCGAACGGATCACATAATCGACGGCGTTGGGGAATTCGTCGCTGAACTTCTGGATGCGGCGTTCTTCAAGCATCGGGACGATCAGCAGCAGCGTGCCCACCGCCGCCGCCGGCGGCAGCGCCATCTGCAACACCACCATCAGCCCCAGCACGTTGTGGGCGATGAAAAAGGCCACCAGAGCCGCCATCGCCGCCGCCATCGCCAGAATCACCAGCAGCTTCTTCGAACCGTTCGGCTGGGCAGGCAGGCGGGCCATCACTTGGCGGTGCAGGCGCTTGAGCCACGAGCCTTCGTCCATGCGCTCGATCACCGCCGAGGGCATCGCGTCGTCGGCGACGGAACTGCTGACGATATGATAATCGGGGTTGAGCGCCAGCACGCGGTCGCGGACGCGGGTGATCGGACGGTCCTTGTGGATCGACTGGATCACGCTGTAGAGCATCGCCCCAAACAGGAACAGGGCGAAGACCCCGATGGCGACCAGATCGGCGTTGGAGAAAAAAGGCGTCATATCGTCATGGCCTCCTGGAGCGGTTGGTCCAGGCCGTAATAGCGCGCCCGCTCCATGAAGCAGGGACGGATGCCGGTACAGCGATAGGTGCCCTTGACCTCGTCGCCGAACTGGCTGGGGTCGTAGTCGAAGATGAACAGATCCTGGGTGATGATGACGTCACCCTCCATGCCGACCACCTCGGTGACCTGGGTGACGCGGCGGCGGCCATCTCGCATGCGCTCCAACTGCACCACCAGATTGACGGCGCCGACAATCTGACGGCGGATCGAAATCAAGGGCTGCGCCACGGCGCCCATCAGCACCATGTTTTCCAATCGCGTCACCGCGTCGCGCGGGGTGTTGGCGTGGACGGTGGTCATCGAGCCGTCATGGCCGGTGTTCATCGCCTGCAATACGTCGAAGGCTTCGGAACCGCGCGTTTCACCCAAGATGATGCGGTCGGGCCGCATACGCAGGGCGTTGCGCAGAAGGTCGCGCTGGTTGACCTCGCCCAAGCCCTCGCTGTTGAGCGGGCGGGTTTCCAGGCTGACCACATGCGGCTGCTGCAATTGCAGCTCGCAGGCGTCTTCGATGGTGACGATGCGTTCGCGGTGGTCGATGACCCGCGACATGGCGTTCATTAGCGTCGTCTTGCCCGAACCGGTGCCGCCGGAAATGACGATGTTGAGGCGTGAGGCGGCGGCGATCTCCAGCACCCGCCCCATGGCCGGCGACAGATTGCCCTGCTGCACCATCTTGGCGATGGTCGGCTTGTTGCGCGAGAATTTACGGATCGACAGGCACGGCCCCTTGACCGCCAACGGCGGCAGGATGACGTTGACGCGGCTGCCGTCGGCCAGTCGGGCATCGACCATCGGGCTGGTTTCATCGACGCGCCGGCCGACCGACGAGGCGATGCGCTGGGCCACGTTGAGGACGTGGTTGTTGTCGCGGAAACGCACATTGGTCAGTTCCAGGCGGCCGTGGCGCTCGATGTAGACCTGGTTCGGCCCGTTGACCATGATGTCGGTGATGGTGTCGTCTTCGATCAGGCATTCGATCGGGCCGACCCCGAACATGTCGTTCAGCAGATCGTCGACGATCACCGTCTGCTCGGCCGCCGTCACCTTCAGGCGGTCGGTGGCGACGATGTCGCCCACCACCTGCTCGACATCACGGCGCAGACGGTCGCGCCCGGTCATCACCGCCGCCGAGACGTTGATGCGGCTGAACAGCAGCTGGCGGATGTGGTCATAGGTTTCCGCCTGACCGACATCCGGCTGCTTCGGTTCGGCGGGGGCGGCCTTGGCCGCCGGCGCAACCTTGGCCGCCGGTGCGGCATGGGTATGCGGCGGCGCATGATGCACGGGCGCCGGGGCGGCGGCGTGATGATGCGGGCGCGGCGGCTTTAGCGCCGTGGCCTCGGCCTCGGCTACGGCGTCGGCGGGCGCCGCCGGCTGGGGCGGGCGGATGTCGGTTGCGGCCGGTGCGACGGGGGCGGAAGTTTCGACCTCGTCCAGGGCCCAATCACTACCGTAGTGCTTTCTCCCGAACAATCTTCATCCCCTTCCGCATGATGTCTTTCCAATCCGAACTGCGCTGCAAGGGCGACAGGCCGGACAGGTCGTGGGCGATGTCGGTCATCGCCTGGGTGAATTCCACCGACTGGTGAGCGAAGGTCTCGCCCAGGTTTTCCGCCATGGCGGTCTTGGTGCCGCCAAAGGGAATGATGAAGTCGATGCGGCGTCCCACCGCTTTTTCAAAGGTGTCGGACGTCACCACTCCGTTTGCTTCGGGGCGGGTGTGGTTGAGCAGCAGCATGTTCCGCTGGGTGGCGTTCTGGGCGGCGGTCAGCTTGCCGATGCGCAACAGGTTGCGGATCGACATCGCGGTGGGATCGGCGACTTGCAGGTTCAGATCGGCCTTGTCGAGCAATTGCCACAGCAGCGGGCCGGCATGCAGGGGAATATCGAAGATGATGTAGTGAAAATGATGCTGCAGCACGGCGACCAATTGCTCGACGGCTTCGGGCGACACCGCCGCTTCGTCTTGCAGTCCGATTTCCGAGGTCAGGGTGAACAGGCGCGGCCCATGCGAGGCCAGGGTATGGTCGAGGAACACCGGATCGATGCGGTGGGCGTTCTGCAACGCCTCCAGCAGACCCTGGTTGCTCTGCATGTTCAGCATCATGTTGAGCCCGCCGCTGCGCACGTCGAGGTCCACCAGCACCACCCGGCGGGCGATGCGGTTGGCCAGCAGCCAGCCCAGATTGGCGGCGACGGTGGTGGCGCCGACGCCGCCGCGCGCGCCCACCACCGAGATCACCTTGCCGGCGCGCGACTGGCGCACCGGTTCGGGAGCATGGCCCTGGAAGCTGAGCACGCGTTGCAGCAGGGTCGGCGTCACCGGCTTGGCGATGTAGTCGGTCACACCCAGGCGGATCAGATCGCGGAATAGGCCGATGTCGTTGCGGTCGCCGATGACCACCACGTTCATGCTGGGCTCGCAGACATCGGCCAGCGAGTTCATGTCCGACAGCGGCATCGACAGCCCCGAGATGTCGACCACCAACTGTTGCGGCGCGCGCGGCGCCCCCTTCAGGTAGGCGATCGCTTCCTCGACGCTGCCTCGGCGGATCAGCGTATGCGGCAGCATCAATTCCAGAACTAGGTTCTGGATGGCCTCGTAGCTTTCGTTGTCGGAGACGAAGGCAACGAATTCCGCCGCCTGCTCGCCACCTCGGGATGTGTTGCCTGAAACCGCCATGGTGAGCCTATTTGCTTTGGGTGGTGCTGACGTTCAGCGGCGTCGTCTTGTTGTCGTTGAAGCGGCGGATCGCATCCACTTCGGTGACGCCTCGGGGGCCGGCATAGGGGGCTGGGTCGATCAGGTCGCGCGGGTCGTCGATCATTTCGGCCAGATTGCTCAGATTGGCGCAGCCGAAGGCGAAGATCGGCCGCTCGCTGGGGGTGGTGGTGAAGGACTGGCGGGCCATCGACGGGCAGTTGGGGGCCGAGGCCACCATGCGCGAGGCCGTCACCACCAGGGTACCGGCGGCGCCTTCGACGGGCGGAGAGATTGCCAGATTGGACGGCAGGATGCCCAAATCATGCATCACCGTGCCCGCCTGCTTGGCGGCGGCGGCGGCAACAACATCGTCGCCATGCGGTTGCAGGCGGACCAGCATGTGCTGCGGCTGTCCCAGGCGCACCACCAGTTGTCCCAACTGGCTGCGCATTTGGGCGGGGGTGGCGAAGATCGACAGCTCGACGCTGTCCACGTGCTCGGACACCGGGATCTCGGCGACCGTGGGCAGCGGCTTGACCGGCACCTGATTGGGGAAGCAGGCGGTCAGCAGCAATGGAGCGCAACCGGCAAAGGCGATGGCGGTCAGGCGGGCGGCGAAGCGGGGGGGCATCTGGGTCTCCTCCCTCAGTACAGAAAGCCGGCCGGGCCGTGCAGGCGCGGACCTTGCGAAGTGATGACGGACTGGTCGGGGGCATCGTCGGTGACGCGCTTTTTCTTGACCAGATATTCGACATCGTTAGCCGGACGCAGCGCGTCGATCGGGCTGCGCATGTGGTCGCCATTGCCGGGTTTGACGACATAAGGAGTGACCAGCACCACCAGTTCGGATTCGGCGTTCTGATAGGTGGTGGACGTGAACAGCTTGCCCAGGACCGGCAGATCGCCGAGTCCGGGAAGCCGCGCCGCCTGGTCATGGATGTTGTTCTGCATCAATCCGGCAATGGCGAAGCTTTGGCCGCTGGCGATTTCGATGGTGGTTTCCATGCGCCGCACGGTCAGGCCGGGGATGCTCAGGCCGTTGGCGACGATACTGTTGGCGGGGGACAATTCACTGACTTCGGGGCGGACATGCAGGCTGATGCGGTCGCGCGACAGCACCGTGGGCGTGAAATCGAGGGAAATACCGAACGGCTTGAACTCGACCGTCTGGGTGTTGTTGGTGCTGGCGATGGGGACGGGGAACTCGCCGCCAGCCAGGAAGCTGGCGGTTTGCCCGGACACCGCCGTCAGGTTTGGCTCGGCCAGCATGGTCAGCAGCCCTTCCTGGTCCAGGGCGTCGATCATGGCGTTCAGGTTGACGCGGTTAGAGGTGTAACCGACGCCCGTTCCCCAACCGCTCGTGGGAAGAAAATATTGGCTGGGGTTGAGGGGGTCGCGGTATTCGCGCCCGTTCATCAAGTTGACGGCGAATTTTCCGGGAAAGGCAAAGGCCTGCCAGTTGATGCCGAATTGTTGATCGACGGTGCGTGACAGCTCGATCACCCGCACCCGTAAATTGACCTGGGTCGGGGCCGAGATGGTCAGGCGGTTGATGGCCTTGTCCTTCTCGCCGATGGCCTGTTCGATCGAATGGATGATGGCTTCGGCGTCCGATGCCGAATCGACCGAGCCGGAGACGATGATCGAGCCGCGCGCCGGTTCCAGGACGATGGAGTACTGGGGAAAGCGGCTGTGCAGCATGTCGCCCATTTCGCCGACATTGTGGCGGACGCGGATTTCGCGTTGCAGGATCACTTCGTCATTGGCGTCCAGGGCGAACAGCGTGGTGGTGCCCGAGGCCTTGGCGATGAGGAATACCCGCTTGGGCGAGGGGCTTTGGATATCGGCGATTTCGGGGTCGGCGACGAACACCGCGGCGGCGGCGCGCGGCAGGATCAACACCTCTCCCTTGCCGATGGACAGGTCCATGACTTCCAGCGGCTGAGACGTGACGGCATGCAGCCGGGGCGAGGCGGCGGCGTGCGACAGGGGCGTTCCAGCTAGCAGGCCGATGGCCAGAGCAGCCGCGAACACGCTGCTCTTGATGGTCCGGCACCAGATATTTCCCGCGGCAATCCTCATCGATATGGTCCGTTCCTGCACTGGCTAGTTCGGCTGCGCCGAGCCGCGATAAATCTTCACGACGGTGGCGGCGGGCGGAATATAGGCTTGGGCCGCTTCGGGAGCGTTGGGCGCGGCGCGGGGGGGCATATTCGCCGTCGAGACGTCTTCGGCGCGTACGGCCTTGGGGCGTTCCAAGTTTTCGGCGGACACCGGCACCACATGTGCGCCGCCCTGGCTGTCGGTTTCGCGGATATTGCCGTTTTCCGAGGCCAGGCTGCGCAAGGCCAGGGTCAATTCGCCTAACTGCCCCGCCACCACCACCACTTCGGCCTGCTCGCTGTCGACTTCGAAGGTGACGGTGCGGGCGGTGTTGGCGCCAGCGGCCTTGGCATCCACGGGGGCCAGGGTGAATTGGCGTCCGACGGCGATCACGCGGACATTGGTCAGAACCGTCTCACCGATGACGTTGCGGGTGGCGCCGCCGTCGCTGTTGCCGTTCAGATGCTGCGACAGGATCACATCGACGAAGTCGCCTGGCAGGATCAACCCGGCATTGCCCGATACGTCGTTGATCGCCACCGAGATGGCGCGCTTGCCGGGGGCCAGCGCCGCCGACAGGAAGCCGGGGGCGTCGGGCAGGACAATGCGCGAGCGTTCGATGGCGGCGCCCTTGGTCAGCGGCAGGCGTACCACGGCGCCGGTCAGCTTGTCGTCGGGATCGCGCCCCTGAGCGAAGACGTCGTCGCTGGGGTGTCCCGGAATCTCGATCCATTGCAGGTCACCTGGCTGAATCAATGTGCCGGTCGGCAGTTCGATCGCAGCGGCCCGCACGCGCGTCGGCGGCGGGGCGGCTTCGGCGGCTGGCTGGTTGCCCGACGATACCACGGAGCGCACGAATAATGCGGCCATTGCAGCGAAGAGGACCAGTGCCAAGACCCTAAGTGCGGTGCGCGACATGGGGGGATTGTTCCCTGCGGACGAAAGAAGGCGAGGTGACGAGGGCTTGCATGGGGATCACGGGAGCCGTGCCGTTGCTGAAATTCTACCCGATAGGGGGGTGACCGCATGCATTGGCTGGCTCCTATACTTTTATTCCCGCCGACAAAACGCAATGGTCGTTGACGGGTATCAGTTCGTGTTGACGACCCTAACAAACGAAGAACTTGTTGTAAACTTTTGTGTGGCACCATTCCATTGGTGATACAGATGTAATTAGCTATATATAATGGTTCTTGTATATCTAGTGGCCTATCTCATAAGTAATTTTTTGACTAATTCCAGTATTAGTTCGTCTTTATGCCCATTATCCTGTCGATAGGACGCATTTCCTCTCGCCAACTGTTTTGTGCATACTATGGTATTGCCACGACAAATGGCTCGTCCTACGCGAGTTCGATCTTCGTATTAATGGTATGGCTATTCAAGCGCGAGAATGCCCCAAACCGGATACAGTTTGGGGCAATATGGGCCGCGCGGCGCCCCTTCCACTTGGCGGTGGAAGGGGCTTTGGGGCTGGACGAAAGGCCTTAGGCGGCCTTGCCGGCGGCGCGGTCGCGCAGGTAGTTCAGCATGGTGTCGGCGTCGGAGACTTCGAAGGGATCGGTCGGGCACAGGTCGGAGAACCCGGGCTCGGCGAACAGCTTCACGATCTCGCCATTTTCGGCGTACAGCGAATAACGCCAGCTGCGCATGCCGAAGCCGAGGTTCGACTTGTCGACCAGCATGCCCATCTTGCGGCTGAACTCGCCGTTGCCGTCGGGCAGCAGGAAGACGTTCTTGGCGTTCTGCGCCTTGCCCCACTGGAACATGACGAAGGCGTCGTTGACCGACACGCAGACCACCGCATCGACACCCAGCGCCTTGAACTCGTCATAGAGTTCTTCGTAGCGCGGCAGGTGGCTGGTGGAGCAGGTGGGAGTGAACGCGCCGGGCAGCGAGAACATCACGACCTTTTTATTGGCGAAGATGTCGGCGGATGAAACGTCCTTCCATTCGAACGGATTGGGGCCACCCAGGGCTTCGTTACGGACCCGTGTCTTAAAGGTGACGTCGGGAACGTGCTTACGATTGGACATTAGGGTCTCCTTAGAATTAATCTAAATAATATGACGCCAAAGGGTCACTCCGGCAAGGGGATCGACTCGTCGTCCCCCACCACCGGGGCGAAGCGTCCGGCTTTCCAGTCCTGTTTGGCCTGTTCGATGCGATCGGCGCGACTGGAGACGAAATTCCACCATATGTGACGCGGTCCGTCCATCGTTTCCCCGCCCAGAAGTAGAAAACGGGCGGACGACGAGGCGGTGCGCAAGGTCACGTCGTCGCCCGGCGGCAGCAGCAGCAATTGACCGGCGGCGATCGCCTCGCCATCGACCAGCAGCGAGCCTTCCAGGGTGTAGAGGGCCAGTTCCTCTTGCACCGGCGGCAGCACCATCAGGCTTCCAGGGTCCATTTCGATGTCGGCGAGCAGGGTTTCCGACAGCGTTTGAACCGGCGAGCGGTGGCCGAACAGCGAGCCGGCAATCACCCGCACCCATTTTCCTTCACCGGAAATCAGCGGCAGGCTGCCTTGCCCGACATGAACGAAGGCGGGGTCCATTTCCTCATAGGCGCGCGGCAGCGCCAGCCACGCCTGCACCCCGAAGATTGACCGTGAGGTGTGGCGTGATGGCAGTTCCGAGCGTTCGGAATGGGCGATGCCGCGTCCGGCGGTCATCCAATTGACCTCGCCCGGACGGATCGCCTGGATATTGCCCAGACTGTCGCGGTGCAGGATCTCGCCGCGCAGCAGATAGGTAATGGTGGCAAGACCGACATGCGGATGCGGGCGGACGTCCATGCCATGGTCAGGACGCAGCACCGCCGGCCCCATCTGGTCAAGAAAGATGAACGGTCCGACCATCTGCCGATGCGGCGACGGCAGCGCGCGGCGGACGGGAAAGCCGTCGCCCAGCTCACGCAAACGCGGTTTGATGACTTCAGCGACGTGCTGGGCCATGGGGTCGTCTCCTGGGGAAGAGGAATCACCCCGGAGACATTGGGAGCATCGGACTTGACCTCAATGGGCGCAAATCATTCCGCTCCGTCTGGAATAGGCGGGAATGGCCGTCCCCGTACTTTTGACATAGGGGACAGCCGCAGGGCGGCGGCTTAGCGCGCCGCCTCGCCCTTTGCCAGCCGCACCACCCCGCGCGGAACCCTGATCGAGTCGATGAAATCCTGCATCTCGGCGCTGGGGGCGGGAGTGACCAGACTGACCGCCACGGTGACGATGAACGCTGCGGGGATGCCGAACACCCCGGCGGCGATGCTGCGCACCCCCAGCCATGGCGGCATGCCCCATAGCTGGGTGGCCAGGATATAGGCAAGGCACAAGCCCCAACCGGCGGCCATGCCGCAGACGGCCCCGCGATTGGTGGTGCGTTTCCACCAGATGCCCAGCACCAGCGCCGAGAACAATCCCGACGCGGCCAGCGAGAAGGCCCAGCCGACGATGGTCAGGATCCCCGCCGGACGCAGGCTGGCGACCCAGGCGGCAAGGATGGCGGCGACGATCATCACGGCGCGGGCGATCAACTGGCGGCGCTTGGGATCGGCCTTGGGGTTGACCATGCGAGTATAGACGTCGTGCGACAGCGCATTGGCGATCGACAGCAGCAAACCGTCAGCCGAGGACAGCGCGGCGGCCAGGGCGCCCGCCGCCACCAGACCGGCGACGACGAAAGGCAGGCCTGCGATCTCGGGCGTCGCCAGCACGATGGCGTCGGGATCGATGTGCAGTTGCCCGTTGGACAGCGTCATCATGCCGACGCGGCTCCACTCGACGGCCCAGGCGGGCATTTCGCTCAGGCCGTGGGTGAGTACCTGCTGAGTGACCTCCAGCTTGGCGAAGGCGGCATAGGCGGGGGCGGTGAGGTACAGCACGAGGATGAACAGCAGGCTCCAGGCGACGCTGATACGGGCGTCGCGCACGCTCGGCGTGGTGAAATAGCGGGCCAGCACATGCGGCAGCGAGGCGGTGCCCAGCATCAGGCACAGGATCAGGCCGAAGAAGTTGATCGGGTCCGAGGGCGCTAGCGCGTCGTTGGCGAGTCCCAACTGGTGCTGAATTTCGGCCACCCGTTGCAGGGCTTGGCCGTACATCAACTGCGGCAGCGGAATCCCGGTGACCTTGGTCGACAGGATCACCACCGGCAGCATATAAGCGCCGATGACCACGACATATTGGGCCACCTGGGTCCAAATCAGCGCCCGCATGCCGCCCAGCATCGAGCACAGCAGAATACCGGCCAAGCCGACGAACACGGCGACCGAAAAGTCGATACCCAGATAGCGCGAGGCGATGATGCCGGTTCCGTAAATCTGCCCGACCACATAGGCGAACGAGGCCGACACCAGCACGACGATGCCCATGATGCGGGCGGCGTTGCCGCCGTACCGCGCGCCCAGGAAGTCGGCGATGGTGAACTGGCCGAACTTGCGCAAATAAGGGGCCAGCAGTACGGCGACCAGGATGTAGCCGCCGGTCCAGCCCAGCACGAAGGCCAAGCCGTCATAGCCGGCGGCGTAGATGGCTCCGGCCATGCCGATGAACGAGGCGGCGCTCATCCAGTCCGACGCGGTGGCCATGCCGTTGTACAGTGCCGGCACATGGCGTCCGGAGTCTTGGTATTCCGGCCCGCCGGAGCTGCGCGACAGCAAGCCCATCAAGGCATAGAAGCCGATGGTCAGCACGACGAAGCAGATGCCGAGGATCTTGTGCGAGACGCCGACCGCCTCCAGCACGCCCAGCAACGCGCCGAAGCCCAGGCAGCCGCCGATATAGATGATGAAGACGCGGCCCATGTTCTGGGTAAAGTCGCCCTTGAGCATGTCAGCCCCCTCAGTCCTCGGAAACGTGGAAATCTTCGTCGATGTCGTTCTGCCGGCGGGTGTACCAGAAGATCAAGATGACGAAGCCGATCAGCGAACCCTGCGCCGCCATGTAGTATCCGAGCGGGAAGCCAAGGATCACTACATGGTTCAAATCGGCGGCGAAGACATGCACGCCGACGCCCAAGGCCGCCCAAACGGCCAGCACGATCCACATCAAATGCGAGGTTTTGAGCCAATATTGCCGCGCTTTTTCCGGCGTCATGGGTTTGCGGGCCATAACTGTCGTCTCCTCCCTGGTTCGCTCTGGCAGCGAAGGCGCCTGTTGTCGCCGGGCCCGCGGTTTTTTGTGCGCTTTGCGCTTATGGTGCGAGCCATTCCCTAATTTGCGGATGAACCGCAAAAAATACAACCACGGTCTGAGGCGAGGGAATGGTTACCGCCGTCCGCGACGGGGCTTTTTCTGCTGGGGGATCAGACTGGTCTTGCCGATGGCTCCGCCCGGCGTCTTGCCGTCGGCGGACAAGCCGAGGTCTTGCAGTTCCAACCGGCGCAGCTCGTCGCGCAGGCGGGCGGCTTCCTCGAATTCCAAATCGGCGGCGGCTTTGCGCATGCGCTTTTCCAACTCGGCCATATAGGATTTGATGTCCTTGCCGATGCGGTGGGCGGTCAGGGAATCGCCGGTTCCCACCGTCAGGTAATCCTGTTCATAGACGCTGTCGAGCACGTCGGAGATGCCCTTTTTGATGCTCTCCGGAGTGATGCCGTGCAGGGCGTTGTAGGCCTGCTGCTTCTCGCGCCGGCGGTTCGTTTCGCTGATGGCATAATCGAGCGAGGCGGTCATTTTGTCGGCATACAGCAGCACCCGCCCGTCGATGTTGCGGGCGGCGCGGCCGATGGTCTGCACCAACGAGGTTTTCGAGCGCAGGAAGCCTTCCTTGTCGGCGTCGAGGTTGGCGACCAGCGCGCATTCGGGGATGTCCAACCCCTCGCGCAGCAGGTTGATGCCGATCAGCACGTCGAACACGCCTAGGCGCAAATCGCGGATGATCTCGATGCGCTCCAGGGTGTCGATGTCGGAATGCAGGTAGCGCACCCGTACCCCGGCCTCATGCATGTATTCGGTCAGATCCT
>Ga0116225_1002327_pt1 | contig 13002 bp, 13 predicted proteins | sample Sb_taG_8_FD_88968 | JGI IMG/M metagenome (GOLD analysis project Ga0116225, IMG submission 88968) | Peat soil microbial communities from Weissenstadt, Germany - Sb_50d_c_BC metaG | ecosystem: Environmental > Terrestrial > Soil > Wetlands > Peat | place: Germany: Weissenstadt | collected 2010-09-21 | reverse complement strand
TTGTCGATGTTCCAACTGCCGGTGACGGCGTGGGTGAGGGCGGCGGTGGTGGTGTAGATGCTGAACGCGGCCAGCGAGGCGTCGCCCATCCAGAATTCGCGCAGCAGCGCCTTGGCGTGGTCGGCGGCCTTGGCGATATCGTCGGGGAACATGCCCAAGCCATAGGCGGCGACGCTGGCATTGAAGGCACCGGCGCTGGTGCCCGACAAGGCGGTAATGGCGATGTTGCCGGCCTTGGCATCGTCGAGCAGGGCGTCGAGCACGCCCCAACTGAAGGCGCCATGCGCTCCGCCGCCTTGGACGGCGAGGGCGACTTTGACGGGATTGGCTGCGGGCATCAACAGACCTCCTGATATTTGAAACATAAGGAGTATCGCGCACGCAGGGGTTTTGGACAAATGGCCATTACGACTTTGTTCGTTGTCCGACAATCGACGCGACAATAGGCAAAAGGGGGTGTCGGGCGCTCGGCTAACCCCTTGGATTTGGCCGTTATCAGGACTGGCGCGGGGCTTGCAAGGAGGTGTGCAGGTTTCCGTCGGAGGTCTCCATGCTCAAGCGAAAAGTGGAAGACGTCTTCAATGAACCGGGGTGTTCGACCAACCGGGGGAAGACGGATAAGCAGCGGAAGTCAGGCTGCGCCAAGCCGCTGACCCCTGGGGCGGCGGCAGGCGGTTGCGCCTTCGACGGCGCCAAGATCGCCTTGCAGCCGATCGCCGACTGCGTCCACCTCGTGCATGGTCCGATTGCCTGCGAGGGCAACGGCTGGGACAACCGCCACGCCAAATCTTCCAACTCGCAGGTGTTCCGCACCGGCGCGACCACCGACATGACCGACCTCGACGTGGTCTATGGTGGCGAGAAGAAGCTGTACAAGGCCATCAAGGAGGCCATCGCCCGCTTCGATCCGCCGGCGGTGTTCGTCTATCAGACCTGCGTGCCGGCGATGATCGGCGACGACATCGTCAAGGTCTGCGAGGTTGCCACCGAGAAGCTGGGCAGGCCGGTGATCCCCGTCAACGCCCCCGGCTTCGTCGGCTCGAAGAACCTGGGCAACAAGCTGGGCGGCGAGGCCTTGCTGCAATACGTCATCGGCAGCGAGGAACCAGCCGAGACCACCCCCTACGACATCAACATCCTCGGCGATTACAACATCGCCGGCGAGCTGTGGCAGGTCGAGCCGCTGTTGCGCAAGCTGGGCATCCGTGTTCTGGGCCGCATCACCGGCGACGCCCGCTATCACGATGTGACGGTGGCGCACCGGGCCAAGCTGAGCATGATGGTGTGCAGCCAGGCGCTGATCAACGTCGCCCGCAAGCTGGAAGAGCGCTACGGCATCCCCTATTTCGAGGGCTCCTTCTACGGCATCACCGACACCTCGACGGCGCTGCGCACGATGGCGACGATGCTGGTGGCGGCGGGGGCTCCGGCGGATCTGCTGGACCGCACCGAAGCCCTGATCGCCTCCGAGGAAGCCCGCGCTTATGCCCGGCTGGAGCCGTTCAAGGCTCGGCTCAAGGGCCGCAAGGTGCTGCTGTATACCGGCGGTCACAAGGCATGGTCGGTGATTTCGGCGCTGAACGATGTCGGTGTGACGGTCATCGGCAGCAGCGTGCGCAAATCGACCGAAAACGACAAGCAGCGCGCCCAGGATCTGATGGGCGAGGACGGCAAGGTCTACGAGGCCATTCCGCCCAAGGAAATGTACCGCATGCTCAAGGAGCGCGAGGCCGACATGATGCTGTCGGGCGGACGCACCCAGTTCATCGCCCTCAAGGCCAAGATGCCCTGGCTCGACATGAACCAGGAACGCCATCACGCCTATGCGGGCTACGAGGGCATGGTCGCCCTGATTTCCGAAATCGACAAGGCGCTGGCCAATCCCATCTGGGATCAGGTCCGCGCCCCGGCTCCGTGGGAGGGCTGACGCATGGCCGAGGTTCTGCATCCCCGTAAAAGCCTGTCCATCAATCCGCTGAAGATGTCGCAGCCGTTGGGCGGGGCCATGGCCTTCATGGGCATCGAAGCCTGCATGCCGCTGCTGCATGGCAGCCAGGGCTGCACAGCCTTCGGGCTGGTGCTGCTGGTCCGCCATTTCCGCGAGGCCATTCCCTTTCAGACCACGGCGATGAACGAGGTCACCACCATCCTCGGCGGCGTCGATAACTTGGAACAGGCCTGTCTGAACATCTACAAGCGCACCAACTGCAAGGTCGTCGGCATCTGCACCACCGGCCTGACCGAAACGCGCGGCGAGGATCTGAAGGGCGATGTCGCCCTGATCCGCCAGCGTCACCCGGAACTGGCCGATGTCGAGCTGGTCTATGTGACCACCCCCGACTTCTCCGGCGCGCTGGAAGTAGGCTGGGGCAAGGCGGTGACGGCGATGGTCGAACAGATTGTCCAGCCGACCGCGATCCACGATCCGCAGCGCGTCAACATCCTGGCCGGCAGCCATTTGACGCCCGGCGATATCGAGGAAATCCGAGAGATGGTCGAGGCCTTCGGCCTGACCGCGACGGTGCTGCCCGATTTGTCCGGCTCGCTCGACGGCCATGTCCCCGACCAGCATATGGGAACCACCTATGGCGGCACCACGGTCGCCGAGATCCGCGCCATGGGCGGGGCCGCCTGCACCATCGCCATCGGCCAGCACATGCGCTATGCCGCCGCTTTGCTGGAAAGCAAGACCGGCGTGACTTCGCATGTCCTCGACCGGTTGACCGGGTTGGGCGCGGTCGATGACTTCGTCCGCATCCTGCAAACGGTGTCGGGCCGCACCACGCCACAGCGCCTGCGCCGCCAGCGCAGCCAGTTGCAGGACGCCATGCTCGACGGTCACTTTTATTTCGGCCGCACCAAGGTCGCCGTCGCCGCCGAGCCCGATCTGCTGTTCGCCGCGACGTCATGGCTCAGCGAAATGGGGGCCGAGGTGGTGTCGGCGGTGACCAGCATGGACTCGCCGATCCTGTCCAAAGTGCCCGCTGCGTCGGTGGTTGTCGGTGATCTCGACGATTTGGAAACCGCCGCAGCCCAACATGGCGCGGAGTTGCTGATTACTCACTCGCATGGCCGCATGGCCGCCGAGCATCTGGGTATCCCGCTGTTCCGCCTGGGCTTCCCGATGTTCGACCGCCTGGGGGCGGCGCATCGGCGTTCGGTCGGCTATCGGGGCACACGCGATCTGATCTTCGAGGTCGGCAATCTGCTGATCGAACACGCCCACGAGCCGCAACCGGACGACTGGGCTCTGACAGACGGGGAGGGCGGCCATGCGTCGGCTGCGACTCATTGAGGGCACCGGCGGACAGCCGGTGACCAAGGAAGGAGGGCACATGAAAGTAGCGTTCGCCACTCAAGACATGAAGCGCGTCGACGCCCATTTCGGCGGCTGCCGCCAATTGGCGATCTATGACGTGAGCATCGACAGCGCGCGCTTCCTTGAAGCGGTGCAGTTCGACCAAGTCAGCGCCGAGGACGGCGACCATGGCGGCCCCGACGCCGATGATCGGCTGCTGCCCAAGATCAACGCGGTGATCGGCTGTTCGCTGCTGTTCGTCCTGGCCATCGGCGGACCCGCCGCAGCTCGCGTGGTTCAGAACAAAGTGCACCCGATCAAGCTGCGTGACCCGGAAGCCATTTCCGATGTGATCGAGCGTATTCAGACCATGCTCAAGGGCAATCCGCCCCCCTGGCTGCGCAAGGTTTTGCAGGAAGAAACCCGCAGCATGGACTTTTTGGAGGAAGACGCATGACCACCGCCGCCACTATCGCCGCCGAGCCGGCCACCGATGCCGAAGCCCTGGCCCATCCGTTCCTGCGTTCGCTGACCGCTCTGATCCGTGCTCAGGACCGCTTCGGCGCTTGGGAAAAGAAGCCCGACGAGGAGCTGTTGGCTCCCTTCATCGTCGATAAGGAAGCCCGCAAGCTGATCCCCATCGTCGGCGATCCCGACCCCGATCTGTTGGCCCGGCTGGAATGGTTCTATGGCGCCGTCGCCTTGCAGGTCGAGAAGCAGACCGGCGTGATGTCGGCTCCGATGATGAAGATGTCGCATGAAGGCTTCGGCCGCATGGTGGTCACCGCTGGCCGCCTGCTGGTGATCAACAAGCATCTGCGCGACGTCCATCGTTTCGGCTTCCTCAGCTTGGTCAAGCTGGCCGTCGAAGGTCAGAAGATGGTCGATGATGCGGCGGCCTGGATCGCCAAATACCCCCAGGTGGCAGCCGAGTAATGAGCGAAGACCGCGAAACATTGCGGGCCGAGATCAAGAAGCTCTCGGGGGCCGCGATCACTCTGAAGATGGATCTGCACGATCTGTCCGAGGAATTGCCGATCGGCTGGCAGCGCGTGATGGATGTGGCGGGGCGAACGCAGGAGGCCTACCGCAAACTTCACGAGGCGCGCGAGCGGCTCAAAGCCCTTGAGGGCTGACAGTAAAACGAACTTAGGAAGGAGAAGCATCGCATGTCGTATCAAGCCCTCACCCGCGGCGGCAAGCCGTGGGAGCCGTTGTATCTTGATTCCATTAACTCCGAGGAATGCATCGGCTGTGGCCGCTGCTTCAAGGTTTGCGGATATAATGTCCTCGACCTTAAGGGCGTGACCGAGGACGGCGACATGGTCGATCTCGACTCCGACGAGGAAATCGAGAAGAAGGTCATGACCGTCGCTCACGCGGAAAACTGCGTCGGGTGCAAGGCCTGCTCGCGCGTTTGCGGCAAGGGCTGTCAGTCGCACAGCACCGCCGAGGTCGCGTCGCTCTGATGACGGCGAACCCGGCGACAACCTATGAATGGCTGATGGAAAGCGGTGGGCGAGGCGACCCGTTCGACCGTCATGTCTTCGCCTGCGTGGTTGCCGCCGGGCTCGGTCAGAGCGAGCAAAGTCTGTGGAACTATCTTGGCTTGCCGCCGTCGATCCTACGGCTGCTGATGGCCGCCTATTTCCCCGCCGCCCGTATCGATGTTCCCGGTCACGCCAAGCTGACCGGCGAGGTCATCGAGGAAGAGGACTTCCGCGCCCTGCTGCTGAGCCACCGCAATCGCGGCGTGCCGGAAGAGGAATGGCTGGCCGCCGTCCTGGCGCGGCGCTCGCAGGGGATCGGCCATCTGTGGGAAGATCTCGGCCTGACCGGGCGCGACGATCTCAACCGCTTGATCAAACGCCACTTTCCCACCCTGTTCGCCCGCAACGACAAGAACATGAAGTGGAAGAAGTTCTTCTATCGCATGATGTGCGAGATGGAAGGCCTGACCGTCTGCAAATCTCCCAATTGCGAACAATGCCCCGACGTCAAAATCTGCTTCGAAGCAGAAAGCAACCTGCTGCGCCGGGTGGGTTAATCGCTGGCGTCGCGGCGCATGGTCAGGCCGTCTCCGGTTACCAGCAGGGTATCGCCCCAGCGGATGCGGCGGCTCAGAAACGCCGTGGCCCACAGGGCGGCGTTCAGGATTTCTCGCAAGGGCAGCAGCCATGGCTCCGCCGGCGGCAGAGCCAACTTGACCCGTAATACCCCATGCAGGCCGATGCGCAGGCTTTGTTGCAGCAACACCACGCCCACCGCCATCCGCCACGGTGCTGCCGCTAGCAACAGCAGACCGCCCGGCAGCAGCGGGCTCATGAAGATCGACAGCGCGTGATCGAGTGGCCGCACCGCCCGCACCGCGCGGTTCCACCGCAATTCGTGGCGCAGCAGAGCAGCCAGTCCGGGTTCGCCGACCACGGTTTCGACAATTGTCGGGGCCAGCCGCAGTTCAAAACCGGCGGCGCGCAGGTCGTGGCCGAAGACATAATCCTGGGCCACCGCATCGGCCATGGCGGCAAAACCGCCGACGGCGTCGAGGGCGCGGCGGCTGACGGCGATGGCCGCGCCATAGCATAAGTCCATGTCCCGCCGCGACAGATCGACCAGCGCCGAGGGAATGAACCAGTCGTTGATGCTGAGCGCCCCCAGCCGCGAGGCCAGCCCCGGCTGCGGCGCCGCCTTGTACAGGCAGGTGACGCCGCCCACCGAGGCGTCGGCCAGCGGCTGGATGATGGCCGAGACAAAATCCGGCTCGACCAGCACGTCGGCATCGACCATCACCAGCACATCGTGGCGAACCGCCGGCAGCATATTGGCGAGATTGCTGTTCTTGGGATTGGCGCCGATGCGGCGGGTGTCGATGACCAGGGTCATATCGCGGTTGTGGAACTCGGCGATGACTTGCTCGATGATCGGGCGGGCGGCATCGTCGGCGGCATGCAGGCCGAAGACGAACTGAATGCTGGGATAGGTCTGCCGGCACACCGAGCGCAGGCAATCGATCAGCCGGGGCGTGGCGCCGCAGGCCGGGATCATCACGCTGACCGGCGGCCAATGCACGGGCGCGGGTTTATTCAGCGGCAGGCCGCGCAGCACTGTCCACCACGCCAGCAGCAAATAGGCGATCCCGCCCGCCAACAAGCCTCCGCCGACTATGCGCATCGTCATGATCATTCGGCCAAATCTAGCTTAGCCGGGCGCCGATGTCGTATCGCCATCCGAGAGCCCAAACGAAAGGGTGGCTTTCTCTCCATCGGCCTAGGACGTTTGCCGCGATGACGGCAGGCGGTGCTTGGGCGATACCCTGGACGCCAGGATTTGGCGGGAGGCTAAGGGAATGCAGGGCGTGGCGCTGGTCACGGGCGGCACCGGCTTTGTCGGCTCGGCGGTGGTGCGGGCGCTGCTTGACCGTGGCCGCCGCGTCCGCGTGCTGGTGCGGCCCGGCGCCGACCGCCGCAATCTGGACGGTCTGCCAGTCGAGATTGCCGTCGGACAACTGGAGGATGCGCGGTCCTTGCGCGCCGCCCTTGACGGCTGCCTGTCGCTGCTCCATGTCGCTGCCGATTACCGGTTATGGGTGCCCGATCCCGCCGCCATGCTGCGCGTCAATGTGGACGGCACGCGGGCCTTGATGCGCGAAGCGCGCCGGGCCGGGGTGGAGCGCATCGTTTATACCAGTTCGGTGGCCGTGCTGGGGCATGACGGCATTGCCGACGAGACCACCCCCAGCGCCTTGGCCGACATGGTCGGTCCCTATAAGCGCTCGAAATTCCTGGCCGAGGCGGAGATCCGCCGCATGATCGCCGAGGATGGTTTGCCGGCGGTGATCGTCAATCCCTCGACCCCGGTGGGGCCGCGCGATATCAAGCCGACGCCGACCGGACGCATGATCGCCGAAGCGGTGGCGGGTCGCATGCCGGCCTATGTCGATACCGGGCTGAACATCGTTCATGTCGATGATGTCGGGCTCGGCCATGTGCTGGCGCTGGAGCAAGGCCGCATCGGCGAGCGATACATTCTGGGCGGCGACAATCTTTCTCTGGCCGAAATCCTGCGCATCGTCGCCCGCCTGAGCGATCGCCCGCCGCCCCGGTTGCGGCTGCCGCGCCTGGGGTTGTATCCAGTGGCGGCAGCGGCGGAGGTATGGGGGCGGCTGAGCGGGCGGGAACCGATGCTGACCCTGGACAGCTTACGCATGGCGCGGTGGAAGATGTGGTTCCGCTCGGATAAGGCCGAGACCGAACTGGGCTACCGCCACCGCAGCGCCGAAGCGGCCCTGGCCTCGGCGGTGGCGTGGTGCCGGGTGTGACGATGCCGCTGGCCTCGACGCCAAGGGTGCGCTACACCCGCAGGATGGGAGGGGCAAAGAATGACGGCAGTTGAGCATTCCTCCGGCAAGCACCGGGGCAGCGAGAATTTCCCGGTCGGCTCATGGCTGATCGCCAAGCCGTTGCGGCGGCATGTGCATGCTTTCTACCACTTCGCCCGTACCGCCGACGACATCGCCGACGCCTGCGATTTGCCGGCCGAGGAAAAACTGCGCCGTCTCGACCGCATGGCGGCGGTGCTGGATGGTCATCCCGGAGAGGATGCCCCGGCGGCGGCGATGCGCGCCAGCCTGAGCGACAGTGGCCTGACCGCTGTTCACTGCCATGATTTGCTGGCGGCTTTCCGCCACGACGTGACCACGCCGCGTACCGCCAATTGGGACGCCTTGATGGCCTATTGCCGGCTGTCGGCGGCGCCGGTGGGGCGGTATCTGCTGGATCTGCACGGTGAATCGCGCGACGGCTGGCCGGAATCCGATGCGCTTTGCGCGGCTTTGCAGGTGATCAACCATCTTCAGGATTGCGCCGATGATTTGCGCCAGATGGACCGGGTCTATGTGCCGCTCGATTGGCTGGCCGCCGAGGGGCTTGGCGTCGATGCGCTGCTGGCTCGGCGTGCGGATGCGCCGTTGCGCCGCGTGCTCGATCGTATGATCGAGGCGACGGCCCCGCTGGTGGCAAGCGCGCAGATATTGCCGGCATGCCTGCGCGACCGTGGCTTGCGCACCGAAGCGGCGGTGATCGCGGCTTTGGCGGCGCGGCTGCTGGACCAATTGGCGCGGCGCGATCCCTTGGCCGAGCGAGTCAAACTGGGGCCGTGGAGCATTGTGGCGGCGACCGCCGGCGGCATCCTGCGCGGCTTGCCGGCAAGGGGAGGGCGGCAGCATGCTTGAGGCACGCGACATCAGCGAGCGGGTGCGCCAGTCGGGCAGTTCGTTCTATTGGGCGATGCGCTTGATGGGCGCGGCACGGCGGCAGGCGATGTACGCCATCTATGCCTTTTGCCGCGAGATCGACGACATCGCCGACGGCGACGACCCGCCGGATGAGCGGTTGCGCCGCCTGGAGCAATGGCGCGGGCAGATCGAGGCGCTGTTCGGCGGCGGCACTCCCAGCGAGCCGCTGGCGGCGGCGTTGGCGGCTCCGGTGTCGGCGTTCGATTTGCAAAAGCCGGATTTCCTGGCGGTGATCGATGGCTGCGCCATGGATGCCCGCGAAGAGATGGTGCGGCCCTCGGCGGCGGTGCTCGACCTTTATTGCGACCGCGTCGCCTGTGCTGTCGGGCGGCTGTCGGTGCGGGTGTTCGGTTGCTCCTCGGCGCGCGCGCTGGAGGTTGCCGATCATTTGGGGCGGGCGCTGCAACTGACCAACATCCTGCGCGATGTCGGCGAAGATGCGGCGCGCGGACGGCTGTATCTGCCTGACGAATTGCTGACCAAGCATGGGATCCGCAGCACCGATCCGCGAAAGGTAGTAGCGGATCCGGCTTTGGCCTTCGTCTGCCACGACTTGGCCGGCACGGCGCGGGGACAGTTCGCCGCCGCCGCCGCCGCCCTGGCCGGCTGTCCGCGCCGGCCCATGCGTCCCGCCGTTTTGATGATGGCGCTGTATCGCGGCCTGCTCGATCGGCTGGAGGCTGGCGAGTGGCGGAGTTTCGATCACCGGTTGCGCCTGCCTCTGGCGGTCAAGCTGTGGTATGCCCTGCGCCATGGGGTCTTGTGACCATTGGGTGATGCCCGGTGCATCTGTAATAATCCATCTGCGACAAGGACTTGCCGTCTGCGCGCCTGACGCCGACCGGCATTCGGGGGTAACGAGGAGGAGACTTTCCTCACCCCGCGAGGTCGAATTTGTCGCCTTTGGAACTCAGCCTGCGCGCCTTCTCGGAGTCCGTCCCCTCGTTGGAGGATGCGGTCGACGATTCCGCAGCCGCTTTGGCGGCGCTCCAGCGCCCCGATGGGCATTGGGCCTTTCCCCTGGAGGCGGATGTCACCATCCCCGCCGAATATGTGCTGCTGCTGCATTTCCTTGGCGAAAGTGATCCGACGTTGGATCACCGTATCGCCGTAACCCTGCGTGACAAGCAGGCCGGGCATGGCGGCTGGCCGTTGTTTCCCGGCGGAGATTTGGATGTCAGCGCCTCGGTGAAGGCCTATTTCGCGCTGAAGGTCATCGGCGACGATCCTCGCGCCGAGCATATGCGCCGCGCCCGCGAGGCCATTTTGGCGCATGGCGGCGCGGCGTGCTGCAACGTCTTCACCCGCATTCTGCTGGCGCTGTGGGGGCAGGTGCCGTGGCGGGCGGTGCCGGTGATGCCGGTCGAAATCACCCTGCTGCCGCGCTGGTTCCCCTTCCATCTGGATAAGGTCAGCTATTGGTCGCGCACCGTGCTGGTGCCGCTGCTGGTGCTGATGGCGCTGAAGCCGCGTCCGCGCCGGACGCAGCCGGTGTCGCTCGACGAATTGTTCGTCGAACCCGCCGCCCAGGTCCGCCGCTGGTATCCGGGCAAGCCGCGCTCGGCCTGGGGGCATGGTTTTCGCGGTTTGGACCATCTGCTGCGCGCGGCGGAACCCTATCTGCCACAGCCCTCGCGCAGCCGCGCCATCGCGCGGGCGGTGGCGTTCGTCGATGAGCGGCTGAATGGCGAGGACGGCTTGGGCGCCATCTTCCCGGCAATGGCCAATGCGCTGATGATGTACGACGCGCTGGGCCTTGCCGCCGACGATCCTCGGCTGGTCGCCGCCAAGGAGGCGTTGCGCCAACTGGTGGTGGTCGAAGCCAACGGGCGAGCCTGGGTGCAGCCGTGCAAATCTCCGGTATGGGACACCGCGCTGGCCTGCCACGCTCTGTGCGAAGCCGGTGACGATGCGGCGGCACGGCGCGGGGCCGAGTGGCTGGCGGCGCGCCAAGTGACCGACGTGGTCGGCGACTGGGCGGCGCAGAGGCCGGGACTAGCTCCTGGCGGTTGGGCCTTTCAATACGCCAATCCGCATTACCCCGACACCGACGACACGGCGGCGGTGCTGGCGGTGCTCGACCGCATCGACGCCAAGCGGCACCGCAAGGTCATTCAGCGCGGCGTGGCGTGGCTGCGCGGCATGCAAAGCCGCAATGGCGGCTGGGGCGCTTTCGATGCCGAGAACACCCATGAAGCGCTGAACCACATCCCCTTCGCCGATCATGGCGCGCTGCTCGATCCTCCGACCGCCGACGTTACCGCGCGCTGCGTCTCGGCGCTGTCGGTGATTACCTCGCGTCTATCGCCCGAGGTGCGTGAAGGCGTCGCCCATCTGCTGCGCTGCCAGGAATCCGACGGCTCGTGGTTTGGCCGCTGGGGCACCAATTACATCTATGGCACCTGGTCGGCGCTTTGCGCGCTGAATGCCGCCGGCATCGATCCGGCGGCGCTGCCGATGCGCCGCGGGGTGGCGTGGCTGCTGTCCTGCCAGTGGATGGATGGCGGCTGGGGCGAGGACGGGCGCTCCTATTGGGACGGCCAGCCGCATGGCGTGGGGCCAGTCAGCACGCCCTCGCAAACCGCCTGGGCGCTGCTGGGCTTGATGGCGGCGGGAGAGGTGGCGCATCCGGCGGTGGCGCGCGGCATCGACTTCCTGTTGCGCAGCCGCAACGCCACCGGCTTGTGGGACGAGACGCATTTCACCGCCGTCGGCTTCCCGCGTGTGTTCTATCTGCGCTATCACGGCTATGCGGCGTATTTCCCGCTATGGGCGCTGGCGCGCTATCGCAGCCTGACCACCGGCAATGCGGGGCCGGTGATCCATGCCATGTGAAGACAGCCGCATCGGCGCGGTGACCGGCCTGCGTGCCGAGGCACGGTTGTTGACGGGCTGTGCCGTGGCCTGCGGCGGCGGCGATCCAGACCGCGCCGAGGTGCTGGCGCGCCGTCTGCTGGCCGAGGGCGCGGCGGGCATGGTCAGCTTCGGCATTGCCGGCGGCCTGCGCGACGATCTGCGGCCGGGGACTCTGGTGGTCGGCGAATGGGTGGTGTCGGGCGAGGCGGTGCTGGCCTGCGACGAGGCCTGGAGCCTGCGCCTGCTCGGTCAATTGCCGGGCTCCATCGGCGGCACCGTGGTTGGGGCGCGTCAGGCGGTGACGACTCCGGCGGCCAAACGGCGCTTGGCGCGGCGCTGGCAGGCGGTATCGGTTGACCTGGAAAGCGCTGCTGTGGCGCGGGTTTGCGCTCAGGCCGGCAAGCCGTTCGCGGTGCTGCGCGCCATCGCCGATCCGGTCGAGCGCGAGATTCCCGCACCGGCGCTGGCCGGTCTGGATCTGCAAGGGCGGATGCAGCCGGGAGCGGTGGCGGCGCGGCTGCTGCGCCAGCCGCAGCACCTGCTCGGCTTAGTCCGGCTCGGCTGGGACAGCCGGGCGGCATTGACCGCTTTGGGGCGCGCGGTGCGGCTCCTTGGCCCGTCCCTCGGCTTTCAGACGCTGTAAGCCGTCCTCGACGATGCGGTCATAGACGCGCGCCGCTGGACGCTGGCCGTTCAGCGGGATGTCGATGGCCATCGGTCCATCGGTGCGCGGGCCGCGCCATGCCGCCGCCAGCGCCTTCAGCGGATGGCGGACGCTGTCGGCGACGGCGGTCGCCTCGTAGCCGCTATGCACCATGCAGTCGGCGCATTTTTCGTAATTGCCGGTGCCCCAGGCGTCCCAATCGGTTTCGTCCATCAGGGCGCGGAAGCTGTCGGCATAGCCTTCGCCCAGCAGGTAGCAGGGCCGTTGCCAGCCGAAGATATTGCGGGTCGGATTGCCCCATGGCGTGCAGCGGTAATCCTGATTGCCGGCGAGAAAATCGAGGAACAGCGGCGACTGGCCGAACGCCCAATCATGTCCACGTCCCAGGCGGAAGATGTCGCGGAACAATTGGCGGGTGTTGAAGCGGTTGAGGAAATGCTTGGTGTCGGGCGCCCGCTCATAGGCATAGCCGGGCGAGATGGTGACGCCATCGACGCCCATCGCCCCCAGGTCATCGAGGAAGGCGGCGACCCGCTTGGGTTGGGCTCCGGCGAACAGGGTGCAGTTGACGTTGACGCGGAAGCCGCGTTCCTTGGCGCGGCGGATGGCCGCGACGGCGACATCGTGGACGCCATTTTGGCAGACCGCGCGGTCATGCTCTTCGCGCCCGCCATCCAGATGCACCGACCAGGTGAAATAGGGGCCGGGCTCGAACAAATCGAGCTTCTTGTCCATCAACAGGGCGTTGGTGCACAGATAGACGAAGCGCCGCTGGGCGGTCAGGCCGCGCACGATCTGGTCGATTTCGCGGTGCAGCAAAGGCTCTCCGCCAGCGATCGAGACCACCGGCGCGCCGCATTCCTCGGCTGCCGCCAGACATTCGGCGACCGA